>OHKP01000264.1_pt1 | contig 34083 bp, 29 predicted proteins | sample 1568861 | NCBI WGS metagenome assembly OHKP01 (sample SAMEA3879524, study PRJEB24766) | human gut metagenome | biome: human-associated habitat; feature: feces | place: USA | collected 1985/1987 | reverse complement strand
AATTAGAGAGACTTATAGAAATCAACAAAATAGAAATGAGTGTTGACCATGTGCTTGATGTCGCCAAAACAATCACGACAATAAAGATACGGATGCCAGAGAATGGAGTGTTCTTCACAAAAACATTGTTCCTAACAGATAAGCACCGTACTATCATGTCACTTTTCGACCTATCAAAAGACCATTTTTAATTTGGGTGGCGCATTGACGAAGTCAGGAGATCAGGATACGTTTCAAAGAGCACCTCAGCTCTTTGTCTCTGACTTTCCGTCCATTTGTCAGCAGATTTAAAAAGCAGATATCTGCTGCGAGCCAACAACTGCTTGTGGGTATCACCATTTGCAAGCACAATTGGAGTGTATGCTTCGCCCAGGCATTTGGCTTCTTCCCTGGCATCCGTGTCTGCTTGAATGGCATCCCATCTATGCGCGATGCGCATCTCCTGCAAGGCATCACATGCAAGTTTCTGTATATGAAAGCGGTCTATGGTACGCATTGCATTCGGGAAACAGCGTCTGGCTATAAGTCGCATGGAATTCGACATATCCATTGTTATCTCCTTAACCAACAGTCTCTTGTCCTCGTCAATGCGCATAAGTGCTTCCGTGACAGCATCTGCCGCCACACCCTTTACAATAGCAATGATGGTACCTTTACCTCCACGTGAAGATCTGTTGCTTACTATAGTGTACAGCTCACCGTTGCTTGGAGCCGTTTCGTCAATGCAGATGCTTTCACCAATGTTCTCTGGAAAGACAAGCCAGTCTTCTGCATGTGAGAGTTCTGACCATTCACGATAGCCGCTGAGCACTTCCTTGTATTGCTTTTCAAACGTATCCCCGTTTATGTGATAATAGCGGTCAAGCGAACGGGAGGTCGTAGGAATCGTCTCCATACACTCCTTTTAAAAAAGCCGCAAACTCCTTGGAGTAGCGGGTTTCTTCAGCCTTCAGGTCGTAAAAGTCGGAGAAGTATCGGTTATTCTGCTTGTCATACCATTTGCGTCTTCTGACAATTAGGTCAACACCTTTATCGCGGATTGGAAAGTCACGTATAGTTACGGCTTCACAGAACCCTTTGGATTCAATCTCTGGGTTCTCTTTATATTCAGCCTTAACTGATTCATCAAGATAGATGCGGATAAGGGATGCCTCTTCTTCTACACGTACTACTTCAAAATTTGAAAGTATCTCTGATGGCAGAATCAACTGTGCCAATGCTAATAGTCCTTGATTGTTCATGGTACAAAGGTACAAATTTTCTATAGAATTAAAGAATTCTCCCCCTGATTTATCGGGTGAGCCCACAAAAGGGAAAATAGTTTGATCCGTACGGTTGAAATAGGGTTCTTCCGGAAAATCGAGTGATAGGGTTTGTGCTGTTGACAATAAGCCCTGCTGAGTTAGGGAAAACAACAAATACAACTTTTACAACAAGTTACAACGCTTCGCGAGGACAAAATGACGCTACGCGTCAAACAAGCCTTCTGCAAGGTAAACAACAAGATACAACAGCTTCGCGGGGACATAAAACTGTCCCTACCCTGCTGCCTTTTTCTAAACAACCCTACTTTTCACCCCTTTATTGGGCTGGAAAAGGGCAAGAGGGACAGAAAAGCGCTGGAAGAAACAGAAAAACTAACCAAAAATTTGGAATTACAGAACAATCTACCTACCTTTGCACCCGTTTTTCACCAACGAACGTAAAATAACGAATGCAAAGAAAGAAACTTGCATGCATTGCGATGGCAATGCTTTCGCAGACCGCCGTCTTCGCGGGTGGTCTTCTGACCAACACCAACCAGAGCTTCATCTTCGGTCGCAACTTCGCCCGTGATGGTGTGATTGCTATCGATGGAGTCTATTCCAATCCTGCCGGCGTGGCCTTCCTGGGTAAGGGCCTCCACCTCTCTCTCGGTGGTCAGAGCGCCTCACAGACGCGTACCATCCGTAGCGGCATGACGCTCCTCAAACCTGCTGGCCTCCCCATGACCGACGAACAATGGATGCAGTCGCCCTACGCCCATCCGCTGAGCCTCAACGGAGGCGATGCCAACGGCGTCAAGAGTTTCAAGGGTGAAGCTTCTGCCCCGTTCATACCTTCGGTACAGGCCGCCCTGAACTACGACAAGTGGGGATTTCAGTTTGCCTTCGGTCTCGTGGGCGGTGGCGGTAAGTGTACCTTCAACCGCGGTCTCGGATCCTTCGAGCGCCAGGTGGCCTTGCTGCCCTCCATTCTGCAGTTGGCCAACACCACCTACCAGCAGAAGTATGGCATCGACCTCGGACTGGGAAGCAACACGCCAGGCTACTCCGTAGAGAGCTACATTCACGGTCAGCAGTACGTCTTCGGATTCCAGTTTGGTTCCACCTACAAGGTCAATGAGAACCTGGCTGTCTATGGCGGCTTCCGCTTCAACTACATCTACAACAAGTATGAGGGAAGCATTTCCAACATCACCGTGAACATCAACGGCCAAAACGAAAACCTCTATAGCTACCTCGGCACCAAGGCGGACGCCCTGGCCAACCAGGCGCTCTCCTATCAGGAGCAGGCCAACAACTATACTCGCTTGGCCCAGGAGGCGACACTCGCTGGCAACGAGCAGGCCGCACAGCAGTATGCCGCCGCTGCTGAGCAACTCACGAAGGGTGCGCAACTGGCGCAGGGTGGCGCGCAGGCCATTGGTGGCGTGCGGAGTCAGGTGGCCGACCGCAACCTCGACTGCACGCAGCGCGGATGGGGTATCACGCCGATCATCGGTGTTGACTACCGCTGGGGCAAACTCAACCTCGGTGCGCGCCTGGAGTTCACGACACATCTCAACATCGAGAACGACACGAAGGTGGACGACACGGGCCTCTTCGCCGACGGTGTGAACACGCCCAACGACATCCCGGGCATCCTCACCGTGGGTGGTTGCTACGAGATACTGCCGACCTGGCGTGTGATGGCGAGCTACCACTACTACTTCGACAAGGACGCCCGCATGGACAAGGACAAGCAGAAGTTGCTCAGTAGCAACACCTGGGAGTGGGCCTTGGGATCGGAGTATGACATTTCGGACGCCCTCACGGTGAGTGCGGGAATGCAGCGCACGAAATATGGTCTCGGCGACGGCAGTTACCTCACGGACATGTCATTCACGACGAGCAGCTACTCCTATGGCTTTGGCGCAAAGGTGCGCGTCGCCCCGAAAGTCACGGTGGAGGCCAGTTATTTCTGGACCAACTACGAGACCTTCGACAAGGAGTATGACCAGCAGTATAGCGCAGCCGACATGTCGGCCACGGCCCACAATACCGACCAGTTCACCCGCACCAACAAGGTGTTTGGTGTCGGCGTAAACCTCGATTTCTAAGAAAAGCACACACATAGACGCCCATTGCCCAGCAATGGAACAACGAAAGCGGAGAGAGACTACGGGTCGGGGCTCAGCCCTCCCACAGTCTTCGCTCCGCTTTTTTATTGCGAGCTATTTAAAACGACACATGCAACTTATAGGTTGCTTTTTTTAGGCTCATCCAAAAAATGGCGTGATAGGACAGTCCGTGTTGCTTCAACAGAACATGCTGATAAGGGATATTCCTTATATGAAAAGTTGCTCCATCGTAACTTCACTATGCACCAAACTATGATGCAGCCCGTCAGCGATGCCATAGGTCGTAACAAAGGTGATGACCAAAGAGTACTTGGTCTTGGTAGAGCTTTGGAAAAGTTCTAAGCGCTGCCTTAGCAACTGTTCGTATGCCTCCGTTATGCGGTATTGCGATTTGCTGAATTTCATCTCGCACAAATGGATGATGCGGTCAGCACGTTTGATGACCAAATCGATCTGTCCACCATTTTGCCCATCAGTTGCTGCCTTGCGCCATGATGAGACTTCGGTCGCCATCCCCGAAATACCCAAGGCACGCTTGATGCTGTCCGTGTGCATAAGGCATACTATCTCAAATGTAAGTCCCTGCCACGTAGAAACTTGACGCGACTCAAAATGATGACTCCACCATTGTTCGTCGCCCGAAACATCGGGCAAGATGAACTTATAATAAAACAAAGTATAGAAATCCACTAAACGATAGATGGTATCTTTCACCTTATGAGCGAAATTCTGATTTCGGGAAATGAAGTCGCATCGTTCAAGATTGGTCAGTACACGCGTGAGGGTTCCACCAGTGATTCCTGTAGCCTTAGATATTTCCTCACGAGACATTCCATCATGATGGGCAGCCAAACCCTTCACCACACTGATATATAAGTCGGCGTTTGAAAACAAAGCATTGTAGAGTTCGTCGAACTCGCTTCGCATAATACCTCCTTGGGCAAAGAACAGTCTATCGACATTCTGCACGAGACTTTCTTTTGCATTGATGAGACTTAAGTAAAACGGGATGCCACCAAACACCATGTAACACTGCAATATTTGGTATCTATCCCATTTGCAGTGTTTTCTCAGAAGATACACCTCTGTCTCATGCAAAGTGAAAGGTCGGACATAAATACTGCTTGTAATGCGAGCATGCAGTCCCCCTTGATTTTCTATCAGATTGTCCACCATCCATGAGGTAGCCGATCCACTGGCAATAAACACAATATCACTACGACGAGCAGCCCAGCCATTCCAGAAGTTCTCCAATGCCGCAACAAAGTCAGACTTCTGTGTGTCTATCCAAGGCATTTCATCTATAAAAACCACCTTTTTTCTGTTGGCATCGAGCGACTCAAGGTATTCTTCAAGCGCATCGAATGCGTCGAACCAATCGGAAAACTTATCAGGTTTCGTGCCAGAGAACTTTTTCAATGCTCGCGCAAAACTCGTAAGTTGTCTTTGGCGCGATAGATTATGGCCTCCGACAAACGTGAAGTCGTATTGTCCCTGATAGTATTGATCCACAAGAAAAGTCTTGCCCACTCTTCGCCGACCATACACTATGACAAATTCAGAACGATCGGACTCCATCACTCTGTGGAGTTCTTGACACTCTCGCTCCCTACCAACAAGTTTGCTTCTCATGCCCATACCGTTTATCTATTAACCTTGGCAAAGGTAGCGTTTTTATGGCAGCAAAAAGAAAAAATACACGATTTTCTACCCAAATCTATGTCAAGAAGGGAGATTTGGGTAGAAAATCGTCCATTTTTGACCTAAATCAAGTCATCGTTCACCCTGTTGCTACAGGACGAACAGTAGTATCATCACGCTATTAATCTATGCCAACATGCTATCTATAGTAAGCAGCTTGCCTGGCGATAAAGGCCAAAAAGCGGTATGGGAATCTTGCTGCGAAATTCCCATACCGCTTATATTCAATGCTTCGAGCTGAGATAAAGATAATCAGCTTGTGAGCGATTAATACTCGTCCTCGTTGAAGAGGAAATCCTCCTTGGTGGGGTAGTCGGGCCAAATATCCTCTATGCCCTCATAAACCTCTCCTTCGTCCTCGATCTCCTGCAGGTTCTCGAGCACCTCCAGAGGTACGCCCGATCGTGTGGCATAGTCTATCAGCTCATCCTTTGTTGCGGGCCATGGCGCGTCTTCCAGCTTTGAAGCCAATTCAAGAGTCCAATACATAGTCTTCTGTCTTTAAGTTTATAAAAATTTGCGTGCAAATATACTATATTTTATTTGAACTGCAAGCGCTATGGCGTATTTTTTCGCACACACTGCAAACAAAGTTGAAATAACTACCTATATAAGCAGGAATAACTACCTATATCCATAGAAATAGCCACGAATCTTGGGGGCACACGGAAGCCTTTTGCACTAAAAGTTGATCTTATAGTGCTGCTTATACTTCTTCTTGTCGAAGAAGAGAAGGCCACAATAGTAGAGGTCGAAACTGACGCGCACGCGCTTGTCCTGCAAGATGCGCGCCCAGCTGCGGCGGGTCTCTCCATTGCGGTGGATGCCCTCCACGATGAGCAGGGAAGCATCTGTGGCCCGGTTGATGAGCGACAAGACCTGCTGCTCCATATCCTGCCCGTGGGCCACGACAGCCAGCGAGAAGGAATCCTCAGTAAGTGAGCAAGCCCCCTCCCCCATCGAAGAAAACACCATCCGGAGACAACCCGCATGAAGGTAGGCCCGCTTGGCCTCCGAGACATCGCCCACCAACAGAGCAACGTCAGCCTGCTGGTGGTTGGCGATACGGAGGTAGAGTTCGCAGACCCTCCGTTCCCGCTTTGAGAGATGCGGGAACAGGGGGCGGAGGTCGTCGTAGGCATAGTAGGGATAGTGCTCATTGACGACATAGCGGACGAAGCGGTACGCCCAGGGCGACTGTATACCGAAGCCACGACAATACTTTGCCCGGCTCATCCACAACACGCCACGTCGCAATCGAGACAACATTGCCATGGTTTCCGAGACAAGACCTAAGGTTACGCCTCGATGGGCTTGCAATGATCCTGGAGCCAGGCCAAGTCTTCGCCATCGAGGTGGGGAGCGAGCTTCTCGCAGACCATCTGGTGGTAGTCGTTGAGCCACTGCTTCTCCTCGGCGGTGAGGAGGGAGCAATCGACGGGCGCAAGGTCTATCGGACAGAGCGTCAGCGACTCCATCTGCAAGAAGCGGCCCAGTTCGGTCTCCATATAATCCTTGATCAAGCACGTGTTTTCAATGCGCACACCAAAGCGGTCGGACAGATAGATGCCCGGCTCGTTGGTGACGGTCATTCCCGCACGCAGGGCAGCCGGCATATACTCCATGCGCACCTGGTGGGGACCCTCATGGACATTGAGATAGGAACCTACGCCGTGGCCCGTGCCGTGGAGGTAGTTGAGCCCCGCACGCCATAGCGGTTCGCGTGCCAAGGCGTCGATCTGCGTGCCACTGCAACCATCGGGAAACTTTGCCAGTTCCAACTGGATATGGCCCTTGAGTACCAACGTATAGACGCGGCGCTGCTCTTCGGTGACAGGACCCAAAGCTATCGTGCGCGTGATATCGGTCGTGCCGTCCTGATACTGTGCGCCACTGTCGATCAAGACCAAGCCATGGGGCTCCACGGGGATATCCGTCTCGGGAGTGGCCTCGTAGTGGACGATGGCACCATGGGCCTCATAGCCCACAATGGTATCGAAGGAAATGCCACGGAAGAGATCTTGCTCCGCACGCAGGGCCGTGAGTTTCTTGTCGAGGGAAATCTCCGTCTGTCCTCCTGCCTCCACAGCAGGCTGAAGCCAGCGCAGGAACTTCACCATCGCCACGCCGTCGCGCGTCATGGCACGGCGGTAGCCCGCTATCTCGGCTTCGTTCTTGACCGCCTTCATGGCGGGGATGGGCGACGGGGCAAACCTCACCACCGATTTCTCGAGGGCACAGGAGGCGAGATAGTAGCAAGTCTTCACACTGTCCAGCAGCAGACCGCCCTCGAAGGCATGAGACCGCAGGTAGTCGGCCACGGCAGCATAGGGCTGCACCGCCACGCCAAGGTCGGAGAGGTAGCGACGCACCGCGTCGTCGAGTTTCTCCTCGTTGACAAAGAGCGTGGCACTTTCCTGCTCTATCATCAAGTAGGAGACGAAGACAGGATTGCAATAGACGTCGGAGCCACGCAGATTCAAAGTCCAGGCAATGTCGTCGAGGGCTGAGACGAGCATGGCCTCGGCATCACAACTGCGCAGCGACTCACGGATGCGGGCGAATTTGCTCTCCGTCGTCTCGCCAGCAAACTCCAGGGGATGGAGCTCCACCTTAGCTGTCGGGATGGAGGGGCGGTCCGTCCAAATCTCGTTGAGCGGGTCGAAATCGGTACGCACCTGGATATCGTAGCCCTGGAAGAAGGCCTGCATTCTCTGCACCTCGTCCGTGCCATTGACCCATCCGTCGAGACCCACCACAGGATGGGAGGCCCCACGAAGTTGTTCGGCCAGCCAGTCGGTGATCGTCGGCGTGCCCTCCACCTTGAGTTTCATCAGCATGATACCCGTGCCGCGGAGTTGCTCCTCGGCAGCAAGGAAGTAGCGGGAGTCGGTCCAGAGCGCGGCAGCATCCATCGTGACGACGACCGTGCCGGCCGAACCATTGAAGCCTGAGATCCACTCGCGGCCCTTCCAGTGGTCGGCGACATACTCACTATTGTGTGCATCTGTGCTGGGGAAGATGAAAGCCCCCAGTCCCTCGCGCTCCATCACCTGGCGGAGCGCGGCTATTCTTTCTACGATCTTAGTCATTATATATAGGGTATTTGGTTGATGGTTTCTGAAAGTTATTATCGGTCCTACTCACACATCGCCCGGCAGATGCGGTCCTGCAGTCCATTGGCCTGGCTGGCGCGGATGGTCCCCTGGTTGAGGATGCAGAAGGCCAGGCGGTGGCCATTGCTGGCCGTGCAGAATCCTGCCAGTGTCTTGACACTCGTCACCGTGCCCGTCTTGGCCCGCACATTGCTATCGGCCGCCGTGCCACGAAGCCGCTTGCGGAGCGTGCCGTCGCGTCCGGCGATGGGCAGCGTGGGAAGCAGGGCCTCGTAGGCCGCCGTGTCATGGTAGTTGAGGCGCAAGAGGTGGACGAGGAGGTCGGCCGTGACATAATTGTAGAGCGAGAGGCCACAACCATCGGCCGCGTAGTACTGCGCAGGATCAAGGCCTGCCGCACGCACCACCTGGTTGATCACCTGTCGGCCCTGGCGCGCACCGGCACGCCGCACACCTGTGCTCTTGGCCAACTGGTAGAAGACCGACTCGGCATGGAGGTTATCGCTCTTCTTCATCATCCGCTGCAACACCCGCGTGAGGTCGTGGGTCTCCTCGGCCAGCAGCGTGGATCCTGCGGGGAGCGTGGCGTCGCCCAGCGTTCCCTCCAGGACAATGCCGGCCGCTCGCAGGCGCGAAGAGAGTTCGGCCAGGAAGCGGTCACGACGGTTATAGAGCAGGGGCGAGAGCGGCGGATTGCTATCGTCGTCGTCCCAGCACCAGCCCTCTCCCATCGGTTTGTCGTCCTTCATCGACTTGTCGGCCAGCAAGTCGCCCGTGATACGACGGATGCCTTTTTCACGCAGCGCACGGACGAAGGCGCGCATATTGGCGTCGCCAAAGAGGGGGTCCATGCCACCGACACAATAGAGCGAACCGTGGAGCACGCCCGTGGAGTCGATGTCACCACGGCAGTAGAGGCGCGTGGAAAACTGATAGTCCACGCCCAGGCGGTCTAGGGCCGTGATGGCGGTGACACACTTCTGGACGGAGGCCGGGCGCATCCGCTGGGCCTCGTTGAAGCGATAGACACACTGGTCGGCACTGAGGTCCCAGACCATCACCGCCATTTGGGTGCTTTGAAGTAGTGGATCCTCGATGATGGCGGCCATGCGGTCGGCAAAACTATCGGTCCAAAGGCGGTCGAAATCGGCACCATCGGCTACGACGGGACGGTCCGCCAAAGGAACCGTATCGGTGTCGGCCACTTCGGCAACGGGTGCTGCCACCAGCCCGGCGTCCTCGGCCAGGAGACGAGCCACGCGGGCACTATCAACATAGACGAGATTGACCTGCGCCTGCATGGGCAGAGCCAGCAGGGCGGCCAGGAGGAAGAAAAGTTTTCTACGAATACTTGTCATTGTTTTTTGTAGGTTTTTAAGATTAAGATTCTGTTTCTTTTTCTTGGCAAGTGTTCTTGGCAAGAGAGACACGCTTGCCGACTGCCTCGACAAACGAAGCTTCGTTCTCCGGGGTGAAGATACTGATGTTGTGGTCGCCATGCTCCACCATCACATAGCTGCCCGTGAGCAGGTGGCGGGGCATACGGCGAAGTGCCGTGATAGTCTGCAATGGGATGGCCTGTCCCCGTTGGCGCCCTATCCTGCCACTCTGCGTGGTCAGTTGGTCGTCGTCGAGGACATAGTCGGTATGGATGCCACGGTCGATGCCCCGCACGGCCACGGCCACAAGCAGCGCACCAAGCACAGCCATGGGCCACGTGCCGAACCAAAAGCAATAGAGCGAGGCAAGGGCGAGGAGCAGGATGCCGCACAGTTCGCCCGGCGTGAGTCGATGATGAAATACTCTTGTCATAGTCGACTGCAAAGGTACGAAAAAAATGGGGAGCCACTCCCATTTCGATCCAAGAAAAATAGATCTACACCTTGCCTTGGGCGATAAATTCTCAAAAAACATGCAACTTCCTGCCGTCACAAAGGAACTAAGCACAAAAATCGGGAGAAACATTCGCCCATCTGCCAATAAATGAGTAATTTTGCGGGCGAAACGTTATTCCGCTCCCCATAGGGAGCACAACTGTTTGCTTAGAAATGATTCATAAATACGATTTCCTGATCATCGGCGCTGGTATCGCCGGAATGAGCTATGCCTTGAAGATAGCCAAGGCGCACAAGGGAAGGGTTTGCATGATTTGCAAGACGACGCTCGACGAGGCCAACACCTCGTTCGCGCAGGGCGGTGTGGCTTCGGTGACGAACCTCGCCGTAGATGACTTTGACAAGCACATCAAGGACACCATGATAGCAGGTGACTACATCTCCGACCGCAAAGCCGTGGAGCAGGTGGTGCGCAATGCGCCGGCACAGATCCAGGAGCTGGTCGAATGGGGCACCCAGTTTGACCGCAAGGAGGACGGCAGTTTTGACCTCCACCGCGAGGGCGGCCACAGCGAGTTTCGCATCCTGCACCATGCCGACGACACAGGCGCCGAGATCCAGCGCGCCCTGATGGAGGCCTGCCGTAACCATCCGCGCATCGAGATCAAGGAGAACCACTTCGCTGTGGAGATCATCACGCAGCACCACCTCGGCGTTGAGGTGACGCGGCGCACGCCCGACATCGAATGCTACGGAGCCTACGTGCTCAATCCGGAGACCCAGAAGGTGGACACCTATCTGAGCCGCGTGACGCTGATGTGTACGGGCGGTTGCGGAGCGGTGTATCAGACGACGACCAATCCCATCATCGCCACAGGCGACGGCGAGGCCATGGTCTATCGCGCCAAGGGCACGGTAAAGGACATGGAGTTCGTACAGTTTCACCCCACGTCGCTCTACCATCCGGATGAGACCCATCCGGCCTACCTCATCACCGAGGCTATGCGTGGCTACGGCGGCATTCTGAAATTGCCCACAGGTGAGACCTTCATGGAGAAATATGACGAGCGCCTCTCCCTGGCCCCCCGCGACATCGTAGCGCGGGCCATCGACAAGGAGATGAAGACGCACGGCCTGGACCATGTCTGCCTCGACGTGACCCACAAGGACCCGGAGGAGACGCGCCAGCACTTCCCCAACATCTACCAGAAGTGTCTCAGCATCGGCATTGACATCACGAAGGAGATGATCCCCGTGCGCCCGGCGGCCCACTATATGTGTGGCGGCATCAAGGTGGATCTCAACGGCGAGAGTTCCATCCATCGTCTCTATGCCCTGGGCGAGTGTTCCTGCACGGGACTGCACGGTGGCAACCGACTGGCCAGCAACTCGCTGATAGAGGCCGTGGTCTATGCGGACGCAGCAGCCAAGCACAGCCTGCAGGTGGTGGACGGCTACGATTGGAATGACCGTGTGCCGGAGTGGAACGACGAGGGCACGATGACCAACGAGGAAAAAGTGCTCATCACACAGAGCATCAAGGAGGTGGGACAGGTGATGTCCAACTATGTCGGCATTGTCCGCTCCGACCTGCGACTGAAGCGCGCATGGGACCGCCTCGACTTGCTCTATGAGGAGACGGAAGCACTCTTCAAACGCGTGAAGGCGACGAAGGACATCTGCGAGCTACGCAACATGATCAACGTCGGCTACCTCATCACACGACAGGCCATCGAGCGAAAGGAAAGTCGCGGTCTCCACTACACTATCGACTACCCGAAGCACGCCTACGACCTCGAGAAGTAGGACTTCGGGGCCAGAGACTCAAGGGACCTAACGGCTTTGAGAGAGAAACAACACGATTTTGAGAAATACAATAAAATAGCAAATCCTAATATCTATCTCCCCGCCCCCATCGGCAAGTGCTGATGTGGGGCGGGGAAACAACCAACCAAAGTATGAGAAAGAACCAAATTTTAGCGGCGGCTCTTCTCTGCCTCACGATGCAGGGCCATGCGCAGACGCCGACCAAGGGTGGTGGCATCTCCAGCGAGATGCTCACACAGATCGAGCGCAATGGCGTTCAGAGTAGTGACCGCGTGATCAGCAATGCGCTGGCAACCAACAAGATCGACGACTTGGCCTTGAACTTCAAGGAGCAGGGCCGTCTGGACACCTACTTCAGCGTGGAGACCCCCGCACAGAGCATCCACAACCAGAAGAGTTCGGGACGCTGCTGGCTGTTCTCGGGCCTCAACGTGCTGCGTGCCAACTTCGCCCGTCTGCACAAGGACAGTATCCGCGTGGAGTACAGTCAGGTCTATCTTTCCTTCTACGACCAGCTGGAGAAGGCCAACCTGATGCTGCAGGGCGTGATCGACTGCGCCGATAAACCCATTGACGACCAGCGCGTGCAGTTCTTCTTCAAAAATCCGCTCAACGACGGCGGTACGTTCTGTGGTGCTGCCGACCTGGCTGAGAAGTATGGTGTCGTGCCGATGGAGGCCATGCCGGAGCCCTACTCCGCAGAGAACACCTCACGTATGGCGGAGCTGATCTCCTCGAAGTTGCGCGAGTTTGGTTTGGAACTGCGCAAGATGGTGGCTGCCAAGAAGTCGAAGCGCGACATCCAGGCCCGCAAGACCGAGATGCTCGGCACGGTCTATCACATGCTGACCGTCTCGCTGGGCAACCCGGTGAAGGAGTTTACCTACGCCTTCAAGGACAAGAACGGCAAGACCGTGGGCAAGCCCCGCAAGTACACTCCGAAGGAGTTCTACGACGAGACCGTGGGCCATCCGCTCAACGGCACCTTCGTGATGGTGATGAACGACCCGCGCCGTCCCTACTGGAAGACCTACGAGGTGGAGTATGACCGCCACACCTACGACGGCCACAACTGGAAGTATCTCAACCTGCCCGTGGAGGAGATTGCCAAGCTCGCCATCGCCTCACTCAAGGACAGCACGAAGATGTACTCCAGCTACGACGTAGGCAAGCAGCTTGACCGCAAGCGTGGCTACCTCGCCATGGACAACTACGACTACGGATCGCTCTACGGAACAACCTTCCCCATGGACAAGGCCGACCGTATCAGCACCTTCGATAGCGGTTCCACCCACGCCATGACGCTCGTGGCCGTCGATCTCGACGAGAACGGCCAGCCGAAGAAGTGGAAGGTGGAGAACAGCTGGGGCGCCAGCTACGGTCAGGGCGGTTGCCTGATCATGACCAACGAGTGGTTTGAGAACTTCATGTTCCGCCTGGTGGTCAACAAGAAGTACTGCTCCGAGGAGATCATCAAGGCCGAGCAGCAGAAGCCGATCATGGTGATGCCGGAGGATCCGCTCTTCCAGGCTGACAGATAATTTCTTTGGCCTGAGAGCCAGGGACCGAAAAAGGGGATGGGAAACAATTGCTTTCCATCCCCCTTTTCTATATCATAGCCGCCTGCGGCTTTTCTATATTAGGCCTCGCTGCCTTCGATACTGTCGCCGACGTTGGTTTTGGACGCTGTGCTCGCTGCAACCTTCTGTTCCTCGGAAGGATTGGTTATGGCCTGCATGATGAGCGCTTCCAACTCCTCGCAGAGTTCGGGATTGTCCTGGAGCAGTCGCTTTGTGGCGTCGCGGCCCTGCGCCAGGCGCGTGTCCTTGTAACTAAACCAGCTACCGCTCTTCTTGATGATATTGTAGGTCACACCCAAGTCGATGATCTCACCGGCCTTGGAAATGCCCTCACCGAACATGATGTCGAACTCCGTCTTGCGGAAGGGCGGCGCCACCTTGTTCTTGACCACTTTGACGCGGACCTGGTTGCCGATGACCTGGTCGCCATTCTTGATGGAGGAGATCCTGCGGATATCCAGTCGGACGGAGGAGTAGAACTTCAGGGCGTTGCCACCCGTGGTGGTCTCGGGACTGCCGAACATCACACCGATCTTCTCGCGCAGCTGGTTGATGAAGATGCAGCAGGTGTTGGTCTTCGAGATCGTACCCGTCAGTTTGCGCAGTGCCTGGCTCATCAGGCGCGCCTGGAGTCCTACGCTGCTATCGCCCATATCGCCCTCAATCTCCTTCTTCGGAGTCAGGGCCGCCACGCTGTCCACCACCAGGATGTCGATGGCGGAGGAGCGGATGAGCTGGTCGGCGATCTCCAGGGCCTGCTCTCCCGTGTCGGGCTGCGAGATCCAGAGGTTATCGACATCTACACCCAACTTCTGGGCATAGAAGCGATCGAAGGCGTGCTCCGCATCGATAAAGGCGGCCACACCGCCCATTTTCTGTGCCTCGGCAATGGCGTGGATGGCGAGCGTCGTCTTACCAGAAGATTCTGGTCCGTAGATCTCGATGATACGGCCACGGGGATAGCCGCCCACGCCCAGGGCTGCATTGAGGCCAATGCTGCCCGTGGGGATCACATCGACGGGCTCCACATGCTCATCGCCCATGCGCATGATGGAACCCTTGCCGAAATCTTTCTCTATCTTGGCCATCGCTGCCTGAAGGGCCTTCATCTTGTCGGCCTTCGGGTCCTGCGCGGCATCTTCTTTCTTTGCCATATTTTTTTCTATGTGTTATCTTGCTAAACCTCCCTCCTCCCCTGCTTGACCGGAAGCCACGGAGGGTCTTCGGCGAAGCAGGGGGAGAGAAAAGGGATGATTACAACTCCAAGTCCTTGTCAAACTCCTCATGCCAGGGCAGTCCCTGCGTGTTGAGCAGCTCCATGAAGGGATCCGGATCGAACTCCTCCACGTTGTGCACGCCCGGCTTCTTCCAGACGCCCTCCAAGAAGAGTTTCGCGCCGATCATGGCCGGGACGCCCGTCGTGTAGCTCACGCCCTGCATACCCGTCTCCTTGTAGGCCTCCTGATGCTTGCAGTTGTTATAGACGTAGTAGGTGTGCTCCTTGCCGTCCTTGATGCCACGGATACGGCATCCGATGGAAGTCTCGCCCTCGTAGTTCTCGCCGAGGTCCTGCGGATTGGGGAGGACGGCCTTGAGGAACTGCAGCGGCACGATGTTGACCTTCACCTTCTTCGTCGGGTCATCGGCGAGCGGTGCCTCGTAGGTGACCTCGTCGATGCGTCCCATACCAAGGTTCATGATACAGTCGAGATAGGTGAGATACTGCTGTCCGAAGGTCATCCAGAAGCGACCGCGCTTGATGGTCGGGAAATTGAGCACGAGGCTCTCCAGCTCCTCGTGGTGCATGAGGTAGCTCTCGCGCGGTCCCACGTTGGGATAGTTGAGCGTCCTGTGGACGGCCAGCGGGTCTGTCTCGAGCCATTTGCCATCCTCGTAGTAGAGGCCCTTCTGCGTGATCTCGCGAATGTTGATCTCCGGATTGAAGTTGGTGGCAAAGGCCTTGTGATGGTCTCCAGCGTTGCAATCGACGATATCAAGGTAGTGGATCTCGTCGAAGTAGTGTTTGGCTGCATAGGCCGTGAAGATACTGCAGACACCCGGGTCGAAACCACAACCGAGGATGGCGGTGAGGCCCGCCTGCTCGAAGCGCTCACGGTAGGCCCACTGCCAACTGTACTCGAAGTGGGCCTCGTCCTTGGGCTCATAGTTGGCGGTGTCGAGGTAGTTGCAGCCGCAGGCCAGACAGGCCTCCATGATGGTGAGGTCCTGATACGGCAGGGCGAGGTTGATGACCAATTCGGGCTTGTAGCTCGACATAAGGGTCTTCAACTGCTCCACGTCGTCGGCATCGACCTCGGCCGTCTGGATGTCCATCTTGTAGCCTTTGTCGTGGATGGCCTTCACGAGTCGGTCGCATTTCTCCACATGGTGGCTTGCGATCATCATCTCGGTGAAGACGTCCGTGTTCTGCGCAATTTTGAAGGCGGCGACGGTAGCCACGCCACCCGCGCCGATCATTAATACTCTGCTCATTCTATGTTTCGTTTTATCTTGTTATTTCATCTTTTGGTCTATCTCGGCCTGGGTGATGCCGAGGGCGTCCATGAGGGAGAATCCGAGCATCTCCTCGCGGCAGCCGGCAGTCTGCGTGGGCTGCATGGTGAAGAGCGTGACGTGCTTCTTCTCGTCATCGACATCGCGGAGGGCCTGGCGCAGCTCCTGCCAGAGCGAGGAGTCACTGCCGTCGGGGACTACCATCAGGCGCGTCACTTCCTCTTCCGAAAGCAAGAGGCGGACCAAGTCGGTCAGCACGGGACCTTTCGCCTGTCCCTCCTCGCCCGTGGCGATGCAGTTGATGATAAACTCGCCCAACTGTTCTGAGCGGAAGGCCTTGCCGTCGAGTTCGGACTCATAGTCGGCGGGGGAGAAATGGAGGAGCTTCGGGGTCTTGCGGTCGTGGAGCAACACGACCTGGGTCTCGTGGTCGCCCGGGCGAAGGCGTCCATCGAGAGCGACGTCCACCAGCCATTGGCTGAGGTCGGCCTGGGGGATACGACGTCCCAACATGCGTTCAAAGTTGACTATCAGGTCGAAGGCGACGTGATCGACGAAATCGGCATCGACGATGATGATATTCTTGCTCCAATTGACGGGATTGATTCCTTGCTTTTTCATTGGCACAAAGATACGGTTTTTAGCTTAGTGGGCCAAACTTTTCCTTGTTTTTCTTTTGGTTCATCCGATAAATGGAGCGACTGGGGTGTTTTGATCATTGCTTGTTATTGTCCCAACTCCTCTTTCTCATTCTCAGCCTCGACGTGCGGGATTTTGTCCTCGGCGGGCTTTACCTCGGTAGTCTCGGACTTTACCTCTACAGGCTTAGTCTCTACCTTGGTGGGTTCTGGCTTTACCTCGGCGGGGGTGTCCTCGTGCTTGGCGGACTTGACCTTGACTTCTCCCAATTTCAGACAACGCTCCACATCGGAGAGCAGGCGACGGTAGGGTTCCGACTGCATGAAGCCCATGTTGCGGCGGAGCGTCGGCACGATATCGACCGTGCTATGGTCGTAGCAGGACAACTCGTTGAGGCGCTGCGTGTTGTGGACCGCCAGACGGTTGATCTCATTCTCACGAGATCGGATAAGCTGGTCGCAGACCTTCTGCATCATCGGCACAACGACACCGTCGAAGAGATGATGGCCCTGGATGTAGAGATAGGTGGTCTCGGGCGTGACACCCAGTCGGCGCAGGTCGCGCGACAATTCACCGAGCTTCTCCTTCGTCCCCGGATTGCCCTTGCGCAGGGCAGCGAGCTTGCGGTTGACCTTGCGCTGCAGGTTGTCAAGCAGGACAGAAGCCTTGCCCGTAGAAAAGGCGCCGAGAGCCACGACATTGTTGAAGTCGGCGATGGTGAAGAGGTTGTTCTTCCTCCTCCGATAGAAGAAGATGTTCCACAGAAAGAGGGGGTAGATGATCTGACTGTAGCGGCGCAGGAAGGCGTCGAAGTCGAAGGTCTTGCGGTCGTTGAGGGTCACAGAGACACACATATCGTGGAGGCTCGGTCCGTAGCACTGGTAGTTTTCTATCGCATAGACGTAGGTGTGGAGGACGTAGGGATTGTCGCAGACCTGTTTCGAGTCCTCCGTCCGCCCCTGGAGGAGGTAGTCGTAGTCGGCATCGACGCAGGCCAGCATGTCCTTGCCCGTGCCGTGGAGCAGCAGGCTCGTCAGCACCGACTTCTTGCCGCGCGAGAGTTTTTTGCGCGTGGGTAGCATCACCTCGAAGTAGCGGTGTTCGTTCTCGTAGCGGGCAAGCACCATGCGCCAGAAGAAGACATCGTCGTAGGCCTCAACGTAGGCCACGATCCTGCGCCTCGCCTTGCGCCCGTTGAGGCGGTTGGAGGCAGTGACGTAGTCGGAGGTGATATTGTCTTTCAACCGTTTTGCCATATCGCAGCCTTCCCTATTATTCGTCCTCCGTTATCTCCGACACCTCCGTCACGTTGTCGAGCCAGCCGTTCATGATGACAGCGGGACTATGGGTGGTGAGGATGATCTGTACGTTGGGGTTGAGTTCGAGTATCAGGTCGATGAGCCGCTTCTGCCATTCGACGTGGAGGCTCACCTCGGGCTCGTCCATGAAGAGCACGTAGTTTTGTCCGTCCTCGATGAGCACGGTAAGCAGGATGACCAGCATTTGCTTCTCGCCGCTGGAGAGTTGATAAGGCATGAGCGTCTCGCCAATCTGTTCGAAGCGAATTTCGTTCTCCGTGCGCACGATCTTCTTGCCTGTCTCGGAGAAGAGGTCGTCGATGAGATCCTGAAACTTCCGCTTCGGTTGGCTGATGCGCTGGGCCTCCTCGGCAGCCTCGGGTGTGGCCTTCTGCAGGGCCTGGATCATGCGGTTGCCGATATTGACCTGGTAGTCGAGATACTTCCGCTGCAGTTTGTAGATCTGCCAGTCGAGTTCGGTGACGAGGGAGGCGTCGATCTTGTCCGTTATCTCCGTACTCATCAGCGGGCGGTCGAAAGAGCGGATGATGTCGAAGCGTACCCAGCGGGCTTCCTCAGGCGCCACACGCAGGCGGACCCCCTTGACGGGATGGCTCGGCAACTCGCCGCCACGGGCCAGGCTCCGCACCACCTTGTTGAGAATGGTACTCTTTCCCACACCGTTGATGCCGCTCAGGATGTTGACCTGTCGGTGCAACTCCCAGCAGACGTGTTTCTTGCCGCTCCAGAGCGAGTCGATCTCTATCTCCTTGATGTATTCAGCGTATTTCTGCATAACGTTCAGGTATAATTGTTCGTTGGGAAGCGCGTGCCATGAGGGCCGGCTTCTCTTGCAAAGTTAGTCATTTTTCTTCATACCAACACGCTGTGGGCGGTCTTTTTTCTTCAAAAACACGTTTAAACGTTTACTATGCTATTTTTCCTCATCTTTTATCGTCTCTCTTACTTACTTTTTTCTTTAGCATCATTTGCGCAATCAGTCCTTTTTTGCTACTTTTGCAACGTCAATTTCAACCATCACCAACCAGCAACACCACCAAATAGATGAAACGTATCTTCCTCCTCGCCCTGCTCGCCACCGCGCTATGGGCTCTCTCCACGTCGGTCCTGGCGCAGAGCCAAGACGGTCTGAGACAATATGTGGAGCCGCGCATCGGCACGGCCCACTGTCGCTACTTCCACTTCGCGCCCGGCGCACTACCCTTCGGCATGGCCAAACCCGGACCCTCCACCAACGGCCACTACGGCAACGTGGACGGCTGGCAGGCCACGGGCTACGACTATCGCGACCAATCAATCGAGAGTTTTCCTTGCACCCATGAGTTCCAGGTGGGCGGCATCAGCGTCATGGCCACCACGGGGCGCCTCATCACCGTGCCCGGAGACACCACGGAGGCGGGCATACAGAAGGGCTACCGCTCCCACTTCAGCCACGACGACGAGGTAGCGACGGCGGGCTACTACAGCGTCCTGCTGCAGGACTATGGCATCCGCGCCGAGATGACGGCCACGCAACGCGTCGCCCTGCAGCGCTACACATTCCCCAAATCGCAGGAGAGCCACCTCATCTTCGACATCGGCCACCGTATGGGAGAGAGTGGAGCAATCAAGGACGCAGAGGTGCGCATCCTCGACGACGGCACTATCGAGGGCTACGTCGTCACCTATCCCGAATACGTCAAGGCTTACCAGCCCGGGGCAGTCGTGCCCATATACTTCTCGGCCACGACCAGCAAACGACCAAAGCGCTGGGGCACCTTCCACGACGCCACCATCCATCGGCAGGTGAGAGAGGCGCGCGGCGAAGGGGCGGGAGCCTACCTCTCCTTCGCCACGAAGGAGGGCGAGCAGGTGACGGTGAAGGTGGGCATCTCCTACACCTCCGTGGAGAATGCACGGCAGAATCGACTGGCCGAGGCGCGGACGCTGACCTTCGACGAGGCCAGGGAAGAGTCGGCGCGCCAATGGGAAGAGATGCTGGGGCGCATCCGCGTCGAGACAGACCGCAGGGAGGACAAAGTGAAGTTCTACACGGGCCTCTACCATGCACTGCTGGGGCGCGGCGTCTGCAGCGACGTCTCCGGCGACTATCCGAAGCACGACGGCACGGTGGGCCACCTGCCGACGAAGGAGGGGCGTCCGGCCTTCAACCTCTACAACACCGACGCCATGTGGGGCGCGCAGTGGGGACTGACGCAGCTCTGGACAATGGCCTATCCCGACCACATGAGTGACTATATCAGCAGCCACCTGCAGGTCTACAAGGACTGTGGCTGGCTGGCCGACGGACTGGCCTGCAGCCGCTTCGTCTCGGGCGTGGGCACTAATCAGCTGAGCAACATGATCGTGGCGGCCTATATGGCGGGCATACGCGACTTCGACCTGCCGCTGGCCTACGAGGCCTGCCTGAAGAACGAACTGGGATGGGAGGACCGCCCGCGGGGAGCTGGCAAGGCCGACACCAAGGACTTCCTGCGCCTGGGCTACGTGCCCCACGTTCATGCCGCGGACGGAGGGCTCTACAACTTCTCGGCGTCCCACACGATGGAGTATAGCTACAGTGCCTACGCCGTGGCGCAGCTGGCCCGGGCCTTGGGCAAAGAGGCCGACTACGATCGACTGATGGGCCTGTCGCACGGCTGGGAGAACCTCTACGACTCGACGTGCAACTTCGTGCGTCCGCGCTACGACGACGGCACCTTCGTCGAAAACTTCGACCCGCTGGAGGTGTGGCGCGGATTCCAGGAGGGCAACGCGTGGCAATACACCTTCTACGTGCCCCACGACCCGCAGGCGATGATCGCCAAGGTGGGGACCGAGGTCTTCAACGCGCGCCTCGACAGTATCTTCACGCTCTCGCAGCGACGCATCTTCAGCGGAGGCACGGAGGTGGAGGCCTTTGCCGGACTGCGCACGCTCTACAACCAGGGCAACGAGCCCTCGCTCCACATCTCGTGGCTCTTCAATGAGTCGGGACGCCCGTCGAGGACGCAACACTGGGTGCGTGCCATCCTCAACGAGTTCTATGGCACGGACGGCATCCACGGCTACGGCTACGGACAGGACGAGGACCAGGGAATGCTGGGGGCCTGGTACGCCGTCTCCTCCATCGGCCTCTTCGACGTGAAGGGACTCGACGACCTCCAGCCCTCACTGGGCATAGGCAGCACGATCTTCGACCGCGTGACCATCCAGTTGCACCCGCGCTACTACCCCGGAGGCCAGTTTGTCATCCAGGCCGTGGACAACAGCCGCCACAACGAGTACGTGCAGCGCTTCTCCCTCGACGGCACGCGACTGACCACTCCGCGCATCCCCTTCCAACGCTTCGCCCAGGGCGGCACGCTCACCGTGCACATGGGCTCCACGCCCGTGGACAACTACGAATAGCCATTGGACAGCACGCAGAGGAAACAAACAATCCAGCGCGACCTTTAGTTATCACTAAGTGTGGTCATCAGCAACCTTCGGCAAGGTAGCGGAACACGCCACGAGACTGCAAGACAACGACATCACCGCTCGCACGCCACCCTGGAGCACCCACCAGACAACCAGCAAAAACGCGGTTCTCGCGGGGGAGTAAAGCTCAGATTACACCCACGGGCGTACGGCGATGCAAAAAGTGCAATAAAAACAAAATCGGAGCATTCTTTTTCAGTTATTCCCGCAGTTTTTTCAAGAAAAACTCATAACTTTGCATCTGTCTATTAATACTCACAACGTGCCAGTATAGACTACAAGACAAGCGGATTAAAAGTCGTGCCGACCAGCAAGGGAAGGGACTGCCGTTGGCGGCTCGCGCTAAGACCCTGCAACAGTCGGCAGGAGTGTAGCAACGCGCCACAGTCCATCCTCCTCGCCATGCTGACACGGCAAGCATAGAAAAGGCTCATAACGGCAGAAAAGAAGGGGACGCCCCGTTGGAACATCAACAAAAGCACCAGCCTTCACACTGCAAAGACGATCAAAGAACAAAATATGAAAACTCGCCGCGCTCGTCATGGCCCTGGCCGCAATGGTGGCAGTCTCGCTCTTCGTGCGCAGCCACCAGGATGCAGAGGAAGCCGAAGGCAGGGAGCTGACAGACGACCACCAAGCGGCTCGCCAAGAAGACAACCAGGTCATCGACTACCATCTATGGGATAGACGATAGTCGATGACCTGGAGAAGGGAGGCCCGAAGGAGGAAAGACCTGGAGAAGGGAGGCTTGGAGAAGGAAGCCTGAAGGGGAAGACCTAAATGAGAAGGAAGCACGAGGAGGGAAGTATGAGTGGGAAAAGGCTTGCTCACTCCCCGTTCGTACACTCGCCCGTCTCGTAGCTCTTGGTCATGTCTTGCAGGATGGCTATCATCTTCTGCCGAAGACTTTCCGGCTTCAACACCATCAGGTTGCGTCCGTGCCATAGCAGTTCCTGCAGAAAATCGCGGGTGGGGCGCACACGGAGCGTATACTCGCGGTAGAGGCCGTCGGCCGATTGGCCCACCTTCTGCTGGCTCTCGTGCAGCGGCACCTCCTCAAGGTAGTTGTACTCGGGATAGAACACGCGCAGGCGCACGGTCTCTATCGGCTCGTCCTCCATGCGCATGATACCGAAGCAACCATCGTAGTAGTTGTCGGGCGTGAGCATCTGCTTCAGCTTGGGCGACAGAGGACGCTTTGTGCACTCCTCATACATCAAGGAGATGCGGTCGAACGGCAGGCAGCGCACCTGCTCTTTCTCGTTCACGCCGACGACGTACCAACGCTGCTTGAAGAACCTCACAAAAGCGGGCGTCAAGGCGACGGACGTCTCCACCCCGTAGGCCGTGGTGTAGTCAAACCTCAGCCGATATTGCTTGTCGATGGCTCTGAGGATGTCGTCGAGCAATTCTGAGTTGCGTGGCGCAGGGTCGAGCATCACCTTGGTGTGGTATTGCAGCATATCGCCCAGCGAGGCCAGCCGCAGGGAACTGAGCAGCCACTCCGTGACATCGTCACACTTCACGCTGTCTTTCTTCAGATAGTAGCGATAGCCGCCGCTCCTGCCGCTACACTCCACCTTGATGCCAAACATCTGCTCTATTTCGTCGCGATGGCGGTGAAACGTGCGCTTCTCCAGCGACTTGCCTTGAGCGTTGGCCGCAGCCTCCAGCCATGCGGCAGCTATCTCCTCATACGTCATGCGCCTGCGTTCGAGCTGGCCTATCAGCCAGGCGAAGAATCTCATTCGCTTGTCCATACCCTGTAGCCCATTATTTCAAGAAGTTTGCTATCACCCGGTGCCAGTAGTCCCACGAGTAGCCCACCGAGGGATGGTTTACCGCCATCGCCCTCACCGTCCTGCCGCTTGCCAAGGAGTAGGCGCCCGTGGCTGTGCGACAGCCGTCCACGACGATGTCCTCCCCATCAGTCCAACGCTCGCCGGGCAGTTTGTCCCACAGGCGGTTGCCCCATACGATGAGGCATTCGGGCTGGTATTTTTCCATCACGTCGAAAAGGGCCTCGCCGGCCTGGCGGTATTGCGCGGCGGTGCCAGCCTCGCGCGGGCCGCCCATGGCCACTTGCAGATAATTGTAGAACACCACCGACTGCCATATCCGCTGACTCTGCGCCTGATCGGTCTCGCAGCCCACGAGCGAACGCTCAAACTTCAGCAAAGTCTGCATCCACCTCTGCCGCTCCACGTCCCGGTCGAGATATTGCTCCACTACGCCGCTGGTAAACTCCATGCACTCCCGATGGCGCAGGCAGCTGCCGCAGTCGGCGCAGCCCTCGTCGCAGTAGTGGCTCTCGCCAAGCACCATGATGCGCTTGCCAAACAGTCCTCCGCCAGCGTATGACGCTCCGACGAAAGGACGAAAGAATACTCCGTCTTTCATATATTATTGCTCTTCTGTGTTGTTTCGATACTCATCCTGGGTCTTCCAAATCTCCTTGTACACCCATTTCTGCCACCACGACCAGGCAGGACGGGTGTGCCAGCTGCCACAGGCCGGACATTTCGGCGGCGCTGACAGGGCCGTGCATTGGTATTCGAAGTCCATTCCCACAAACTTGTGTCCGCATTCGTTGCAGACAAATTTACTCCTTCCTCTTAACATAGCTTTCTCGTTTTTAGACCAATTGGCAAGACAAAGGTATAGAGAAGTTTTTATCCCTGCAAGTCCATGATGGTTCACTGATGAAATCCTCACGCCACCGGTCTCAGCCTTAGTCTGCCACAGTCGGTTTTTTGTTTACGTCGGCAAAGTTACACGCCAGCTGTGCCAAAGAGTGTCACCACTGGAAAGAAAAGTAAAAAGAGGCTGAAACAAATCCTGCATCAGACCACGTTATTTGTCGGAATTGAGCATTTTGCAGCAGATTATTAGTCGGAATTGAGCAAAATTCCTGCGAGTTATTTGTCGGAATTGAGCAATTATCTTATCTTTGCACCTGATTTTTAATCACTTCTCGCCATGCAAGAATATATACAAAGAAATATAGACGTAGAACTCTTGGAGTGGAAGGACAATCCGATGAGAAAACCACTCTTGCTTAGAGGTGCCCGACAAGTAGGCAAGTCCTCTGCAGTAAGACATTTTGGAAAAGAATTCCAGTTTTTTGCTGAGGTAAACTTTGAACGTCACAAAACTGTCAAAACATTCTTCCAAGGAGATATTGACATACGCTTGATTGTCCAAAAGATTGCAATATATATCAACGTTCCAATAGAAGAAGGCAAAACGCTTCTGTTTCTTGACGAGATACAAGAATGTCCAGAAGCAATAATGGCATTGCGCTTCTTCAAAGAAGACTATCCTGGGCTACATGTCATTGCAGCTGGATCTTTACTGGAGTTCACGCTTCAAGAGCTACCTACATTTGGTGTAGGGCGCATACATACTTTGTTCATGTATCCGATGACATTTGATGAGTTTTTGAATGCGAACAATGAAAACGGATTGATAAGCATGAAAAAGCAAGCTGACAGCCAGCATCCCTTGGATGCAGCTTTTCACGAAAAACTAATAGAATATTTTCGCATATACCTTTTGGTAGGTGGAATGCCCGAGGCTGTGCTGGCATGGATAAAGACACACAACTTCAACCAATGTAGTCATATACAAGAAGATATTATCTTGACATACGAGGACGACTTTAGCAAATACAAGAAAAGAGTCTCTCCTGACCTGCTAAGGACAACGCTGCACGGCATCTGCCATCAGCCAGGAGAAAAAATCACATTCAAGCAGATTTCCGCGGACTACAGAAGTTCACAAATCAGAGAAGCAGTCCGACTTCTGACACTTGCCGGCCTCGTCATTCCCGTCATCGCCACCTCGGGGAATGGCATTCCACTTGATGCAGAAGCGAACGAGAAAAACATGAAGATTCTGTTGCTTGACTCCGGACTTCTTCTTTCTGTTTTGCAACTTGAAGGAAATCTTGCGCAGCACCTTGTGGAGCTAATCATGACTGGCAGTCCACAAGATCTTGTCAACAAGGGGGGCTTGGTTGAGATGGTGGCAGGCCTTGAACTCTTGCGCAACAAACCATGTGTGCAGCGACAAAAGATGTTCTATTGGGAGAAAAGTGGGAATAGTATAGCCGAGATAGACTATCTTGACACATTTCATCTCAAAGTCACACCTATAGAAATAAAATCAGGCACACAGGGTGGCATGAAGAGCCTATGGCAATTCATGAGAGAGAAACGCCTTACAGAAGCTATCCGTTGTTCATTTGAAAATTTCGGAGAATTCACCTACACCGACCCGCAAGCAGACAATGCCGAGCGCCATATAACCATCATTCCGCTATACGCATTGGAAAATCTGCGGGAAATGAAGTAGCAAATGGATAGTAGTCTCCGTCCTCCTCATGCTTCACTTGTGTGAGCTTTACAAAGGCATCATTGGATTTCAATATACCTAACGATGCTGAGTTGAATATATCTCTCAATCCAAGTTTGCTTCTTTGACAAGACCTTGCCAAACAATCCCTATAAAATGTAGAAAAGAAAAGTATGCTGAGTACCTATCCAGTAGAACGCAAGTGACACTATAGTCCAAGCACACTAACACTCCAGTACCAGGCAAGTGAAACTCCAGTACCAGGCAGGAGGTACAAAAAGTGGTACCGAGAATAGATATCGACTGATACGCTTACGCCAAGAAATCCAAACGTCCTATTATCTCGCCATCGTTACTTCTTTGAGTAATCTCTCCGATAATTCTTCAAAGGTGGTTCCTTTTGGCATTTTTCCACCTGCCAATTCATTAGCTACTTTTGACATGCATACTGCGCCGACTGCAGCTATGGTCGACAGATGCAGCTTATTGGCAATGTAAGTTGTCAGCCTTGACAGCAATTTCTCTATTTCAAGTTTATCTGTAATCATAGGTCTAGTATTAATTGTTTAATTCCTTTTTCTGTACAAAAGCAGTATTGAATGTACTCTGGGCCGGGATATTTCAGTAGTTTTGCCAACTTGACGAGATTTGCACTATTGCCGTATGCATTGCCATAACTCCTACGATACTCCTGTAAAATGGCATCTACACGTGAGTCTGCAACAGGACCGATGACAATGTCATAGTTATGCTTGTAGGTATGAAGAGGATCCTTTTCCCTGTTCTTTAGTACAAAGAGAGCCCATTCCGCAGTCCTACCATCAAATTTCTTTATTCTAACATCGCTGGGGCATCTTGATGGGTTGAAGATGAACGGTGACACTTCCGGACTCCCATCGCCCATAATGGCAGTCGTTCTTTGAGCCATGGCGACTGCACGCGCATAATCCTTAGTCAGATAGAAGCCACGACCAAAGTCTTTGAAGTTCTTGCTCTTCGACAAGTCTATTTTGGTTATCAACTGGTTACTGCCGTGATAGAGTATCATAGACGACCACCATTATTTGCACATACACGTGACACATCATTGACAATCTCATGATTGCTGAGGGTCTTCTCAATGTCTTGGTATTGACGCAGGAAGTCCATCCCCTTGAAAGTCACTATGTAGCTGTAAGCCTGAGTAAGAGGGATCTTCTTCTCATCGGCAAAGTTGTTGATAACAGACACTACAAATTCGCTTTCCTCTTGGTTAAAACCAACTTTGTCAACAACATGAATCTGCAATGCCGACCCCAACTTGCCGAGTATGAAAGATGCCACTTCTGGCGTTATCGGCGCGCCATGCTCTATTTTTGACACGCGAGACTCCTTCAGGCCAATGAGCTTACCAAGCTGGGCTTGCGTAAGTCCCTTCTTTTTTCGCTCTTCGCGTATTATCATTCCCAAACTCTTGTTCTCCATATCAATCAGCTTTTGTTGTATAGCACAAAGACAATGCAAACGAGCGCAATGAGAACTTGTTCACAAATTGCCGAGTGCAGCTTATCTTCTGCAAAGATAGGCAAAACTTTCCATATATGGAAAGTTTGAGATAAGAAAACCGTGCTTAAAAAGGTTAAATTTTAGGCAGACATGATGGCATTACGGCATGATGGAGCATTCGCTTTCGTCAATTCCACAAATCCTTAACGGCATGATGACATGATGACATTACGGCATGATGACATGATGGAGCATTAGCCTTTGCCGCCGCAGGCGGGCAACACGCGGTTCTCATACAACGACCGCGGCGCGCATTGGGAAGCAGCGGAAGAAGAAATGAAAAGATGATGATCGGCGGGCAAACGGCATGAGCCCATCACTGGGCGTCAGCAGCAAAATGGCGAAGGACCTCAGTCCCCCGCCACACCAATGTTTCGCTATCAGCGCCTGGCAACTACAGCAAAGCGATTTCCGCCTCGATGCTCTCCGGAGCAAAGCGGATAGCCCTCAGCGCCACCTTCTCAAACACCTTCTGCAGTTTGTCGAGATCGCCAAGGCGCAGTTTCACGATGTTGCCAGGCCTCTGTTCCACCCATCCAGCCTTCTCCGGCACGAGCCGCTTGGCATAGGAGATGGCAGGCGATACAAGCAGTTCGATACCCATCTTGCCGTCATACGACAAGTACAAGTCGGTGCCCTCTATCTTCTCCACCCCGACGTTGATGCTCACAGACTTCGTAAAGGCCAACACCTTGATGGGCAAAGAGACTGACACGGTTTTCCCATCCACATAGCCTACATTGACCGTCTTGTGAAAGTGGCTGGCCACATATCCCTGTAGTTCAGCATAGCTTATTGTCAACTTCATGTTATCTCGTACTTTAGCTGTTTATTAGCTCTTCTTGCGTTTCCACATATTCGGAAGAGTCATGACGAGCTATTACTATATATCAAGCTTTTTCGAAGGTTTCCGCAAAGATTTTAACAAAATCTTTGTAGGATTTTTCTGAAAGATTATCTTTTGCATAACGTTTAACAGCCACGAAAACCTCTTCTTTAGAAGAACATTTGCTTATTACCTCAGACAAACCATTATGGAATGCTACAGAAGCTGAAGAATTAGCCCTTCCTGCACTAACATGCCCACCACCTGTTTTAAAAACAACGTTTTCTGTTTTTTGAACAAGTTTTGTCAATGCTAACGACATAAAAGGACCATCTTCCCCCCACTTTGGATTGGTTAAAAAATCTTTATAGTTTTTTGTCATAAGCCATTCATGAACTCCTCCATCTCCACTTCTACGTATAGCTTTCTTTATATATATTTTTATATCAGGATTGTCCAACAACAACTCGGTCTGCTTTTTATCTCCCATAGCTAATCGGATAAAAAACTCTTGAAATTTCTTGTTGTCGCCAGCATATTGCTTTATAAAAACTCTTAATTGCTTTGGATTTGCTAACAAATAGTTGAGTTCCTTCTCGCTTAATACTATTGGTCCCTTTGCCATTATAGCTTGTAGTTCCTTATGCAGGAGAGTTTTGCTTATTTTTGTACCTAAGTATGTTTTTGAGACCTTATCTACAACTTTATCTTTAAGGCTTGAAACACGCCTACTGTAATCTACATTTTTTGCCGATTTCTCTGCCAAAGCCTTAACGGCAGATTTCTCTGTATGTGCAATCTGCTTTTCGGCACTTACCATGCCATAACGCAAAAGCGAACGAAGTTCCTTCTCCTTTATTTCTTTCAATAAATTCTTGCGTACCGCACTTCTAACAAGCTGTTTAGCTGAAGCATTCTTGACATAGTCCTTACTGATTTCTTTAGCACCAGACTTAAAGGCTCCCTCCAACATTTCCTTATTGGTAGCCTTTATTCCTTCTTTAGTTAATACTTTAGCCTCTGCTCGAAACAGACCTTTCGCTCCTTTATATACCGATCTCACCAATTGCTTTTGCGCAAAAGACGAATAGGGTATAATCAGTATTATGGAAACAGCAAATATTTTTAGATTAAAGTTTTTCATAAACTTTTGGATATAGCATTATATAATTTTTCACTATTCTCATCAATATTCTTAAAAACTCTTTCTGTATAGTATTTCAGATACGCTTGGCGTATTTGGAAGCCTATGTTTTCCATGCAAGCGTACTTAACAACATCATCAGAATCCAGCTTTTGTGATTTTATATCATCGACTGTCACTTTGATGTCATAAAGTAAATTGCCCGCATCATATGCCCACGCTACTGCAGGGCCAACACCGCCGCTACATGCTCCTAAAGCTACAGGAACAACCCAATCCTTTAATAAAGAAGTTGTCATTTCCTCTTTTTCTTTTTCTGTAAACTTCCTTACTTCACGCACGCATTTCTTTGCCAATAATAAATTCATTGTTGCTTGGCTGATGCGCGTTTCGCTTTTAAACTCGCCATCTTCTACGATATCATTGTAATAGTTGTTTCTCAGAACCGCCAAAGAGTCTAAATATGTATTGATATATTTGGACACACACTCAGTATATTTTTCGTTGTCAATATTTTCGCTCCATATTTTTTCAAAATTATCACTTCCAGCACCAAATAAAAACTTAACTTTTCTCCAATTCATGAAGCCACCTGCATATTGACTCATAACTTTGTCCATATCTTTCTCGAGCAAAGAGTCTATTTCTACCTCCATAGCGGGAACTATGCAGTCAACGAATGCTTTTTTCTGAGAGATTGCGTTTTCCTTGATTTCTTGGTTGATACTGGCAAGGTAATCCTCCCTCGTATTTTTGTAATAAATTTCCAAAGCATCATCAGCCGGTGTGTTTTCCACCCTTTCTTTAACAACCTTTATTGTGTCAAAGCCGCATAGTCCGATGATGGGAACAATGTTGTCAACATACAATGTGTCAAGAAACGGGAAATCATTTCTGTTATCCACATAGAACTGAGCTCCCGCTGTTGGTGAAAGTTCAGCAAGGCTATTAATGGCATCTTCTGGAGTTAACTTTGGCCCTTCATCGGAAGAGCTTACGTTACAGGAAGAAAAACTTATTAGGATTGCAAAAACAAAAAAAATGGTTTTAATTGCTGATCTATACATTTTTCGCAAATCTCTTTCCTTTTGTTAAAAATTTATTATCGAAGATGGGTAACTGTTGCCAACAAGAACTAAACATATTACTTGATTGTTACTATTGTTTTAAAAAAGAACTATTTCGGGTCTAATTCTACGACCGTACCACCATCTTTATCGCGTTTGATTGTAATTTTATATTTTTTATGTATTGCATAACCTAAAAGAGATGCAGAAACACCTAAGATTAATGCCAATTGTGCTGTAGTAAGAGTTACTGCAGTTGCACCTGCGGTGATTCCCATTGCTGCTATTCCTGCTGCACTTCCAGCAAGTGAGGCTCCACCAGTAAATGGTGCTGCCGCAAGTCCACCAAGGGCAACAACTGCCCCACCTACCATTACGGCTTTTGACACTTTCTTTTTACGATGTATCTTTTGTGCTAATTCATTAGCGTATGAACCCTCTACTCTTATCTTTTGTCCCTTATTCTTCAGAGTCTCTTGCAACTCTTGCTTGTTATAAACAGTTATCATTTTATATACTTTTTAATCCAACTTCTTAAATTCAAAATCATTCTGATTGCAGCAGGCTTTCTTATAATCGAAGGCGTAGATGCGCATATAGACTTCTTGCACCTCCTTGGCTCCATTGTAGAATGGAGTGGTGGTGTGCTGCAAGGTCGTTACCGTCACTTCCATATCGGGGGTGAGGACGGTACCATTGGAGCGCTTGATGCGCTTGGGCCATACTTGAAACACTTTACTCATAGGCAATAGGCAATAAAACTTGTTGGTCGCATCTGATGTTGCCATTCAGGATACGATAGGTAATGATGTTGCAAAAGTAAAGAATAGTTTTGAGCCATACAAGTTCATAATGGTTCACAAATCGTAATCGTCGAATCGCAAGGCTGATTATTTTACCCCACTTGACTCTACGACTATGGCAACACGATCCCGAGGGCAGGGTTTGACCACAAAAATGGAGACCTTGCCGATGGTTGCTTAGCATCGACGCCGATGGTTGCTTATCCCTCGTCGTTGTCGTAAGAGGGGGCCTCAGGGAGCTCTCCATGAGCCTGTAGCGCAAGGATCGCAACTGATTGGCGGAAGGATCGTAACTGATTGGCGCAAGAATCACAACTGATTGGCGCAAGGATCACACTGATTAGCGCTGGACTCACAACCGATTGGCAAGTTTTGCCTACGATGCAAAATGCCATCATGCCGTAATGTCATCATGTCATCATGCCGTTAAGAAAAAAAGGGATACGAGAAGTCAAAGAAATAGTATATACTATTTCTTTGAGCCCACACACAGCGTTTTCCTGTAAAATCCTTAACGGCATGATGACATTACGGCATGATGACATGATGACATAATGACCAGACTGTATGATGCCCTGTAAATCGATGTCGCGCTGGTGAGCTGTTTGTGGGTCCAAGGCGGGGAGGCGCAGGGGTGGCATCCTGTTTTTTTGGCAAACTTCAGCGAATTCTCTTCAAAAGCCCACCACCCTCTCGGCGAATTCTCACAAAGGTTTTCACCAAACTTTCACCAAACTTTCACCAACTTTCACCAAACTTTCACCAAAAGGGCCAAAAAGGGGTGAAAAATGGGCTTACTTTCACTTTTTCTTTCACCTCCTTTCACCCGAGCCCATTTTTCTTGGCGGCGTTGAAAGATTCGCCTACCTTTGCACCGTCAGTTGAGACCAACGAGGCCCGTTGACGGTGCTGGTCTTTTATAGCCCTCATAGCGCCGTCTTGCCTCCTGCGCCCGCCAGCTGGCAAAGTAACAGGTCAATAACAAAGGGTCGCGAAAAGGCGCGACGTAAAACAAAAAAGAGAACTATGCGTATTTCACATTCACAGGGTCACGGTAGTGAGACTATTGCATGAATCTGACTTTTGTTTCCACATTAATCATCGTTAATCGAAACATTAATCGGTCATTAATAGGATTGGCCCAAGGGCCAATTTTGTAAACAAAAAAAATGGTAAACACCTGAGTTGAGTACGAGGAGGATATTCCATGGTAAAGCGCGCAACAATCCACGTCTCTTCTCGCACAAAAAAGAATCATCCGAAATATAGAGGAATCAGGGAAATAGAATAAGACAACAAATACAACATGTACAACATTACAACCAAGTCTTTGCAGGACAATACAAGTTGTTCCAGCATGGTAAAAGTGGTTTGGTTGTTTTCCCTACTCGGCAGGCTGCATCGAAACAACACGATACAACGTTGTCGATCCACCTTCGGTGTCCCTCCGTCCCCAGGATGAAACAAAAAACTATACAGTTATGAATAAGAACAATAAAACCAACAATGGCAACGAGAACCATGGCAGCCATTGCCAGCAGATGAGCGACGGGACGTTCGACTTCGTGCCACGGACGAAACCAAAGAGCCGCAGCGTGCTGATCCGCAAGCTCGCTCACGGGCGCAGAAGCAGGACGCAGGACGACGCCCTGCAGCTGACGTTGAAGTTTTTCCGCACGGAGAACGTGGCCATCGCCCATGCCATCATGGATGAGGCGCAGGACGCCATCGACGCTCTGCTCAATGAACAACTGACGAAATAACAAAGAAAGGAGAAAGAAACTATCATGAGTGTACACGTAATATATTATCAGCAGGGCCACAAGATGATGAAGGCCGTGGAGACCGAGGAGGCCTACCGTAGATACAGAGATAGCCAGACGCAAGTGCGCAATCTCACGCTGATCCGCCATCCGCAGGAGGATACGGACGTGGCCGCGGCGAAGCGCAAGCTGGTGCAGTTCAACTATAGCTGCCTGCCTACGGAGGACGGGTGCCTCAAAGGCGCGACGCGGCTGAGCAAGTCGGTGGGCATGGACATCGACCATCTGAGCGCCGACGAGGTGAACGCAATAGCCGCTACGGCCATCGACAAGAAGGAGGAGCTGGGCCTGCTCATGCTGGAGCGCAGCGCGCGCGGAGGCGGCTTGCACGTCGTCTTCCGTCGCCATCCCGAGATGGACCAGGAGGCCAACCTGCGCTGGGCCTCCGACCTGCTGGGCGTGGAGTACGACGCAGGGGCGAAGGACATCACCCGCGTATTTTTCGCCACCACGTCCGAGGACTTGCTCTACCTGCACGAGGACCTCTTCGACAACGGGGAGTGTGGGGCTTTCACGGGCCAAGAGACTGCTTTCACGGATTCAGAGACCACTTTCGCGAGCCAAGAAGCAACTTCAACGGACCTGGAGACATCCCTCACGGGCCAGGAGGAATCTTTCGCGGGCCCAAAGACAACGACCCAACCAACAAACAGCTCGCCGGAGGAAGGCAAGCAGGCCGGGAAGACGAGCGAAGGGGCGAGCCCCTTGAACTACGATGGCGTTCCCTACGACCGCATCATCGAGAAGTGGTGGGCCTTCTACAACCAGGGCAAAACGCCCTCGAAGTCCAATCGCAACACGCTGACCTTCGAACTGGCCGTCAACCTGCGCCACATCTGCGGCTTCGACCGCTCCGTGCTCGACCGCGTCATCCCCTGCTACGACGGATTTGCCGAGGCCGAAAAGCTCTCCTGCATCGACTCGGCCCTGGGCGAGAGAAAGACGCAGATGCCACGGCGCCTGAAGGACGTGATCGAGGCCGTGCGCCAGGACATGATCGTCGAGGGCAGGGAGGTGGACTCCATCGACGAGGCCATGGAGCAGGACGACCTCTTCTATTATAACGAGCTGCCCCAGATGCCGCAGGGCGTGAGGGAGAGCATCAACGCCGTGGGTCCACACCTCGCCATGCCCGCCATCTTCGCCA
>OHKP01000247.1_pt1 | contig 35709 bp, 24 predicted proteins | sample 1568861 | NCBI WGS metagenome assembly OHKP01 (sample SAMEA3879524, study PRJEB24766) | human gut metagenome | biome: human-associated habitat; feature: feces | place: USA | collected 1985/1987 | reverse complement strand
GGGATTGTAACGCTCGTCAATCCTGTGCAACCATTGAAGGCATAATTGCCGATGCTCGTCACGCTGTCTGGGATTGCAATTGATGTGACAAGTTCATTGTTTATATACAAATTCTTATTGTTTGAGCCATATTCCATCAAATTGTCTAATCCGGAAATATTGCACCATGCCCCTATATCCGTGATATATATGTCTTGAAGTTTGCTACAATTATAGAAGGCTTGATCACCGATGCTCGTCACGCTGTCGGGAATTGCTATGCTCGTCAAACCGCTGCATCCCGAGAAGGCAGCAGCACCGATGCTCGTCACGCTGTCGGGAATTGCTATGCTCGTCAAACCGCTGCATCCCGAGAAGGCAGCAGCACCGATGCTCGTCACGCTATTGGGGATTGTCACGCTCGTAAGCCCGGTGCAACCATTGAAGGCATAATTGCCGATGCTCGTCACGCTGTCTGGGATTGTAACGCTCGTCAATCCTGTGCAACCATTGAAGGCATAATTGCCGATGCTCGTCACGCCGTTGCCGATTGTCACGCTAGTAAGTTTGGTGCAACCATTGAAGGCACGATAGCCTATGCTCTTCACGCTGTCTGGGATTGTAACGCTCGTCAATCCTGTGCATTCTTCAAACGCATATACGCCTATGCTCGTCACAATATAATTATCAAAATTCTGAGGAATTACAACGTCTGTCTCCGTTCCTTGATATTTTAACAGAACCGCTTCATTATTTTTTATTATAAAAGTATAAGATGATTCAGTTATGTTATTATATCCCCAAGTAATGTTTAAGTCACTTCTCGTGTAAATAATTTCCTTACCAGTTTCATAATTATACTGCCATGAGGATATCCAACCAGAGGGGCACGCAGGTGCTTCACATTGCACTTGTAAGTTACGACAATTCCAAAATACCTTCTTACCCATATCCACCACATTATACGGAATGACTATACTCGTCAGCCCCGTGCAATCACAGAAGGCAAATTCACCTATGCTCGTCACCCCGTTCCCGATGATGACGGATGTCAATCCCGTGCATCCTGAGAACGCATAGGAGCCCATACTTGTCACACTGTCCGGGATGGTTATGCTAGTCAGTCCGGTGCAGCCATAGAAGGCAGATGCGCCTATGCTCATAACACTGTCCGGTATAGTAATGGATGTCAACCCGGTGCATTTTGAGAACGCAGATCCGCCTATGCTCGTAACACTGTTGGAAATTGTCACACTTTTTATATTGGGACGATTTGACGAATCGAGCACACGGAACAAGTTCCCAGGTATCCTCTGTACGCTGTCTCCGAATGTAACCGTGATTCCGACGCCAGTTTTACCTGCATCATAAAACACCTCATTTTGATAGTAAAAATCCCCTTGATAGTAAAAATTCCCAACCGATACCGCGTTCCAGTTTATCTCCGTCAATCCTGTGCATCCTTTAAACGCATATTCGCCCATGCCCGCCACACTGTCGCCAATTGTAACGCTCGTCAATCCCGTGCATTCTTCAAACGCAGATTTGCCTATGCTCGTCACACTGTTCGGGATAGTAATGGATGTCAATCCGCTACAACCATAGAAGGCATCTGAGCCTATGCTCGTTACACTGTCGCCGATTGTCACGCTCGTCAAGCCTGTGCAACCAGAGAAGGCAGAATTGTCTATGCTTGTCACACTGTTCGGGATTGTGATGGACGTCAAACCAGTGCAGCCATAGAAGGCACGCTCGCCGATGCTCGTTACACTGTCGCCGATTGTCACGCTCGTCAAACCGCTGCAATAACGGAAGGCACATGCTGGAATAGTTGTTACATTATTTCCAATGTTAATTGTTGTTAGTTTTGAACAATTTTCGAATATAGGATAGTCATATGAGCCTGCTTCTGTGCATGCTGTTGCATTCCAATTGACTGTTGTTAGGTTGCTGCAACCATAGAAGGCAGAGTAACTAATGCTCGTCACACTGTTAGGGATAGTTATGCTCGTCAAACCAGTGCAGCCATAGAAGGCACGCTCGCCGATGCTCGTCACGCTGTTAGGGATAGTTATGCTCGTCAGCCCCGTGCAGCCGCGGAAGGCACCATTGCCGATGCTCGTCACGCTGTCGGGGATTGTTATGCTCGTCAGCCCACTGCATCCTTTGAAGGCATCTGTGCCTATGCTCGTCACGCTGTCGGGGATTGTTATGCTCGTAAGTCCGGTGCAACCATAGAAGGCATAATGAGTGATTTTCGTTACTCCATTCGGGATTGTAATTGATGTGACAAGTTCATTGTTTATATACAAATTCTTGTTGTTTGAGCCAACGTCCATCAATTCGTACAATCCTGAAATATTGCACCATGTCGCTATATCCGTGATATATATGTCTTGAAGATTGTTGCAACTCTCGAAGGCATCAGAGCCGATGCTTGTCACGCTGTCGGGGATTGTCACACTTTTTATGTTGGGAGAGCTTGACGAATAAGACACGTAGAACAAGTACGCAGGTATCCTCTGTACGCTGTCTCCGAATGTAACCGTGATTCCGGCGCCTGCTTTACCTGCATTATAAAACACATTGCTGTCAGAATTAATGCTAACCGATCCCGCGTTCCAGTTTATCTCCGTCAATCCGCTGCAACCAAAGAAGGCACGCTCACCGATGCCCGTCACTCCGTTCCCGATGATGACGGACGTCAAGCCCGTGCTTCCTTCGAAAGCAGATTTGCCAATGCTTGTCACTCCATTCATAATATTTAGCGTTTTGAGCTGATCCCAGTTTTTAAGCGCATTTTCCTGAATCGAGCCAGTCGTTATCGTCAGATACTGCGTAGCATTTTTCGAAAAATATGCAAGATGATTTGCTGCACAGGTAATAGAAGTAAATCTACAGTTTTTAAAACTAAATTCACCAATATTTAGAACGCTCTCAGGTATTGTGATCGCAAAATTCGTACAGCCCGCAAATGCATAATCGCTTATGTTTTTGGTGTTCTCGTCAACAACTATTTCTGCGCCACTCGCCAGGACGCCTTTATAAACATACAGTGTTTTCCCTATATATACCAAGCCGTCGGGTTGAGAACTGTACCAAGAACTTTCAATCATAGCATTTGCGCCCACGAAGTTAGTATCTTCCGAAAAAGGAATGTCTTCCAACAGCAAGCAATATGCAAAAGCCATCTCTCCTATACTTACGACGCTATCGGGGAATTCAATGTTTTTAAGGTTTACACAATTGTAAAACGCATAATCCCCAAAAGATTTGAGCTTGGAACTGGTCATAGTAATGCTTTCAATTCTGTCGCAACCATAGAATGCGCCGTAAAGTATATTGCCGCCGACACTCACTCTTTTAAGATAACTCGGAATATAGTACGCCGTCTGCTGAGTTGTTTCTGTCCCCCAAATCTGAACGGTTTCAAAACTGCCGATGTAAGACTCTGTGCCAAAAACATAACCGAACGACGTACTTGCCGACGGGCTATTGGCATTTGCCGAACCTCCGACAAAAGGCAATGTTATGCTTTCCAATCCGGAACAACCGCTGAATGCCGCTTGTCCTATGCTCGTTACGCTATTCGGCACTGAGATATCACTCAAAGCAGAGCAACCTTTAAACGCATTTTCCCCAATGCTGTTCAAGCCGTTTTCTATTTGGATATTTGTCAACTGAGCACAATTTTCAAAAGCATTATTCTTAATAGAAGTTACGGATGATTTGATTTTAACTTGATTAAGGTTGGTGCAATTTGCAAAAGCATTTTCTGCAATTATTCCACTTGTTACAGTAACATTATTCAAATTATCTTTCGGAATATAACCGATAGCATTTGCGGGCAACACTGCCGTAGTGATAAGATTACTGTCCGCAAATGCTCCTGCCCCTATTGTTTCTGCATTAGCAGATATAGTAATATGTTTAATATTGACACAACCGGCAAAAGCACCTGCTCCTATGCTGGTGATTGTATCGGGAATAATCAGAGTTTCGATGCTGACACACCCGTTAAACGCATTATCGCTGATTTCAACTACCGTGCCTCTATTATATTCCGAAGGTATAGAGACCATCTGCCTGCTTCCTGTATAATTAGTGAGTCGCCAAGTGTTGTTCCCCAATGAGATAAACCTAAACTCGCTGGTAGGGGCAATCTCAACCATCCCGCATTCGCATATCCCCTTGTCACCGAACGAATGTAAAGTGCGCTCTCCGGCATTTCCGCAACGGGCACAGACTTTCCAGTGGTTTGCAGAATTGTATTTCCATTCTCCGTTTTCATAGTCATGGCCAAGCAGAGATATAGTCTTCTTTACGGATTGCGACGAATATTCGACAGAATCAATCGTTACTGTTGCCGAATAATAAACAAATCCGTCTGCAGTGCAAGTTGGTTCTTGACTCTCACCTTCTATAATATCTTCACCTTGCGCAGTATACATTTTTTGGTCGTCACACCTCGAACATTCTACGGTATATGTAGCTTGCGTGTATTCATTATTCCAACTCCAACTGCCAGACGCATTATCATAAGCATGTCCCAAAGCATTGATTTGTACTGCGGACAAATCTATCTCACTTTCGCCGGTACTGTCTGAGAAATATTTTCCACAACGAGGACATTCCCAGTATGCGTTATTACCCTGTTCTGTGCATGTAGCATTCTTCGCCTCATGATGTGTCAAAACATGAATATGTTCTTCATCGTTCTCGTAGTCGCAAATTTTACATACATTTCCCAAAAAATCATGCGCTTGTTTGTCTGCGACCGCATCTGTATGTCCGCAAGTAGATGCATGCCAATGGTAATTGGCATCATGCGCCCAGTGTTCATTGTCGAATGTATGTACATGCACTGTATATACCGCATACACAACAGTATCCGACATTATCGGCAACGCAAAATCGTATTTTACACCGCCGACTTTTTGAGTATACCAGTCATCGAATTCGTATCCGTCTTTTTGCGGAATCGTCGTGGGTTTTATGGCAGACTCTCCCTTCTTGATTCTTTGAGAATCTATCGCGCTCCCTCCTTGCGTATCAAACGTAACGGTCACATATTCATAATCGTTATCGCCATTTTGTGTACCGCCGCCTGGGTTACAAGCGACCATCATACACACAAGAAAAACTAAAACTACGATTGTAATTAACAGTTTTTTCTTCATAATATTGCCTCCATATTCCTAAATAAAATTAAATGTGTATTCACATCTCAGATTCGTACTCATAGAATGGTATTCTTCAATCCAAATATGAATCCAAATACCAACCGTCAAAAACATAGCCGTCTTTCGTAGTTGCTTTAGGGAACATTATGCTTTCGTCACTACGAATAGTTATGTGTGCAATTTAACTACCGCCCTGTATATCAAACATAATGACAAATTCATCATTAAAACTTTGCAGACATTTAGCCTGCACGCATCGAAATCATTAGTGCCCCAAGTATTAGTAGAAACATGATTTTCCTCCACAAATATTAAGCGGAGAATACAAAAACAACGAAAGTAAAAATATAACAAGTGCATTCCCGCTTGATTTGCTACGATCACATACAACTTTATGAGTCTATGTACGCGAATAATACACTTGTTACCAAAGTAATAAGCGACTCATAAAATTTGTATTAAAATCGTAGCGTATAAATTATACGACATATAATGCAGATTGTCAAATTTTTCCACAAAAATAGTAAGCCCCCTTAAAGATTCATTATGATAATAATTTAATTGCTATGATATACCTAACTATACTATTATACTTCTATATACGTATATGGCACTTAGGCGTATGCTTGTCTTGAACAAGTCGGCTCGGCTTCGCCTCGCCGAGACAAGCATACGCCTTGTATAAAAACAAACCGCCTAAAAAGGCAAAATCGCAGCCGTGCGAAACGGGCCGTTCGCGCTAAACCGCTTGGCGAATCGGGCCCGTTTTTCTCGCACATCGGCAATGCGATTTTTTTGTCCTCTTTTTCATAGGCGGATTTTTTCTTTTTTTTATATCAAGCAGCGAATTTTGCTTTTGTCTTTTCGGCGTCGAAAAGCCCACTCGAATATACCTTAATATGCTTTTTCCCATTCAAATTTACACTCAACATTTACTTTTTTAACGTAAATTTCCCATAAAGTTGGATTTTATGTACTCACGCTCAAAAACGATTTTGTGCTAACTTCAAAACTGTTCATAACACACAAAAGCCATTGCGTAGCCATTCTCGTTCCCAAGAGTTGTCCCACAAAACCGAACGAAAACCATTGAAACTAAACTTGCACCCATTTGTGCAAAACATGTCGGCAATGGTACGCTGTCGGTAATTCATATCACAACAGGGCTCGAACGGTGTTCAATCACGATTTCAAACTTGTCCAAACTGCGCACAACGATGTTCTTGTTTGTTCATTCGCTCGCGTTTACGATGTGTATTGTTCACAACACGAAAAAGTGTAGCGAGTACGGATAAGTCTTGGCAAAGTACGGCTGAGTCTTGAAACTGTCCTACTCATATCCAAAAGTGTCCGGATGGAGTCTGTGTACAACGCCAATTCAACTGTGTTATGAATAAAATCGCAAGACCGAGAAAAAGAGGTAACGCCTATATAGCAACCAAGTCCGTGAAAGTTCAATTCCGCCGTTATCTCCTTTCCCCGTCCTTGCAAAAAAATACTAAAAAGGAGGTAATGCCATTGAAGAAAAAACAAGTCCAACTCAAAGTAACAACCGTCGGTGAACCGAATATCGAAGCGATGAGCGAGAGCGAACAAAAGGCGTTCTTCGTTTCAATGCTCATGCGGATTTTGGATAAACGCTGTCAGCAACTGGAAGAGCAATCTTCCGTCAATGCGCAAAAAGATAATGCCGTTCCCCGAGTGTAAAGTCTATTCGGACGGGAGCCACTTTATCGCAATACCGCATACGACAAGACCTAAACGAAAAGCAAAATCGCTCGAAAACATAAGCGGAGGTAATACGGAAAATGTAGAAGATGAATCAGTTTGCAATGAACAACTCAAAAGCCCCAAAACATTGTTTGAAGAAGCATACAAAGAGAGCGCGAAACTACCAAAAAAGCAGCGCAAAAAATTTATACAAAATCAATTAGAACCGTATTTTGAAAACCCTCGATCCGCACAAGATTTTGTGGATGTCAACATAGAGCGAAAAAGGACAAATTCCATAGCCAGAAAAGTAAGGCTTATGCGCAAAGTGAACCTGCAAGATTGGAACTATTTTTGCACTTTCACATACGATTCGGCTTTGCATACGGAAGAAACTTTTCGCAAGAAATTAAGCAACTGTTTCAAGCATTTATCGTCTCGTAAAGGTTGGAAGTATATAGGCGTTTGGGAGCGTTCGCCTACAAAACAACGCTTGCACTTTCACGGCATATTTTACATACCCGAAAACGGTATGATCGGCACACTCGAAAAAGTAAGAGATTTCAGCACAAAGAACAAAAAGATGCAGTTAAGCTATATAAACTCGCACTTTAAGTCTTTGTTCGGTAGAAACGACTTCAAACCGCTTGACACGAAACAAGACGTATATTTGTCCGTAGGATACATCGTAAAATACCTTGAAAAGTCCGGTGAAAAGCTGATATATTCTCGCGGATTACCGACGTATTTCAAGTCCGATATTATGGACGACGACGTTGTGTGCAGGATAGGTATCGAAGATAGAAAACTACTTCTTTTCGACAATTTCACTTGCGTTGCGGACGGTGAAATTATAGGCGAAGTGAGTCCGCAAACAATAAGTCAAATGCCAAAAGCAAACTGACGATTTTATCGTCTTTCGCGATGGGAGCGTAAACGAAAACTGCGGTTTGTCAAGGGTAAAATGAAGTGCTTTCGCACCCCTTGACAACCCTATAAAACCGCTATGTTTAAGACACTATCGTTTCCGTTTATTTTCGTTCCCGTCGCAAGACGAAATAACCAAAAAAAGGAGATAAAAACACAATATGAAAACAGCAGCAATATACGCTAGATATTCTAGCAACAGCCAAACGGAGCAATCCATTGAAGGTCAACTCGACGTATGCAACAAATACGCCAAAGACAATGATTTGCAAGTGGTTGCCACCTACATAGACAGAGCCATGACAGGTACGAACGATAATCGCCCGGACTTTCAGCGGATGTTGAAAGACAGCGAAAAATCAAGTTGGGATGCAGTGCTCGTGTATGCCTTGGACAGATTCGGTCGCAACGCCGTTGAAGTTGCAGTCAACAAACAAAAACTTAAAAAGACGGGTAAAATTCTTATATCCGCAACACAACGCACATCGGACAATCTGGACGGCACAAAGAACTTGGACGGCATTATCCTTGAAAACGTGTACATAGGCATCGCCGAATACTATTCCGCCGAATTATCTCAAAAGGTGCTTCGCGGTCTAAACGAAAATCGCAAGAAAGGATTGTTTTGCGGCGGAAGTATTCCATACGGATATACGGTGATCGACAAGAAACTGACGATTGTCGAAGATAAAGCAAAAATTGTGAGATTTATATTCGAACAATATGCAATGGGCTTGATTGTCCCTGAAATCATTACGAAATTGAACAATCTAGGTCTAATGCACGACGGCAAACCGTTTACACAAAACTGCATTTACGGAATATTGAAAAACAAACGCTATTCCGGAATATGCGAAATACACGGAGTCGTTTATGACAATATATATCCGAGAATTATATCGAAAGAAATCATTGACAATGTTCAAATTCGTCTTGCTCGCAACAAAGCTGGAAGAGGAAATAAAACAGCTCCGTATTTGTTGCGATTCAAACTATTTTGTGGCAACTGCGGATGCCCTATGGCAGGCGAAAGCGGAACAAATGCAAAAGGCAATCGGGAGTTCTACTATAAGTGCTATGGCAAAAAGAAACTTCACAACGGTTGCCAAAAACAACAAATACGGAAAGACCGTTTGGAAGAAATCGTGCTAAACAGCATTATAGATGCGATAAAGGATTCCAAAGCTCTAAACACAATGGTTGACAGATTATTTGAATTGCAAGCAAAGCAAATCGAATCAAGTCCCGTTTTAGCATCACTAATTGCAGAAAAATCTAAAACGGATAAAGCGTTGGGCAATCTCGTGACCGCAGTTGAAAACGGACTGATGTCGAATACGACCAACAAGCGATTGCGTGAGCTTGAACAGTTGCAACAGGAATTGGAAGAAAAAATAGCGATAGAAAAAAGCAAACAACAAATAACATTCTCAAAAGAAGAGTTAAAAGCGTTTTATATAGACAATTTGAAAAACGATCCGCAAATACTGATAGACAATATAGTACACAAAGTAATCTTATACGACGATAGTGTAACGATATTCTTTAATAGTCCGATAAGCACTGGCCTTGACGAAAGTCAGGGCTTTTTATTTTATGAGAAAAAACATCATATAGACTCAAAAAAGTATAGATACGCAAAAACCGAGAGAATACCAATAATCGTACAGATACAAATTTGAATAATACATATACAATGTGATTTCGAAGATATAAGGGGCAACTGATTCGTAGCAATCAAAGAAGTCCTTTAATCTGATAAAGAGAATCAATCAAATTTGATATGTCTTCACTTGAAAAATTTGCTTTTTTAAGTTGCATCGCATAGATTAAACAACGCAATAGAATAAACGAGTTTGCTTGTTCTTCTGTAATCCCTGTTATTCTATTCCCATGGTCAACATCATTTCTTATTTGAGAACAATATTCCCCTAATGCTTCATTTGTATAATCAATTTTCAATCTCGTTTTTGTTGTAAAAATACAATCCTTATATGTTTCAAACGCATATTTGATTTTATCAGATAACGTTTCTTGGTGCACATGCTTAATGAGCCCCTTATATATTTTTCTCTTTTTCCCTGTCGAATTTTCATACAACGGCGTGAGCTCTTTCATAATTTCGGTTTCGAGATTTCTTCTTGACTCAGAACAAGGGCAACCATCAGGGAATAATGAGTCAAATTCAGATTCAAACGCAGCACTATCTTTGCTGATGCTCTCGAATGAAACGGACATTCTTTGTTTTAAATTTTCCAAATTGTTTAGAATGTGAATTTTATTATCAAAAATAAGATTATATAATTCGCCAGCATGCTTATATAAAACATCCCATGAAAACGAATCTCTCCATGCAGCTGTATAATTCTCTATAGAATCATCTTGGGGAAAATTAGATATAATTTCTCCCTCACAACCGCCATTTGAAAACATAAATCTATCAGGGAAAATATCTGTTCTCATAAAACAGTAATGTATAAAGCGCAAAAACGAATTATAGATTTTCTCTATTTCGCTATCTATTATTCTTTTATCGAATTCGAGCTCAATACCTGGAATGAAGTCAATCTTCGCACCTTTCCATGAACAATAGTAAATTGGCTTCATGGTAACATTATACTTCTGCAGTTTAAAACTGCATTTTTTATCTAAAGATGGGAAATCACAACTAAAATAAAATTCAGCTTTTCCATTTTCTGGATTTTTGTACTCAAACGATGGTATGAGGTTGGAAAACCGATGAAAATTCTTAGAATAATATCTCATATAAACTTTGTCATTATGTTTTGACAAGTCATAAACAATATGTCTTTTTAGGGGAATAGATATTGTTGTTGGCCCCATGAAAAAACTTTTACTGTTTATGCCATAGTTCTCGTTATCAAAATAGCATGCAATTTCGAAGCAACCATCATTTGTATATACTAGTATAACATTGGCTGAAAGAGGTTTATGACAAAAGGACAAAGTCCCATCATCACTTTTTTGCCACAGCATATTTTTAGCAGTATCCCCATCAAGATATAGTGAAAGCGTGTTTTTGCTTATTTGGCAATCTGTGAGGCGAGTATTAAAGATCGCCTTTCCGACATAACTATCCATTTCTCTCTCCTTCCCAACAGTATCCTTAAAGAATACAAACAATACGGCTTAAAGCTGGAGTTTGAGTGCTTCGACTAGCATAAATACGCTTGTGCAAGAATTCCAATTCCAAATAGGTGCTTTTGATTTTTCGCCACAAGCTTGCAGATGAGAAAGCTTTCGTTTTTGATACACAATTTTAGAGTTAATAATTGCCTTTTTATAGTTTGGGATAAAATACTCTTTTAAGGAATCCTTATCATTTTTTTGGTATGTCAACCCGGCCTTTTCCTTAGACAAATATTCGGAAAGAACGTTCTCAAGTTTTGTTTCTGTCATTTCTTTCTCAATTATTTCAAAATGAGAAACAAGCCATACTTCAAATGACACATTTGAAAACGCATATTTTATTCCGTTTTTTTCGGCTTTATTTATCGCAGGAATTAGTCGATTGTCTTTATGAGTATTATCAACATCAAAAACGATCCATACTTGATTTGCACCATTTATGTGGTCAATAGCATAATTAACAAGTCCCAACGGGTCAGCGTTTTGGAATTCTATGGATACATCATAAATACTTTTCTTTGACTTCAATAATTCAAAATAATTCTTTTCTGTTTCTCGGCCGTTAGTTATGATGTAAAATTTGTTCCGAATAGGTATAGTGTTTGTCTTTCGTGCCATATATACCTCACATTGATTCAGTCATATCTGGTAATTTCGCATAAAAACCGGCCAAATACTTTTTGCTGAACAAATCTTTTTTCCTAACATTAGGATAATCAGAAAGAGACACCAATGTGCTTTCACCTACCGAATCTTTACTTGTAAAGTATATTTGATCTCTCCTCAAATCCTCGTCCATAAGCATAACATTATGTGCGGTGCATATTAGTTGTGCATTTTTGGGATTCTTATCGATTGAATTAAAAAGCTTCAACAAATAATCTGCAACAAGAAAATGAAGCTTTGCATCTATCTCATCAATAAGAATCACTCTACCTTGATCAAGTGCCGCTAACATCCAGCCAAGATAGCATAACAATCTAACAGTACCTTCGGAATTAAATCCTCTATTTTTGAATAATAGTATATCTTTTTTGTCTATCGGCTTATTGGTTCTATCAAAAACCTTAAAAGATGTTACCATATCTATATTATAGAGATTGCTCTCTTCTTGTTTAAGTTGGCCTAGTTCTGTTGGATTGATTTGCATTTGCGCATTGAATTTTAGCACATCGTTAAAATCTGCCATATTGGCAACTTTATCCTTCGTAACCTCTATATTCTTTATGCCAATATCTGCAAGTTCAAGTATTTTCAATGCTTGCTCCTTGTATTTTCCGTTTTCCAGTGAATAAATATCAAGGCTGTTTGCATTATTCTCAAATACAATTAGCAAATTCTGAAACCAGTTCATAACATCATCTAAAGATGATGCTATATCAAGATGAAAATTATTGCCAACGGATAAAAACAGCGTATTTGGCGCAATATTAATCAATTTTGACGCTTGTTTTGGCAATCCGGTTATTGAAAACGACATTCCATCTCGCATAAAAACGGGAGACAATCTTTCTTTTCTTCTATCTAACCATTCCTTTTGAATTACGCCATCTTTTATTTGGAAGCCATACCTATAGAATGTACTGTTTTGTATTATTTCAATCTCAAACATGCTGTCTTCAAATTGAGCATTTTTATAAAATTGAAATGGTTCAACATTTTGGACAATAGGATATTGCGATGCGGATAAAATCACTACATTTTTCATATAGGCTAATGCTTTGAAAACATTTGATTTACCAGAAGCATTCCCACCGAAAATTACTGCCGACTTTAATAATTCATTTTCACCTTTACCTAAAAGTTTGTCGCCTACGGTAAATGTGTTAATTTGACTTAATTCTTTGTCTGACACGGCTTCCATGCTCAAAACGGTCTCTTTGTAGAACGATCTAATGTTTTTAAATCTAAAATTAACTAGCATATACATTCCTCCATGGTTCGTTCTTATTCTAATTTATTATATGCAGAAAGTCAACATCTTAATATGCATTTTTGTAATATTTTTACAAATTCGATTAATAAGAAGCAGATTCTGGCGATCGTCAATGAATTTAATTGATATTTATTTGCTATTTGCTATAATAAAGTTATGTCAATATAAGGAAAATTTTCATGGAAAACAAATCGCTTGGTGTTTATAAAATATTGCTAACCGTATTATGCTCTTCGCTTGTTATTACTGGTGTAAGCTATATTGATGATAAGATTTGGAATTTCGTATTCTTAATTTTGGGTATGATTACATATTCAATTGTTGGCATACTGTATTCTATAAAACTTTTACATGGACGATCTGCTGGAAAAGGGGCATATTGTGCCATTTTTATAATTCTAATTGCTATAGGTTATTGTGTCTATTCGGGAATAGTTGCCGTTCAAAATTGGATTGCACAATGGCAACTATGGGCTAAAATCACAGTTCCTTCTATACTTGTCGTTTTAATTGTCTTAACAATTATTATTATAGTTTATAAAAAGAAAAAATCAAAAATAGAAAAAATAGCCAGTACAACCTTAGACGAAAAAAATAATGAGTAATTAATTATTATTTGGATAATACATAATATAAATGTGTATTTGATATAAAAAGAAAAAGTCCGTTATTGGACTTTCTCTCTTTTCTAAAAAGTTATGTTCTTTTTAGTTATCGACTGGTGGGAAGTGGCTGAAAATACTCGAACTCACTATATAAGAAGAAGCGGATTTTTCCGCCTGTTCTATTTGGTTTTCTGTTTTTAAGGTCGTGTCCTTCGTCCTTTTCAGGTGCTCGGGATTATCTGTAAACGTGTACGTAATGACAATCTCGTCATCATATAATATAACCTCCCGAACAAAGGCATTTACTATTAGTTTTCGCACTTTTATGTCGTCCATATTCTCAAATACGAATTTACTTAAATACATCTCTATTTGCTCGACGGTTAAGTATGTGTAACTGCGGGCTTTTTCTTTTGCAATTTCAAATTCAAGACTCGTCAGTTGTTTTTCAAGTTCCGTCAAGCGAGTTTTTGTTGCTTCGGTAATAATACCCTGCTCGATTGCCTTAATTATGTTATTTTGTGCTTTTAGAGCCTCTTTCTGCTTGCGTTCCAGCAATTTCAACGCTGTGTTATCCGCCGTTTCGGCTTTATGAACGTTATAAATATTTTCGGCTATTTTACGTATCGCCGACACGCTTTTCAGCATTTCGGATGTTGTATAAATAACCATATCTTCTAAAAACTGCTTTTGTATAGGTTTTGTGTTGCACTTCATTTTTCTGCGCTGTTTTGATTTACAGGAATAGTAATAGTGAATTGCTCCGGTTTTACTTGTTCCGCTTATGCCTATCATACGGTGTTTGCAGTCGCCACAAATAAGTTTTCCAGAAAGAATAAAGTCGAAAATCTCTTTTTTGCGGCTCGGAGCAATCTTATTTTCATCGTTTATTGCGCTTACCGCTTGCCAAAGTTCGTCCGATATAATTCTCGGAAAGATTTTATCATATACAACGCCTTGGTGTTCTACGATTCCCGTATAACGGATATCGTGAAATAAACTGTATAAATATTTTTCTCCTATGGGCATACCGTTTTTACGACGGTAGCCTTTTTCTTTGAAAATTTCTACAATTGCGTTTGCTTTATATCCTTGTGCATACTTGGTGAAGGCTTCAAGTATAATTCCGCTTTCATATTCGTTTATGATACACTTTTTGTCAACGACGTCATATCCGAACACGGGTTTACCGCCGGTTGTCTGACCTTTCATCCAACTTTCTTTTAATCCGCGATTTATCTTTTGAGCAAGTTCCGCGCTGTAGTACTGATTCATACCTTCAAGCAGGCTTTCAAGTATAATGCCTTCGGGACTATCGGGAATATTCTCCATAGCGGACACGAGTTTTACGCCGTTTTCTTTCAAAGTATGCTTATGTATTGTCATTTCGTATTTATCTCTTGAAAACCTGTCTAATTTGTAAACAAGAACCACTTCCCATTGCCGTTTTGCGCTGTCTTTTAACATACGTTGAAAATCAGGACGCATATCGTTTGTTCCCGTCATAGCGCGGTCGATATAGGTATCGACTATGAGTATATCGTTGTTTTGAGCATACTCTCGACACACCCGAAGTTGTCCTTCAATAGATTGTTCGGTTTGGCTATCGCTGGAATAACGGGCATAAATAATTGCTTTTTTCATTTTGGTTATAACTCCTTTTAACTTTTTTGTCTTTCGACGGAAACCGAACAATCCGATTTTGGCGAACACGGCAAGGAAACAGTAAAAAATATAGGGAAATTTTTTGTGGCTTTATATTCCTCACTATATTTTTTACCCTTGCGGTGGCTCGATTTGTGTTTGCACACATAAAAGTTGTCAGACCGAAATCGGATAGGCTTTCCGCGAGAAAGAAAAAACGTCTTGTTTCTTCCTTGTCCACAAGACTACAAGCCAAAGTCGCAAGTTTTTTGCGAGTTCGATCGAAATTTTCCAAAAAAATGAAAAAATTTACTCAAAGTCGCAAGAAAGTTGCGAGTTTGACCGCTATCCTTTGGGCAAAAAGGAGAAACGGCTATGAAAAAGCAATATAGAATAACCAAAATCGGCACACCGAACATTGAAAAAATGTCCACGGCTGAACAAAAATCGTTTTACAGCACTCTACTATCTATTATGACCGAATACTTCCGCAATAACGCCGAAGCAAAAAGCATAAACGCTCCAGACTGCTCCGAAAATGCAAACGACATAAACTCGGGGTAAAATGAAAGTCCACGCACGGCGGAGAAAAAGGCGAAAGATCGCCAAGCGGGTTAGCGGCGACTTCGCCTTCCGCCCGTGCTTTCATTGTCCGATTTAGGTTTGTTCGGACAGAGGCGTGGCTTGTCTTCGGCGAGGCGCAGCCGAGCCGACTTGTATCAAGACAAGCCACGCCTAATTGCCAACGTCGCAAAAACCTTGCGAGTTTGAAGGTTTAGAAAATCAATTATAAATCATAGGAGAATAGCAAAATGAAATACATAGAATGGCTGAATATATGGCTGGAAAATTACATAAAACCGAGTAGCAAGGAGCGGACGTATATCCGTTACGGACAACTTATCCGCACGCATATTGCGCCGAAAATAGGCGAAACAGACGTAAATGACCTGACGCCTATCGTTTTGCAATCTTTTGTAACGGAATTACTAAATACCGGCAATCTTAGGACAGGCAAAGAGCTGTCGCCAAACTTTGTTAATACGGTTATATCCGTCATTCAGAATTCGTTGAAAACGGCAAATCTGGTCGGTATTGCAAGCGAGTACACTGCAAATAAAATAAAACGCCCCAAAACGAAAGAAAAACAGGTGGACTGCTTTTCTGTTTCGGAGCAGAAAAAGATTGAAAATTATGTGTTGAACAGCGGCAAGGATAAACTGTTCGGCATAGTATTATGCCTTTACACGGGCTTGCGCATCGGCGAATTACTTGCGCTAACTTGGAGCGATATAGATTTTGGCAAGGGGTTGCTATTTGTGTCTAAAACTTGCCACGACGGGAACGACGGGCAAAACCATATCCGTATCATAGATAGCCCGAAAACTGTCAATTCTCGGCGTGTAATTCCCTTGCCGAAACAAATATTGCCCCTACTAAAAGCCGTGAAAAAGCGTTCCGAATGCGAGTACATCGTAGCCGACGGCGACAAGCCTGTGTTTGTGCGCTCGTATCAGCGAACGTTTGAACTGCTGCTCAAAAAATTACATATTACACACAAAGGATTTCACTCGCTTCGACATACATTTGCTACCCGCGCCATCGAATGCGGCATAGACGTTAAAACGCTTGCCGAACTTTTAGGGCACAAAAACGCAACGATTACCCTCAATCGTTACGCCCATTCCTTGCTCGAACACAAGGTAGATATGATGAATCGCCTCGGTAAATTACTATAAAAATCCAATAAAAAAGCGTGCATCAAACAAAATAATTGATGCACACTTTTGCTTTATTATAGCAAAAATTACAAATAAAATCAAGGTGTATTGCCCACTTAAACAGTTATTTCCGTGCCAACTACATATTTTTGATGCACACTACGCTTAATTGTGTACGTGGATTATTTTGTTTGATGCACTAAAACAAAAGTTGAGGTACATCAAAAAAAATGTCTACCAACGTTTCAAAAGAAAAGCGTGAAAAACTTGTTCAAAAGATAACTGCAATAAAACAATATTTACAGTCTGCTCCGCAAGACGAAAATACGGCGCAATTGCTCACATATATTGCGGATATTGAAAAGGATATTAAAGGCAAAAAGTATGGTCTTGTTTTTGAAGAACACCGCGAAAGTATCGACGAAGTGCTTGAAAACAATTTGCCGATATTGACGGAATACAAAGGGCTTTTCATCGACAACGGCGGACAAATGAACTTTCTTATCGAAGGCGACAATTTGGCGAGCCTCAAACTTTTAGAAAAAACGCACAAAGGCAAAATAGACCTGATTTACATAGATCCGCCGTACAACACGGGCAACAAGGATTTTGTTTACGACGATAGTTTTGTTGACGGTAACGACACCTTCCGTCATAGTAAATGGCTCTCTTTTATGGAAAAGCGTTTGCAAATAGCAAGAAATCTTTTATCCGAAAAGGGTGTTATTTTTATAAGCATTGATTATAACGAATGCGATAATTTGGAAATGCTATGTAATTCTGTTTTTGACGAACAAAATAAAATAGCAAATTTGCCAAGAGTCATTAAAAGAGGCGGGAAATCGACAGATAATATTGCAAAAAACCACGATACTTTGCTTATATACTCAAAAAACAGTCTGCTGTACGAGTTTAACCGTGTTATTATTTCCGACGATCAAACAAAAAATTTAACCGATGAATACTTCTCTGAACGCGGTAGTTATAGATTAAATCAATGTTTGGATTATGATTCTTTGCAGTATAACGAATCGATGGATTATGAAATAGAGATAGACGGAGAATATTTTTACGCCGGCGGTTCGAAAGAACTATGGACTAAAAGGCATAATGGTGAGCATAAAAAAATTGATTGGGTTTGGCGATGGTCAAAGCAATTGTTTGAGTGGGGATTGAAAAATGGCTTTGTTGTCATTAAAAGCGGCAGAAGAAAAAGAATTTATACAAAAACATACACAAATTGTTCAATCGGCAAAGATAAAAACGGCGATTATTGCATAGTTTCAACTGAGAACTCCAAACCATACGACAGCTTGTTTTTTACAGACAATTCCTTTTCTAACGATAATGGGAAAAAAGAATACGACCGTATTGGTTTAACCACGAAGTTTGATTATCCTAAGCCAACATCTCTAATTGCTGAGTGTATTAAGATGACTAAATTGCCAGCAAGAGCGACCATTCTTGACTTTTTTGCCGGTAGCGGCACGACGGGACATGCAGTAATGAAATTGAATGCCGAGGATGGCGGCAGTCGCAAATTTATTCTCTGCACCAACAACGAAAACAATATCTGCCGCGACGTAACCTATGAGCGGATAAAGCGCGTCATCGCAAAGGAAGATTACAAAGCAAGCCTTAAATACTTCAAAGTGGACTATTTACCCATTTCGGATAAGTTATATTACGAGTATGCGGACGAACTGCTTTTGCATATCCGCGAACTCGTGGAACTTGAAAACGGTATCAATTTTAACGGCAATGCAGAAATTGCAATTGTTCTGACAGAAAAAGAACTCGACGATTTTGCTCAAAACACTCCCGAAACGTGCAAGACGATTTACGTCGGACACGACGTGTTGCCGACCGAGGAACAAGAAAAAATATTTGCAAAAAGAAAAATCAAAGTCAACGTTATCCCAGAATACTACTACCGCGATTTGGAGGGCTAAAAGATGAATTTAATGAATTTTCAGTTGAAAGCAATAAAGAGTCTACTTGAATGTATGGAAGACGATTCCGTCCGCGAAATCGTTTTGAAAAGCCCTACGGGTAGCGGCAAAACCATTATGCTCACGCATTTTATGGACGAATATACCAAAGAACACGCAAAAACCGTGTTTGTATGGCTTACTCCTGGCAAAGGCGATCTTGAAACGCAAAGCAAGGATAAAATGGACAAGTATATCCACAACGCACAAACGAAACTACTTGCCGACATTATGACCTGTGGTTTTGAAGAAAACGACGCATGTTTTATCAACTGGGAAAAACTTACGAAAAAAGGCAATAACGCCTTGAAGGACAGCGAGCGCACCAACTTTTTGGAATGGATAGAAAAGGCGTTGAACAGCGGACTGTCGTTCAAAATCATCATTGACGAAAGCCATCAGAATTTTACGGACAAAGCAGACGCTATCGTGCAACTGTTCAAAACGGACAAGATTATCCGTTGTTCGGCTACCCCTATCGTGGATAAAAAGGCAAAACTCATCGAAATTGCGGAAGAGGACGTGATTGCCGAAGGGCTTATCAAAAAGTTGCTTGTCATCAACGAAAACTTTCCGCAAACCATAGAAACGGACAATCAGACGTGGTATCTTCTGGAGCGCGCACTTAACAAACAGCGCGAAATCCGTTCGTTGTTTTTGCAAAAAGGCGTAGACGTCAATCCTCTTATCGTGGTGCAACTTCCGAACAACAGCGATTTGCTGTGCGAAAGCGTCGAGCAGTATTTTTCGGAGCAAGGAATCACTATCGAAAACGAAACGCTTGCCGTGTGGCTTTCAAACAGACACGAAAATATCGAAACCATATCGGATAACGACGGAAAACAAGTTGCCGTTATTATGAAGCAAGCTGTTGCCACGGGTTGGGACTGTCCGCGCGCACATATTCTTGTAAAACTGCGTGAAAATATGGACGAAACGTTCGAGATACAGACAATCGGCCGTATCCGTCGTATGCCCGAGGCAAAGCATTATGATAACGACGTTTTGGACTGTTGCTATCTTTATACGTTCGACGGAAAGTTTACCGCCGGCGTAAAAGCGGCACTCAGCAAAGGCGCACTTGACGGAAAAGATATTTTCTTAAAGAACGAATATAAGTCGTTTACCCTTACAAAAGAACAGCGCACGATGGTTACGGATTTGCGCGATCCGAGAAAAGCGTTAGCCTCTATCGCAAGTTACTTCAAGGCTACATACGGCTTGTCGGGCAATAAAAAGGAAAATAGGACAAGGCTGGAGGTGGCGAGATTTGTTTTCTCGGATTCTATCAACACCTATACGCAGTCCGGAAGTGTTGCCACGCTTTCGGATTTGGGCGAGCGCGACGGTCTCAACACAATCACCGTAAAAGAAACGGTAAATACGCATAAACTCGGGCGCGACCGTCATCATTGTATCGGCGTGATCGGTCGTGAAATCGGCATGGAATACAAGTATATGCAAACCATCATCGGCAAGTTATTCGGAGATAAATTCGAGTATTCTAATAAACTGCTTGCCCTTTCCACGCGAGAATTGTATGCGTTTATTATCAACAATGCGGATATGTTGCGCAGAAGCGTTCGTGAGGCAATGGCGGCACAACTTGCGCAGGAAGTGATTGCGCCGGATATGGTTTCAACGAAAGAATTTATACTGCCGCGCGTATGCAAGTTTACATACGACAGCGCAAGCAAAGTGCAGTCGGGAAGCGTTAAAAACGTTTATCAGGGCTATCTGATGTCCGCCGAACCACGCTCCGCATCCGAAAAGAAGTTTGAAAAGTTTTGCGAAAAGTGTTCAGCCGTCGATTGGATTTATAAAAACGGCGATAAAGGCGACGAGTATTTGTCTGTCGTCTACCTTGACAACGGCAACCGTCAGAAACTGTTCTACCCCGACTATATCGTGTCGGTGCACGGCGAAACGTGGATAATAGAAACAAAAGGAGGATTTGACAAAGCCGGCAACAGCGAAGATATTGATATTTTCTCGCCGAAAAAGTTTGAAGTGCTAAAAGCATATCTTGAAAAATACGGTCTGAAAGGCGGTTTTGTCCGTTTTGACAAAAACAGCGACGAACTCTGCATTTGCATGGATAACTACAGTGACGCTATAACTTCCGACAGATGGAAATTGTTAAACGAGGTGTTTTAATATGGCAAAGAAAAAAGAAATAAATCTTGAAGTGATAACAATAGGCAAACCAGACATTTTTGCATTGTCCGAAAGCGAACAAAAAGTGTTTTTTACAACATTACTGGATAGCATTATTAAAGTAAAACAGGAAGAAGATTCAAAATCTAATAAAAATGAGATTGAAAGCCCGACCGAGTAGTCGGGCTATTGTATATCTTTTAGGCATTTGAAATGCCCTTCTATTGCAAATATTATTGTTTTGTGGTATAATCTAAATGTTAGTAGTCTTACAAGGGGAGAAAAATGAGTAAAAAGAAATTACAAAATGAAAAGCCTAAACAACAAAATGCTGGATTTTGTATTGCGGTTATTTTAATTGTTTGTTCATACATCGTTTCTATAGTATTGATTGTTTGCACCTTTTGCACTAAAGCGGAAATCGCTAATAACAATTTATACAATTCTTTGGGTATAGCGTGTCAAGTGGTTGCATCTCTTTGCACTTGCGTGTTATCTATTTTACAGATATCATTTTCCTTACAAGATAATACTTTTCTTGGTATTTCAGTACGTGTATTATATAGAATGAGAAAAAAACCTCATTTTGGATTTGCGGCAAACGTGTTAATCTCTCTCGGTTTTATTATCATTGCTATGCTCGGATATATAGCAGGAAGTCTGTATGCATGTACTGTAGCGGCGATATCGTCGATTTCCTTTTGCGTTTATTTAATCATTATTGAATCGCCATATCTTTGTATGCAAGATAAAACGATGCTAAAAATTGTACGCGATAGACTTCTGGCTGAATACAACAACTCAATTAAGGCAGATAATTATCAAACAGCGGAAGTGACTGAAGTTTTAGAGTCTCTTATAAAAAACAAAAATTTGATATGGACTTATAACCGTCTATCAAAGGCTGGATGTGATGATTTTGACAAATATTTGCTTAGTCGCCTTATGGATGTTCAAATTAACATTGCATTTAATTTAGACAAAATTGAATCTATAAGTCAACTATCGAAAGTAACAGATGAGTTATTAGATACTGCTTGTGCTATGGCAAGTAGTAAATTTGATATTGTTGAGATTCTAGGAACAACCCCTAAAGATTGTTTGCACAATGTGACTCGTGTACTATTCAGACTATTAGATAATGATGTTTCTAAGGATAAAACTAAAATCAAAATTGCTGAAATGGTAAAATGGGGATCAATCTTTAATAAGGACGATGCCGTGAAGTCTGATTTGTTTTTCTCTATTATGACAATTTTGATAATAGAAACCGTAAAAAACAACGATTTTTCCCTTATCAAAGAAGTTAAAAAATCTCTATCGGTTTCTCCGTATTTCTTACGAGAAAAGGGCGTGACGGCTCGTATATTTGTAATGCTAAGTTTTGTGCTATACTATTTATCAAAAATTGAAACCGCCGTTCCGCAAGATGTGAAGAACAATATTGATGACCTTGTACAAAATTCATATATAGAAGATAATTGTAAAGTGTTATCTTGGAAAAATCTTTTTAGTAGATTCGACGAATCTTACAGCGTTTCATTGGAAAATTTTTTGTCGGATTTTTCTAAAAATCAACACTATTATGAATTTTCACTTATGAGTTGTGATGCTCATTGGGTAACATTTACAAACGAACTCGCTTTTGATTGGTATATTGCGACATATCTTAATTCGGAAAAAATATATAATATTGATTATAATACTCTTTTCCCGATTGATAGTAATCCTTGGATGATATATCATCTTAAAGAAATCGAGAATTCTTGTTACACCGATGATAATAGACAATTCTTACCAAGCGAACGAATAAAAAACATGGCGAGTTTTTATTCTCTTTCCAAAACGCTATTTTCCACTTTTTCAATCGCAGAAAACCATAGACATCAGTTAAGAGATTATATAGATTCTTTACGCAAAAAGGAGTTTGAAAATAAAATAACATCCGCTTTGGTTATAAGTAATCAAGATATTAGTAATCATTTTCAACCTATAATTGAAACAAAACTGAAACACACTTTTGGATTTGATGATAAAATTGATGTCAGCAAGGAGAAAAAGTTGTATTTTGCATTACTAACTGAACGTAGTTCAGATGCGGTAAACTATGATGAATGCATAATTGATTGGGCTGTAAATAGCATTTTATATGAAATATGGAACAACGGAGTAAAAAAATATAGTCATTCTATAAAAACGGGGAACAATTTTTCTCAATTGATAAGGAAAGAATTGCTCGGAAAAGATATAGAATATGCTACTCCAAGCACTGAATATTATGTATATGAAATAAACGATAATCAAACACAAAAAGAGTATTTAGATAAAATTAAAAGAGCCAAAGCAATCGATAATGCAGACTATCTTTTTTCAAAACCTACTTTTATTTTAAAAGGTGGTTTTGCATTTAATTGCAAAGTTCAATTCAATGTAAGTGATTTAACCCCGGAAACTATTAGTCAAAAAGTTGATGAATATAGACGTACAGATGGTCAGTACGTCTATGAGGGCGCATTTTTGACACGGGAAGAACTATCCCGCATAATTAAAGATACTCAGGTCATTTTCCAAGTGGTGTTTTCATATAAAATTAGTACATATAAAGATTCAATTATCATTCTAAATGAAAATGATGATGATAATGATGAAGCCGTAGATGCATTTTCAGATAATGAAAAGACAACTAATAATAGTAAACCTGACAATGACGAGTCATCTGATAGTGATGTATAGTTTAATTAGAAATTGAGGCGTGGTATTTCCTTTGCATGCTTATTCTTCTACGCCAAATCGTCGTGCGGTTCACATTCAAAAGCCGAGTTACGTCAAGATAAGTAAGTCCTGCCATATAAGCACATAACGTTTCGTATTCAGCAATGGTAAGTTTCATCTTCGCTATAAGTCCGTCAACGACTGTATAATCGTTTTTCTGCTCGTCGTCGAGTATTGTTTCGGGCTCAGCCGTAATTCGCTCGTCAAGGCTTATTGTGTTTGATAAATGGCGTGTGTATTGCTTTTGCAAATAATTGTCGGCGCAACGATAACAAGCACTTCTAATTGTTGTTTTCTTTCCATATTTAGTGATATAAATATCACCGAGTTTCTCACCTATATGTTGGCAAAGAAACAGCATTGCCTCTTGCGCAATGTCGTATGCGTTTGAAAACGGCGATAAATCGTCTTTTGAGCGTTTCATATCGTGCAATAGTCCATTATAAAGACAACGCAAATCCTTGCCCGAACGGAACATTACTGTTTTAATACAGGTCAAAGCGATTATTTCGCCCATTTTCTGTACGTTTTCTGCCGAGATAACCATATCGTTATCCAAAATGCCTTTGTTTACTTTTTTCATTGTATTTTACCTCCGATTTACTTCGCCTTTCGGCAAAAACGGAGGTAGCACCGGGAAAAGATATAATTTTTTTACCTTGTAGTTGGTTACACGGAAGTCAACGAACCGGCAAAAAATTTTACATTATAGTTGGTAATTTCAAGGTTTTCAGTAATAATTTTTGCCGTTGACTTTCGCTTTTCACTGTGCTACAAACGTAAACGAAAGGCGATAAATCGGACGATAAAAAAATAGCAGATATCTGTCACTTGATACCTGCTAAACTATGACTATTCGGTTGTATTAGGCGAGATTAAAACTTAAATCTGACGCCGAAAAAGTCTCTTGAAAAGAAAAAAGCGAACTCCGTATTTGTTTCAGAGTTCGTTTTTTTCATCTGTGGTGGAGACAATAAGACTCGAACTTATGACCTCTACGATGTCAACGTAGCGCTCTAACCAACTGGGCTATGCCTCCAAAGCAAGAGTTATCTTACACTAATTCGCGACGTTTGACAAGCGATTTGTATCAATTTCGATAAAAATGTCTGCTCCTCGTCAATTAACAATCAAAACTGCTCATCTGACAGACCATATTTTCTCTAAATCAAAAAAAATAAAAAATAATATGAAATAATTTTCATATTTCTGTTGACTAATAAGCAAAGGTATGCTTATAATAAGAGCACAAAGAATTGAAAAACAAATTGTCAATGCTCACAAGCATTGTGATTTTCTCCCTTAAATATCTTCTTACAAAGCAAGTATCCCGAGCGTGGTCGCTCGGGATACTTGTTTATTCTTGTTCTTTATCGCCGTTTGTCTGATTAATATCAGCACATAGACGAGAGCGATTCGAGACCGTATTTATCCATTTGCATGATTGACATTTGATTTCGATGCTGAAATTGCTATCTTTCAACGCTTCGTAACCGTTGATTTTTCCGAGTTTATGGCCACATCTCGTGCAACACGCCCAACTTACGCCGTTAACGACCACAATTTGCGCTATACCGTCTTTCCATTGATTTTTGTTTAGAGCGCGTTTCTTCTTATATTCGGGCAAGTCCGCTTCAAATGCGCTTTCGGTTTTTTCAAAATCTTCCATATGCCAACCTCAAAGCGAATAATAATATTCTTTTATTTTTTGCGCCATCATTTTTCTTCTCTGTTCCAAAAATTCGGCGTAATTAGACTCGTCCATATACCTGACGTTTTCAGGAATGCAATTCATCTTCAAGTTGTCAAGCAGTTGTTGTTTATCGACGATTGCGCCAACTTTAATTTCTTTGGTATCGCATTGATTGAACGCTTCTTCAAAATAAACATTCGGGGCCTTATTCCCTATCGACTGATTGACGGGCTTATCAAGATAAACATAGTTTGCGTCTTGATTGTAACTGCTCTTTTCGTGTCCGAGTTTTTTCAAATAATCCTTCGGGAATATATGGTGAATATCCCCACCGAGCAAGACCAGTTCGCGCACGGACACGTTGTTTGATAAAAGCGAAACTTCGTTTCTTGCGATTTGTGCGGCAAGAAAAACCAAGAAAGTCGGATTGTTTGTAGACGTATATTCCAAATCTTGAACAATTTTGACATCCCAGAAGTTGTCGGACAGCGTTGCTTTTTCGATGTCGTCCAACACTTTTACGACCCCGAACTCGGCAATGGCACGCAAATCTTTTGCAAAAGCCGTTTCCGATGACGACGAGTATCTTCCGGTAAGAACGGACAATACGTACCACTTTTGAACTAAACGCTTCACTTCGCCGACCGCTATCGATTCGTTTTTCTTCAAAATCAAATATAGCGTATATGCAAAGTCAAGTGCCATATTCGACGTTACGAGTTTGCTCGACACAAATCCCGCACCTTTTATGGCAATCATAAATTGCTTGAAGTTGTTTTCGTTGATAACGTTCTTTACGCCGTCGATTAAATCTTTATAAGTGCTTTCGATAATCGTTTCGTTATACTCGCGCGTTTTGAAATCCCTTCCCGAAAGCAACCCGACCAAATCGGCAAGTTTTGCACGTTGAAATCTATGCATAAACGCAACACGCAATACATCGTCGCAATCGGGATCGAAAACGGTTTCCAAATCGTCTTTCAGCCACGCCATTTTGGGGAAATAATCGCTCTGTACAAAGTCGGAATCGCCCTCTTTTATCATCGAATAAAACGACGGCTCGACCGCAAGGTGACTGAAATAATCTATGGCTTTTCTCAATAGGTTTCCGCCGAATTTTTCATCCGCCGCGATTTTTGACATTACAAAATCGCCCTGACTTAAAGACGTACCCTTTGAGTTTATTCTGATAAAAATGTCAGTTACGAGGTCGATTTCCAACTGGTCCGACAATTCTATAATGCCGATTTGACGATTGCCTATATTCAATAGTTTTGTCAAAATATCGCCGAGGTCGCTATCTTTCATTTCGGGATTATTTTCGCAATACTCGCGAACAAATCCGAACATATTAAATCCCGTTTGGAAAATTTCCGCTATATCGGGAATCCATTTTTTTGACTTCAAATGGCTTGAATCCTGCACCGCAAATATTTCCGCTTCTTTGTCATCGGATAGTGCGGCAAACGGATTGAATGCGATTTTGATTCTGCATTTTTTATAATCGTCGTTTACAATCGGCAAACCTGCTATTGCCGTCATTAATGCAGTTATTCTCTGTTGCCCGTCGATAACGATTTTTTTGCCGACGGACAGCGTGCCGTCTTTCAGTTTTACGTTCGGATTTTGCCAAATAATTATGTATCCCGTCGGATAGCCCTTATATAACGAATCCATCAAATCGCGTACTTGTTTTGCTTTCCATACGAACGGACGCTGTATTTCGGGTATTGCAATTTGTTTCGATTGGATTTGACTTATAAGCACACTCACGGGCAAACTGTTTGTTGAATACTTTTGCAGTTCAATCCCCATTTTCCACCTCGTATCGTAAGTTTTTGATGTTGCGACATTTCTCTATTCGATTTGCCGCTTTTCTAAAATATAACGCTCGCTATGTACCGAAAGCGGTACATAGCAGATTCGTTTGAATTTTCATTCTTTATCAAAGCGTTTCCGCAATGTCGAGAATCAATCTCTCGGTGTCCTGCCAACCGAGGCACGGGTCGGTGATGGATTTGCCGTACACGCCGCCGTCGGGGGATTGCGCTCCTTCCTCGATGTAGGATTCTATCATAAGTCCTTTGACGATGTCTTTGATGTCGGACGACTCGCGCATACTGTGCAACACTTCCTTTGCGATACGCGGTTGCTCGTAGAAGCGTTTTGCGGAATTAGAATGGTTGGTGTCCACGATGACGGCGGGATTTGCAAGTCCGCTTTGTGCGTACAAATCCGCGAGTCTGCGCAAATCCTCGTAGTGATAGTTGGGTATGGTCTGACCGTTTTTGTCCACCGAACCGCGCAAAATGGCGTGAGCGAGCGGATTGCCTTTCGAGTTGACTTCCCATCCCGTGTACACGAACGTGTGCGGGTGTTGTGCGGCGCGAATGGAATTCATCATAACCGCCAAATCGCCGCTCGTGGGGTTTTTCATACCGACGGGAATGTCCAAACCGCTTGCGGTAAGGCGGTGGAACTGATTTTCAACCGACCTTGCGCCGACCGCGACGTAGGAAAGCACGTCGGACAAATAGAGGTGATTTTCGGGATAGAGCATTTCGTCCGCGCAGGAAAAGCCCGTTTCGCTCAACGCTTTTATGTGCAGTTTGCGGATTGCGATAAGACCTTTGAGCATATTTTCGCTTGCGTGGGGGTCGGGTTGGTGCAACATTCCCTTGTATCCGTCGCCCGTCGTTCGCGGTTTGTTGGTGTAAATGCGCGGCACGATGAGGATTTTGTCCTTGACCTTTTCTTGCACCGTGCGCAATCTCGAAATGTAGTCGAGCACGGCGTCCTCTCTGTCCGCCGAACACGGACCTATCACAAGCACGAGTCTTGAGTCCTTGCCCTCGAATATCGCTTCGAGCGCGTCGTCGGTCGCCTTTTTTTTAGAGGCGAGTTGCTCGTCTATGGGGTACATTGCCTTTATCTCTTGCAATGTGGGCAGTTTTCTTTTGAATTCCAAATTCATTCTTTCACCTCGTTGCATTTATCGAAAACCTTGCGACGCTTGGTCGAAAGGCGCATCATCTCTCGTATACCTTCTCTGTCGTCAGACTCGATACACTTTTTGAGTTTGTCGAAATGTTGCTCGAAAAGGTCCATTTGCTCGACTATCTCGTCCTTGTTTGCAAGGAACAACTCTGACCACATCTCGTCGTTTATCTTTGCGATTCTGGTGAGGTCGCGGAAGGAATCCCCCGTATAATCGGCAAGATGTTCGCTCTCTTTGCATACCATAAGCGACACCGCGATACAGTGCGTGAGATGGGAAAGGAATCCCACCATCTCGTCGTGTTGTTTTACGGTGAGCGTGCATATATGTTTGAAGCCGAGTTGTCTTCCCAAATCCTCGCAAAGTTCGATTGCGCTTTGCGTATTCTTTTCGGTCGGCACGACGATGTAGTTTGCACCGTCGAAAATTTCCGCTTTTGCGTTCTCAACGCCCGAACACTCTCTGCCTGCCATCGGGTGCGCGCTTATAAATTCCACATCGCCGCGAAGCACGCTCTGCACCTTTTCCACAACGCCGCCCTTTACGCCGGTAACGTCGGTTATCACCGCGCCGGACTTGAAGCAGTCTTGATTGTTTTCAATCCATTCGACGAATGTATGCGGATAAAGCGCAAACACGATTAAGTCGAATTTGCCGACGTATTCGCTCGCGACTTCGGTAGAGCCGCTTTCGATATAACCTTTTTCGAGCGCGAAATCAATCGCCTCTTTGCTCTTGTCGATTGCGCCGACCTCATAGCCCTTCTTTGAAAGCGCCTCTGCGTAACTGCCGCCTATGAGTCCCAATCCGACGACGAGAATTTTCATATTCTTATTCAATTTCATACTTCACCCCGAGTTTTCCTATCGTTTCAAAGAAATTCGGAAAACTTTTCTTCACCGCTTCCGCGCCGTCGATAACGCCGCCGACCGCGCTTAAAAGAATACTGCACGCCATCACGATTCTATGGTCGTTGTGACCGCAAATCGCACAATCCGGCGTTTTTATATCGTTTTTGTGTATAACAACATCGTTTTCGCGCACTTCGACGTCGATTCCGAACTTCGCGAGTTCTTGCGCCATAGCCTGCGCTCTGTCGCTCTCTTTTATTTTGAGTCGCCTTGTGCCGACGAAGGTTGCACCCTCTTTCGCTGCCGCCATGCAGAACGCAATCGGGGCTAAATCGGGACAATTCGCAAGGTCTATAACCGCTTTTTTCTCGTTCAATTCTTTGAATATAGTCTTGCAAACTTTGTCGCCCTGAACGCTGTTTTCGTCAAGACCTACGACTTCGACATTGCCGCCGAGTTCGTTCAAAGCAAGAAGCATTGCGCCGTTTGACCAGTCGCCATCGACCACGTATTCTCCGCCGACGTAGCGTTGATTGCCCTTGATTGAAAACACGTTTTCTTCTTTTTCGACAATCTCGATTCCCGCCTTTTTCAGAACATCGACAGTCAAATCTATATACGCTCTGCTCTCGACGGGCGGAAGAACTCTTATCTCGCTGTCGCCGCAAAGCAACGGAAGCGCAAACAAAAGCCCCGAAACGTACTGGCTGCTTACGTCGCCGCGCAAAGTGTAAATTCCGCTTCCGAGCCGTCCCGACAATACGATTTTTTCGCCGTCGCAAACCACTTTTACTCCCTTTTCGCCAAGTGCTTTTTCGTATACTTCCACGCCTCTTTCGAGCAATCTTTTCGAACCGACAAACACCGCTTTATCAAAAAAAGCAGCGGCAATCGGAAGAAAAAATCTAAGCGTGCTTCCGCTCTCTCTGCAATCGAAAACCTTTGCGTTTTTCAAGCAATCGCCCACTGCATACACATTGTTTTTGCCGTTTGCATACACGCCGTTTCCGTCGTTTGCAAAACCTTGCGTTTTTGAGTTGTTTTCGTCGGTTTCGGTGTTTTCACGCTCTCTTTTGAACATAACCGTATCGCCGTTTTTTTGCGATGTTATGCCGAGAGCATTTATGCAATCGAGAGTTGCCGCCATATCTTCGCTGTCCGAAATTCCGACGACTTTTCCGCCATTTTGCGACAGCGCGCACGCAATCATAAGCCTATGCGCAAGGCTCTTTGACGGCGGCGCAATCACTGCGCCTTCGGCTGTAGATTTTTCGATTTTTACTCTCATTTTTTGCGATTTTATAATGTTTTTATGCTAATTTTTTACTACCGATTTTTATGCGATTTTTCGCTTATTTTTTGCGTTTTTTCGTCGTTTTTTATGCCGTTCGAGCGGCAATTATATTAGTTTTTTGCGTTATTTTTGCAAGTTTTCGAGCATTTTTATCGCGTCTAAATATCCCTCGAATCCTTTGCCCGAAATTGTTGCGAGCGCATAGTTTCTGACAAAACTTATCTTGCGGAAGTCCTCTCTTTCGTCCACTTTTGAGATATGCACTTCAACAAACGGAATATCAACGCCTTTGAGTGCGTCTGCGATTGCAACGCTCGTGTGCGTATACCCTGCCGGATTTATCACGATTCCGTCGAATTTTTCAAAATACGCCTCTTGGATTTTGTCGATGAGCGCGCCCTCGTGGTTGGACTGGAAGCACTCAACCTCGATATTTTTTGAATTGCAGTACGCTTTTATTTTTTCCAAAAGGTCGGAATAGGTGCGATTGCCGTAAATTTGCGGCTCGCGGATTCCAAGCATATTGATGTTAGGACCGTTGATAACGAGTATTTTCATTTTTCAAATTCCTTTGCGATTGCGTATGCGGCTTTGTTTACGCTTGTGTCGTTCACGATTTTCACATCCGCGCACGCGTTGTATACGGGATAGCGTTTTTCGTACAGTTTTTTCAAATCGTCGTTATTCGAGGACAGCGGGCGCGATTTTGTTGCCACCAAATCCTGCATTTTTCTGTCCAGAAACACAATTTTGCCGTTGCGCTTCAATGCGTTTACGTTGTTTTTGTCAAGCACCGCGCCGCCGCCCGTAGCAATCACCGCCGCGCTCTTTTTTGAAACTTCGTTTATAATTTCGCTCTCTGTTTTTCTGAATTCCGCTTCGCCGTACTTTGCAAAAAAGTCGGCTATGGGCATTCCGATTTTCTTTTCTATTTCGCTGTCCGTATCGACAAACTCTCTTTCGAGGATTCTTGCAACCCTCTTGCCTATCGTGGATTTTCCCGACGACGGCATACCGACGAGAACGACGTTTTGCTTTTGGGCGAGTATCTTTTCGTACACGCTTTCGATTTCGTCCTTTCTTACGTCCGATACGTCTTTTCCGAGGAACAACCTCGACGCATACACCGCTTGTGCGACGAGCATATACAAGCCGCCTATCGCCTTTGCGCCCTTGTCCTTTGCTTGCAACGTGAGGTTGGTGCAAAGCGGATGATATATCGCATCAAGCACGCCTTCAAGATTGTCGAAATATCGCAAATCTATCGGCTGTTGCTCGTCGCACGGATACATTCCGATGGGCGTTGCGTTGAAAATAATTTGCGTATCCTTTCTTTCCTTTGCCTCGTCGTAATCGATTGCGCCGTCCTTTTTCGAGCGAGAAACTTTGCTCACGCTCTTTGCGCCGAGCGCGCGAAGAACCGCGCTTGCCGTCTTTGCCGTTCCGCCCGTGCCGAGCACGAGCGCGTCCTTGCCGGCGGGGTCTATATTCGCCTTGTCAAACAACGCTTTTATGCCGTAATAGTCGGTGTTGTAGCCGAAAAGTTTTCCGTTCTTGTTGACTATGGTATTCACCGCGCCGATTGCCCTTGCCTCATCGGATATGACGTCGAGATAAGGTATGACGACTTCCTTGTATGGTATAGTGACGTTTATCGCGCAAAAAGCACGCTCTTGCAAAAAATTTGCCACTTCGTCTTTTGCAAGCGGTTTAAGTTCGTAATCGTAAGAAGCGATTAACGCGTGTATTTCGCACGAATAACTGTGCGAAAGTTTTTCGCCGATAAGTCCGTACTTCATTCTTTTATGCCTTTTCTGAAAACGTCCGTGCCGTATCTTTGAGCGAGCAAATCACATATGGCAAGCGCGCTCACGGCGTTTATAACGTGGCATACTCGCCTTACGATTGCAGGGTCGTGTCTGCCGACGATTTCGATTTGTCTTTCCTTTCCGTTTACGAAATCGACGGTGTTTTGCTTTTGCGCTATGGACGGTGTGGGCTTAACCGCGCAGTTAAAGAGTATGGGCATACCGTTTGAAATGCCGCCGTTTATGCCGCCGTTGTTGTTGGTTGCCGTGATTATCTTTCCGTTCTCCACGGCGAAAGAATCGTTTGCGGTCGAGCCGTGCATTCTGCTCATATTAAAGCCCTTGCCGAACTCTATGCCTTTAATGCCGCCGATTGCGAAAAGCGCATGAGAAAGCACGCCCTCTACGCTGTCGAACATAGGCTCGCCGACGCCCGACGGAACGCCGACTATCGCCGTTTGCGTTATGCCGCCCACGCTGTCGAGATTTGCCTTTGCCTGCTCTATGCGAGCAATCATCTCTTTGCCCTTTTCCTCGTTCAGTACGGGGAATTTTGCACAATCGATGGTTAAAACCTCGTTTTGTATATCGTTAAACTCGTTATCGCGCACGTTGTCGCATTCGAGTATATGCGTGCCTATCGTAACGCCGACGTTTCTCAACGCGCCTTTGAGTATCGCGCCCGCCGCGACGATACCTGCCGTAACTCTGCCCGAAAAGTGTCCGCCGCCCCTATAATCTTCAAATCCGCCGTACTTGCAAAACGCCGCGTAGTCTGCGTGCGAGGGGCGAGCAACGCCGTATTCGTAGAATTTGGAATCCGTGTTTTCGTTGGGTATGAAAATGCAAATCGGCGTGCCTGTAGTCTTTGCGTTAAACACTCCCGAGAGGATTTGAAAATCGTCTCTTTCACGCCTTGCGGTGTCGGTGGACATAGACGGCGCGCGCAAAGCAAGAGCCGTTTTTATATCCTCGTCGCGTACGTCGATTCCCGAACACAAGCCGTCGAGAACGACGCCTACGCCTGCGCCGTGACTTTCACCGAATACGATCAAGGCTACACTTTGTCCGAACGTGTTTTTCATAATCTATCCTCTCTGTCAAGAATTTCTTTTGCCGTCATATCCGCAAATTCAAACGAGCCTATCTCGTTCACGACGACAGTGCGGATTTTGATTCCATCCGCTTTTTTGTCGTGAGTCATAAGGCGCAAAAGTTCGTTTTTATCGCAGTTTGCGGCAGTGGGTAAATCGTATTTTTTCAGCACTTTTTCAAGTCTTTTTTCAACTTCTTCCGAGCACATAGGCAACATACCTATGCCCACGCATTCGCCGTGCAGAAGCGCGCCTTTTTGTTCGCTCTCTATTGCGTGTCCGAGCGTATGCCCGAAGTTGAGCACTTTGCGAAGTCCTTTTTCTTTGGGGTCTTTTTCGACGACGTCCTTTTTTATTGCGAGCGAGGCTTGCACGATTTCAAGCAAATCGTCTTTCAAGTTCTCGCTTTTTTCTATGCGCTCGAAAAGGTTTTTGTCGGACGTTGCCGCCATCTTTATCGCCTCGACGAGCCCTGCGTGCAACTGCCTTTTCTCAAGCGTGTCGAGAGAGTCTACGTCAATGATGACTTTCGAGGGTTGATAGAAACTTCCCACGATGTTTTTTACGCCCTCGAAATCTATTGCGGTTTTGCCGCCTATGGACGAGTCGAGTTGGGAAAGCAAGGTTGTCGGCACGTTGTAAAACTCGATTCCGCGCATATAGCAAGAAGCCGAAAACGCCGCTATATCCCCCACGACGCCGCCGCCGACCGCGACCACGCAATCCTTTCTCGTGAAATCGTTTTGAAGCATTGTGTGCAAAAGCAGTTTGAAATTGTCGAAATTCTTGCTTTCCTCGCCTTGTTTTAGGCATACTTTCACGCACTTTTCGCAGGCTTTTTCAACCTTTTCGGAATAGGTTGTCGGCACGCCGTCGTCGGTGACGACAAGCACGCGCCTGTCAAGATTCAAAAGTTTGCCGACATTTGACAAAATTCCTCTGCCCACGGCCACGTCGTAACCGTTTTCGCCTGCTTTTACGTTAAAAACCATACTCACCTCACGTTGTCGGCAAAGTAACTGCCCACAAGTTTGAGTTTTGCGCAAAGAGCGGACAGTTCCTGAAGCATATCCTTGCCGTTTTCCGTGCGAACGTTGCCCTCTGCTTCTATGTAGAAATAATAGTTCCACTGCAAGTCTTTCATAGGACGAGAACGAAGCGTACGCATATTGAAGTTGTGCGCGCCTATAATGTTGAGCGCGCTTGCGAGCGCACCCGATTCGTTTTGAACGGTGAACGCCAAAATAAAGTTTTCGTCCTCGCGCTTGCCCATAGATACGGGGATATTTTCCGCCCTCGAAAACGCCGCGAATCGAGTGGTGTTGTTGTGGTTGTCGTTTATGTGCGAATCGAGAACGGTCAAGCCGAATATTCTTGCCGTTTCGTCGGAAGCGATTGCCGCAACCGCGCCGTCTTGCGCCTCTGCAACGTACTTTGCCGCAAGAGCGGTGTTCGAGTACGCTCTCGTTTCAAAGCCGTGCGATTTGATATATTCCTCGCATTGCGCGAGCGCTTGGGGGTGACTTACGACGGTCTTTATATCCTCGATGGACACGCCGTCCTTTGCAATGAGATTGTGAACGACGGCAACGTCTATAACTTGATTGATGTGAAGCGCGCCCGAAAAAATCAAATCCATAACCTCGCCCACTTCGCCCGCGTAACTGTTTTCGAGAGGAAGCACCGAGCAATCGCAATCGCCGTTTTCGGTCGCCGCGTATGCGTCTTGAAAGTTAGAAAACGCAACGTATTCGGAATCGGGATACATCTTTTTTGCCGCAATATGCGCAAACGCTCCTTCCGTTCCGCAATACGCCACGCGCATTTTGCGCATAAGCGACGATTGATATTTGCAAGAAACATCCATAGTGGCGCGGATAAAATCCTTGTAATACGGCACGAGTGCGGGCGACTCGATGAGTTTTGCGTTGTTGGCAACAACTTGTTCTTCCCTCTCGCTGTCGCGAACGCTCAGTCCGTTTTGCTTTTTGTAAAGTGCGATTTGCTCGCACGCTTGCATACGTTTTTCAAACAAGCGCGCCATCTGTTCGTCAACTTCGTTGATTATTTTTCTCGATTCCTTGATGTCTTGCATAATAACCTCTTTGAATCCATTATAAACAATTATAATTATAAATCCACAAGTTTTTTGCATAAAGCAAAAAATAATTAATAATGAATAATTAATAATTAATA
>OHKP01000244.1_pt1 | contig 36257 bp, 28 predicted proteins | sample 1568861 | NCBI WGS metagenome assembly OHKP01 (sample SAMEA3879524, study PRJEB24766) | human gut metagenome | biome: human-associated habitat; feature: feces | place: USA | collected 1985/1987 | reverse complement strand
TAATTTAGATCATTTACTTATGAAAAAGATTTATACATATATCACGCTAACCGCCATGCTATTCTTTTATACTCAAAACTGCATGGCATCAGAAATAATCAAGAAAACAATTGATGGAATTAGATATGGTATCTGGCAAGGATTATCAACAGAAAAAGACTATGCTTACGTAACAAGCCCTGAAAGCGGTCATTATACAGGGGAGATAAATATACCTAGTTTTATTTATTATGAAGGAAAAGAATATTGTGTAAAAGAAATTGGATACCACTCATTCTATTTTTCTTCTGTATCAAAAGTAACACTTCCTAACAGCATTAAAGAGATTGGTCTACAAGCTTTCGCTCAATGTAGTAATTTATCAGAACTTATAATTCCTTCATCTGTAGATAAAATTGGTGAGGCAGCTTTTCAAGGATGCAATATTAAATTGGTAATAGAAGGTACAAATGATGAATATATAGATTGGAGTAAAACTTTAAAAAATTTAAAAGAAACCAGTACAATATATGCGTATAAATCACAATTAAAAAACATTGGATCATCTTTTAAAGGACAAAAAAACGACTTAGGTGCTCCTTATTGGGTAAAATGCTGGAACACTTATCTTAGAGGAATACGATTTTCAGTTCATGAGAATGAATATTACACAAAAAAATATTCGCTTGAAAAGATTACTGTTGATGAAAAAGCCATAGACTACAAGAAAGATTCAACCTATTTCATTAAAGGACTTGATATATCTGTTTTTAATTACAAAGGTGAGGATACTAATATTGATATCTGTTACAAAGATAAAGATTCAAATATTCAATATCAGCATTTCAAATATTTGCGTCCAGCGCCATCAATTTATTTCAATATAAGAGATTATGAAGACTTTGACAAAATAATTGCTCGAATAGAAGTTAATGGCGATGAGACCGCAAGACCTAAAGAAGCAACTGTTCAGATTTATGATAATAATTATTATCGTTATGAGGGCACCGCAAACTTTACAGATACACAGGCAAAAGTCATAATAAACAATTTGATGCCAATTACGTTTTATAAAGAGCCTAAATGTACCATCACTTTCGAAGACGATGAAGGCAATAAATGCGAGCGTACGTATAGAGACAAGGGAAGTTATAATACGTCAGCATATCCATGCGAGAAAATAAACATTGAAGAGATAAAACCTAACAGTATTTCGGTTTCTTCTTTTTATAAAATCTTATCTGATAAAATAAACATTACAAAGGCTGTTATTTATCTAAATAAGGATGAGCAAGAACTGACAACAAAGAATAAAACATATCTTTTCAAGGGACTACACCCCAACTCGTCATATGAAATAAAGGTGAGTTTATATTGCAAACATAACGGAAAAGAAGAAAGAATAGGAGGTAAAAGTATTAGTTTCAAAACAAGCAAATTAGAATTAACAACAGAAACTCCTCGTGTCGTAACAAACACATCAGCATTGGTATCGGCAAAGACAAATATCGGAGAGGAGGAAGAAAACGTCGGTTTTGAATGGAGAAAGACTGATGCCCCAGATGTAGTTGTATCAAAGACGGGAAATGGGCATATCTATAATGGTAGCTTAGAAGGCAAAATTAATAACTTAAGTCCCTCTTCCTATTATAAAGTGCGTCCATTTTACAAAACGAATAACAACAATCTATATTATGGAGAATGGATAGGCTTCGACCCAAGCGACTTCAGTTATTTCGAGCCAACGGTTCACACCTATGCAAGAGTGAGTGTAGACGGAACATCTGCTAAATTAAAAGGCGTAGCCTTGCAAGGCACTGACGACATAACAGAACAGGGTTTTGAATATTGGGCTGACAATATAACAAGAAGTAGCACTACCACCACCAGGCAAACGGTGCTGGCAACAGGGCAAAGTATGGAGGCTGAACTAAACGACCTCTTACCAAACGTTACCTACAATTATCGTGCTTATGCAAAAACGGCAAAGGGCACTACCTATGGTGAGACACAGCAATTTAAAACGCCTGTAATATCGGGCATTGAAGATGCCACCAGCACAACCGAAGATAACATAAATATCTGCGTGAAGAGCAAAGACGGTGTTCAGATTGCTGTCAACGGAACCAATGAAGAATGTCTTTACAGAATAAACCACATATCTGGTGCAAGCATCGCCTTTGGACAAATAAAAGCTGATGGCGAGTGGCATACTGTTTCAAACACAAAATTACCTTCTGGCATCTACATTGTTTCAGTTTCTAACAACAAATACAATAAAGCGGTTAAAGTAATTGTAAAATAATTTCACAAAGAAATATATTTTCTTCCTTGAAGGAGGCGAACATACTAAGTATTAGATCATGTTCGCCCTCTTCGAGGACACTTCGTTTACATCTGGGTATCCGCAGGTTCTTTCACTCCGTTCAATCACCCGCGGTTATGTACATTCGCCGCCTTTGGCGACGATTACTTACAAATTATCATTCACTTTCTTTTAATTGATTTTTAACACACCCGCACTTTGCAGAATACTCATTGGTTGAGCACGAACAACACTAATCAACTTCTCACGGCATAATCACATAAATATCTATTGCCAAAATGTTAAAAAAGAGGGTTGGTTTACATTTATGTTCCTATTGTTTCTTATTTATGAAACAATATGCTTATCTTTGTACAAAAATGATAATGTATGACACAAGATATCTTCCGACTTGTCTTAACAGACGAGGCACAAAACTTTATTGAAAGTTTACCTGAGGCGGTTTCTTACAAGATATACTACAACATTAAACGTGTTGTGGGTGGAGAACGCAATAAAGAACTTTTCAAGAAGTTGGAAAATTCGGAGATATGGGAGTTTCGCACATTATATAACAAAACGGCTTATCGGCTTTTCGCCTTTTGGGACAAGGATAAAGAAACATTGGTAATTGCCACTCATGGCATTATCAAGAAAACACAAAAGACCCCAAGCAAAGAAATAGCAAAAGCAGAAGCAATAAGAAAAGAGTATTTTAAAAACAAGTGATTATGGCACAGATGAATCTTACTCCACTAGAAGATGTTCTTGACAAGCATTTCGGGAAAGTAGGCACACAGAAACGCGACGCTTTTGAAAGCGACGTGAACGAAGCCTTGCATGCTTACCGTTTAGGAGAAGCCATCAAGAAAGCTCGTATAGAACAGAACTTAACCCAAGAACAGTTGGGCGAACGTATCGGTGTGAAAAGAGCGCAAATTTCTCGATTAGAAAGAGGTTATAGCATAACCATTCCTACCATGAGAAAAGTTTTTAAAGCGTTAGGCGTAGTTACTGCAACCATCGACTTAGGCATTGCAGGAAAAGTAGCATTGTGGTAAAACCTATTTGACGTACACCCATGACACACGATAACAAGCGAGGATATGTAGGGTTGAAGACAGCTATTATGCTTATGGCATTGGCTGTCTTCAACCCTTTTTTATTGCTCTCAGTGCAAGCGCAAGACGACGAGGGCGACACATGGCAGCACTATTATGAAATGTGGATGGGCGATGAAGAGGTAGAAGACGAAATGGCTGAGACGCTGTATGACGAACTGGCCGAGCTGTCTGCCCACAAGATAAACCTAAACACGGCCACGCGTGCCGACCTGCAACGCATGGCGTTCCTTACTGATAAACAGATTAACGACATAGGCGAATACGTCTACCGCTACGGCCCTGTGCAGTCGGTGGCCGAGCTGTCGATGGTGCCCACCCTCGACCTTGCCACATTGCGCCTCATACAGTGCTTTGTTTATGCAGGCGAAGGGCCGAAACGTGCGCCGCTTCCCCCTCTCGACACCTTGCTGCACCACACACGTAGCGAACTAACGGCCGCCTTTCGCGCCCCTCTCTATAACCGCGATGGCGACCTGTTGGGGGCCAAACGTGGATATCTTGGGCCAAAATATAGGCACTGGCTGCGTTTCAAGACAGGCTATGGCCGAAAACTGGAGGTAGGACTGACGGCAGCACAAGATGCGGGCGAACCTTTCTTCACACAGCAAAACCGCTGGGGCTACGACTTTTACAGCTTTTACGCCATTATGCGCAATGTGGGGCGAATAAAGACAGCAGTGGTGGGACGATACCGCGCTCGACTGGGTATGGGCCTCATCCTAAACACCGACTTCACCCTGGGCAAGGCCATGGCACTGGGCACACTGGGGCGCACCGAGAACAGGCTACGGGCCCACTCGTCGAGACAGGAAAGCCCTTACCTGCAAGGGGCCGCAGCCACGATACAGCTAACAAACACGCTTGAACTTACCACCTTGTTTTCTATCCGCAACGTCGACGCCACGCTGAACGCCGATGGCGAAACTGTGAAGACACTGCTAAAGACAGGCTACCACCGCACTGAGAGCGAGATGCAACGTCGACGCAACACGCAGCAAACGGTGGGCGCCGCCAGTGTGGCGTGGGCAAAGAACGGATTTCGCATCTCAGCTTCGGCCCTCACCATGGGCTACAACCGACAGTTGCAGCCCGACACCGACACGCCCTATAAACGCTATTATCCACAAGGCAAGCACTTTAGCTATGCAGCGCTCGGCTACAGCTGGATGGGGCCCAAACTGCAAGTGGCAGGCGAGACGGCCACCAGCGCCGACGGTGGATGGGCAGCCTTGCACACTGTCTCGTACGAACCGTGGTCGGCCCTCACCCTTACCGCCGCTCACCGCTATTACGCCTACCGCTACCACGCCCTCATGGGCAGCGCCTTTGGCACCAACCGCGACACCAGCAACGAGCACGGCCTATATCTGGGTGCCCAACTTATGCTGTCGGGGCACGCCACACTATCAGCCTATACCGACTGGGCACAGTCGGCCTGGCCACGCTACGGCATCTCGTTTGCCTCGCACAGCTCTGACCACCAACTGTCGTTACGCCTCGCCTACCCCTCCTTCACCTTCAATGCCAGCTACCGCTTACGCGCCCAGCAGCACGACAATGCTCAGCACGACGCCCTCGACAACAGGTTTACACAACGTCTGAAGTTGGCGGCCACCCTGTCACGCGGCATATGGCATGCCAGCACCCAGCTGCATGGGTCGGCCTACACCTTAGGCGCCGACCACAGTCTGGGGTTCCTCGCCATGCAGGACCTCGGCCTCACACACCAATGGCTCACTGCCGATGCGGCGCTAACCTATTTTCGCACAGACGATTATGACAGCCGACTATATGTGTATGAACGCGGCTTGCTATACGACTTTTCTTTTCCTATGTTCTACGGGCGTGGCATACACTATTCGGCCCGCTTACGCGCCGACCTCTCGCCTCGCCTCATGCTAATGGCCAAGGCTGCCACCACCAACTATTTCGACCGCTCGGCCATTGGCTCGGGACTGCAACGAATAGGGCGCTCATCGAAAACCGATGTAGAGGTGCAACTGCGGTGGAAGTTTTGATAGGGAACAAAACTTCCACCCAATAATCCGTCTTTTTCTTTCATTTATAAAAGAAAAATAGTATTTTTGCAACAACTAAACACCCATTATCATTAATGAGTATGACATATGTATGTATGTTTATTTATATGTATGTATATGTATGTTTATGTATCTATTTGTTTATTCGCACAATAAACAATGCCACTGGATAAAAAACGGAACAATATGAACGCATTAAAAGCAGGAACAACCTTACAGAAAGGCAAATACACCATCTCGCGAGTGCTGGGTGCTGGCACCTTCGGCATCACCTACATGGCCAACACACGTGTGCAGATGAATGGGCCACTGGGGCAGATGGATGTTACGGTTGACGTGGCCGTGAAAGAGTTTTACATGAAAGACATAAACGTGCGCACCAGCGACGGTGCCAACATTGAGGGCACACAAAACGCGCTGGTGAAAGACTATAGGCACAAATTTAGAAAAGAGGCCGAAAACCTTGCCAAGCTTCATCATAAAAACATAGTGCAGGTGGTTGACGTGTTTGACGAGAACAACACCACCTATTATGTAATGAAACATATTGATGGCGACACGCTTGACCAATATATCCTGTCGAAGGGTCGCCTAAAAGAACACGAGGCGCTAACCAGCATCAGCACGGTGGGCGAGGCGCTGGCCTATATGCACAGCCACAACATTATTCACCTCGACCTGAAGCCCAAGAACATTATGCGCGATAAGGCGGGCAACTTGCTGCTCATCGACTTTGGCCTATCAAAACAGTATGATGAAAAGGGCGAACCCGAGTCGAGCACATCAATAGGTTTGGGCACGCCAGGCTATGCGCCCATTGAGCAAGCCAACTTCAAGCAAGATGGCACGATACCCGTAACACTCGATATTTATGCGCTGGGCGCCACGCTGTTTAAGATGCTGACGGGACAAACACCGCCCGAAGCCTCAACGATATTGAACGATGGGTTCCCCACCCTGCTTTTACAACAGGCTGGCGTGAGCGCTGCCACCATTGCCGTGGTAGAGAAGTCCATGTCGCCCATGCGCAAGCAACGTTTTCAATCTATGAACGAGATGCTGCAAGCCATTGCCGCCATCAACGGCAGTACGGCAAGCGAAGACACGGTTCTTGAAGACGAGGACACCGATTATGAACAGCCCGCAACCCATGCCCAGCCTGTGAATAACGCGCAACCCATAGATGTTGTAAAACCTGAAGAAGAGGCTGAAGAACCTGAAGAACCTGAAGAAGACGATGACGAGAACGACGACGAGGAGGATGAGAGGTTCAGCTACAAGAAAATTGCCATATGGCTGGCAGCCATCTGCATAGCGCTCGTAGCCGTCTTCTATGTAGCATATAACAAGTCGACACCCTCAGCACAAACAGAAGCCGTGGCCAATGCCGAGCCCACTTTTACGCAAGAAATAGACCTCGGCTTGCCCAGCGGCACCATTTGGGCTGGATGGAACATAGGTGCCACGAAGGCCGAAGACCCTGGCGGCCTGTATGCCTGGGGCGAAACCGAAAGCCACAAAACATTTACCAATTATTTTGACGCCTCATACAGCAAATATACCTTTGCTAAAGGAAAAACGACCCTCATAGGCAGCAACGACGATGTAGCACACGCCACATGGGGCAACGGATGGCGCATGCCATCAAGGAAAGAGGTAGACGAGCTGCTAACCCACTGCACTTTTGAGCGGACCACCTATAAAGGCTGCAAGGGATTGATGGGCACTGGGCCTAACGGCAACAAAATTTTCTTCCCCTGCACAGGCTATGGCATCGGAAATGGCGTATGGGCTCGTAAAACTTGGGGCTACTACTTCTGTGGCGAGCTGTACGACTATGGCACGCACGATTACAATGCTTACGACTCCTCTATTCTTGACGCGAACGCCGTTTCGTATCAATTTAGGAACGACGAGCAGTGCCCCACTATCGTTGCCGGCCCCCGCGATATAGGCCAGGCGGTAAGAGCTGTGAAGTAAAAGAGAAGTGATAGAGAAAGGTGCATAAAGATCTTAACGAAAGTTTTTTATGCACTTTTTTTGTATAATATGCAATGCTATAACCCATTGAACGCTTGATAATTCGGGAAGAGATGAACCGATATATTGAAAAAAATGAGTAACTTTGCACCTGTAAATTACATGTAATCAAAATCATAAAGAATGTCGATACGTCTTCTTTATGAAATAAATAGAAACACTTTAAATGCATAAGGCAGGATTTGTAAATATTGTGGGCAACCCCAATGTGGGTAAGTCAACACTGATGAACCAGCTCATAGGCGAGCGTATCAGCATCGCCACCTTTAAGGCGCAAACCACGCGCCACCGCATCATGGGCATCGTTAATACCGACGATGCACAGATAGTATTTTCTGACACCCCAGGCGTGCTTAAGCCCAACTATAAGCTTCAAGAGATGATGCTCGCCTTCTCCGAGTCGGCCCTTCAAGATGCCGATGTGCTGCTCTACGTTACCGATGTGGTAGAGAACCCCGAGAAGAACATGCACTTCCTTGATAAGGTAAAGAAGATGACCATACCCGTGCTGCTGCTCATTAACAAGATTGACCAGAGCGACCAAAAGTTGCTGGGCGACATTGTAGAGAAGTGGCACACACTGCTGCCCAACGCCGAGATACTGCCCATATCGGCCAAGAACAAGTTTGGCACCGACATACTGATGAAGCGCATACAAGAGCTGCTGCCACCGTCGCCCCCTTATTTTGACAAAGACCAGCTCACCGACAAGCCTGCCCGCTTCTTCGTATCTGAAATTATTCGCGAAAAAATATTACTCTACTACGATAAAGAAATTCCTTACTCGGTAGAGGTGCGCGTAGATATGTTTAAAGAGGAGCAAGACAAGATAAACATTCATGCCGTGATATATGTTGAGCGCGACTCGCAAAAGGGCATCATCATCGGGCACCGTGGCGTGGCACTGAAGAAGATGTCGACCGAGGCTCGTAAGACACTTGAAAAATTCTTCGGCAAACATATCTATCTTGAAACTTATGTGAAGGTGGATAAAGACTGGCGTAGCTCAAAACGAGAGCTCGACAGCTTTGGATATAACCCGGAATAATTTTTAATGCACAATGGCCCTGAATAGAAAAGAGGGCACACTCTCGCCAAAGGGGCGAGGGCCAGAGCATGGTCGGCTCCGGCAAATTATTAACATGGATGCAGAGACCACATCCGGCCCTCTTTCTTTCAAACAAATATAATAAGAAGAGGGGAAACAACAGACTAAGAAACAGAAATGGCAAATTTAGTAGCAATCGTAGGACGCCCCAACGTGGGCAAATCGACATTGTTTAACCGACTGACCAAGTCGCGCCGCGCCATCGTGAGCGACACGGCAGGCACCACACGCGACCGACAGTATGGCAAGTGTGAATGGAACGGACGCGAATTTTCAGTGGTAGACACGGGTGGATGGGTAGTAAACTCAGACGACGTGTTTGAAGACGCTATTCGCCGACAGGTGCTCGTAGCCACTGAGGAGGCCGACCTGGTGCTCTTCCTCGTTGACGTGCAGACGGGCCTTACCGACTGGGATCAAGACGTGGCCGCCATCCTTCGCCGATCAAAGTTGCCCGTCATCCTGGTAGCAAACAAGACCGATAACAACGACCAGATATATGATGCTGCCGAGTTTTATTCGCTCGGCCTGGGCGACCCTCAGTGCATCAGTTCGGCTACAGGTAGCGGCACGGGCGACCTGCTCGACATGGTGCTCGACAAGCTGCCTATCGCCACCGCCGACGAAACCGAAGACGGTATACCTCGCTTTGCCGTGGTGGGCCGCCCTAACGCAGGCAAGAGCAGCATTATCAATGCCTTTATTGGCGAAGACCGCAACATCGTAACCGAGATAGCAGGCACCACACGCGACAGCATCTACACACGTTTTGACAAGTTTGGCTTCGACTTCTACCTCGTCGACACGGCTGGTATTCGTCGTAAGAACAAAGTGTCAGAAGACCTCGAGTTCTACTCGGTAATGCGCTCTATCCGCGCCATCGAAAACTCAGATGTCTGCATCCTCATGATTGACGCCACCCGTGGCATCGAGGCTCAAGATATGAACATCTTCCAGCTTATACAGCGCAATAACAAGTCGCTGGTGGTAGTGGTAAACAAGTGGGACCTGGTAGAAAACAAAGACCAAGCCGTGATAAAGACCTTCGAGAACGCCATTCGTCAGCGCATGGCACCGTTTGTCGATTTCCCCATCGTCTTTGCCTCGGCCCTCACCAAGCAGCGCATCTTCAAGGTGCTTGAAATGGCGAAAGAGGTATATCAGAACCGAAAGGCCAAGGTGGGCACCGCTAAACTGAACGAGGTAATGTTGCCCCTTATCGAGGCTTACCCACCACCATCAACCAAGGGTAAATATATTAAGATTAAATATTGCACACAGCTGCCTAACACACAGATACCTTCGTTTGTGTTCTACGCAAATCTGCCGCAATATATCAAGGAGCCTTATCGTCGCTTCCTTGAAAACAAAATTCGTGAAAACTGGCCTATGCACGGTTGCCCCATCAACGTGTTTATACGCCAGAAATAATATCAATGCACAGATAATGTGAACAGAATGAAACACAGATATTCTGTCTTGCTCGTTATCCTTGCCGCCATGCTGGTTATTGCCTGTGGCGGCAAGGGTGGCGACAACCCCAGCGAAATGGCGGGCCGCACTGCCAAGCTGTATTATGAAAACCTGCTGCACGGCCGCTACGACGTGTTTGTAGATGGTTTCTATCGACCCGACTCTATCCCCAGTAGCTATCGCTCGCAGCTTATTGACAATGCTCGTATGTATGTGGCGCAAATGAACGACGACCATCATGGCCTCGCTCGCGTAGACTTGATACACGCCACTGCCGACACCGCACGCAATGAAGGTCGCGCCTTTTTGTTGCTATGCTTTGCCGACAGCACACGCGAAGAGGTGGTGGTGCCCATGGTGCGCATTGAAAACCTGTGGATGATGCGCTAATGATGCGTCATAACGTGCTGATAGATAGAAAAACCATAAAAATGATGGCACATTGATATAATTGTTGTAACTTTGCATGCAATAGGTCGCCTATAGGCTGCCTGAAAAAGTTACGATAAAAGATAAATGATAAAAGAATAGGTATTATGAAAGTAGCAATTGTTGGAGCGAGCGGAGCCGTAGGACAAGAGTTCTTACGCATACTCGCAGAGAGAAATTTCCCCATAGACGACCTTGTGTTGTTTGGCTCGAAACGTTCGGCTGGAACAAAATACACCTTCAAGGGAAAAGAGTATGAGGTAAAACTCCTGCAGCACAACGACGACTTTAAAGACATCGACGTGGCTTTCGTGTCGGCTGGCGGTGGCACCTCAAAAGAGTTTGCCGACACCATCACCAAACACGGCTGCGTAATGATTGACAACTCGAGCGCTTTCCGCATGGACGACGATGTACCCTTGGTAGTGCCCGAGTGTAACGCCGAAGATGCCCTCAACCGCCCCCGTGGCATCATTGCTAACCCTAACTGCACCACTATCATGATGGTAGTAGTGCTGAAGCCGCTTGAACAGCTCAGCCACATCAAGCGCATACATATTGCCAGCTATCAAAGTGCCAGCGGTGCTGGTGCTGCTGCCATGAGCGAGCTGCAACAGCAGTATAAAGAGCTGGTAAACAACCAGCCCGTAACCGTAGAAAGATTTCCCCACCAGTTGGCATACAATGTTATTCCACAAATCGACTCGTTCACCGATAACGGCTATACCAAAGAGGAGATGAAGATGTTTAACGAGACACGCAAGATTATGCACTCTGACGTAAAATGTTCGGCAATGTGCGTGCGTGTATCATCACTTCGTTCACACTCTGAAAGCGTATGGATTGAAACCGAGCATCCCATCAGCGTTGAAGAGGCACAGAAAGCCATTGCCGCTGCTCCGGGCTGCACGCTGAAAGACGATCCTGCCAACCTGGTTTACCCCATGCCGCTGGAAACAGCTGGCAAAGATGACGTGTACGTAGGCCGTGTGCGCAAAGATTTGGCCGACGACTGTGGCCTCACCTTCTGGCTCTCGGGCGACCAAATTCGTAAGGGTGCAGCTCTGAACGCTGTGCAGATAGCCGAATATCTGATTAAGGTGGGCGACATTAAGTAATGAAGGCATGAACGTTCTTAGAACGTAAACAAATAAAAACATAACAATAAAAAAAGGATATACCCTTGTGGCGAAACATAAAGCCCAAGGATATATCCTTTTTTTTCGTTATAGGATGTTGTGGAATGAAGTTTTATTTTCCTTTCAATTCCATGATAACATTATCCATAATATAAAGGTCGCTCATCAGATAGAGCAAAGAACGCTCGTCATGCAACAACTCATTAGTTTTACTTTTTTGAAAAATATCAAAAGCTCGTTCTGGAGATATATCCAAACGTTTAGAAAGCTGGGTACATATCCTACCTATCTTCATCCAAAGTTGCGAATCTCTTAACATACTTATATCTCCTTTCTTGCTAAGTCGTTTAATGGCTCTACTTTAATGAAATGCAAACTGTTATCCAGTATTTTTTGTGAAATGATACATATCTGATTATTAGGCTGATGCTCTGACAATCTTTTCAATGCATACTCCATAGAGCACCATGAAAGACCTTACGCATTAGTTTTTCAGAATTTATTGTTTATGATTGATTGGCTTCTAACCTATGAAGTGCCTTTAACAACTCGTCAACCACATATTCTTTACTTTGTGTATGTAGAGCATCGAGTTTTGTGGTAAGACCATGCATAAGTCCTACCTTTTTCAGGCGTTGATACATTTCAAGACGGCTACATCCTTCTGCTTGTGCCGTTATGTCTACGCACATTGCAGCAAAAGCCAATGCTTGTTGTGTTTCTGCTATACTCATAATCATAAAGTTTTTATATGAATATTTATTGCAAAAATAGCATTTTCTTTTTTAATAGCAATAACGCCCATCACTTTTCTATTGGATAAGGGCTTAGTAAAGCTTAGAAGTTTACACCCACATTAAGCTGCAAGCTGTGGTTATGCGAAGCATCAAACTCGTCGTGACAGATATTGGCGAGGCCCAGGTCGTAGGCCAACTCTACATAGAACATATCGTAAGCAAATCCGCAACCCATGCGCAAACCGCCATCAAAACGCTGGAAGTAGTCATCAGAGAACGAGCTACGGGCTTCGCGGTCGTCATAGTTTTTCATCTTACCGCTGATGCCGCACGCCACATACACACCCATAAACGGTTGTATTGAAACATGCTCGTCGTCCATCTGTATAGCATATTTCACGGCCACGGGCACCTCAAGATAGTTAAGGTTATACGTCATCTTCTTGCCATTATAGTTGGTTTTTCCGCCCTTCTCGGTATAAAAGGCGCCACCCTCTAAGAACAAGGGAAAACTATCTGACAATGAGAAGCCCGCCACAGCGCCTAAATTAAGGCCCGTCTGCCAGTTGCCGCCATCCAGTTTCTTGTCGTCAGAGTTTACCTTTGAGAAGGCAGGACCCAGACGCAGTCCGTAATAATTTTGTCCAGGCTGATACATGATTGAGCGTTTCGAATACTCCAGTCGTCCTGTATTTTTGTTATAGTAACGGCTACTTTTGTAGGCTTGAGCCATCATGCTCATCGGCAACAGTAGTGCCACCAATGCCAGTGTAAACATTTTCTTCGTCATATCTATATATATCTTGGTTTTCAATGTTTATTGTTTATCTTCTATTTTATTCAGCTTTGTTTTATTATCTTTTGTTCTATTCTGTTTTGTTCTATTTTATTCTGTTTTGCAAAGATATAAATAAAACTCAATCTGCGCCAAGGTTTTCCCCTAAAAGGGCATGGGGAAATCTCTATTACTACCGTTTTCACTTTTTTTTGCGTTCTTTCGTTATCCTGCCTTGCTCTCTTTTACACACGACAAGTCGTTTTATCATGCCATTTGCTACCATTCGTCATGCTATATGATGTTCTTTATCGCTCACTTTCAGTTCTTTCGCCTTCAATTGTAAGCCAAGAGCTACTATATAAATAGGAGAAAAAGGCTGATTAGTGGACAAAAAAGGGGTGTTGGTTGAATTAATACACAAAATTGCAATGTAGAGGTTGCAATTTCAATAATTATTTATTACTTTTGCAACTACAAAGTTCAATTGTATCCCAATTACTTGAAGAATAAAAACTATACTAACATAAAATAAGGAAAGATTTTTTTAATGTATATTGTAAAGCGAGACAAGTCTTCAAAAAAGAAATTGAAGCTGTTTCGTCTTTTTGCTTTTGTTAGGCATAACGCCATAGCAAAGCACTTAATATTGAGATGAACAATAACATACAAATAGTGTAGTGTTAAATGTTACACGCTGTGATAGCGTATCAACTTCATTATCTCCAATTTAATTATAACGAAAAAAGGCTGGGAGCCCTGTACCACACCGCACATTGGCAATGGTTACAGGCTCCCAGTTGTTGTTTATACCATGGGCAGTAACGGGTTGCAACAAACGTAAATAGAAAAGACATTGCCTGTTAATAAGAAGAGATAGCAAACATATCGTCTCAGTACTTGGCCGAGATTACTCCAGTACTTGGCCGAGATTACTGCAGTACTTGATGGAGATTACTGCAGTACTTGGGCCAAGTACTGGCGCACATATTTTGAGGGAAGAACCATATGCTCTTGTAGTTTTAGCGAACAGCAATAATTACAAAACAGAAAACCATAGTAGGACAGTGGTCTCCGTGCCACGTTCTCCAGCAACAAGAAAGAGTATCTTCAAGTAGGACGGTGGCCTCCGCGCCACGTCCTCCATGTGGGAACATATTTTGGATGTTGGAGGACGGGGCACGGAGGCCCCTGTCCTACTTTTTAGATACCCAGCCTCCTCTTTGTACTTGGCGTTGTTAAACCTTAGTAGGACGGTGGCCTCCGTGCCACGTCCTCCAGCAACAAGAAAAGCCCCGTCCTACTTAAAAATTCATGTTCCAATAAAAACGTGCGAAGCGTGAAATAGATTGTCAAAAACACAACAATATTATCTGAGCCAAAAAATGTATGCTTAAGGCATAAAAAACCTTGTATCGTTTTGTCGTTTTGGTTAATAAATTGTAACTTTGTAGCACATAATATACTACATGAACGAGCAGAAACCATCTATACCTATCACTCCACCCGACGAGTCGCCTCGTAGCCCTTATGGATATAACGAGCGTTATATACACAGCGAAACGACGGAGATAGGCGAATTTACCGACACGTTAAACAGCGACCGTGTAAAACTTGAGTCGTCGTTCTTTAGCGTGAAACACCGTTGGCAGACCGGCGATGGGCAACCTGATGTGCGCCACACCACCACCGACATCACCCACTTTGGTATTTCTATTATCACCCTAACGAAAGACAACACCATACTTATTTATCACGATGGACGCATATACAAGCCCATCAACCAATATTGGATTGATAATTTGGCCAACGACCTAAAGCAAGGTCATCCCGCCACTTATCTGCCCAACGCCTTGGCATTGGCTGACTTTGCCACACACTCCTTAGGCGACTATCTCGTTGACTACTGGAAGACACTGCGCGATGGATATAACATCATTACCTATTGTCAGACATGCCAATTGGGCAAAGTGGCCGACCTGCTGAGTCGCTACCCCTTTGCCTTCCGCAATTATCGTGTTACACGCCAACAGCACCTCACAGCTTTTGGCGTGCCCTATACTGGCGATGAGGTGCTACTAATGTATAACGGCATGTATTGCACCTACGACTATCGCGACAATTTGCTTGAAATCACCTCGTCGGGTCTCTTCAACGATGCTCACAAAGGGCCTGGTGGTGTGGCCGATACCGACGACAAATTGGCCGACGGTGCTCAAACCGTCATTCCCATCGACAACAATACTGCCTTCTTTTGGTTTGTAGCAGGGGCTTTGCGCCTCTTCTTCGGGCACAAGCGCGAAGGCTTCACCCTCACCGTTCCCGATGTGATGCTCGACGCCTTCCCCCTCGACTTTGGTCTTTGCAAGGCACATCCCGACAGTCGTATCGCTCTTGACCACGTTCTGTTGCCCGCCTTCTCAATTATTAATTTGAGCAATAAGATGAGTTTCACGCTGGCCGAATGTGACGAACTGTATGCTGGCATCAGTACTGATATGCGTCCGCTCGACCTTCGCCGCCGCTTCGGCAGTCAACCCACCCACGTCACCGTAAAGGTAGAGATTGACACACGCGGCAATATTAATATTATTGCGACCGACGACGACAACCCCAATCAAAGTTTCAGCGTAGAATATATGTATCTGCGCAAAGCAAAAAATTAACACATACGTACACAGTACACCTATCATCATAAAGAATAAAGAATCAAAAATAACATAACGATATGGCAAATAAAACATTACAGCCTGGCAATACGCTGCAGGGCGGAAAATACCGAATAGAAAAAGTGCTGGGACAAGGTTCCTTCGGCATTACATATCTGGCATCATACGCCACCACCATTGAGGGAGCGCTGGGCAAGATGGCTGTCGACATCAAGGTGGCCATCAAAGAGTTTTTCATGAGCGAGGTGAACCAGCGCAACGAGCAGACGCATGGCGTGGAAGGCTCAAGCAGCACCATCTTTACCAATTATCGCATCAAATTTCGCAAAGAGGCACAAAACCTGGCCTCGCTACACCACCCACATATTGTTCAGGTGACCAATGTGTTTGACGAAAACAATACCACCTATTATGTTATGCAGTATATCGAGGGCATGAGCCTCGACAGCTTTATCGCCTCAAAAGGTCGGGTGTCGGCCGAAGACACCATACTAATTGCTGCACAGATAGGACAAGCGCTCAGCTATATGCACCAGCGCCACATGCTACATCTTGACCTAAAGCCGGGCAACATCATGCTCGACAAGCAAGGACAGGTTCACCTCATCGACTTTGGCCTCTCAAAGCAATACGACAGTAACGGTGAGCCTGAGTCGAGCACCTCTATCGGCATGGGCACACCTGGCTATGCTCCTATTGAGCAGGCCAACCGCATGGGACAGGGCAAACAGTTTCAGGCCACCATCGATGTATATGCCTTTGGTGCCACCGTGTATAAGATGCTCACAGGTCGTCGCCCCGATGATGCCTCGGTAATTCTAAACGATGGTTTCCCCTTCGGCTTCTTGCAACAATTGGGTGTGCAACAGAACATGATTAATGCCGTGCTGTGTGCATGAACCTGGCACAGATGCAAAAGCTTATCAACGACAACCTGCACGAAGCGGCTGCCGTGTTTGCACGCATCGGCAAGCGATACATCGTCAACCTCGACTTTGTATACCACATCAACGTGCTGAAACAATGCATCACTTTGAGCGATGGAGAGATGTTTGCCTACACCATCAGCATATCAAAAGATGCGCTGAAGAAGTTAAAGGAAATGTATGTCACCTCGTTCGTCAATGATGCTCTGGGCAACAAGCCCACAGCCACTGGCGCTAACGAATAAAAAAAACGAATAGAAAGCCGCCCCTCAGTGCGGAAAACAAGTAAATAAAAATATGGACAACAGACTATACGGCAAGACCATACTGGTGGGCAAAGAGGCACAGCAGTCGCGCTTGCTCATCGCCATTAACATCAATGGCAAATATTATATGGCGCCCTACGGCAACGCTGGCAGCGTAGATAATGGCGTGAGCCGCTGCATACCCGATATGCAGAAGGGGCACTGCCTCATTAACATCGACGCCATGGGCAACATGACGGTGCAAAACCTGAAAGACGTAAACGTAACCTTCGTCAACGGTATGCAGATCATGAAGAAGGCGGTAAAGGTTAACGACATTATCGAGATGGGCAAGTTCCACTACAAGGTGGCGCTAAGCCTTATCATCGATGTAGCTACAAAAATACTGCTTCAGGTGTGCGGAGCGCCGGCTCAGCAACAAGCAGCACCTGCCGCTGCCCCTCATGCCGCTCAGCCTGGCGCAAAAGCGCCCGCACAAAAGGAGGTAAAGACCTACGACCTGCGCCCCTTAGAACGTGTTTGGAACAACTATCACGACGCCCAGCAAGCCTTGCGTGTGCGCCAAAAGAACCTACAGCTGTTCAGTGGCCTCACACCCATCTTCACCTTGCTCAGCGGTGCCCTGCGCTTCCTCGACCTTGGCGAAACCTTCGCAAACATCGCTCTCGTGCTCTTCGTCATCGGCCTCGTGGTTACGGTATGGGCCTTCTACGCTCGCTTTACCGATGACAGCATTGAGGAACAAGACCGCCTTACCAACGAGTTTCAGCACCAATACGAATGTCCCAACCCCGAGTGTCGCCACTTCTTGGGCATGCAGCCCTATCATGTGCTGTCGCGTTACGACAATTGTCCATACTGCAAGTGCAAGTATAAGAAATAATTGTTCAAGTTATTGCTTAGGCAAGAATTTGCTTAGGCAATAACTTGTTTTTGATAGTAACTCGGCTTCGCGTAACCAAATTGTAACCTCATTGTAAAAGGTGTGAACAATAGGTCGTGTAACTTTGCCATCGGTATTGAGAAATAAACGATTATTAAGAAAAGAAAGGAAAAACTGTTATGGACGTACAATACAACATTTTGGTGGTAGACGATGAAACCGACCTTACCGAGATTTTGAAGTTTAACCTCGAAACCGAAGGTTACAACGTTACCACGGCTGCCTCGGCCGAAGAAGCCCTCACCCTCAATATCGCATCGTATAACCTCTTGCTGCTCGACGTAATGATGGGCGGAATGTCGGGCTTCGCCTTGGCACGCAAGTTAAAAGAAAACCCCGAAACGGCTCACGTGCCCATCATCTTCCTGACAGCTCGCGACACTGAGAACGACACCGTAACAGGCTTCAACCTGGGTGCCGACGACTATATCTCGAAGCCCTTCTCTATACGTGAGGTCATGGTGCGCGTGCGCGCTGTGCTGCGTCGCACCACTACCGACAGCGCCGCCGCCGAGCCCCACGTGCTGAGCTATCAAGGCATTGAGCTGAACCTCGACAAAAAGACCGTAAACATTGATGGCGAAGATGTGCCCTTCACCAAGACTGAGTTTGAGCTGTTGCATCTGCTCATTGGCGAACGGGGCCGCGTGTTCTCGCGCCAAGAACTCATTGACCGTGTATGGCCACGCGATGTCATGGTGCTCGACCGCACTGTCGACGTCAACATCACACGCCTACGCAAAAAGATTGGTCGCTTCTCAAAATGTATCGTCACCCGCTTAGGCTTTGGCTATTATTTTGATGCATAGTGGTTGTTAAGAACATGAATTTCCTCACTTCCCTTGGCATTGGCCGTCGCATCTACTTTAGCGTGCTGTCGGCCTTCGTGCTTTTTGCTGCTGCTTTCATTCTGTTTCAGCAAAATCGCGAAAAACAATATAAGATTGACAACCTGAACCTTAGGTTGCAAGACTATAACTTACGCATGCACGACTGGATGCAAGTGGCACAGCACCCCAACGATCAGGCCCTTGACCGCTACGTAGCCACACATGCCCTAAACGAACTGCGCGTAACCATTATCGACCGTAATGGCCACGTGCTTTACGACAACCGAAAGAAAAACTATACACATCTGCCCAACCACCTGACGCGCCCCGAGGTGAAGGCTGCCGTGCGTCAAGGATGGGGCTCAACCGTTGAGCGTAACAGCGCCACGCTGGGCACCTATTTCTTCTATTCGGCCACAAGCTTTTCACACGACAACGGCCTTATCATTCGTAGTGCCTTGCCCTACGATAACAACCTGGTAGAGTCGTTGAAAGCCGATCAGCATTACCTGTGGTTTGCACTTTCCATCATGTTGCTGTTAGTGGTGGTGCTTTATCCGCTTATCAGCAGGTTGGGCGACAATATTTTTAAGCTGCGAGCCTTTGCCACCAGAGCCGATCATGGCGAGAGCCTTGACACTGAAGACCTGGCCGAGTTTCCCTCTGACGAGTTGGGCGAGATAGCCGAAAAAATAGTAAAGATATATAAGCGTTTACAGTCAACACGTCGCGAGCAAGATATCTTAAAACGCCAACTGACACAAAACATTGCGCACGAGCTAAAGACGCCCGTAGCCAGCATACAGGGATATCTTGAAACCATACTTAGCAACCCCAATATCAATGCTGCCACCCAGCAGCAGTTTCTTGAGCGCAGCTACGCACAGACACAACGCCTCACATCGCTGTTGCAAGACATCTCTACACTGAACCGTCTCGACGATGCCCCTGAGCTCACACAATTCGACTCGGTTGACATCTCGCAACTGGTGCAAAACATTGTGCGCGAAACAGCCTTACAGTTGCAAGAAAAGCAAATGACGTTTCTCAACCATCTGCCCGAAGGTATCGTGGTGCATGGCAATCAAAGTCTGCTATACAGCGTCTTCCGCAACCTTACCGACAACGCCATTGCCTATGCTGGGCAAGGTCGCACCATCACCCTCAGCGCCACCGACGATGCCACTCACTACACCTTCCGCTTTGCCGATAACGGAAACGGTGTGCCCGCCCAGCATCTGCCTCGCCTTTTCGAACGCTTCTATCGCGTAGACAAGGGGCGCAGCCGAAAGATGGGAGGCACGGGCTTAGGACTGGCTATCGTAAAGAACGCCGTATTGCTGCATAAAGGCACCATCAGCGTGCAAAACCAGCCCGAAGGCGGCTTGCTCTTCATCTTTACCATTGCTAAAAATTAATTCAGGGCTTAAAAAGCATCAAAGAAGTATCGAAACAAAACTATAGCATAAAAACGTTGCTTATAGCATAAAACGTTACTTATAACATAAAACGTTACTTATAACATAAAACGTTATTTATAGCATAAAACGTTGCTCATAGCATAAAACTTTGCTTATAGCATAAAACGGTTCAGATAATATTGTTGTGTCTTTAACAATCTATTTCGTGCTTCGCACGTTTTTACTTGAACACGAATTAATCAAAGTAGGACGGTGGCCTCCGCGCCCCGTCCTCCCGACATTAGAAATGGACAATAAAAATATGTGAGGTTATCTATTTAGAAGTGCTGCATGCTGGAGGACGGGGCGCGGAGTCCACCGTCCTACTTGAAGGATGCATCCGTTTAGATAAAATGTTGTTCTTTTTATGTATTGTCCTTTTTATGATTACATATTGTGTGTTACGCTTTCTGTTATAACACGTTAGGAACGAAGAGCCACGAAGCCAAAAACTTATTTTTTCTTAGCAAGGGCCTGACGCACAAAGTCAGCAATAAACTTTTGCGTGCCATCAATACCCAGGCGCGAAGCATTTACACAGAGGTCGTACGAAGCGCTGTGTCCCCATTCTTTACCTGTATAATAATTATAATAGGAAGCGCGACGTGACTCTTGCTGCTCAATAATTTTTCGAGCCTCGTCGGCAGTGCAAGCATGACGCTCGCTGACGCGTGCTATACGCTCGTCAATATCAGCTGTAACAAACACGCTCACCATGTTAGGCATATTGCGCAATACATATTCGGCACAACGTCCTACAAACACGCCCGACTCTTGGTCTGCTGCCTTGCGTATAGCGTCGCTCTGCAGCCTAAACAAGTTTTCTTGCGAAAGGCCGTTGTCATAAAACGAGCCATCAGTAACGAAAGGCACGTGCATATGAAACATCGACTCGAAGAAGCCTTTCTTCTCATCATTCTGCTCAAACACCTTTGTGCTAAAGCCACTTTGCTGTGCCGCCAATTCCAGCACTTCACGATCGTAGAGCTTGCAGTCAAAGGTTTCGGCCAACTGTTTGGCTATAATGTGTCCGCCACTACCCAACTGGCGTCCCACACAAATAATAATGTTGTCAGGTTTGTTCATAGTAATAAAAAGAAAAAAAGCACATTCTTTCTCCTTTTCAGGATAGAAAGAACGCGCTTATTATTTAAGAAGATGTTTATGCTTTTACTTGGCCAATGCAGCTGCAGCCGCGCCATCGTAACCCCATTTATAGAATGAGGCGCCGTGCACGAAACCGGCTCCAAAGGCGGTGAACACGATATTGTCGCCCTTCTTCAGCTCTTTCTCATAATCCCAGAGAGCAAGCGGAATAGTAGCGGCACTGGTGTTGCCATAATGCTGAATATTCACCATCACCTTTTCCATGGGTATGCCCACACGTTTGGTAACAGCCTCGATAATGCGGAGGTTAGCCTCATGAGGCACCACCCAGTTCACTGTATCAGCAGTGAGGTCATTACGCTTCATAATCTCGGCCACGTCGTTGCTCATATCGGTAACGGCATAGCGGAACACGGTGCGTCCCTCTTGATAGAGGTAGTGCAAACGGTGGCTCACGGTGAAGGGCGATGCGGGACAAACCGATCCGCCGGCCTTCATATGAAGGAACGGCAAGCCTTTACCGTCAGTGCGCAGATACGAGTTCTGCACGCCCACACCCTCTTCCTCGGTAGCTTCAACGAGCACAGCGCCAGCACCGTCGCCAAAGAGCACGCAGGTAGCGCGGTCTTGGTAATCGACGAGCGATGACATTTTATCGGCACCGATAACAATAATTTTCTTGTATCGGCCGCTCTGTATCATCGACGCAGCAACGTCGAGGCTATAGAGAAATCCGCAGCAAGCTGCCTCGAAGTCGAAGGCGAAGGCATTTTTCAGCCCCAGCTTGCCCAGCACGATTGATGCTGTCGACGGAAATTTATAGTCGGGAGTGGTGGTGGTAACAATCAGCGCATCAATCGTGTCAGGATCAACACCTGTCTTCTGGATGAGCTGCTTGGCAGCTTTACGTGCCATGTAGCTTGTTCCAAGACCCTCCTCAGTGAGGATGCGACGCTCTTTGATGCCAACGCGAGTCATAATCCACTCGTCACTGGTGTCAACCATGCGCGAGAGTTCCTCATTGTTGAGGACATACTCGGGCACGTATCCGCCAACGCCGGTGATTACTGCATTGATTTTTCCCATTTATTTATTATTCAGCAAGTTCCTTAACAACAGCTACCTTTCCACGATAGTAACCACAAGTGGGGCATACTGTGTGATATACATAGTAAGCGCCGCAGTTGGGGCAAACTGCCAGTGTAGGAGCTACTGCCTTATCATGAGTTCTTCTCTTAAGTGTACGAGTCTTTGACTGTCTTCTTTTAGGATGTGCCATTTTTGTTTAATCTTTAATTATTGTTTTTAATTTTTTCAGTTCACTCCATCGGGGATCCATTTCCTCCGCGTCATCCTCACCACTACTTCGGGTAGCTGAGTGCTCTTCAAGAGCCTTAATCATCGCCGCGTTGCATTTTCCAGGTGCATGAACGTGCTTAATGGGGATGTCGAGTGCTATGAATTCATAGATGAGCCACGCCACATCGAGGGTGCCATCGGCTTCCTCTACAGTGATGAGGTCGTCATCTTCCGAGTATTCTTCTCCAAATTTCACCACCAAATGGTTTTCGGTCTCTATGGGCTGCTCCATGTCATCAAGACAGAGGTCGCAAGGCACCATGACGGTACCGTTAATAGAGAAGTCGAGGTCAAAGAAATTCTCTGTGCGGTGTATCATAAGGTCTACACACACGTTACCGCGCCTCACTTCGGGGGCTTCGATGGCCTCAAAGTAAGCGCTGTCAAGATTGAACTGCAAGGCATTATCGCCCTCATTCAATCGTTTTAGGTCGATTTTCAATGACTCTAAATTGCACATTTGGCTGCTAAAATACTTGTGGCTCATGGCAGCGTTTTCACCGCAAATCAGTGATTGTCAACGCGCACACAGCCTTTTGAGATGCAAAGTTACAAAATCTTTTTCATATTGTGACAAGAAAGTGAGAAAATATATGGAGATTATATTTAATTTGCAAAGTTTTTGGTCTATTACCGAGAAGCCGCATAGGTGTATTATCTTACACTTAGCTTAAATGTCTTGCTCTGTCCATCCTTAGTTTCAGCCTTTACAATATACAAGCCACAACCAATATTCTTGGTCCAAGATGCTTTATTAATGCCTAAAGCCGATGTTACGAGCAAGCCTTCGGCATTGTATATACGCACATTGGCAATAGCTATATTAGGTGAACTCACCGTTATAGTACCGCTATTAGGCGAGAAACACTTGATATTAGCCTCATCATTATGTTGCTTCAAGTTGTAAGTCGATGTGGTGATGTAGTATCTACCATGCTCATTAGCCATAATAGATATTGGAGCATCGGCAGGAGTGAAAGTTCCCATCTTGGCATCAAACACAAACAGCTTATCAGTAACATAGCGGTTTGCTGATATTTCAACATTAACAGTTGCGCCATTACTCATCACCTTTCCATCCTCCTTAGCAATGATGCCCAACGGCAGGAAGTTGATGTTTGAGAGTTTGTTAAGAGCAACAGCCTGATTGCCCGCGACAGTATACACTTGCGGAACATCTTCAATATCCGAGTTGTTAAGCAACTCAACATCCTCATCATCAACAAATTCGTCATCGGCATCATTGCAAACCACAACCTTAGCTGTAGAACACAGATTATCACCATTAACTACATTGATATATACTGCAGCAGGTTCCTGTACAGCAGTACCACCAGATATCCAGCGGTCTGTAGTCATCATCAAAGTAAAGTTAGCCTGACTAACCGTCTCGCCCTCCTTAACCTTAACAAAGAAGCCTTGCATTGGCTCAATGATATAATCTTGACTGCGGTTGTATGTACCCTCTGGCACGCTATGTGCCTTAAGAACACCATCTACTAAAGTCCACACCTTACGCTCAAAGCTCGGGTTTCCGTTTAGGAATCGATACATACTAAGCGATGCAGTATACGGATTGCCCACTATGTAGTAGCGATTATTGCTATGAGTATTGGTTGTGAGAGGCTGAGAGATTTCTCCCAACAAGCCAGGCTCATTAGATGTTAGCACATTTAGCCTATAGAGAGCATCCTTTTTGAGAGTAACCTTTTGGTCGGAATACCCTCCATCTTGTTTGAAGTATTTATATTTCACATCCTCCTTAGGCAGGCGGAATAGCCATTTTGCCGACAACTGTTTATACTGGTCGCCAGCCTTTAGAGCAAAGCCCTTGCCTTCAGAATAATTCTCGTCCAGCTTATTGTATACATGGCTCCAATATAGCGACTCTACATTCATCGAAGCATCCGATATGCTTTCTATGCTGATGTTCTTGCCATCAAAGTCGTGCACCTTATATTGAGTTCCGCCATCCACTATCTGCGTTTCGTTGCTATCCCAATTGCGCTGATACACAGGGGCTGCCACACGATTATCAGAAGTCTCATCAAATTTCATTGCCGAGAAAGCAGTCTTCGATTCTTCCCTGCCTGTTGTTTGTGGCACAAAGAAGTCGCCAGCATAAATATTCTTCATTGGGGTCGATACGAGATTCCATTTGTTTCTCTCCACTTCCTTCTCCACGAAAGCCTTATTATATATAAGGTATGGCTGATATAGCAGCTCTGCTTGCGCCTTGAAGAATATCTGGTCGCAGAGATTACCATGGAAAGTCTCACACTTAAACGTTCCGTTGCCGTCTGTAGAATGGTCGTCAGTATCGTCGTTCCATGACACCACAAAGTCGTATGCAATACCCGATGTAGCTTCTTCGCCCTTAAAGTTTGTCAACTTCGTAGCGATATCGTTACCCACACGATAAACAATATTGCCAAGTCCCGGATACACCTTTTTATTTTCAGGTATAACAACCTTCGAGAATTTCATTGGCGTATAAGCCTGCTGTCTTGTCAAGCTGCTATTAGCTGTATTGCCATAAGTAGCCTCACCATAATCTTCATAGCTTTTATCGTATAGCTCGGCTGCAGTAGAGCGCTTCCAGTTCAGGTCGTTGTTCCAGTTGGCATTAAGCTTGTTTGCAACAGTAGGAAACCATGTAAGATACTCTGGCACCACCTTTAACGTTATGAACAAATTGCCAGGACATGCAGCTGTCGTACTACTATTATATAGCTCATACGAGAAGTTCAGCTCATACCAATATCCTTCATGCAGAATATCCAAGACATTATCATCAAACACCAGTCCCAATGTCTTTGTTCCTGTTGCCAGAGTTTCTTCTTTCAACTTACCAACAATCTGTTTTGTCGTAGATGCGGTATTGAAAGTAGGGTCGTTGGTGTCGGAGATAAATACGTTCGATTCATCAAGGAACTTGATCTCAATATTCTTGTCTTTTCCATTATTAAGTTCAGCCACCGGCAATATCAGCATGCCATTATCCGCCTTCTTCAGCATCTCCCTTATTTGTGGCAAACCAATGCGCATGGCACGGTCGTCGGTAGGATAAGCCACACCGTCGAAACCAAGAATAAGCTTCGGACCATCCTCCACAATACGAATAGTGAAGTACATAGGGTCTGGACATATTTCGTAAGTCACGGTTCCTTGCTTTATTGAAGTTGCAATAGGAACAGCCGCTATCTTGTATGTTCCCACCTGCTTAAACTTATACCCCGTAAGACTATTGCTTACCGCCAATACCAATGTTCCCTCGCCATCTACGCCAGCGATATATCTTTCCAGCAATGCATAGTCGGCAGGATTAGATGTTTTGAATGCTGCATTAAGAGAAGTTGCAGATTTATAAATAGCGCGATATTTTCCTAACGCCTCCTGCAACCCCTTGATAGAAGAAAACTTATTGTCTGCTCCATCTGGAGTTCCCACAAACCAGTCAAACTTCACGTTATTAAGCAAGATAGAGCCACCGCCCACATTGTCGGCAGTCTCAAGCTTTGCATTAATATCCACATCAGGCGTACTATTGCCGTCGCACGACACTCTCACCGTAGTAACCACACTTCCGTTGGCATCAGAGATAGCCACCTTCTGCTGCACAATGCTGAAATCATCGCTATATGATGAGCATGCATCAGTATACCTTCCCCATTCATCGGGATTGCCATCAGCATCAGGATAAGCCACCGAAACATAAAACTTCTTTCCCAAAGGCAAGTTGAAGTGCCTGTTGGCTATTATCAATTTTACATATCCCTCAGGGTCTATCTCAAACGCCTTTGAACTTGCATCATAGTTGGCAGGTATAGTTACCACGCCATATTTGTCAGCCGTACCGTCGCCATTATAATCGATGCCCGCAACTGGATTGCCATCCATATCGGATATACGATAAAACAACTTCGACTCCTTGCCCACACCTGTTATAGCCTGCACATTTTCGTAGTGCGAAGTTATCTTGAGTGTAATCTTGTCGTTTGCTATGCTTCCGCTCTTAGCGTCAGGACAAGCAGGCTGATTCTGCAGCACGTCCACCTTAGCATGCTGAATATATAGTCGAATGTCGTCAATAGCATAGTCGGCACCATAAGTACCCGAACACATATTGTCGAGCACAATACGGAAGTCGGAATAGTTTTCCACTCCCGTATTCTTTCTCATCACTATTCGGCTGTACACCTGAAACCATGTACCTATCTGTCGTCCACCCTTTGTGTTAGAGGCAAAGTCGCCTGATGTGAATGATGTCAGCAGTCGCTGATAAGTCACCTTGTCGTTCTCATCCTTTATGATGCCATATAGTTTGAACAGCACCTGAGGTTGTACAGGAGCAGAAGAAGCTGTAAAGTCAGTAACAGCAGCCGAGAATATCAGACGTGCTCCCGAGCAAAGGTCAGCCTTAAAGTCGATAGAAGCTATCTGTCGGCTTTCGTCTGATGCATCCACATAGAGGAAGTATCCATACTGTTTGCCGTTAGTTATAGCATAAGTACGGTCATAAAGCTTGCCAGAAGCATTCCAACTGTATAAAGTATTTCCTGCCGCTGTGGTTTGCGATTTGTCTGAAATACCATTCAAGTTAGCACTCTTGAACAATCCATATTCGCCATGTATTAAAGCGTACTTACCAGGGCATGCTTGGTCGCGCAACTGTGGATATACAAAGCTATATGCACGTCTGTCCCATTTTGAGGCATAATGTGCTATATTGTTCTCCTTTGTAGGAGCCACCACGGTAAGCTGGTCATTATCGTCGTCAAACGATATTGGCTTTGTGGCTTGCTTATAGTGCGATTCAAAATAGGCAAGTGTACGCTCATTGTCTCCATCATCTGTCAGCTGCTGCATCGTCTTTGGATAAGTGTTCTGATAGAGCACCTCAAAACTGGCTATTGGGGCTTTGATAGAGATATTATCACGGTAGGCATAAGCCACAAGATACACTATACTACCGAATTTTATATTTGGTTTCGTAGCAGGAGTTCCATCCAAGTTCTTCCATCCAGTTGAATTCGTCATTAATACGTTCATGGAAGTGAAACTGTGCAATCGTATAGTACCATGTGATAACAACACCGTATACTTTGTCTTTGTCTCGTCATAGGCATACCATACAAATCCATTGGCATTATACAGTGTGCTTTTGTCGTAGTCGGCTTGTTTTATGCTATGCGCTTCGTCCGAAGAGAAAAGATGCCTTTGTTTACCATCTTTTGGTTTTAGAGGATAAAAGAAATAATTACTCGGTTTATAATTTACGCGTACCGACATTTTAGCATCACCATCCTTTGCTCCAAACACAATACGGTGGTTGTCCTCTATCGTCAAGTCAGAGTCTGCTGTGCGAAGGTCGGTAGAGGTTGTCTTTACGATATTCTCAGCCATAGCCTTTGCCGGGCGAATATGGAAGATATAGCGTATCTGCAATGTAGGCTCATGTCGAAAATATTGGTAAGATTGGAAAAAGTAGTAATGTGTCACAGGATCAAAGTCTGTATATTTGCTCACATCGCATGCCACATCTTCACCTTTCCATGTAGCGTCATAGGCATCGGTAGGCGCAGTATACTTCACGCCAACTCTATTACGGCTTGGACCATAAGGTTCGTCGTTTGTCTTATTTTTCCATGCAAACAATCCACGTGCGTTGCCGTTTTCGTCATTGACCTTTTCCAAGTTTGTTTTGTTATATACAGAGAGTCGTGGATTAGCCATGTCTGTATTATAGTCGTACCATCTGATGTAGCCTTTAGGCTCGTTGTCTTTATCGCTTTCTGTAGTATAATTTTCAAACGGCAATGGTAAGTCTATCTCACTACCTCCCGTTACATAGTAAGTATACTCATACTCATGCACCTGCTGCATCTCTATACCATATGGATTTCTGATATACGGAAGATTGTTCACGCCTTTATAATGCGCAAACACACTACTCTGAGCACGAACGCTTGTGCTGACACAACATGCCAACACCGCTATCAAGCATACATATATATATCTAAACCTCTTTATCATATTATATCAAGCAGATTTATTCTTTTATTATTTCCACTCTGTACGGAATGGCATACTCCAAATTCTTTATGCCTATCAGTATCTGGTGAATGGCATAGCCATTTCGATTGCCCACCACACCCTCTATGGTCTTTCGTGATGGCACAGCCACAGGCATGCGGTCGTAAATACATACTCCCTCAGCACCATCTGGCACCATCTTCTGCGTTTGCCATCCATCAAACAACCATCCGTTTGCGCTATCGGTACCTGGAGTCAGCTCTACGCCATCGCTTAAGCGCACAACATAAGGGATAAGATGAAACTCGCCATAGCTCTTAAATCTTATGGTCAGCTTCTCGTCGTTTTGCTCCACTTTGGGCAATACGCCAATAGCTGTAAACTGCTCCACCTTAAATCTCACTTTATAGTTGTTTAGCTTTATAGGTATCTCCAAATAGTCGTTGCGTGATATGGCATTCCATTTTGATAGTGCTGCACGTAGGTTCATCGTGGCATGGTCGGTCTTTACGCCCACTACAAAATAGTTTGGATTCTTTGCTACCGACTCGTTCACATAGAATGATATTATCTTCGGAGTAGTAGTTTTTGCCTCCACCACCACATCAGGGTTGAGATTTATCACGTAGTCCTCCTTCGATGCCGATGGATTTAGATTTGGCTCCACGGCTGTGCCATTATCCTTGCCAGGCAGCAGATACAGATTGTTAGCCTCGTTCTTGGTAATATCTGTTAGCGACACACTCCTCAACTTTATTTCGTTTGACGTGTCGTTTGTTATCTTCAGCTTCACCTTAGCCACCATTCTTATCACTTCGAGATTCAGGTCGGCAGTAGTCTTCTTTATCTCTATGGTCTGCTTATTGCTCATAGGTATTCCGTTCGGAAAGTCGGCTGCCGTAAGCACGTTGCCTTTCACGCTATATAGCTTGCTGTCGAAACCTGTAGGTAGAGGAGTGTTGGTGGTTGAATAGTCTATTTTCGAGTCTATTCCCACATCCTCCGGCTTCATGTTGGCAAACGAATAAAAAGTAGTCTCGCCTGGATTTATTTTTGCCGTAAGCGTTCCAACCCAGCTTTTCTCCTCAGTATAGTCTTCGCTAACAAGCAGATTCTTGATAATGCCGTTCTGCACGATAATGACGAAGCAATTTTTCATCATCTCTCCCTTGTCGCTATTGTCATCGGTCCATTCCAGCTCTCCGCTGCCTCGTGACAAGGCTCCGCCTGCAGATGCAGAAATATTTATGCGCACGCTCACAGGCTTGCTCTCCTCTGCCGGCTCTTCATTAGTGTCAGCCGAGCAGCAGCAAAGCATCAAAGTTGCTATGAGTGTCAATATCGAAAGCAAAATATTCTTCATATTCATTACATTATTATATCTTCGTCGTATACGCGCTTATTCCATTTCCTTACATGCAGGCTAACAATGATTTTTCCGTCCTCTTTGTATATCAGGAATGTATAGTAGTGGTTGCGCTGAATATCGTATGGTGTGCCTGTAGGCTTGCCATCGGTATCATAATTGCGAAACTCCAGGGTGTAAGTGCCTTCGTGCTTACCATTTCTGTTCAGGTCTACGGTTATTGTCGATGGCGTAGCCCCTGTGCTGGTATTGTCGTATTCTGGTATGTATGTTGCTTTTCCATCCGTCAATCCTATGCTTGCCGCTCGGCTTTCAAGTACGTTTAGCGAATTGTCGAAGCGTATGTCCTGAGTCTTATTTGCCGATTGATAGTTCTTTGGCAAACAATATCCTTGAGTGTTATAGTTGTTGATGTGCATGCTACCTATGGAATATCCATACGATGCCATATCCGGGCGCATCTCCACTTTCACCTTCGCCATCGCCCTGAGCAAATATATCTGCTCTGTCATGTCTGTTTGTGTGCCTAATGTAAGTGCTGGCAGCGCTGCCACACCCCACATAGGTATATATTTCCTTGTCTCAGTATCTATGTTGTATGTCAAGCCGGGTAGGGCGCTTGTGCTTAGTTTCGCAGCATTGCAGTTAGCCACAATCATTATCTTCTTAGCCTTTGCAATATCGTCTTTAGCGTTCTTCCACACTCCAGTTATTGCATATTTAGTGCCCGAAGGGTCGCTCATTGGCGTCACCGTTATAGTCTCCACATCTCCAATGATGTTGCCCATACCATCGCAAATGGCTATACGTAAGTCGTCGGTGTTAATCATATTCTCATCTTCTATGCCTGGTTGCTTAGGGTCGTAGTTGTCCCACCCCTCGTTTGCGGCACGTGTAGATGCAGCGTCGGCAACCATCATTGTGAAGGCAACGCGCACATCGTTCTTGGCGATAGCGTCTACGCCATCGTCGTCCGAACATGCCGTCATTGCCACACACAGCAATGGCACAATAACTGTTTTAATTATAATATTTTTAATATGATAAAACATCAAGTGTCGATATCTTTTTTTATGATAATAAGTATCGCGTTTCTTACATTCTTACATTTCTACATGTCTACATTCTGCAACACCACTCTCCATGAGTTAACGAATATCGAGGCGCTAAGCCAGTTCATGCCGTCGTCTACAAAGAATACGAAGCTATATTCGTCTTGGCGGTCCAGATAGTCTTGGTCGGTCATATCCTTGTTGTAGTTGCCCTTAACGAGCAGCGCATAGTCTACGAGCGGAATGTTGAACACCAGTTTTCCGTTTTCGTTGTTATAAACCTTTAGTCGTGGGTTTTTGTTTGCAAATAGTCTGTTCACAGTCATCTCAGCCACCACTGCCGACACCTGTGTCTCGCTCTCTTCTGCGCCTGCAATGCCGTCGTATTGCGACCATGGGCGATAAGTTATCGAGTCTTCTTTTATATTGTCGTTATAGCAATCAAGCCATGAGTTGTCGTCGTCAATCTCGAAGCTGAAGTCGCTTGCTTTCAACTTTTTGCCCGAGGCATTCTGTATCACCACTTTTATGTTGTTAGTATTCTTAGTCAGCGGCATGGTGAATGTCTTCACCCCGTAGTCGTCCATTCTCAGGTCTACGTTTCCCATCATACCGTGATACAGAGCGTTAAGGTCGTGGTCCACCTTTCTTCCGTCTCTGTTTATCTTGCAGTCCAGGTTTTCAATGCCCTCTTCTGCCTTTCCTTTAGTTGAATATTTGTATGATCCGTCATACACGTTTTCGCCCTCTGCCCATACTTGTAGCGAGTATATGCATGGCCTTATGTCGAGAGTAATGTATCCTCCTGCAGCCTCAATGTCGCTTACGGCTTCCGTTTTGTCGAAAACCATTTCTCCGCTTCTGTTGTAAGCATGCAGCGATAGTGTCTTCACCTGTGAGCTGAAGGCATCGGCAAATTTCATATTCTTGTCGTATTTGAACTTCAGCCTTAGTTCTTGCTTACATCCGTCCATGTCTTCGTGCATCATCGAGCACGAACATGCGATGATGGGCAATAGCATAGCCATAGATGCTACTTTCATTTTGTTCAATATATACGTCAAGTTTATCATAATTCGTTGTTTTGTGGGAGAATTATATAGGAGGTACGGCTCTCCTCCTTTGTGTGAGAGCCATACCGCCTAAAAAAAGAGTTGTTAGTATTTACTATTTGCCAAGGCTTGCGTTTTGGTTTACAATACGCCACTGCAGTACCTGAACGCGAGCAGCAAGGTAGGTGTCATCGTATGTAGGCACAACTGGTTTCACAACCTGGTCTGGGTTGTATACTGGTGTACCAAAACCTTTGATACCTGACAAGGTAATCTTGTAGAAGTGGTTGCGCACTATACCATATTCGGCAAGTTCGCCAGTATTTCCAAGGTGCTTAATTGGAACATAGTAGTATGCTTTACCACCCTTTCTAATTTCTGCCTTAGAAGCCTCAATGGCTGCCAATACTGTAGATTTCTGAACCTCTGTGAAAGTAGGAGTACCACCACTTGTTGTCTTGGTGTAATACTTCTTAGCTGGGTTGTTTACCAATGTTGGAGTTACACGATATTGTTGCATAGTACCATCAGGATCTTTAAAGTCGATATCACTTGCTGAAAGCTGAGTATATGTATGAGCATCAGTACTTGTATAATACTGCGAGAATGTCAATGCCACCTGCTTCTTCAAGTTGTCTACTCCAAGAAACTGCACACCATTATATCTACAAATATCAGCATTATGCCAGTTGCCGGCAGCATCCTTGTATTTTAGTGTGGCTGCAACTGCCAACTTTGTCAGATCATTGTTTTGCAAATCAGTGACTTTATTAGCAGGAGTGTTAGGCAATGTGTACAATACTTCATTCATCTTTGCCTTCAAATCGCTATACTTATGATTAACAGGCTGATTGCCGCCAATGCCTGCATCAAATGCTACAGAAGTTTCCCAGAAACAACGGTGATAGTCGGATGTTGTCCAAGGGCTAAAGCCTAAGGTTCCATCTGCCCATGTTTTGTCTACCTGCTTTTCTATCTCAGCCTTGCCATTCTCACTTGCCAAGCCCCAGCCATCGATAACAGCATAAACTTCATTATCACCTATTTTGCCTACAGCTGTCTTTGTACCATATTTGGTAGCATCCCAGTCTGTACCATCGCCAAGCTTAAAGGCTGTATTGTCGACATTGGCAGTAACCTTAGCCACAACACGCTCTACATATAGTTCTACAGGCTTTTTCGTGGCATCCTCTGCCGAAGTTGCTACATGACCTGCAACAAGCGATGCACAAACATCTTCACCTGTATTTACATATACCGAGTTGCTCATCACGAAATCTGATACTTTACCTGATGCATCCTTTTTGTAGAAATTTTGACCTACTGCAGTATTACGAAGTTCGCTCAATCTCATAGTTCCGCCATTTTTGAGAGTTGCAGCATCAACAGTCTCTGGATTAACGACAGCCACAATAGCAGAAGGAGCAGCATTCTGCTCACCGTTGATTACGAGCACGGTTTGCGTAATCTTCTCTACATTTGATGATCCAGGAGTAGTGGTATCGTCAGTAGGAGAAGCCTCAAGCCAGTTTTTAGGATCGCCACCCGATACACCTCCACCAGGATTCTTTATAATATAAGGCGATCCATCACCATTGAAGAAGTAGAAACGTACTTTCGTAATCTTGTTTTCGTCCTCAGTTCCATTCACATAGTCTTCTGAAGCACGCGTTGGTGTAGCACCCACATTCACAATGTTCACAGCGAGATACTGTGGCTCGTTGACTCCTGTCGAAACGCCATTACTTGGATCGTCCGAACTACATGCGCTCATCATCAATGCTGCGCATGCCAAAGGGAATAATTTAAAAATCTTCATAAAACTTAGTTTTTGTTTTGTTACATATATGTTATTTAATCTCTTCGTATACTTTTCTTGCCGCCTTAGCCTCCTCGCTGTCTCCAGCCTTGTCAAGATAAGGCTTTGCACCCTCGGCATCGCCTGCGTTAAGACGTGTGCAAGCTGCATTAAGGTTGGCTGTTGGATCGTCAGGATACATACGCACCGCTATCTCCATTATCTCGTTAAACTCCTTTGAGCCAGGCTCGTAGGTTTGTGCCACCATATACATCTCGTTTTGTGAGAGCAATTGTGGTCGGGTCTTTACCAAAGCCTTAGCCTCCTCAACATTGAATGGGCGCACCTTATATTTAATATGGTAGTCGGAGTGGCGCAGGGCAGGATAGCATGCCGTAAGCAAGAAGCGGTACTCGTCTAGATAGGCAGCCTTAATCTTAGCCTCACGCTCATCCTCCTTAATAGAAGTATCGTTTGCAATATCAAGTATCTGCTGTTTGTGTTCCATGTTGCTTTCGGCAATAAACTTGCGCAGACCGTCCCAATCTTCTGCAGTATGCGATACCGAGAACAAGTCTTCGTCGAGCCTTACCATACGCTGTACATATTCCATAAGCGTCTGCGCACGTCCCTTGGCAAGGCGGTCGTTGCTCTCGAATCGTCCCTCAGGCGATGCAAAGCCATGTATATTGACAGCCAACACCGTAAGGTTCTTGTCTTCCTTAAGCGTATTGATAGTCTTAATTATACTGTCAAGCTGCTCCGGGTTGCGCCTATATAGCGGGTTAAGCTCGGTGCGGTTTACGGGGAAGTCGATGTAGGCACGCTTGTCCAGCTCGCGTATCTTCTCTGCCACCACCTCTGGTCTTACAAACTTGGCTGTTGGCCGGCGATACTCTACAAGCTCGTAGCTTTTGTTGGCAAGGGCGTCGCCGCATCCGCAGAGGTCTTCGCTCATAAGCACCTTATAGTTGGCAAGGCGCTTGTCGTATGTGGTCGAGCGCAGATACTCTATCTGCTGTGGCTTGCCGTTGACGCGCTTCACGATGTAGGTGCCGGCATCGTAGCGTTTGCGGTGGTCGCGCTGCAGCATAATGTGCTGTCGGCTGCCATTGACTACAATCTTTGGCATAGCCACATCGCCGTCGGCTGTGGATATTGTAGGGGTAAGTACAAACTGGTTGTTGGTGGGCATCTGCAGCTGGTCAAGGTTGAGGGTCATCGACAACGTAAGCTGCTTGTCGACGTTGCTCACCCTTACATTCTCCACCTTTATGCTGCTGTTGGCTATGGATACACCCTTGCACTCTTGTCCTCGGCATGGACATACGGCAAGTGTTAGAAATGGCAATATGTAAAGAAAGTTCAGTTTCATATCGTTTTTCAGCTTTGTTCTATAATACATTTAAGTTTCGCAAGCGAAAGTAGTTATAGGAAGTAATAGGAAGATAACTCGCTTCGCTCGTGAAGTTAATGGACAAATGTCCTATTGTTTAAGCAATAAAGCTATTGTCCGTTCGCTCGGCTTTGCCGCTTGCTTGCAAGAACTTCTTGAACGACCAAAGGGAGTGATAACTTCTTTTATTCCATTAACTTATGAACTTGCGAAAGTTCTATAATACATATATCAGCGACAGGGCTGCCTTGGTAGGTCCAAAGTAGTTGGTGTGGCTGCTCTTCAACTTTCTGCCGCATGTGCCACACTTAAATTTGTCGTACTTAATAAAGTCGTAGCCTAAGCCGAGGGATGTCTCAAGGTTCCAGTGCTTGGACAACGGCCATTGGTATCCGCCGGTCAGTCCGCCGCCGATGTACCATCCCTCGTAGCGGTGGTTCTTCTGCGTGGAGAGGAAGCCGAAGGGAAAGTCGACGCCTGCAACCGTAAACTCACCTCCCATAAGATGAGCGCCTACAAACCATCCATTGAAACTCTGGCAGAACCAGTGTCTAAACTCAGGCATGAGCGACCAGTGGCGCAGCGACGATTGGTCGCCACCCGACTGCTTCCAAGGGTTGAGTCCGAAAAACATTTGTGCAGTATGTTTCCTGTCTATCGAAACTTCGGCTCCGATATTAGGTGTGGTAGTAGCCCAGTAAAGGAAGTTTGTCTTTACGGCTACATTCTGGGCGGATAGTTGCGAGCTTGTCATTGACAATATCACAACAATGAATAATACCAACTTTTCATAAAAAAGACTGATAAAAAAAGCAAAAAATAGCAGATTTGAGCTTTTGTTTTGAGTTT
>OHKP01000231.1_pt1 | contig 37651 bp, 35 predicted proteins | sample 1568861 | NCBI WGS metagenome assembly OHKP01 (sample SAMEA3879524, study PRJEB24766) | human gut metagenome | biome: human-associated habitat; feature: feces | place: USA | collected 1985/1987 | reverse complement strand
CAAGAATATAAAAATGTAAATTAAACAATTAATGTCAATTTTTTTTTTTAAGTATTAGAGATAAATTTCAAAAGGCTGATGGTCGAAGTAAAAAAATGTATAAGAATACTGCGGCCATGATGTTCATAAAAGGAGCATCAATTCTGATATCATTGATGTCGGCACCAATTATGCTACATCATGTAAATCGAGCAGACTACGGAGTTCTCCTCACCCTTACATCAATTGTAGGCTGGGTAGGTATGATGGACGTTGGTCTAGGTAATGGACTTAGAAATAAACTACCAGAGATGCTGGCAAAAGGCGATTTGGATGGAGCAAAGAAAGCTATAAGTAGTAGCTATGCGACTTTAGCTATATATGTCGGACTCTTGATTTCTGCTTTTCTGATAGCATCGCCTTTTATAGATTGGCTTAATATACTAAACTCTCCTAAGAGTGATGCAGAAGAAATTAACGGATTGGCTATGGTTGTATTCATCGCATTTTGTCTACAATTCTTATTAGGATTAATTGTTTCCATATTGTATGCACATCAGATGCCTGCAATGAATTCGCTTATTTCATTTGGCTCCCAAATTGTTACTTTTATAGCATTAATTGTTCAAGTATATGTATTTAATGTTTCATCAGTTTTTCAGATAGGTGCAGTCAATTGTCTGATACCGCCATCACTTATGTTAATAGGTACTATAATTTTGTTTAACACAAAACTAAAGGAAGTTGCACCTTCATTTAGATTGATAGACTTTAAATCTGTATCAGGTATATTATCGCTTGGAGTGAAGTTTTTTATACTTCAAATCATAACAATTGTTCTTTTTCAGGCAAATAGTATAATTATCACCCGTGTTGTTGGACCAGAAGCTGTTGTAGAATATAATATGGCATTTAGATACATTAGTGTTTTGACGATGTTCTTCAATATTATGATCACTCCGATATGGTCTGCGACAACAGATGCATACGTTAGAGGTGATTTCGCTTGGATTCGTAAAACGCTTAAATTTTCTAGGAAGATTTGCCTGATAGCAATTGGTAGCGGAGTACTTATGACAATACTCTCCAAACAAGTTTATACTTTATGGTTGGGCAAGGGTGCAATAGATATCAGTTATACAACAACAGGACTAATATGCTTATGTGTTTCTTTTGATATGTTATACAAGGTTTATGGTATCATTATCAATGGAACAGGTAAAGTGTTTGCTCAAATGGTTATAACTGGTATTATTGCTATTTGTTATGTACCATTAGCATTGCTTTTAGGTGAAATATTTGGATTGTCAGGAGTTTTGATTGCTAATTCATTGGTCTTCATTCTCAATTATCTTTGGTCTAAAATTCAATGCACTAAAATTTTAAATAATACTGCTTATGGTTTCTGGGGCAAATAACAAAGTAAATATATTTATAGATACTATTACTATTCTTTTCTTGATGTTATGGTCAGGAGGTGGTTTTACTTATGGATTATGGCCACTATGGATGGTAGTCGTTTTCCCTTTGGTATATATAATTTATAAGAAAAGAGATTGTCGTCTGAATAAACAAATATTCTATACGGCACTTATTCTTACTTTTATTGTTTTACTTCAGACATTATCTTTCAGCGGAGATATTAATACTACAGTAAAGTATTTATTGGCTTTATATAGCGTGATAATGATGGCCAGTTACATTTTTAAAAGTGGTCGGTTTGCTGATTTATATATTAAAATTATATATGTCTTATCAGTTATAAGCCTTCTTTTTTGGTGCATAGATGCTATTCCGATAGGACATAATCTATTGTTGGAGATAGGAGAACAACTTCCTCAATTGGGTTGGGAAAACATGAGAGAAACCCGAGAAGGATCAACAGCAAATAGAAGTTATACGCTTTATGTATATACAGTTTACTTCATTGATGATCTGTTAATACCACAAAATACAGGTCCGTTTTGGGAACATGGAATATTTTGTATTTACTTAATCATCGCCTTCTACTTAAATGCTATTCGTGAGAATAAGATTATCACCAAATATAATATAGTGTTTATCATTGCAATAATTACATCATTCTCATCTACAGGTTATGTCGTTTTGATTGTAGCTTTGGCTTTTGTCATTCTGCAAAGAGGAGGCATTACATTTAGCAAAATATTCCTTTTGGTCATGTTGCTTATAGGTACAGATTATATATCTTCATTAGATTTTATGACAGAGAAGATAACTGAAAATGCTATGAGTACAAATGAGAGTTCGAGATTCTTTGCAATGGTTTATCACTGGCAGCAAATTGTTAAGTCACCATTTATCGGATATGGACCTTATTTAGAAAAAGTCTTTTTAAACTTAGTAATGAGTCCAAATGGATGGACTCATTTATTACGAGTTTGGGGTATTCCATTTTCGGCATATTTGTTGATAGCCTTTTTTAAAGGAGCTGGAAATTTCTTCAGAGAAGAAGATAATTCATTCTTTAAGAGAATTGGATTATTTGTAATAGTTATGATTGCGGTTTTCCCGCAGACATTATCTGTTTCGTATTTTTATTTCTTTCTATATTTCTATTCATTACAAAACAAACAAACAAAAATATGAAAATTGGAGTTTTATGTTCTTATAAATTTCCTGAGGGAATGGCACCTAGTATAAGAATTTTGTCATATTGTAAAGGACTTGTTGAAAATGGTGCAAATGTTGAAATACATTCTTTTGCGTCAATTGAAAAAGAACAAGGTCAATCTTTAAGTGGAATTATTGATGGAGTTAAGTATCAGTTGTCAACATATCGTAAAAAAAAGGTAAATACAATATTAGGTACAATTGAACATCAATGGCGAAAGGTTGTTTGCTTACGTAACATAATTAAGTCTCACAGACAAGAAAAATTTGATTTCTTGTTTTTTAGCTTTGATAAAATTTCCCTCCTTTACTTTTTTGGCCCTATTTTATATTTACTGGGCATTAAAATTCTTTTTATAGGAGATGAATTTCCTGAACCAATTAGAAAATTAAAAAGCAGTGTTCCCAAATCTCAGTTGCTATTATATCGTATAATCTATAAGTTCTTCTGTGGTAGAATTTTAATGACAAATGAACTGAAGAAGTTCTACAATGAGCAAGTTTGTTCAAAACCTACCTATATTCTATGTTCGGTAGTTAAAACTGATAGGTTTACAAACGTGGTTAAATCAACTCATATTGACAGACCCTATTTATGCTATATGGGCAATATGATGATTGCAAAAGATAATGTAGATAATATTATCGATGCATTTAGTATTGTATCTGAAAGATTTCCTCAATATGAATTACGCCTTTATGGAACTCCAAATAAGAATGATTTAGATTTTGTTAAAAATTGTATAGAGAAATATGGATTAAGCAATAGGGTTAAAATCATGGGACGAGTAAATTTTGGAGATGTTCCCAAAATATTGTGTGATGCTACCATCTTGTTAACTTCACAACCTATTACAAAACGTGCTGCAGGTGGTTTCCCAACTAAACTTGCAGAATATATGCTTAGTCATACTCCTGCTATTGTAACAAATGTTGGAGAAATTCATAATTATGTAAAAGATGGCGAGCATGTTTATATGGTTCCTCCATGTAATCCAATAAAATATGCTGAAAAAATTGAATATATTCTTACTCATCCTAATGAGAGTAAGATTGTGTCAGAAAATGCATATAAACTCGCCATGACAGATTTTAATGCAAAAGTTGCAACAAAAGGATTAGTTGAATTTTTAAATAGAATATAAAGATGCTGTATATATTAATTGATGTGTTTCATCCGAATAATGCTGTCTCAAATAGATTATTGGGTTATATTAAGGCGATTGATGAAATGAAAATAGCTGTAGACGTTACTGTCGTTTTCTTCTTGCCTGACGAAAATTGCAGTAAAATAAAAGATAAATTTCATCATGTAAAAATTGAATATTTATGGGATAAATATAAATCAACAAATTTATTTGTAAAGGCTTTCTTCTTTTATATCAATAAATGGAAATTTAGTAGAAGACTTAAGGAAGGTGACATTATATATACATATCAATGTAATTGTTTGACAAACATCGGAACCTCCCATTCTAAAGTAAAATGCTTCGCAGAACGTACAGAACATCCTAAAGTTTCGTCAGGTTATAACAGCAGGTTAGTTGCTTTATCACCAAAAAGATATAATAAAACTTTAATGGGACTTGATGGCTTATTTGTAATATCAACACCTCTAAAGGATTATTTTATATCGGAAGGGATTTCCGAATCTAAAATTCATATTATTAACATGACTGTTGACCCTAAACGATTCATTTCGTTAAAGAAACAACAGGTCGATATTAAGTATATTGCATATTGTGGAACTGCATCAAATAATAAAGATGGTGTGGATGAACTCATTAAGGCTTTTGCCATTATCGCGCATCAGTATGATGATATTAAATTAATGATAATAGGCAAAACCCCATCAAAGGTAGACGAATCAGGTAATTTGTCGTTAATTAAACAACTTGGTATTAAAGATAAAGTTATATTTACTGGTATTGTTGAATCTGAGAGAATACCACAATTACTAAAGAATGCAGAAGTATTAGCTCTTGCAAGACCTGACTCTTTACAAGCTCAATGTGGGTTTCCTACAAAACTTGGAGAATATCTACTTACAGGAAACCCTGTTGTTGTGACAAAAGTGGGAGACATACCAAAGTTTTTAGTACATGAAGAAAGTGCTTTGCTTGCAAATCAAAGAGACCCAAAAGACTTTGCAAAAAAAATAAAATGGGTATTAGATAATCCTGTATTAGCAAAAAAAATAGGAGAAAATGGGGCAAAATTAGCCTTACGTGAATTCAATAATGTTCATGAAACCCACAAAATGATAAGTGTTATTTTAAATAATGTTCATTGAAAAAATAATAGGACATAGTAGAATATCTAAATTATCACAGTAGAAAAACGTTTCATAAAAATGCTCCTATGTCAGTTGACAGATTCTCAACCGAAAATGTCCTAAATATGTGGTATCAAATGTTTAATGACTTAAAGAAAAAATAGTTCATGAAGTTTTTATCAAATTTATATTGGAGGCTTCAAAGTCCTTTAAAGCAAGCTCGGCATCTTGGGGTAAATATTGGGAATGGTTGTTTGATAGCAACTCGAAGATAGTCTTCTGAACCATATCTTATTACTATCGGTAATTATGTACAAGTAACAGAAGGTGTATGGTTTCATACTCACGGGGGGGATTCTATAAGGGCCGAAGTGCCAGATTATGATTCTTTTGGAAAAATAATTATCAAGGATTGGGCTTACATTGGTTCAGGAAGTCATATACTTTCTGGTGTAACAATAGGAGAAGGTGCTTTGATCGCTGCAGGTTCAATTGTAACAAAGTCTGTACCTCCTTATACCGTTGTAGGTTGTAACCTGGCAAGAGTTATATGTACTGTAGAAGAATATAAAAAGAAAAATATAAAATACAACACCAAAACATATGGGATGTCAGTAGAAGAAAAAAAGAGGATTTTATTGAACCTTCCTGAAGATATGTTTATAAAAAAATGAAAAAAATATTATTAATAACAGAAAATCTTGGTTCTGGCGGAGCAGAAAGACAATTATGCGGGTTGGCTGTGATGTTGACCAAGGCTGGATTTCCTTGCCGATTAATCACATACGTAGAGAATCAGTTCTATGAGCCTTATCTTCGTCAGAATGGTGTAGACTATCAGTTTGTACCAGAATTGTGGAAAAAGAATACCCGTGTGATTAAGGCTGCAAGGTATGTACGACAGTATAAACCAGATGTAGTGATTTCTTTCTTGCCATCGGTGAATCAGACGATGTGCCTTGCAAAGTTTTTCTTTAAGGCAAAGTTGGTGGTCTCGGAACGAAACAATAATACTTGCATTACACGAGGCGATAAGATACAATTCAACCTTTATCGTATGGCTGACGCTATTGTCCCTAATAGTAATAGTCAGGGTAAGTTTATTTGTAATAACTTTCCCTTTTTAAGTAAAAAGGTTCATCCCATTATCAATTTTGTTGATGTTAATCGCTTCACGCCTTCAGAAACTCCAGTACGAAACGAAACACTTCATGTTGTTACTGTTGCTCGCTATACCCAGCAAAAGAATGTTTTGACTTATTTAAAGGCTATCCGTATGGTGAAGGATATGGGACTCAATGTGCATTTCGATTGGTATGGAGATAAGAAGCATAATGCAGATTATTTTGTAGAAATAGAGAAAGAGTATCAACAACTTGATATTGCAGATTACATGACTTTACATGATCCAAGTCAAAAGATTGAAGAGGAATATCGTAAGGCTGATATATTCTGTCTTCCAAGTCTTTTCGAAGGATATCCAAATGTAGTAGCAGAAGCCATGTCTTGCGGATTGCCTATTCTCTGTAGCAATGTATATGAGAATCCATATATAGTAGAAGAGGGAGTGAATGGATTTTTGTTTGATCCCAAAAATCCAGTAGAAATGGCTGATGCTATAAAAAAGATGGTAAGTTTATCGTATGAAAACAGAAAGGAAATGGGTAAACGTAATCGACAACTTTGTTTAAAGCGTAATACAGAAGAAGTCTTTTTGAAATCATACGTAGAACTTATAGAAAAATTATAAGTCAATGAGCAAATTTAAAGAATTACAATGTAGAATAAAAATATGAAAATAAAAAAACTTTTATGCTTAGTCGTTTATTACGGCTTTGCAAGATATTTGCCAGCATCAACAAGTCCGATGACACGTTGGGCAAGAAAGATAAGACGTTCGATATGTCGTCATATCTTTGATAAATGTGGTGAAAATGTGAATGTTGAAAGTGGTGCTTGTTTTGCAACTGGTGGGGGAATTTGTTTAGGTTCTGGTAGTGGACTTGGTGTCAATTGCTCGGTGCATGGTCCGCTTAAAATAGGTAATAATGTAATGATGGGACCAGATGTAACTATTCTTACTCAAACGCATAACATCGAACGTACAGATATTCCGATGGGACAGCAAGGAATGAGAGTAGCAGAAGTTGTCATTGGTAATGATGTATGGATAGGAATGAGGGTTATTATCATGCCTGGTGTAAAAGTAGGCGATGGGGCCGTTATTGGAGCAGGAGCAGTTGTTACAAAAGACATACCAGCTTTTACTGTTGTAGGTGGTGTGCCTGCTAAAATAATAAAGTATAGAAAATGAATAAAGTTTTAGTTATCGGGGCATTTGGTTATGAAAACAACCAACTTGATGGACAAACGATAAAAACAAGGAATGTGTATGACCTTCTTCAAAAGAAACATAAAGGTAAGCATTCATGTATAGATACTTTATCGTTAAGGAAAAAGCCATGGTTAGGATTTGTAATGTTGTATAGACTTATAACTTGCAACACGTTGATAATTCTGCCTTGTTTGAATAATCTCACTATTTTGTTTCCTCTCTTTTACTATATGTCTAAGATATTTAGATTTGACATTATTAGTATATGTATAGGAGGATGGCAAGTAGAGTATTTTTTAGGAAGCGAAAAGTTCGGATCTCATCCAAAACAGATGAATATGAGCAAAAAAATAAAGGCCTTTCTACCAGAAATGTTAAAGGTGAACAATGATTTGATAAGCATGTGTGGTTTTACAAATTCAGAAGTTTTTCCTAATTTTCGTAAATATGAAAGGACAATTCAAGAAATTACTAATGAGAAGGGTTTGAGATTAGTATTTATGGCCCGTGTAAATAAGATGAAAGGGTATGACGTGATATTTAACTCTCTCAACTTCATTAGAAATAATTGCCCCAATAGCAGCATTACATTCTATGGAGGAATCGCTCTTGAAGACAAAGATGATTTCTTAAGCAAAGTGAAAGCGAACAATGATATTGTTTCTTATAGAGGGCTTTTAGCTCCAGAAAAGATACATGAAACGTTAAAACGATATGATGTGATGCTTCTGCCAACAAAATATTACACTGAGGGATTTCCCGGTAGTATTTTGGATGCGTACATATCTGGAATTCCAGTTATTGTGACAGAATGGAAACATTCGCATGAGTTTGTTTCGGATGGAAAAACAGGTATTATTGTGCCATTCGAAAATAATCAAGAAGAATTTAATAATTCTATTTTAAGCCTATATAAAGATAGAAACAAACTGAATTATATGAAGAAAGCTGCATACAAAGAAGCCAATAAATACTCTGAGGAAACAGCTTGGGACGTTCTAAAAAAATATCTATAATATGTTAGTATTCACTGGAGATATAAATCTAACCGATTGGTATTTCAATGTAGGTTTTGGTATTGGTACCAGAATAGCTAATGGTTTTGACCCTTTCCGTAAGCTTAACAGAAATGCTAATGATCTATGGGTTGGAAATTTCGAAGGAGTGACATCAAATGTGACAGATAATGTAGGCTTTGCGGGAGAGGTGTTCAGGGTACAGCCAAAAGTTTTGCAAAGGCTTAATCACTTTGATGTGTATGGCCTTGCCAATAATCATGCAATGCAGCATGGCAAAGAAGCGTACCAACAGACATTTGATGCTATATGCGGATATGGCTCAAAATGTTTCGGAGCAAATAAACAGAAGTCTGTTGTAATGAACCATCAAGGAAAAACAGTATCGTTTACTGGTATGTGTCTTCGCATTGATGATTTTACAGATGAGCCTTCATATTGGTATAATCCAGAATATAAGGAAATAGAAAAAGAGCTGAAGTCATTACCAGTGGATGCATTCAAAGTGCTCTACATTCATTGGGGAAACGAGTACATAAACCGTCCTTCGTCTGCACAAAAGAAGTTTGCCCATTGGTTGATTGATATCGGTTTTGACCTTATAATAGGTATGCACCCTCATGTGCTTCAAGGATATGAGGAATATAATGGTAAATACATATTCTACTCACTTGGAAACTTTGTTTTTGAGATGGCTTGGGAACCTACAAAAATAGGTGCTATAGTAAAGTTTGACCTTGACACAAAACAACCAAGCGTAGAATATATACATATCGAGAATGACTGTACTCCTGTTGTCGTAGACGAATCGAAGATACCTGCAGAATGGCGATTTGGCTACCTGAATGAAGTTCTTAAGAAAGAAGATAACTCAGAACAGTATCATTCGGAAATAAGTAGGAACTATGCTGCTTACAGAAAAGCCAATCACAGATATATTATCAATAATATGATTAAGCATCCAACATTGGGAAACAGTCTGCTGAAAGATTTTATAAAAAGAAGATTTTTGAAATAAGAATAAAAACAATAAAATATGGCATTTCATCCAACATTAAGCAAATCAGGCAGAATTATGTTCTGGCCTTTGATTAAGTTTACAGAGTTTATGGGTAATCATTTTCCTGAGACTTTGTTGAAAATACGTTATCGCTACGTGTTTAAGGAACCGCTAAACCTTAAGAACCCTCAGACATTGAATGAGAAGATTCTGTGGGCGAAACTTTATTCTGATACAACAAGATGGACTGAATTGGCTGATAAGCGAACGGTACGTGACTATGTGGAGAAAATAGGTCTTGGTGACACATTGGTGAAGCTCTATGCCACTTGGTACAAAAAAGAGGATGTAAACTTTGATGTGCTACCTGATACTTTTATCATCAAGGCTAACAATGGTGACGGCAAGGGAACAAACAAGATTATACGCAAATCGGAGCTCACTCCAAAGAAGAAGGCTGAGTATATAGAAATGATAGGGGAATGGTTGAGTCGCAAGAATATCGGTGCGCTTCATGCAGAACCTCATTACAAGAATATGAAGCCTTGTGTTATAGCAGAAGAGGTGTTGCCATTAGAAAAGGGTGCTACATCGTTGACTGACTATAAGATGTGGTGCTTTAATGGTAAGTGCTACTACACATGGATATGCAATGACCGTAGTGCTGGTGGCAACAGTGCCCATGTGATGACATACGACATGGACTGGAACGCACATCCAGAATTCTCTGTATTTAATTCAGACTATCTGAGAGGAGACATTATTCCTAAGCCTAAAAACTTCGAGAAAATGGTGGAGATAGCAGAAAAACTGTCAAAGGGTTTCCCCGAACTTCGTGTTGACCTATACAACATAGACGGAAAAATATACTTTGGCGAATTAACCTTCACCTCGCAAGGCGGCTTTATGGACTTCTATACTCCTGAATTCAACAAAATGCTTGGTGAGAAATTTAGCATCAAGGATTTCCCTTTGAAAAAGAAATAAGTAATGGCATATCCGTCCGCACAAGTGGTCGCATGGAGCGATATGGTGCGATACCATCGGGCGGAACAAATAAGTGAAATGTAAATATAATGTCAATATATTCTATTAAATATAATATCGATGCAAAACCATTAGGCATAGGAGGTGCTGCCAAAGTTTATGGTTGCACAAGAATTGCTGATGGTGGGCGTCTTGCCATAAAGATTTTATCAGATAAAAACGATAATGGTAAGGTTAAGCGTTTCAAAAGAGAAATAGATGCCATTGTAGATATTGTGAATCATGGCATAGATGGCGTATTGCCTATTCTTGATTACGAAAAAGATGACCTATGGTATGTCATGCCGTTGGCTAGTAGTTTAAGGAGCATAATAGACAAATATGTAAAGTTACAACAAACAGCTATCCCTGTGACAACATTTCGTGATGAGATCTTACAGCAAAATGTGGAAGGTTTCATAATGCTTGCTGATACATTAGAAAAAATCCATACATTGGGATATGTGCATCGTGATATAAAACCAGACAATTTGTATGTGTGGAATGGCAAATATTGTATTGGTGACTTTGGTATAGTTGATATGCCGACAAACACAGCACTTACGAAGAAGCATGACAGGTTGGGTGCGTGGAACACAATAGCTCCAGAAGTATTTAGAGATGCACGAGACGCAACCAACAAATCGGATGTATATTCGTTGGCTAAAAGCCTATGGATGTGCTTGTCTTTAAACATATCAGGATTTGACGGACGTTACGATTACAATGCCCCTTCAATGAGCCTTCACGATATACCCCATCTTGAAAATGCATATTTGCTTGATATTGATGAACTTTTGTATGACGCAACACAGGAAGATCCAGTTTTGCGTCCGTCAATGCAAGGTTTTGCAGAACGCCTATATGAATGGAAAAGAACTTCTACAGACTTTGAAAAGGAGAACAAAAAGGAGTGGGGATTTATTTATAAGGCTTTGTTTAGTGGTTTTGCAATGCCAGTTGTTTCAATTAGTGATTCAAGAGAAATAATTCGCATTCTGCATTTCTTTTCAAGATATACACGCTTAAACTATACAATGATGCCGCAAGGAGGAGGTCTGACATTAAAGGATGCAAGTATTTCTCCAGAGGAGGGTTGCATTTACCTATATTTTGGTTTAACCTTTGTGTGCAAACCCACACAATTGACCATACGTGGGTTTAAAGATGATGAAAGTTGGAATTATCTCTTTCTTGAATTGGAGGAGCTGAAACCTATTTTGACAAATGGCGTAGATGAGGAAGAGTTGGTAGAGGATACTCCGGCGCATTATGTGGATAGTTCTTATGCGGTTTATGGTGTTTATGATTACGATAGTGGAAATAAGTTCCCTCCTGGATGGAAGCAAGTTACACGTGTTTGCAAAGGGAATTTCTTGATTGTATCAAAGGGAGGCTTTTATAACTCTATAACGCCCACTGACGATGGAAGGCAGTCTGATTTTTCAGAAGCCGAGTTCTTTGATTATATTACAGCAATGAAGAAAAATGTAGATAATGCGAAGAATGATACAGATTTATCCAATGTTCGACATAAGTATTGGACGAATCCCAAACAAATTCTTTCATTTCCTAAAATAGACAAAAGTGTACAAAAATCAGATTATGATATAAGAGAACATTTGGGCGATTTAAATTTTTCAGATTTATTGGATGGCACAGGAGATGGGTACGCAAAGTATTATTTTACGTTTGATACTCTGGCGTTTCGGAGTCCTTTTGACTTTTACAAATACTTGTATTTATGTAAAGATGGCAGCATAAAGAAATTGGATAAAAATGAAGATAACATATTTTATGCTTATGACAAGAATAAGGCATTGTCGTTATTAGAGCAACTGAATCAAAAAATTGCTGATGAATGCACTAAGCATGGTGTAGCTAATGCCAATCTGCTGTGTTGGGCGAATATTCATTGTATGATGCAGAAAATGCCAACACACTTTTTTACGTATAATGAGTTAAATAAGGCTATTCTTGCTGCTGATGACAGAAAGGATAATGTAGTATGCATTGATGAAGAAGGACATGTTGTGGTAGCATGTGATGTAGATTATCATATTTTTCCCGTATCATACGAACGGTTTGGTGCTTTCAAAAATTGTGTTGGTCCATATAGTAATGGTACAGCAGAATATATAGCAAAAGACTTATGCTCTTTGTTTCTAGAGTATATTAAGACAGGGAAAGAAGCTAGATATACGGAAGATAGTGATAACAGGGATATCAAAGAGATTATAAGAGAGACTAAGGCTTTATTAGATGGCTATAAGAATGGGTGAAGGCATTGCCCATAAAAATATATGTAATTTTAATGTAGACAAAGTGGTGCTTTTATTGGAACTATAGGATGGCAAAAAATATAAAATAATGTTTCTATTATTTAGGTAAAGTACAAATAGTTTGTAAAATCCAGCAAAATATAGTATTTTTGCAAAATAATGAATGTGTAGCATTCTTTTGATAGATTGAAAATGAAAGTAACATCAAATACAAATGATATGGTAAGGCTTAGGGATTTGTCTACAGCCTTCTCTCGATCTGTGCTTACTGATGTCCTCATGTTTGATGATTATTCTCATTTGAATTGGCTTCATTCTAAATATCGTCTTAGAAGTAAAACGTATGTAGGATTAATAAAAAGTTTATATGGAATTATTTCAAGGAATTACCGATGTGAATATGTGTATAAGAATGAACTTATAAATATTCTTCTTAGTCATTATGGAACAAAACGAACCGTTTACTTTAGTGAGTTTAGGGTTGGCAAATCTATTGCGGACATTGTAATGTTTAATGGTGAAAGCAAGGTATTTGAAATTAAAACAGAATATGATACTCTAAAAAGACTTAACAAACAGATGGAGGATTATAAATGTTTTTTTGACAAATGCTACATTGTTATTCCTGATAACAAATTGGATGAATATGTGCAGTTCGTTGACAAGAAAACAGGAATTATTGTTTTGAGTAACGAAGAGAATAAAATCAAACTTCGTGAATATAGAGCAGCGGAAAGAAACGATGTTTTTGATTCGCAACTGATGTTGTCGTGTTTGCGAAGGCAAGAGTATGAAAGTATGGCAGAAAAGCTTGGCTATGCAATTTATTCCATCCCGGGTTACGAAAGGTATAAATACTGTAATAAAGTATTCGCGAAGGTCCCATTAGTAGAACTTAAGAGTTTATTTCTTGAAGAGATAAAAAAAAGAAAGAATAATACCAGTTTTTTAAAGACATACCCAACATATTTACGGCAAATGTTGTTGAGTTTGAATCTTCCAGAAAAAAAAACAAATATACTTATTGATAAACTGAAAAGAACAATTATAAATCCATAAACTATGTATTATCCATATCTTCGTGCAAAACAGTTCGAATTGAAAGCTTTAAGGGAGTTTTCTGAAGAACATCCTAATGATACTAAAATTGTGCCTATACTGGAACCGGTAAAGAAACAACCTAATGCTCTTAAACTTGCAATAAGTGATATGAGAAAGAATGGTATGCGGTTTGCTTTAATCGTAAATCCAACAGACGGCGATTTTAAACATGATTCTATTAATTTTGACACATTGTTGGAAGATTTAGGATTGTATGAAGAAAATAAAACTATAGATGGTTGGATTCCTGCTTTTTTATGTTCCAAAAAACAGCAACTAGATACTGTTCTGCCCTTAATAGAAAAATACAGTATGAAAAATGTTATGCTAATTTTTAGGTCATGTATGGATATTGACAATCAAACTGTCAATACGTTAGTTGATAATCCTAAAGTTGGCTATATAGTAAATGCTTTTGGTACGACAATATCTCGTCGATTAAAAAAAAGACTAAAAGAGACTAATAAAAAAATTATTAGGTTGGATGATTGTTTCAAGTCAAAAAATCGTAATGCAGATTATGCCAATAATGACGACGAGTTTTTCAGTGAGGAACCTTTTTATTATAAAACAGACGAAAATCTAGATGGTTTCGCTGACTATACGACATTACCATCTGAGTATATGGAGGGGGGAATGCTACCATATGCATTGGCTATTCATTTGTCGTATAAGAAAAATGAGGACCAGATATATGTGCATCATTTCGTTTCTGACAGTAATATGACAAATAGTGATATAAGGGGCAAATTCAGAGAGGCTGCCTGCAAGGTCGAGCCATTCTTCAGAGAAAAAGAAAAGACTAATGCTGTAAATGAAATTATCACTAAATCAGAGGATTCTGATGGATACCCAGGATTGGGATATTTAAAGAAATTATCAATTAGTAACCATCTTGAGTTGATGTTTGGAATCATTTAAACTTACGAAGTATGCATATATGTGAAAAGTGTTTCGCAGATGACGAAATGCGTTCTGAGGTTGAATTAAATGCAACTTCGGAGGGAGTTTGTGATGTCCTTCATTTACAGGGGAAATTGATAGACTCATCGTGGTTTCGTGATTTTTTTGAAGCCTTGTTGTCACTATTTGAACGTTCTGAGGGTGGAATGCCTGTAGCAGAGTTGGTTCAAAAAAATTGGCATTTGTTTTCAGATACTCATGTTGCTGAGGTCTTGTTGGACGAGGTTTTGCAGTCATTGCTAGATGATTTTAAGGTAAATGATAATGTAGATTATTCTATTGAAATAAAAGATCGGGTTGAAATTTGGGAACGATTGAAGAAAAATGTGAAGGAAAAGTCAAGATTTTTTACGAATTTAGATGAGTTTGCACGTTACAATTACCTCATAAAAGGAAATGGAAATCTGAAGGAAGGCACAACTCTTTATCGTTCTCGAATAACTCCCAATGGAAGAAATATATTGGAAAATTCGGAAATGGGATGTCCTCCCCCAAATTTGGCAACCGCAGGTCGTGCTAATCCTTTAGGTATACCATATTTGTACTTGAGTGACTCTGCAAAAACTACATATTTTGAGGTTAGGGCTGTTTATTTGGATAAATTAAGTGTAGGTAAATTTTATATTCCCAAATCTCTCAGCTTAGTTGATTTCAGTTATTCTATAAATTTATATTTGTCTTACGTAGATGGTGATACTTCATTAAAGGAAGTGGTTATAAAAAAGATGATAATAGATAGTATTAGTAGGGATCTTTCAAAACCTCTTCGTAGATACGATTCGGAATTAGAATATGTCCCGACTCAACTTATATGTGAGTTCTGCAAAAAATATGTCCAAGCAGATGGTATTTGCTTTGGTAGCTCACTTTATTGCGGAGGACTTAATTATGTCTTGTTTGACAATAAGGCTGCAAAATGCATAGATGTAGAATGCCATGAAATAACTAAAATCGACATAGATAGATAATAGTATAGAACAAAAATAAGGGCTCAAATTATGGCTCTATTATAAAATGTATACTTTTGTGGCTGAACTAGAAATCTTTAATTTATGTATAGTAGCGAAGAATTGAGAGATGTATATGAAAAGATAGCTACAGAAGGAGATATTTGTCAAGAGTTTGAAGACTTTCTTATGGACAAATATTTAAAAGAATAACAATATATCCCCATCCGAGTGGCGGCATAAGCGCAGAGCGATACTGCGGTGGGGAACTTCACTTTGATTTTATTTTTATTACGACATGCTGTATGGGTTTTGATGCTCATACGGCAGCATATTGTATTCTTTTATATTCAAGCAAAATTTTTATTATGCAAGACTACGGATTGGTGTCGATCATCACTCCCACTTGGGCGTGTGCTGATTTTATAGCTGAAACAATCAAGAGTATACAGGCACAGACTTACCAAAACTGGGAAATTCTTATTCAAGACGACTGTTCTAAGGACAATACGTTGGAGGTTGTAAAGCCTTTTATGGAGGCTGACAAGCGTATCAAGTACGAATGTAATCTAGAGAACTCTGGGGCTGCAATAACCCGAAACAATGCTTTGCGTAGGGCAAAGGGCAGGTGGATTGCTTTCCTTGACTCGGATGACTTGTGGTTGCCTGAGAAATTGGAGCATCAGCTGAAGTTTATGGTGGAGAATGGCTATGCTTTCTCTTATCATGAATATACTGAGATGAGTGAGGATGGCAAAGACTTGGGCGTGTATGTGTCGGGAATAAAGAAAGTGAGCAAGTTGGCTATGTTTATGTGCTGCTGGCCAGGATGTCTGGCTGTGATGTACGACAGAGAGCGGATAGGACTGGTGCAGATAAAGGATGTACGTAAGAATAATGATACGGCTCTATGGCTAAAGGTTGTTAGAAAGGCTCCTTGCTATTTGCTGAAGGAGAATTTAGCAAGGTATCGCCGACGTAAAGTAAGCATTACTCCTAAGCCTTTGTGGAAACGCATTTGGGCACATTATCCACTGTTTCATGTGGCAGAAGAGATGAATCCTGTGATGGCTACATTCTGGACAATGATGAATGTAGTGGGTAATGGATGGAAGAAAATGTGGTATGTGAAGAAACAATGAGAGAAAACACTATGGACAAGTCTTCCAAAACATTATTGCGATTGCTTGACATTGCTATAAACGGAAATGTGAAGGAGATTGATGATAACGTGGCTTGGCGGAATGTCTTGATTCTTGCACAAAAGCAAGGCGTACGTGGATTGGCGTATGAGGCTTTGGAACTGTTGAAGCAGGAGGATGCTGATTGTACTTGCTTTCCTGATCGCACGACTTTGATGCAATGGTATGCACAGACTGCTTTTGTGGAAAAGATGTTTGTGCAACATGTGGCTTTGGCTAAGGATGTTGTAGAACTTTGGAAACAGCATGGCATAAAGACTGTTGTCTTCAAGGGACTGGCTCACAGCCGTTATTATCCAAAACCGGAGCATAGGGAGTTTGGCGACTTCGACTGCTACTTGATAGATGCAGATGGAAACTGTGCTTATAGGCAAGGTAATGAGGTGGCAAGGAAGAAGGGGTTGATGGTGGATGATGGTTGGTATAAGCATTCGCATATTGCTTATAAGAAACTGACCATTGAGAACCATCAGTATTTTACTTCAGCTCGTCGCGGTGGAACGGATTTGGCTTTGCATAAATATATTGTTGAGGCTATAGGCAACGGAAGTAAACTGGAAAGACTTGATGGAACGGAGATTTATGTGTTGCCAGTTGAGGCAGAGGGATTGTTTATGCTCTATCATTCGCTGACGCATTTCTTGGTGGAAGGTATCAATTTAAGGCATTTTGTTGATTGGGCTTGCTGGATAAAGGCTAATCAAGACAAATTGGAATGGATGGAGTTTTATCCATTATGCAAGCGATTTAGACTGGACGGATTTGCTGATGTTTTGAATACCATTGCTGTGAAGTATCTCGGCGTAGAACTACATGATAAATCGATTTTTGCAAATAGTGAATTTGCTGAACGGACAATAGATAGTGCTTTGTTTGACGATTCTTCAATTTATAATCGTGGTAAGGGACAATGGTACGAGCGTTTGCATGTTATTGGCAATGCTTTCAGATATTCATGGAAATTCAGGGATGTGGCACACTATAGTATGATTGGCTATGTGTGGCAGTTTGTCTATGGATTCTTAAGAAGAAAAGAGTAACGTTTTAATTAAACTAAATTCATATTATGACAATGAAATTGCGTAATGTGCCTTTTTCTCCGCCTGATATGACGGAGGCAGAGGCTGCAGAGGTGCGTGATGCTATTTTGTCTGGTTGGATTACAACCGGACCGCGCACAAAGAAGTTAGAGAAAGAAGTAGCTGAGTTTGTGGGTGTGCAGAAGGCTGTATGCCTTAACTCGCAGACTGCTTGTGGTGAGATGGCTCTTAGACTGCTGGGCGTTGGTGAGGGCGACGAGGTGATTGTGCCTGCCTATACCTATACAGCAAGTGCTTCTATTGTGGAGCATGTGGGAGCCAAGATCGTGTTTGTAGATGTGCAGAAGGATTGCCTTGAGATGGACTATGAGGCTGTGGAGAAGGCTATCACTCCTAATACTAAGGCTATCATTCCTGTTGACTTGGCTGGTATTCCTTGCGATTACGACAGACTGTATAGTATCGTGGAGGGCAAGAAGGAGATGTTTACTCCTAAGACCGATTTGCAGAAGATGCTTGGCCGTATTGCCATTTGCTGTGATGCCGCTCATGCCTTTGGTGCTTCGCGCAAGGGAAAGATGGTGGGAGCGATTGCCGATTTTTCGTCTTTCTCGTTCCATGCAGTGAAGAACTTTACTACTGCTGAGGGTGGCGCCTTGTCGTGGAATCTGCCTTTCGGTAACGAGAAGGTGGTGAAGGTGCTTGACAAGAACGTAGACAATGCTTTTAGTGGTGTGCCTGAGGTTGAGGGCGAGACTTGGAATGAGAATCTTTACCGCAAGGCACAGCTGTTGAGTCTGCATGGTCAGAACAAGGATGCGCTGGCTAAGACTAAACTTGGTGCTTGGGAGTATGACATCATCGGCACTTGGTATAAGTGTAACATGACGGATGTTGTGGCTGCTATCGGACTGGTGCAGATGCAACGTTATAAGGGTATGCTGGAGCGCAGACGCAAGATGATTGAGCGTTATGATGAGGCCTTAAAATCATTAAACGTAGCAGTGCTGAACCATTATGATGAAGTGCATACATCGTCTGGTCATTTGTATTTGGTTCGTCTGTTGGGTAAAACACGAGAAGAAACGAACAAAGTGATTGAAAAGATGGCGGAACGTGGCATTGCTACAAATGTTCACTACAAACCGCTGCCAATGATGACTGCATATAAGAAATTGGGCTTTGACATCAAGAATTTCCCTAACGCTTATAATATGTTTGTCAATGAGGTTACTCTGCCGTTGAACACTAAGATGACAGACGAGGACTTGGAGTATGTTATAGAAAATTTCGTAGAGATAGTATCTGAATTGTAATCATTAATTATCAAAGGCCTGAAGATGAAGGTAATATCTTTATCTTCAGGCTTTTTTTTACCCTAAAAGTATGAAAAGATTATTTGACATAGTAGCTTCTGGATGTGGATTAATTGTTTTGAGTCCTTTGTTTCTAATATTGGCTATTTGGATTAAGTTGGACTCTAAAGGTCCCGTGTTTTATAGACAAGTGCGTGTGGGACGTGGAAATAAGGACTTCCGTATATTCAAGTTCCGCTCAATGCGTGTAGGAGCAGATAAGGGTTCATTAGTGACCATTGGTGGGCGTGATCCTCGTGTGACACGTTCGGGATATTATATTCGTAAATATAAGTTTGATGAACTGCCACAGCTTATAAACGTATTTATTGGAGATATGAGTTTGGTTGGTCCTCGTCCTGAGGTGCGCCATTATGTGAATTACTGGACAACAGAACAGATGCACGTTTTGGATGTTCGTCCTGGCATCACCGACCCTGCAAGTATCAAGTTCCGTAATGAGAATGAACTGATGGAGAAGGCAGCAGACCCTGAGGATTACTATATCAATGTGATTATGCAGCAGAAGATAAAGCTATACTTGGAGTATGTGAAAAACAGCTCGTTCTGGTATGATATCAAACTTATTTTCCAAACATTTAAGGTTATTGTCACAGAACGATGAAAAGATTAATGTCTGCCATTTGGAAATTCTGTAGATATCTATTTGTACCAAGAAGGGCAAATCGTCTACCTAACAATGAATGATTATGATATTTGATAAAGACTTTTTGGGTAAGCTCTTTGAGCAAGCCACAATAAATCCTCGCTTACGCCAGAACCTTGATTTGCGTACATCGGGCGAAGATACTAGTCAGCGTATGCTGAACGCGCTGTTGCCAGGAACGGTTGTGCCTATTCATCGTCATGAAGACACTACCGAAACTGTTATCTGTTTGTGCGGGAAATTGGATGAAGTGATATACGAAGAGGTGGTGACGTATGAGAAGGCGGCACCCGACACGATGCCTATGGGTATAGATGCGCAGGATGTAACCCGTAAGGTGGATTATCGTGAGGTGCAACGCATTCATCTTTGCCCAGCAGAGGCAAAGTATGGATGTCAGATACCCAAAATGGCATGGCACACGGTGGAAGTGATAGAGCCGAGCGTGATATTTGAGGCGAAAGATGGGGCGTATAAAGGATAAATGAAGAGCTGTTAATGGATGTGTAGTCAAGTTTATAGAATAGGAAAGAGAAATGTAGTATTAAATAGTTAATAATAACTCAAAATATATAGGCACTTGTAAAAGTGCCTATACAAAGGGCTATGCCCTAAATTGAGTACTAACCTTCAATGATATGAGTTAAAACCTCATCAATTCAGAAAAGTGAGAAAAATCTTTGTGATGTAAAATATAAATATTACCTTTGTTTTAAACAATAAAGACTATATATATGAACGCCACAGAGTGTATAAAAAGCTGTCTCCAGTCTTGTTTTGGGATATAGACAAGTCGCAGGCAGACATGGATAAGTTTCCTTCTTTTTTTGTGCAAAGAGTTTTGGAGTATGGCAACTGGAATGATTGGAAATTACTATTATGCTATTATGGAAAAGATAGAATCGTAGATATTTGTAAGAATCTACGTTCACTCGATTCCAGATGCCTCTCATATATATGTGCCATTTCAAACACAAGAAAGGAGGAATACAGATGTTATCGTATGAAACAGTTGAACCAAGGACATTGGAACTTTTAAAGTCCTTGATGCAAGAGCCAGCTTTCAATGACATGAGACTTCCTTAAATTGAATACTAAGATGTGGGTGGGTTAAGAAATACACATGTCTCACCCCATCACCACGTCAAGCACCATCATCAGCACAAAGCCGATAGCAAAGCCTATGGTGCTGAGATTGCTGTGCTGGCCGCTTGAGGCTTCGGGTATCAGCTCTTCTACCACCACGTAGAACATGGCTCCGGCTGCAAAGGCGAGTAGGTAGGGGAGGGCGGGCGTAAGAAATGTGGCAAGCATGATAACGGCCATGGCCCCAATGGGTTCGACCACTCCACTTAATGATCCTAACATGAACGACCTCCAGCGGCTGTTGCCCGCCGCCCGCATGGGCATAGAGATAATGGCGCCTTCAGGGATGTTCTGAATGGCTATGCCTAATGATACGGTTAGGGCGCTGGCTAATGAAATGTGGGCGGCACTGCTTTCGGCACCTGCAAACACTACGCCTACGGCCATACCTTCGGGCAGATTGTGTATGGTTACGGCAAGGGCAAGCATGGCGGTCTTTGAAAGGTGCGACCGTATGCCTTCGGGCTTGTCGGTTCCGATATGAAGGTGAGGGGTTAGCTCGTCGATGAGCAGCAGAAAGCCTATGCCCAAAAGAAAACCTACGGCTGCAGGCACTACGGCCCATTTGCCGCTATCGGCTTCCATCTCCATTGCTGGTATGAGCAATGACCACACAGAGGCTGCCACCATTACGCCTGAGGCAAAGCCTAATAACGATTTCTGCAATTGAACCGACATCTCGTCTTTCATCAAAAAGACGAAAGCCGAGCCAAACATCGTTCCTAATAGCGGAAGCAGAAGTCCGATAATCATTATGGTTGTCATTTCTGTCATCATCTACCTTTCATTTATCTTATCTTATCTGATCTTATGCAAAGATACTATTTATTCATCAATTTTGCAATACCTAAAAATGATGTGTTTTAGCGTATACGGATAGGAAGCGTTGCAATTTATTAACTTAAAAAATGTTGGTTCCCTTTTGTTAAAAATAAAGTTTATATTACTTTTGCATCCGTTTTTAACTGATTTAAGGTTTTAATTGACCCTTTGTATAGATCGTATAAAGACGGTTTTTAGGATAATGTGTATCCTTGATATTTGAATTTATAAACGCTTTTTTTACAAAATGAAATCAAAGATTTATCAGTTGATGCTCCTTTCTGGCGCATTGACAGTCTCATTTGTGGCTCAAGCAGCCGACGTTAACAACAAAATTATTGTAAATGATGACAACGGACGTGTTGTCTCTTCTGTAAACAATAGCGGTGACGAAAAGAAAAATACCGATGCCAATGTTTATGGACATGTGAAAGATGCCAAGACGGACGAACATCTTCCTTATGTTATTGTGCAAGTGAAAGGAACAACTATCGGTACCACGACCGATAATACAGGTCATTTCTTTCTGAAAAACTTGCCCGAGGGTTCGCTCGTTATCGAGGTTAAATACATGGGTTATACTACACAAAGCAAGAGTATAACCATTAAACAAGATACCAGCAAAGAACTGAATTTTAGTCTTTCACCAAGCGACATGGATCTTGACGAGGTGGTTGTTTCGGCCAATAGAAACGAAACCAAACGCCGACTGGCACCAAACCTGGTGAACGTGATTGGTGAAAAGTTGTTTGACATCACACAGAGCACTTGTCTGGCACAAGGGCTCAACTTTCAGCCTGGTGTGCGCACCGAAGACGACTGCCAAAACTGTGGGTTCACCCAGGTGCGCATTAATGGTCTTGATGGTCACTACTCTCAAATCTTGGTCGATTCGCGTCCTGTGTTTTCTTCGTTGAACGGCGTTTATGGCTTGGAGCAGATTCCTACCAATATGATTGACCGTGTAGAGGTGGTTCGTGGTGGTGGCTCGGCCCTCTTTGGCGCATCGGCCATTGGTGGAACTATCAACATCATCACCAAGGAGCCTATCCGCAATTCGGCTTCCTTCGGACACACCTTTATGTCGCAGGGCGGAGCCAATTCGTTTGATAATGTAACGATGGGCAATGTGTCGCTGGTAACCGATGACAACAAGGCGGGCGTGTATGCTTATGGGCAGACGCGCACTCGCCAAGGCTATGACCATGATGGTGATGGATACACCGAGGTGCCAGAGCTGAAAAGCCAAACATTTGGGCTCAACTCTTATCTTCGTCTTAGTCCTTATTCAAAGTTGAGCCTTCAGTATCACGGCATCCATGAGTTTCGCCGTGGCGGAAATATGCTCGACCAAATAGCTCACAAGGCTAATGTTACAGAACAGGTAGAGCATGACATTCAGGGTGGTGGACTTACATACGATTTCTTTTCTCCTGATGAGAAAAACCGATTGTCGGCTTATTTCTCATTCCAAACCACAGCCCGCAATAGTTATTATGGTGGCATAGGAGAGGGAACTGAAGAAGATATAGCAATGGCTGAAAAGGCATACGGCACCACACACGATCTTACTTACGTTGCTGGTACGCAGTATGTTCACTCGTTTGACAAGCTGCTCTTCATGCCCTCTGACCTGACCCTTGGTGCTGAGTATAATCATGATGGGTTGAAAGATGTTATCCTTGGTTACGATCGCCACTTTAAGCAAGATGTGCGCATAGGTAGCTTCTTCTTCCAAAATGAGTGGAAGAACAAACAATGGAGTTTTCTTTTGGGTGGTAGACTGGACAAGCATAACTTGATGAATCATGTTATCTTCTCGCCTCGTGCCAATCTTCGTTTCAATCCTACCGAGAATGTGAACCTGCGCCTTACCTATGCTGGCGGTTTTCGTGCCCCTCAGACTTTTGATGAAGACCTGCATGTGGGTGTAGTAGGTGGCGAGCGACTGGTTACGGTATTGGCCGATAATCTGAAGGAGGAGCGTTCAAACAGTTTCAGCCTCTCTGCCGATTTGTATCATAAGTTTGGTTCGGTTCAAACCAACTTGTTGATTGAAGGTTTCTATACCGACTTGAACAATGTGTTTGCTCTTCGACAGCTCGACCAGCCCGATGCTCAGGGCAATACCGTGCAAGAACGTTATAATGCCTACGGCGCTAAGGTGCTTGGCTTGAACATAGAGGGAAAGGCCATGTTCAATCGTTGGTTCACGCTTCAAGCTGGCCTTACCTTGCAGCAGAGCCATTATGATGAGGCGATAGCATGGAACGATGAGGTGCCAGAGCAGAAGTATAAGAAGATGATGCGTACCCCTAACACGTATGGCTATTTTACAGCTACGTTCACTCCGCTGAAGCGTTTCACGGCTTCTGTTACAGGCAATTATACAGGCAGCATGCTCGTTGGACATTCGGCAGGTTCGGGGGTTGAGAAGCCTGTGGCTGTGAACACGCCAAAGTTTATGGCTGTGAACATGAAGTTGGCATACGATTTCCCCATCTACAAGTATTTTACCCTTCAGGTGAATGGTGGTATTCAAAACATAACCAACGCTTACCAGAACGACTTTGACAAGGGATGGAATCGCGACTCAAGCTATATCTATGGCCCTTCTCTTCCCAGAAGCTATTTTGTTGGGGTAAAGGTAAGCTACTAAGCCTTACTGTTACACCTTATATATAATATGCCGCATATTTGCCATGTTATACATCTTAGAATGTATGCTGGCAGATATGCGGCATCTTTATTTTTACTGCTTCAAGTTAGAGACCTTGTCAAGTGGTAATCCGGTCATTTCGGCAACAAGAGCAGCAGCCATGCCCTTGTCAAGCATCTTTTTAGCCACTTCCACAATCCCTTCTGCTCGCCCTTCTGCTCTTCCTTCAACAAGGCCTTTTGCAAGACCTTTTGCAAGCCCCTCTGCTTCTCCTTCAGCATATTTCTTTTTCTCCGCTGTTCTTATGGCGTTCACTATATCGCGGTATGCATTCATGCTGTCTTCATATAACTTTTGGTCTTGCTCGCTAAACTCTGAACCAAAGAGTCGCTTAAAGCCGAAGTCGGTATGTGGGTTGATGTATTTGTCTATCATAGTGCCGCTTTTTACATTTATTCTCAGCAAATATACAGCTTTTTTGTTAATTCACAAACTTAGTGAGCGATAATATTTCTCTAATCTTAAAAATGCTCTGTTCTTATTCTTGAATATCTTTCAGATTTGCAGGATTATAATGAGCAAGTTTTTCTATTGCCGTAATGGTAGATGTTGGCAAGGAAGGAATGTTATTATTAACACAGAAATCGCTGATAGTGGCTGTTGCCTCTTTAGGGGTGTATTTTGGGGATTTGAATGATAATTTCTTTTCTACATATTCTTTTTCTGTGATATAAAGTTCGGTAATCACATGTATGAGTTGCTGACGCTTGTCTTTTTTATGAGAGAAGAGATAGCTGTTGTCTGTTTTTTGGAAAAGTAAGTCTTTGAATGAGTAATAGTCTTCACGACTTATCTGATAGGCTTCAACTACATGGTCGTATGTATCTACTTTATTATACCCAAAGAGTTGATGTGTCAAACTCTTGTAAGTGGGAAGTTGGTTGATTTCAATCTGACAGATGTTGAGGGTGCTGTCTGTATGTATCGTCCCTATCGTTTGTTGATTTAGCTGAACAAGCTGAGTGTCTAACGAATCTTTTATTTGATAGTTTTTTCGATACTGTTCAATGAGAGTTTTTCCTTCTGGCCAAGGGCGGAATGTTCCGTTGTCGCTAACCATAAAGGCGCGTTTCTTATCTTCTGCAACGAGTTGGCTGTTGTGAAGATTTCTCTTTGAATAGGAGAAGAGGTCTGTTTTCCCATTTTTCAAGTTGATATAATATACAACAATACCGTCGTTGTAGTATTTCATAATCGAGTCGTTGGTTTGATAGCTGCGATAATATCCCTTAAGCCTTACATAATGCGGGCGTGTTCCTGTTACGTTTACATCCTGTAGTTTTACTATTTTAGTAAAATGACTCGGCATTTTCTCTTTCTTATTTTGTGCCATAAGGCAAGTGGGGAGTAATAATAAAAAAAGAATAAAAAATTTCATCATCTTCATTTATAATAATTTTGACTTTTATCCCGTCGCGTTTTCTCTTTTACGAGATGAGAGCAACTAATTTCCATATCCACAACACGCTTACTGAGCCTATGACGCAGAAAATGAAGTTTAGAAGGTAGCCACGACCAAAGAGTTGTATATCAAGTAGGCTACTGATTTCGCCCCTCCATCTCAAGCAACCTTCTTTTAGCCTCTAATCCACCGGCATAGCCTGTTAAGGCATGGCTGCTGCCTATAACGCGATGACAGGGGATAAGGATGCTGATTCCGTTTGCGCCAATGGCTCCTGCCACGGCTCTCACGGCTTTCGTGTTGCCAATGCTCTGAGCAACATCTTTATAGCTTCTTGTCTCGCCGTATGGTATGTTGAGCAATGCGTTCCATACTTGTTGTTGGAAGTCGGTGCCCATGATAAGCAACGGGATGTTGAAGGTTTTTCGTTTGCCAGCAAAATATTCGTCAAGTTGCATCTTCGTTTGTTCTAAGACAGATGATGAGGCTACAATGAAGTCGGCATTGAAGCATCTTCTCAGTCTACGTTTGTTGCGCTCAGCACAGGGCTTTTTGTTCCAATCGCAAAGACACAGTTTCTCTTCAATAGAGGCCAAAATAATCTCACCGCAAGGCGAATCGTAGTATTGAATGTTTACTTGCTTCTTTGTGCTATTTATTGTCATAAGTAGGTGGCAAACAATCTGTTGAATAAGCTATACCTTAATAATTAAGCAATGCCTAAAAAGTGATGGGCCTCACTGAAGAGGCCCATGGCTTATTCAATATACTTAATCATGTCATCACGTCGGGGCTTAGCATCAGGCGTTTGGTCGGGATAGCCCAGAGCAATGCAGTAGAGCAGTTTGTAGCCTTTAGCAAACGCCATTCGGTCGAGATAAGGCTTGGCTGAAGGCGAATCGAGAATCCAGCGTGCCGAACTGCCTAAGCAACAAGATCCTATACCTCTTGCCCAGGCAGCAAGAATAATGTTTTCGCCCAGCAGTCCACAGTCAATCTGCGACATATCATACTGTGTGTCATGGGCAATGCAGATGACGCAAGGTGCGTTTACAAAGATGTTCTTAAAGCCTTCACGCTCAGCTATCTTTGGGTTATCTTTTACCACGGCCTGAGTAATTGAGTCGATGAGGGCGGGCGAGTCAATCACTCTTATTTCATACGATTGCAGGTTCTGACCATTGGGCGCATTGATGCCACACTTCAGTATCTCGTTCAATGTTTCGCGGCTGATAACCGAGTTTTTGTAAGCACGTATGCTTCGGCGGCTCATCATCAGCTCGGTTACAACACTTGCCTTATTCACTGTTTGCGTTGTTTCTTGCTATTTGCTTTCGTGGCAAGCCGTCAGCATCAGTGCTGCTGCAATGCCTAATACAGTTTTTCTCATCATAATATTGTTGTTGTTATTGGTGTGTAGATGTGATGAATTAAATTGTGTAGTTTAAAAATGTTATGCACGCATTATGCGCGACTTTTCTTTAGCAAAAGCTTGCATGTCTACCGCCACGTCGTCTTCGTCTACTATTTCCACGCCAGTCATAGTTTCTATAACGTCTTCCATCGAAACCACACCTCGAAGGCATCCGTATTCGTCAACAATAATAGAAATATGTTCGCGCTTCTCTAGCATTTTTTCCCATATTTGATATACAGAGTCATCCTCGTTGAAAGAGAGTATCGGACGCATCAAGTCGGCCAGTTTGATCTCAAATTTGTCGTCTGATAATTGTTTCAACACCATGTCTTTCAGTACATAGCCAATGATGTATTCTTTGCTCTTTTCATATACAGGTATGCGTGAGAAATTCCATGTCTGCTGCTCATAGAACTCTTTGATAGTCATATTTACATTGGTCATTTCAACCACGATGGATGGGGTCATCACTTCTCTTGCCTTTACTCCTGCCAAACGGATGCAACTTTTTATAATCTTGCTTTCCGATTCGCGGAATATACCCTCCGTCGTACCTACATCTACCATTGCCGACACCTCTTCGCGACTTACTGAAGTTTGATGTCCCTTTGGCGTAAATATCTTTGTAATGAGTTCGGAAAAAAGAACTAGTGGGTAGGTAATGAAGATAAGCACTCTGATAATCTTGGTAGATGGCATAGCGAGCGAACGCCAATATGATGCACCCATGGTCTTAGGTATGATTTCTGAAAGCACAAGAATCAATAGTGTAAGAATAGCAGATATTATTCCGAAGTATTCTTCACCAAAGATTTTGATTGATTCAGCACCTACACCTGCCGAACCGATGGTGTGTGCAATAGTGTTGAGTGATAGAATAGCGCCTACCGGACGGTCTACGTTGTTCTTATACTGTTTCATCAAAGAGGCCGTTTTGTTACCTTGGCTTTCTTTCATCGATATGAACGACATAGGGGTAGATAGAAGCACCGCCTCAAGGATTGAACATAAGAAAGATAGTGCAAGAGCACCTAATAAATATAAAATGATTAAGCCCATTAAATATATGTTTCGTTTATAATAAGTTGTTTGCAAAAGGGGTGTTTAAACAGCTTACTATAATCGAAGAGCCTTATGGTGTATGTATAATTGTTGTGTCATTTTACAACACAAAGATATTGGTTTTAATATAATTATCACTTTTATGAGCTTAAATATTGCAATTCTTTAACTAAACGTCTTTAAATATTATAAAGAATTTACTATCCCCATTATGATTCCAGTTATTGCTATGCCGAAAAATACAGTGTGAAATAATGGCATATCTGCTGCTCACATCATTGGCTATGGTTATAAAAATTAAGTAGGTGTTCAAAATTAATTTAAATGATTCTATGCCATATTTTGGTTTGTATGTTCAGCTCCGAAGAGGGAGTGTAGCGGGCTACACGACCGATGAGAGCTGGGCATACGGGCCAAAAGAGGGCGTAGAGGCATTTGAAAGCATAACCTTTTTTATTAGATTCATATATGCGATTAATTATGAACACCTACTTAGTATGAATATTAACGAAAACAATTGTTGTTTCAATAATAATAACTATCTTTACAGCCAAATGCGGCTATGGTTGTAGAAAGTATAAATATAGGTACACGAATATTTATCAATAGAAATAAACGATATGGATACAAGACTGATTGTTGGCGTTTGTAGCGCTATCCCTTTCTTCATTTTGGGCATTGTGATGTTGCTGGGTAAAGGCGACAAACTTATTGCAGGCTATAACACTGCCAGCGAAGAAGAGCGTGAGAAGGTAAATATAGGGCGTCTGCGTATTGTTATGATGATTGTTTGTTTACTCACCTCTGTGTTTATTCTAACGCTGTCATATTTTGGTGATAGTTATGGAATAGTCCTTACAGCCGTATTCTTCGTGGTCTTGGCAATATGTGGTATTATAGCCAACACTTGGGCAAAAAAGAAATAGAGCGCTTTTCTTTTTTGATACAAGGTAGAAAATGTACATAACCGTAGGCTTCTGTTCTTCTCTTCGCTTCATCGCCCACGGTTATGTACATTCGCAATTTATGATGGTTTATTTCTTTTCTAATTCCTGCAGACTTTCCATCTTCTTCTCCTCCAAGAATTCGTATATGCCGCACAGGTGTTCACGCACGCGGCCATGACCAAATTCATATACCTTGCTAACGAGGCCATCAAGAAAGTCGCGGTCGTGGCTTACCACGATAAGGGTGCCATCAAAGTGTTGCAAGGCTTGCTTCAGCACATCTTTCGTCTTGAGGTCGAGGTGGTTGGTAGGCTCATCGAGGATAAGCAGGTTGACGGGCTCTAACAGTAGCTTTAGTATGGCCAGACGTGTGCGCTCGCCCCCCGACAGCACCTTCACCTTCTTGGTCGACTCTTCTCCGCCAAACATAAAGGCCCCCAGTAGGTCGCGTATCTTGTTGCGCACCTCGCCTTTAGCTACATCATCAATGGTTTGAAACACGGTCAGTTCGCCATCAAGCAGCGATGCCTGGTTTTGGGCAAAGTAGCCTATCTGCACGTTGTGCCCCAACTCAAGTTTGCCCTCGTTTTGCAGCTGGCCCATGATACATTTTACCAGTGTCGACTTTCCTTCGCCATTTCTACCCACAAAGGCTATCTTGTCGCCTCGCTCAACGGTGAGGTTCACGCCACTGAAAATGGTCTTGTCGTCAAACCTCATTGCTACATCGCTCATCTGCACAGGGTAGGCTCCGCTACGTGGGCTGGGTGGAAACCTGAGGCGCAGGTGGCTGGTGTCTTCTTCGTCTACCTCAATCAGCTCAAGCTTCTCAAGCATCTTTACGCGGCTCTGCACCTGAAAGGTTTTCGAGTAGGTGCCTTTGAAACGCTCGATAAAATCTTTGGTCTCGGCTATCATCTTTTGCTGTTCCTCATATTGCTTCATCTGCTGTTCGCGACGTTCTTTGCGTAGCTCCAGATAGTGGCTATATGTGGCTTTATAGTCGTATATGCGCCCCATGGTTACCTCGATGGTGCGCGTGGTGATGTTGTCAACAAATTTGCGGTCGTGGCTGATAACTACTACGGCCTTCGAACTATTGCATATAAAATCTTCCAGCCAGCCTATCGACTCAATGTCGAGGTGGTTGGTGGGCTCGTCAAGCAGCAGCACGTCGGGCGACTTTAGCAACAGTTTAGCCAACTCGATGCGCATACGCCAGCCACCTGAAAACTCGCTCGTAGGGCGGTTAAAGTCAGAGCGCTCAAAGCCAAGACCCAACAGCGTTTTTTCAACATCCTCTTCAAAGTGGGTCATATCTATGGCATAAAACTTCTCTGAAAGGGTCGACACCTTTTCAATGAGCTGCATATATTCGTCGCTCTCATAGTCGGTGCGAATGGTGAGCTCGTTGTTTATGCGTTCTATTTCAGCCTGTATCTCGTGCAGATGGGCAAAGGCCTGACAGGTTTCTTCAAAAACGGTGCGCCCGTCTTCGGTCATCAGGTGCTGTGGCAAGTAGGCCACAACGCAATCTTTCGGGGCCGATACGGTGCCGCGTGTGGCTGTGCGTACGCCTGCAATAATCTTTAGCAAGGTGCTCTTGCCAGCGCCATTTTTGCCCATCAGGGCTATACGGTCCTTCTCGTTTATCTGAAAGGAAATGTCTTTGAATAAGGTGGTGCCGCCAAACTCGACGGTCAGTCCATCAACTGTTATCATATCTGTTTCTTGGGCTTATTGTGAAATAACCCTACAAAATTAACGAAAATAATTCAATTCTCCATGCAAAACACAACGTAAGGCGCGTATATTTTTATACATACCAAATCTGGTCGTGGCATAAAAATAAAACATTTAAAGCCATAATTTCCTTAAAAATCATTTATTTTTTGTAAGTTTGCACATTAACATCCCACAGCGTAATAGAACAATAAGATAAAGACATAAACAGCCTATGAAGCGTTTCTTCCTCGGTGCAATATTTCTGTTAAACGGCATGGCCCTCAGCGCCACCGTTACGGTGCCCCTCATACCACAGCCCCAACAGGTAGAGTGGGGACAGGGCGAGGTAACGTTGCCTCGTCATTTTACCATCCGCGTAACCCATCCCTCACTGAAATCTCTGGGCCATTATCTTTCTTCTATCTTGGCACAGTATGGCATCGATGCTCGGGTGGCAACCTTTGGCCAAGGCTTCATACGCCTCGCCCTTGAAGACGACAATGTTTTTAAGACTTCGGCCTTATCGACCAACACTGCCGCCCTGGCCGAACGCTATCTGTTGAAAACAGAAGGCAAAGGCATCAAGATATCGGCCCCACGTGTGGCTGGCTTGGTAAACGGTGTAGCTACACTGCGCCAATTGCTGCCCACCAGCACCCAGACGCCCGCTGTTGTGCCCCTGGTAACGGTGGCCGACGCGCCACATTATGGTTGGCGTGGCTTGATGATAGACAGTTCGCGACATTTCTTCACCCCCGATGAGCTGAAGCAAACTCTCGACCTCATGGCCTTGTATAAACTGAACAAGATGCACTGGCACCTGACCGACGACCAAGGGTGGCGTATAGAGATAAAAGCCTATTCGCTGCTCACCGAGCAAGGGGCATGGCGCACGCTGAACAGCCAAGACCGCTGGTGCCAAAAGACCGCCACTATGACGCATAACGACGACCTACAACTTGAGGCCCACAGCCTACGCATCACCCAGAAGGGCGACACACTGTATGGTGGCTTTTATACGCAAGACGAGGTGAAAGACATTGTGGCTTATGCCCAGGCACGAGGCATTGAGGTGATACCCGAAATAGATATGCCGGGCCACTCGCTTAGCGCCATTGCTTGCTATCCGTGGTTGGGTTGTGGTGCTAATAACCAGTGGGCCGACTTCTCGTCGCCACTATGTTTGGGTAACGACCGCGTGTTGCAGTTTTGTCGCGATGTATGGACCGAACTGTTCAACCTCTTTCCTTCGCCATACGTACACATTGGTGGCGATGAGGTAGACATGGTGTTCTGGAAAAATTGTCCTCGTTGTCAGGCTCGCATGAAAAGTAACCGCTTGGCCGATGGCCATGCACTGCAGGCCTGGTTCACCAACAATATGCAGGCGTTTTTCACGGCTCATGGCAAACGTATGATAGGATGGGACGAGATGCTGGATGGCGGACATATGCCCTCGGCCACGGTTATGTGGTGGCGTGGTGGCAATGCCGATGCTGCTGTAAGAGCCACGCGCGCTGGCAACGATGTGGTGTGCTGCCCCACTACTCATTTCTATTACGATTATGTTGAAAACGATATCGATGTAGAGAAAATTCTCTGCTTTGATGTGCCCGCCGCGATGACCTCTGTCAATCGGCAGCATGTGTTAGGACTGCAAGGCAACCTGTGGGCCGAACATATACCGTCATTCAATCGCCTTACCTATATGGCTCTACCGCGCATGATAGCGCAGGCCGAGGCTGCATGGGTGCCTGTTGAGAAACTACAGTATGCCGACTTCAGTGCGCGCCTTACAGCTCATTATCAGCGCCTTGAGGCTATGGGTGTGCGCTATCGGCTGCCTGGCCTGACGGGGCTGTTTCAGCAAAACATTTATTTTGGTAAGGGGCAAGCCCGTGTAACCTGTGCCGACCCCTCGGCAGAGATACGCTATACCACTGATGGCACGGTGCCCGATAGCAATGCACAGCTCTATACACAGCCCATCATGGTGAGCCAGCCCACCACCTTCTGTTTCCGGGCTTTTGGTAAGGATGGTAACAAGGGCGATGCAATACATGCCTCTTTTGCTCCCGCTGTTTACCACGAAGCTGTGGCGCACCCCGATAAGCTTGTTCAAGGTCTTACGGCTACGTGGTACGACTATACGGGCCCCTCGTGCGCTGGCATCACCACGGCTCCGCTTAAGGGCACTTATCATATCAACCAGGTGGCCATACCTAATGAGGTGAAAGGCAATATTGGCCTCGTTATCACAGGCTTTATCTATGTGCCTGCCGATGGCGCTTACGGCTTTATGCTCACCTCTGACGATGGTAGCTTGCTTAGCATCGACGGACAGGTGGTTGTTGATAACGATGGCGAACATTCAACCCTACAACGGTCGGCACAGGTGGCGCTGCGCAAGGGCTATCATACCATCAACGTGCAATATTTTGATCATAACGGTGGCGATCTCTCGCTCGACGTGTATGATGCAGAAGGAAAACGGCTGGATGCCAAACAGTTGTTCTTCAAATAAAAACAGAAAACAATAGCAATGTTAGAAATAAGAAATGCTATATGGGTGAAGAACGCCCATACTACGGTGTCTAACTTCTCGATGGCGGCGCCCGACAGCACCCTCACGGCCATCTGTGGGCGTCAGGGTTGCGGAAAGACGGCCCTTATCGAAACGTTGATGGGGCTACGCCCACTGGCGAAAGGGTATGTGTCGGTTGATGGCGAACTGTTGCAACCTGCCACAGCCGTCTTCTTTCGCTCGCGCATGGCCTATGTGCCGCAAACGTTGCAAGCGCCAGGACAGCTTACGGCCAACGAACTGCTGCAGTTGTATGCCGACTGCAGCAAGCGATCGCACCAAACGTTGCGCAAAGACGATGTGCAACAGTTATGGCCAGCACTGCAACTCGACGATGCGCTTTGGACAGCGTCGCTCTATCGCCTCTCTGCATCTGAGCAGCGTCGCATCATGCTCAGCTTTGCCTTGGGGGCTCATCGCTCCATATTGGTGGCCGACGACCCTACGGGCGGTCTCGACGATGCGTTGTCGCACGTGGTAACACGTCTGCTTAGCCAGTATGCCGCCTTAGGGCATACGGTGCTGGTGGCTACGTCTGACCCTGTCTTGGTGGGTGTGGCCCATCATCTGGTATCGCTTACATAAGCAATGATACCCTTTACATAAACAAGAAAACGAAATCGTTAAAAAAGAGATATGGCAAATATACAATTGTCTTTTGTGCAAATGGTGCTGGCCTTGCTGCCCGCCTTGGTGCCCTTCTTCTTCATACAGCTGTATGGCTTACGCCTCATGAAAAAGGCTACGGCCGCCTTCATAGGCATGCTGTTAAAATATGCTGTGGTGTGCCTCTTGTTGGTGGGCACGGCTATGGTTGATGCTGTGTGGGCCGATGTGTTGGCATCGTTGCTGTTTATCATCATGTCGGCCATTGTGGTAACGCGTCGCGCCAAACTTGCCATGGGGGTGCACTTCATGCCCGTGCTGGTGGGCACGGCAGTGTCGGTGGCACTGTTCGCGCTCTACGAGGTGTTTATCGTGATGGGGTCGGTAGCGGCCGATGTCAGCACGCGCCTGTTGCCCTTGGTAGCATTGCTGTGTGGCGGCATTATGGAGATAAACGCACGGGCGCTTACCTTTTATAATATGGGGTTGCAACATCATGCACACCTATACCACTATCTGTTGGCCAATGGTGCCACACCGTCTGATGCGCTGTTCTATTTTCGCAAACGTGCTATGGAACGCACCGTGCTGCATGGCGTGTCGCGCATGTCGTTGTCGGTTATCGCATCTACACCCTGGGTGCTATGGACATTGTTGCTGTGTCAACAGTCGTGGGTAACGGCTGTGGTGCTGCAAATAGCCCTTATGGTGGCTGCCATTGCTGCTGCCTTGGTGTCGATGGCGGTATCGCTGTATATGGCAGGACGCTATATGCCCGATGGCTACACCCTGTTACAGGCTACCGAGGCAGGACGTGCAACATCAACGGCGACGCCTGCTGCCGATGCAAAGAAGAATGAAGATGCTGATGCTGAGGAGGACGATGCCGAAGAGGATAATGCCGAAGAACAAGAGGTAAAAACAACTGAAACCCTGATGAACAATGAAAACAACAACTAAGCATTATATATGGGTGCTGGGCGCCCTACTGTGTGTGGCCTGTAATGGCGTGAATCGACAACAGGCTTATGCCGTAGCCAAAACGCTTGTTGAGGCTGGCGCTGAAAGTAAGGTTGAAGCAGAAAATGAAGCCGACCCTGAAGCGGCTGTAAAAACAAATGTTGAAACGCTGGCAGCTAAGGCGGTAAAAGATCTTGAAATGCCTGCTGCACGCCCACAAAGTGGCGAACTGCTGCTCTACCGCGATGGTTACACTGTATCTTATAATACCACTACGCTGCAACCCAACTGGGTGGCATGGCATCTTACCCCTAACCGCTTGAAGGGCAACGTAAAGCGTAACGATTATCCGTTTATCTCTGATGATGAGGTGCCTGAACCTCGTGTTGAAACGGCTGACTATCGACAGTCGGGCTACGACCGCGGACATATGTGTCCTGCTGGCGATAACAAATGGAGCGCCGAAGCTATGCGCCAATCGTTTCTTTTGTCAAATATCTGTCCGCAGGCACCCAATCTTAATCGTGGCGACTGGAACGAACTGGAACAGGCGTGTCGTAAATGGGCTAAACAGTATGATGGCGTGTATGTGGTGTGCGGCCCCATCTTTTATAAAAGCAAACGACAACGCACCATAGGTAAGCATCGCATACCTGTGCCCGACGCCTTCTTTAAAGTGGTGCTACGTATGGGCGATGCGCCTCGTGCCATAGGCTTCTTATATAAAAATATGGACGGAAACCGACCCAAAGGCGACTATGCCAACACGGTAGATGAGGTGGAACGCATCACGGGGCTCGACTTCTTTCCTGCCTTGCCTGATGATATTGAACGCAAGGTAGAGGCCGAATGTAACCTTGCCGACTGGGATATCAAAGATACTTTTTAAGGGCCACAGCCACACCGTCGGCATCGTTTGATAAGGTAACGGCGTCGGCATCGGCACGCACCTCGGGGGCCGCATTGGCCATAGCCACGCCCATGCCTGCAAGGTGTAGCATTGATAGGTCGTTATAGCCATCGCCAAAGGCAATCATGTCGGCAGGGGTTAGGTTGATGTGCCCTAACAGTCGGCGCAACGATTGAGCCTTGTCAATGCCCTTCGGTACCAACTCGATAAAGAACGGAGCCGAACGGTAAACATCCATGCGGTCGGCTAACAGTTGCGACAGTTCTTGCTCGGCCTTCTCCATGTCGGCTGGGTGCCCCGTCATCAACAGTTTGGTGGGATGAGGCTCAAGATGTTCCAGCAGGTTGTCAACCTTTCGTATCGACATTTTGTTGATACGGCTTTCTTCACCCACATATTCATCGTGGGGCTTCTCTGTTATTATTTCGTTGCCCACATAGCCTAAAAGGGCATGACCTGTGCGCACAGCATACTGGTAGATAAGGGGTATAACCTCGTTGGGCAAGTGGCGCTCATATAGCACCTCCTGCGTCCGGCAGTCTACTATCTTTCCGCCATTATAGGCCAGTATGTAGCCTCCTGTGTGCTCAAGGTCAAGACATTGGGCCACAGGCATAATGCCATAGGTGGGACGGCCTGAAGCCAAAATAATAGTGGCACCACGGCGTTGTGCATCGGCCAGCGCTTGGCGGGTGCGTGGCGTAACCTCTTTATCGCGGTTGGTCAGCGTGCCGTCAAGGTCGAGGGCAATGACACGAAACGATAGGGGGCGCTGCGCATCGGCCGAGGGCGTTGTGGGGGTGCAATATTCGTTGTTCATCACGTTTTTATAGTATATCTGTATTGTTGTTTTTTTTGAAATCGGTTGCAATATTCGGAAAAAATATTGAATTATGCAAGCCAACTTGACCTATTCATGCTTTTTTATTGAAAAAGAAGAATTAAATCAAATAAATTGATGGCGAATGAAAGAAAAACACTATCTTTGCACAAACAGTGGGTATAGACGCTAACAACCAGCTACGAGCCCACACCCATAGATCAAGACCCATTTCGACGGCTACCTGACGCCAACCATCAGTAGCACGTTTCTACTTGTTTGTTGTACCATCAGTATGCCCTGAGATGAAGGCTTGGCTATATATTTTACTCTTATGAAAAAGGTCGTTGCGAGTGTGGCACTATCTTCCAAGGTGACGGTAGTCCATCAAGGTCGTGCTCATCATGCGCATCGCTCTACGCTGAACGATAATGCAAAGATGTTGCGCGCCTTTTCAATCGACATAGAGTAGCAGAGAATTTATGACACTGGATAGTACGAATTCTTCTTCTACGGCCAATGAAAACAGACACTTTCGCACATACTGAAAGTGGGCTGCTTCGTAATGGCACACCTGTTTCTGGGGCAGAAAAACAGTCTGGCTCAGAAATAAAACTGTGTCCGTATGTCTCGTGGTGTTACCTCTTCGTGCATAACGGCTCACCCGATAAACCAGGGGAATTATGCATATAGCTTTGTAAGTCTGAAAAGA
>OHKP01000214.1_pt1 | contig 39181 bp, 27 predicted proteins | sample 1568861 | NCBI WGS metagenome assembly OHKP01 (sample SAMEA3879524, study PRJEB24766) | human gut metagenome | biome: human-associated habitat; feature: feces | place: USA | collected 1985/1987 | reverse complement strand
GGAACTTCTCTTTTCTGGTTTGCCCATAATCAGCCGCATAGCGGATGACTACGGGTAAACCGGAAATGAGAACAGTCATTCCGATGAAGGGGAGGGTGGGAAAGAATACTGCGTGAACGCAAAAACACAGTATGTCATCTTAAAACAATATCTTTAAAAAGTTTTTCAGAAGAAATGCTTACCAATATCCTAATAATTATTACTTTTGATAACATAATACAACGATATGGAAAAGAAAAAGATTACAATAGAGGTAGAACCAGCTACAGCCGTAGCTACCGTCGGTTTATTGCGTGGGATATTTCCCAGTATCATCGAACAACTGGAAAGGCAAGCCGCAACAAACGGCAGCCCCTTAAAATTCAATAAAGTAGAAAATATGCAAGAAGTATTGGATGAGATTTATGAAAAGTGCATTGCCGAAACGAACCTCCGGGAGTTTGCCCAGGCGCACTTAAATAGTGACGGATTACCTAACTGATACAGAAATACGGAATCTGCCAGCCATCCTTATTCCAAATAACAAATGGTACAGAATTACACACCTGTCATGTGGGATGACAAAGCATTTGCCTTTGTCCCCTACGAAGCATTCAGTGATTTGCCACATTATCCCAAAGAAAAATGTGAGCAAATTTGCAAAGAGCTGAACAGCCTTATAAGACTATGTACTTATAGGCCGAAAAAGGAAGATATTTATTTTCATCCGGTAAGTTATGTACGTCGTTCCGGAGGTTTCATAGTTACGGATAATCAGGCATCCTTTGAGAAATGCCCCTATCCTGCTTGCGCAGACCGTCATAGCTGCCAAAAAATATGTGATTTGATGAACCGTATCATTGAAGAGTCTTAATTATATAAAATACCATGGAACATCCAAACTCCAAATGCAGAATAGCACAAGCTGAATATTTAAGTCGGCTACCTGAAGAAGAACGGGAAAATAAGGCCAGAGATATTAGAATCGGAAACGCCAGCTATATTTACCACCAACAAGCGGTTCCAATCCAAGAAAACAGATTGATAATGTATTATAAAGAGTGGTTGGAAGGTCTTCCTCCCAACATTTCACGCCATATGAGAATGCTTGGATTTGAAGCATGTAAGACAATGATTCCGTTTACGAGATATGTGAACGAAAGAAACGATATTGGTATGCGTGACTGGATGCAAGAGCATCTTTCACCGAGTGACTTCAACTATTGGCAGGAACTTTCGAAAAAAGCAGGTTCGCCAACATTTTAATCCCATCCCGTTCAATACGCTGCCTGAAGAATAAAAGGTGCGTATTAAACGAGAATATTTTTTAGCGTTTAGTCATCTCTTCCCGCACCAGTTCCGTTTCTGTCGGGGAGAGTTTCGGCAATTTGACAGTTGCCGGACTTTCTAACTGGTAAGCCTTCACCTCATTGATAAGCAGCTGCCAGTCAAAAAGAAATTCTTCGGAACAACCATGTTTACGATAAATTTCTTTTGCTGCTTCCAAAATCTCAGGAGCGCAAAAATCGTCTCCCTGAAAGACAACTGCCGGACGATCATTATTGATACAGTCTCTCAATAATCGTAACTGATCTTTCATTGTGTTTACCTATTATGCGTTCTGTTGTTTTACCATTTTCAAAAATTCGTCAGACGGTTTAAATGCCGGTATGTTATGAGCCGGAATAATCATAGTAGTATTCTTAGAGATATTCCGAGCTGTCTTTTGCGCTCTCTTCTTCACTATGAAACTACCGAATCCACGAAGATAGACATTTTCCTCCTTACCCAACGAAGTCTTTACCTCGTTCATGAATCCTTCCAAAACAGCAAGCACCGCTTTGCCGTCGATGCCGGTTCTGGCAGATATTTCCTTTACGATTTCCGATTTAGTCATTTCTTTATAATTTGAAAATTAGCGTGCAAAGATAATTAATCCAATGGATTATTTAAAGTCTGGCATCCGCAGCAAGCCCTGCCTTCGCCCAATGAAGTGTTAAATTGTTGCGTATGGGTCAAGTTCCTTAATCCGCTTACACAAATAATCAAAGCGTTTCTTGGTAAGCGGTGTGAGTGTATCGAGGTTCTTGCCATCGAAATTCTCTCCGAAAATAAGGTCGTCCACTCCTATGCCGTGATTGTAATTCTCGCGCACGCAATCACGCAGAATCCAAAGGTTATGCAGGTTCACCCAGTCGGCTGTAATGTTTCTGATTTTACTGAACAGCAGCGCAGCAGTGTAAAGGTAGTGTCCGCAATGGTTGTAGTCATGCAACACCAGCTTGCCCTGGTAATAGATGTCGAAATCCTTGTTTTCTTCATCTTCCTTTGTATCGCAGTAGAAGAATGGAATGTCTTTCAGACCGTCCCAATTAATATAAGTAGTTGGCTTCATAATATCTTTTTTGAATACGCTACATAACCTGTTATTTGCACACTTTCCATTATTCACAGAACATTTGATGAAACACTTCCTTCAGTCTTTTTATCTCACTGAAATTCAAATCTCCAATCTTTCTTTTCAGCCGGCTTTTGTCCACCGTGCGAATCTGATCCGTGGCTATCTCCCCATCACGCCCGGCTACAGAACACAGAACCCGGTAAGGATAGTTCCTTATGGTGGAGGTTATCGGAGCAATGACTACTATTGTAAGGTACATATTCAAATCTGAAGGAGTTACAACAACACATGGCCGTGTCTTTGCCATTTCACCCCCACGGGTAGGGTCTAACTCTACCCAATACACTCCATACTGTTCTACCATGTCCAATCCTCAAACTTTTCATCCTCAAACACATCAGGGATAAGCAACTCATCATCCCCATTCTCATGGGCACGTTTGGCAGCTTCCGCCCATCCCTGCCGTGGTTGTGCCTTTATCACAATATTGTTCCCGTCCAAAGAAATGCTCACAGCCGATTTCAAGGACAAACGCAACTGTTTCAATATCTCGGAAGGAAGTATTATCCCCTTGCTGTTTCCAATCTGAATAATGTTTGTTACCATAATGTTATAACTTTAAAATTGATTATCACAACACAAATATAGACAAAGTTATAACAATACCAAAAGAAAAGCCAACTTTTTTCCATTTTCACCGATAACCCGGCCAACGGCTGCACTCGTCGGGAGGCTAGTGCCCCCCTTGCCGTGCGGCGCTCCCCGACCTATGATTCTTATCATGTCTTGTGTCCTTTTCTCCGCTTCTAACAAACAAATCTGCATAAAATATAGATTTGCGTTTCCATTTGAATTTTAGTTATTTGATACCCTAACTATGAATAGCAAACAGATAACTGATTTTTAAAACAGCAGAATGTTTCTGTTTTATTAAAATAAAAAGGGAACAAATTTTTAAGGTAATACTTACGGAAAAAACAGACTTTATAACGTTTCTTTTTCGTACATTTGCAACAATATAATAAAAGCGAAACATATAATGGAGAAGCAAGGAGAAATCATACTATACCAACCGGATGAAGCTGTAAGGTTGGAAGTACGTTTAGAAGATGAAACCGTTTGGCTCACACAAGCGCAGATAGCAGAACTTTTTCAACGTGACAGAACCGTTATTACCAAACATATAAATAATGTTTTTAAGGAAAAGGAATTGGAAGAGAAAAGCAATGTGCATTTTTTGCACATTGCTAATTCCGATAAGCCTGTCAAGTTCTTTAGTCTAGACGTAATAATTTCAGTTGGATACAGAGTTAAAAGCGTAAGAGGTACGCAATTCAGGCAATGGGCAAATAAAATTTTAAAAGAATATTTATTGAAAGGTTATTCTATAAACCAACGGCTCAATGACATGGAATATAGAATGAACAATAGATTCTTCCAAATAGAGAAAACCATTGCTGAACATGATGCAAAGATAGACTTCTTTGTACGCACCTCATTGCCTCCGGTGGAAGGTATATTCTTTGACGGTCAGATATTCGATGCGTATAAGTTTGCTACAGATTTAATAAAGTCTGCCAAATGCTCACTTGTGCTTATCGACAACTATGTAGATGAATCCGTGTTACTCATGTTGAGCAAACGAAACAGTGGAGTATCAGCTACTATTTATACACAAAATAAACGCACAGCTCCAACTTGATTTAAACAAACACAATGACCAATATCCTCCCATTGAAGCTAGAACCTACAAAAGTAGTCATGACCGCTTCTTAATCATTGATAATACGGAAGTATATCATATTGGGGCATCGCTAAAGGATTTGGGCAAGAAAATGTTTGCTTTCTCCAAACTGGAACTTCCTGCCCATACGATAATTGATGTATTATGAAATAAGCTAATCACCCATGCGAGAAGCGGAAGAGAATATAAAATTCAAGATGGAAATTGACGTATTGGTTCCCATTCCACGTACTGTCACCCGTGATTTCACCAGTTTGAAGCACCTGCGTCAATGGCAGAAACGGAATGACATCGATGGTTCTCTTTACTGTTTTGCACACCGGGAATACCTGCTCAACGAAAAGGGAGAATGGGAACAATTTACCGTTATCGGCAAACAGGTAGTGACTATCGGAGAACTGGAAAGGCTTCTTTTGGCAATGAAGCAAAAGGGGTTCAACCAATACAGCCGTGAGGAATATGAAGAATTAATGTCTTCATATTTGAAAAAGTGAAGAATTAAAACCTTCATTACACATTTAAATACGAAAACAGGATGAAAATAGGATATGCCCGTGTTTCCACCAAGGAACAACATCTGGATATGCAACTGGAAGCGTTGAAGGCTGCCGGATGCGAGAAAATCTTCTCTGAGAAAATGACCGGACGTCAACAAAACCGCCCGGAACTGGATGCCTGCCTGAGCTTTCTCCGGGAAGGCGACACACTTGTCGTATATAAGCTGGACCGGCTTGGCCGTTCGCTGAAGAATATCCTTACGCTATTGGAAGATTTCAAGAATAGGGGCATCCAATTCACCTCACTGCAAGACAACATCAGTACGGAAGGCGCAATCGGCCAACTGATGAACAACATTCTCGGTGCTTTCGCTCAGTTTGAAAGAGACCTTATCTATGAGAGAACCCAAGAAGGCAGAAGAATCGCCAAGGAAAAAGGTGTCAAATTCGGCAGAAAGACACTTATCAACAAAAACAACATCGCCAAGCAGAAAAGCTGCATCCAACTCTATGAATCCGGAACGCCGGTAAGGGAGATACAGAAAATATTAAACATAGGCAGTAGCGGAACAGTATATCGCCTATTAAGAAGGAATGGAATTGCGCTGAAATCCGAGAACAAAAATAACAAATAACGAATAAACCTCTGCCCATCCTTCAAAGATGATTCTCAAAGATCGTCTGCAATTCCACCTCTCAGCAAGATTATAGGAAAGTCCCCTTCACGGGGACTGATTTTTTTTAATTTTAATACAATAACTCCATGCACTCCTGTACCGCTTTTTCCAATGCTTCTTCCAAACAACAAAAAGCGTCCGCATTACTTTCGGAGTCATACAACACATAATCTCCAGCCCTCACAACCACATGCCAGACCGCCACGTTTTGTTCTGTTTGAAACGTATATTCACGAGTCTGTATCATCCATTGGATACATGCTGCCAGTGTCGGGCACTCGCACATATACATCGGGGTATTCCTTCCCTCAATATCGGTGCGTAGCCTATCCTGTTTGTCATACCAATACTCACAAGGCACGTAATAGTATAATTCCTTCATCATAAGAGCTGTGTCGCTATTAACCAATCTCTCTTTGTTGATTTGTGTAATCAAATTTTCCATATTAGCATTATTTAAGTTGAACATCTGATTTATTCTTCAGCTAGATTCAAGACCTTTTCATTTTTTGTATCGGGAAGGTCTTTGGTCAGCCGACCTTTTTTTTGATGTCATTCCCCATCTGAGTTCTGAGCCTTTTTTCGGCATATCAAGGTCTGGATTGCAAGCAATAAGCCAAGTTTCACTTATGGAAAATGTCGGGAAGACACTTCTTCATCGTTATTTTCCATACAGTAAAGGCGCATGGCCGTAACTTGCCATTTGCGGAATCCCGAAACCTTTGCCGAGCAAAAAGCCGGACTCGGATCGGAGGAAAGAAGCCGGGGGAGGCAGCCCACAGAAAGGGCAATCCGATACAATCAAGAAATTAACCTGCTATACCCTTGTGCGAGTGAAATAATCCATCATAGACACTACATACCTAAGTAGTGGTATCAATACACCGATCACATATATCATAGCGTAGCCCAAAAGGACAAAAGGTAATGTTTTACGATAAAGACATGCAACAGCGAGCAATATAAACGAAAAAGAAAAGCCATAAACCCCATATTGAAAACCGGGTATCAACTCATAAACAGGTACGGGTTCCGGATGAAGCATGGCTCCGGCCACAATAGAATAAAGGCTGGTCAATAATATAAGCAGCGTATATAAGCAACTCTTAAGAATCCTGGGATCATTCCTTTTACAATAGAGAATCGTTCGGATATCACTTCTAAGAAACTCAATGCCCAGTAAGAGAGCCACCATAACGCCTGTATCAAAAGTAGAAAATACATTCATTCCGATCACCTTTGGCGCGAAGATATGTATTTATTCTGAAAAGCCACGTCTTTGCGTATTTTACGATGTCGCATCCGATAGTCCGGGAAGCATTTTTTTGGTTCTTTTTTGGGGTGACTGCCAAAAAAGAACCCCGAAGCCGAAATCCCGGGCAGACGGGATTTCTCCCGTCCACCTTACCTATTTTGCAATCTTCCCTCGTCCGCATAGCTATAATAGTTATTGCCTGCCACAATCACATGGTCAACCAAACGGATGTCTAATGTTTCAGCGGCTTTTTTAACTGCTTCCGTCAAGCGGTCATCCGCACTGCTGGGCTTGCGTGCTCCTGATGGGTGGTTATGTACCATGATAAAAGATACGGCGTTATAATACAATGCCTGCTTCATGATAACCCGTATATCCACAGGGGCGGTATTTATCCCGCCGCATGAGATACGGACTTTACGGATGAGTTTGGACGAACTGTTCAGCAACAGCACCCACATCTCTTCAGTAGCTATATCGCACAAAACAGGATGCATCATTTTATAAACATTATTGCTGGATAAAAGCGCAGGACTTTCAACTTGCCCTTCTTTCAGCCGTTTATATAGCTCAATCGCCGCATAAGCGACTTTTTTACGGCTGGGTGTTAGTGTTTCCAGTACATCAGACAAGCACAATCCTTCTATTTCCATCTGTTCATACTTATATTCTTCACGTTTCAGTTTCTCACTGTTCGTCAAGGTATAAATCAACTCGCTGTTTTCCATCACCCGATAAACGTCATTCACTTCAAATACGGTTCTCTTCGTTTTCATACTGCCAAAAATTAAAAGATTAATACTCGCAAACATCGCTTGTCGCCCCAACCATAAATTTTTCCTCAACTGATTGGGAACAGTGCATTGAAGAGAAAGCGGGAAAGACGGATCAGAACGGGATTGAACTGGTAAATACTACCTCCCGGAATGGGAGGATGGAGATTTGGCTTTTCAATATCGGGCGTTCCGGCCACGCCTACCTTCGCAATGTTCCTATCAGTTCAGGAAAAAATCATCATACCTCTCTTCCGGCATAGCCGGAGCGTAGAGCGTTAGGGATAGCAGGGAAAAGCCTGGAGGGTAACGAGGACTTGCAACGAATAGCCCGGTCAGAAGGGAACGCCCTGAAAAACTAATTCGGATACAGAAGATGAACAGAACCGCCTTCCAATCATATAAAAAAGCGTGAAAATCAACACATACTTCCGAAAAATCTTTTTCCGAAAGTACGTATAGGGCATGTGAAGGGAAAATTTATTTTCCCAGTCATTTCTATGTTATCGCTTTGGGGATATTTAAAGGGGTTAGGAGTTTAGGTCTTTATTATGTATTTTGGTGGATGGTTTTACACAGCCGATACCTTTTATTTAAAAATTTCTCTCTTTTATTTCACTGATATACCGACATATAAAAAAAACAGGGATTACCTATTCCCTTCATTAACGGGTGGACGGTTTTACACAGCTGACAAGTGAAACCGGACGCTTTTACACAACTAAAGCAAAAGGAGTGGACGGTTCTACACAACTAGAAGCAACAAACGGGACACTTCTACACAACTAAAACAGGCAAAGCGGATGACTCCACACATCTAATCACCCCAATAGGGACACTTCTACACAACTAATTCTATAAAAAACCGTGAAACGTGGACGGTTCTACACAGCTGGATCGTCCATGTTCACCGCCCCGTCCGTCTCCGGAGATATGAACTCTTCAGGAGCAGGAGCAACTTCCGTTCCATTGGCACTCTCCAACTCTTCCTGTGCCCATCCTTCCGGAAACCTGCCGAATACAGCCACGAAATCACTGATATATATCTGTTTCTTCTTTTCTACGCTTTCCGGGGAGTTTGCCCATAAAAGGAACTCTTTATACAGTCCGGCATCTTCCTCCACCTCTTTGATCTTCTTCCTCCTGACAGCCATATCCGTGTCCGGGTAGGCAATCTCGACATACAGCCCAAGCAGGTTCTTATAGAATTTCTTCACCACGACAGCATATTGTCCTTCATCAAAATAGTGCAGCGTATGCCTAGGAAACGAGAACAACACGGTATATGCCCATCTCTCATGATCGCCTTTCACAAAAGAGAAATTGAAATTGGTATATTTCAGGTAAGTATTCATCTTTTTCAGTATCGAGGCGACCTTCTTTTTCCGGTCTTTGGGTTCGGCAATCTCTATGCCGAGCTTTTTAGCCAGCTGATCGACTGTCAGCACATAAAAAGGAGCCTCATTCTTGGTGGTCTTATACTTGATCAGGTAAACCATCTTGGAAAGTTCCAGATAGAAATAGCGGTAACGGCTGGGCAGGCTACGGTAATCCTGAAGTTCCAAGAGGTTATAGAGCGAGAACATGAAATTCTTTATCTCCGGGCTTACCACTGCCGAGTACAGCCTTTTCGTTGACTTCTTCGTCTTGAAATCGGTCATTATGTCGAAACGTTTCAAGATCTGCACGAAATTATAGGATGTACGGCCATCCTCGCCAATGGTCGGATAGCAGAGGTTCTCCAATCCCAGTTTATAGAGAGCCGCCTCAAAAACCGTCTCGATAGGATGGCTGATTCTCTGTCCTGCCGTGTCGGTACATACATATTCCGGCTGCATATTCTTTCCGAACATGGCCGCGAGCTGCCGGCTATCCAGCTTGCGCTGCAAGTTGGTACGGTCATACCCCATCTTACGGCAGAAGTCTTCTACGGAGAACCAGGAAGTCCCGAACAAGTCTTTGAGGTGATAGCTGCCCAGGTATATGATCAGATCGAGCATGACATTTCCACCTGCCTCATACAACCGTTCAATCAGCACGGAATTATAGCTTTCCCCAAGCACCCTAGGGACACGAATCAGTTCTTTTGCCATGATAATACTTACAAAATCAATCCTTTCTCTGTTTTCATTGCCACAAAGATAGGCATACCGGCCAACATACGCGTCATAATTATCAATCAGTTTTAACGGTATGACCGGTATGGGAAAAGGAGAAGTACTTTCCTGAAGAATGCTTTATCCGCCCTTCATCAGAAAGAAAGCATCTTACACCTGTACCCCATAGACATCCTATATTACTTTTTCAGTTCTTCCGATAAAAAGGAACGGTCTATCAATACTTGCACCAATGGTTTCTCTTTGACAAACTCATCAAGCTCACGCTTTATCAATTTATTGCCCAACCCTATGCGTCGTCCAAATTCCTCGAAATCCTTCCGCCCTACCTGATGAGCAATTTGACTCCACATTGTCATCTGTAATCGACTCAACCCTCGGTCTAAGGTGTAGATCGTTAGGTTATCAGTACAGCGAAATCATCCGTTCTCTCATGAGTATCTACTTCTGTGGTGGCTCATGTATTGAGGATGTCACTACTCATTTGATGAACCATCTCTCGCTTCATCCGACACTTCATACTTGTAGTTCTGATACTATCCTCAGAGCGATAAAGGAACTGACGCAAGAAAACATCTCATACACATCAGATACGGGTAAGAACTACGATTTCAACACGGCTGACACTCTCAATACTTTACTGCTCAATTGTATGTTTGCATCTGACCAACTGAAAGAGGGTGAGAAGTATGATGCAAAGCCTACATACAAGAAGTTCTCTGGTTATCGCCCTGGCGTGGCGGTTATTGGTGACTTGATTGTTGGCATTGAGAATAGCGATGGTAACACAAAAGTTCCATTTCATGGCACGTTTTCTCGCCATGGCAGAGCTTAAGTAAACTTAGCTCTGCTCATCTGGTTTAACGAAAACGTTCGTTTCCAACAGAAGGACACGCTGAAGAGGTTCTTTGAAAGATTTGAACAGAACGGTCTTACTATCAATTATTTCAGAGCTGATTGCGGGTCATGTTCCGAGGAAATCATAATATGCTACTTTAATGGGGACGTATCTCGAATGGCACCCAAAATATGAACCGTCGTATGCGGAACCGCATGTACGGTGGTGTGAGAGGTCGGAAAACGAAAGTAGGAAGAAAACTACTTCGTTTTCCTCCTACTCGATTTATTGTTTCCATTACACTCCCGACAGTGGGGATGATTGATAGGACGGTGGAGATGATAGATAGGACGGCGGAGATGATGGATAGGACGACGGAGATGACCCCGGCTTACTTGGTGACCACCTTGATGATGCACTTGGGTTCACGCCCGGCTTCCTTGGCATACTTGACATAAGTCGCAGTACCCTTGTCCTTGATAATCGTCACCGAATCAATCTTGGAGGATGGCGTCTTCTTCATTTCCGAATAAGGCACTATCTTGCCATTGATGACGCAGAGCACATCCTCCTTCTTGTCTACACTCGTGCTCTGGGTTGTATTCACCGTGACGCTGTTGCCGTCGACTTTCGTCACGGTCGTAACCGTCTTCACATCACTTATGGTTCTGCCTTTGGTCTTATAGTCGGAAGTGATGATGACGTGAATGTTGCGCACTGGCTCTATCGAGTATTTCACGATGGTCTTGCCATTGAGTTGACTGCCGTCAAAGTTTTCCACCTGATGTCCATCTATCACATAGACCGCCTTTTTAATCTTCCGCGCACTCATGGTTGCGACAGAGAGTACTGCTACGAGCAGTAAGATAATCGTTCTTTTCATTTTGATATGATTTAGAAGTTTATGGATTGTGATATCAATTCTATGGATGACTCGCCCGAGCCCCGCCTGAGCATATACGAGTTGGAGTTACCGTTGTCTGACACGGTACTGACCTTGAACTCGTCGTCGTGAGAAGAGATGACGATATCATCGGGCACCACATCGGCCAGCAGAGCCACCGCCTCCAGCAGTTCTGGGGTACTGATGCGCTCGGTCTGCTTTTCCTGCGCTCTGCCAGCAGACTTGGCGGGTTTGGGAGCCGTCTCTGCGCGAGGTTCTACCTTCTGGGGCGGCACATCGGGCGTGGTCTCCACTACGCGCTTGACCTCAGCCTGCCGCCTGACCTCAGCCACAGGCTTCTGAGCCATCTCCCCGCTATTCCTCATCATGGGGATAGCGATTACCATGACCGCTACGACACAGGCAGCCACCGCCCAGATCCACAGAGTTACGCTCTTGGCTTTCTTTCGGGGAACCCGAGCCAGCATGGCGTCCTTTTCATCCTCACTGAAGTCATAGACATCGGTAGAGAAGCTATCAAACAGCTCCTTATACACCATCCACTCTTCGGGGATAGCCTCAGCCGTGCAGAAGTAGTCCGACAGCAGCTGTTCTTCCGACTCCGTTGTCAGTCCTTGGACAAACCTTTCAAGAAGTTTTCCTATGTTTTCCTTAGTCTGTATCATAACTTTGTCCCTTTCATTAGTTGTACGAGCGCCATCCGAGCCTTGCTTATCATGCCCCGGACCGACGACTCCGACGTTCCCATTATCTTGGCGATATCCGCATACTGCATATTCTCCACATTGCGCATCCTGAGCATTGCCCGTTGCTTGTCTGTGAGCGCTCGGATATTACGTTGCAGCCGTTGCCGTCCCTCCCGTTCCTCCAGCTGTATCTCCGGATTGGCGTGCGAGGCCACCTCCCATGCCCCATCGATAGAGACAGTCTGCCGCTTGTCGCGCAGCATGTTGAGCGATACGTTCCGGCAGACCACGGCAGCCATATTCCTCATCTTCGAGGCTTCTGCCACACGGTCTCTGACTACCCACAGCTTCACAAGAGTCTCCTGGACGGCATCCTCTGCGTCGTCTGCGTCGTTCAGATAGTGCCTTGCCTGCTTCAGCAGATTGCTGCGCAGACCCTCTACACCATGTATGAACTCTTGTATATCCATCGTCGCTAAGATTTGTTACTACTATAATAACACAAAAAGCCTGGTTTCGCTACCAGAGCAACCAAACTTTTTCTTTATAGTTGTGTTTACTAAGTCAAACAGATATATGAGCAGTATTTTGCAAGCAGATTCTCCAATGTCAAGTCACCTTTGTTGAACCGCTCTGCATCAAGAGCCAGAATTCTCTCACGCACAAGCATCTTACCTTTATACACCGCAGTAAGATAACTGTTTCCGTCGGCTTCCTCGATACAGACATCGGTGAAGAATTGGCTCAGACTCTCCGGATTGTAGACGATGGAGTAACTCGGACGCTTGGCACCGGGAATATCCTCACGCAGGATATCCTTGGACACCAGGTCCTGAATGTCGCGGATGGCTGTGTCCTTGGAGCATTTACCGAGCGAAGCCCAGGTCTTCGACGTTATCTTCGCCTCGTAGCCATCGAGAAACAGATTGAGAACATCCGTCTGACGCTGATTCAACGCCACCGCAGCAGCCTTCTGCCAGAAGAAACTCTTGTTCAGGATGGTGCTCACCACTGTTTCCGCCTCGTCAAGGGCAGTTGACAGTGTGCCGGCATACCATTCTATCCATTCAGTCGTATCACCATCTCCGCGCTGCGTCTTTTCCAGTATGTCGTAATAGCGGTTCTTGTCCTTGTTGATTTGGGAAGAGATGTTGTAGAAGCGGAACTCGCTTTTATCGATGCGGGCCAAGAGCATATCAGAGAGTATTCGGGCAAGACGCCCGTTGCCATCCTCGAAAGGATGGATGCTCACAAACCACAGGTGGGCAATGGCAGAGCGTATCACCGAGCTTACATCCTCTTCCTTATTAAACCAATCAAGGAATTTTTCCATTTCCTCCTCCAACCGCTCGGGGGCAGGAGCGATGTAATGCACTTTCTCTCTGCCAAACATACCCGATACGATATGCTCCTCGTGGGTACGGTATCTGCCCACTTCGATGTGCGAGCCCTCGCTGAAGCCTGTCGGGAAGAACGCCGCCTGCCATGCGCACAGTTTTTCTTTGGTCAACGCTTGGTCAAAGTGGCTTGTCGCATCCAGCATGACCGTCACTACCGAGTCTACATAATGCGACGGCGCCGTCTGCTTGACGTTCTCGATGCCCAGTTTACGAGCTACAGACGAGCGCACCTCATCTACGTTCAGGCGGACACCCTCTATCTCGGAAGAGTAGACCACATCATAGGTAAGGTTTTCAGCCATAGCCTTCAGTTTGCTGTCGAAGCCCAGCGAGGCAAGCCGTCCGTAGAGCAGGCCTTGCTTTCTGCTGACATTTTCAAGTATTGCCGTGAGTACCGAAGCGTCCCATCTGAATGTCGGCCATTCCTTTCTTTCGTGTATGTACATAAGCAGCGATATTATGGATGCGACGATAATCCGCAGAAAACGTCGCAAGATTTGCGACAAAGTTAATAAATAAATGTCGCAACCACAAACAAAAGCAGGGAATTTAGATATAAAAAGACAATAGTACGACTCAGACGATACGCAACCGATGACAGCGCTGCGGGCATTACCATTAGCGGCGCCGTGACCACCATGGGCGGCTCGTAACTTATGACACGAGAGTTCGTGCCTTATGATACGTGAGCTCGTAACATTTGATACGTGGACTCGTATCATAAGGCACGAACCAGCAACAGCCATGGATACACTTACTGTTAACGGCTTACACTACATTCAGCTACAGCCCGCAGCGATGCAGCCATCAGCTCCATGACGGCGTCAGCCTTTCCTGCTGCTGCAAGCATAGACTAAGGAAAAGTGATTACTACTTTTACCGCCGCGAGCATTAACCAAGGCAAAACGATTACGACGCTTACCGCTACAATTACGGACAAAAAAAAGATGCTTGCTGCCCGCTTGGCTGCAAACATCTATGCTATAGTCTACCCCTCTACCCTGCTCCACCGCCTGCCTGACAGCGGAGGGCGCAAAGGGTGGTTATCTCTTCATATACTCAGTGGGAGTGGTGCCATACGCCTTAGAGAAGCACTTGGAGAAGTAGCTGCTGTTGGAGAAGCCCACTGTATACATCACCTCCGACACGCTGAACTTGCCCTCCTTGAGCATGAGCGCCGCCTTGTGCATGCGTATGTCGCGGATATACTCCACGGGCGTCTTGCCGGTCATCGCCTTGAGCTTGCGGTAGAGCTGCTTGCCACCCATGCCCACGATTTCCTGTAGGGTGGTGACGTTGAAGTCTGAGTCTATCATGTGGGCTTCTATCGCCTCGGTGATTTCCTTGATCAGACGCTGGTCCGCGGGGCTCAACTCGGGTTCCTCGATTTCCACCTTTTCTGCCTGGATGCCCAGATAGCTGTTGGTGAGGTCGAGTATCTCATCAAAAGAGCGATGACCCACCGCGCGCTTCAGGTCTTCGGCCAGTCGGTTGAAGAAACTCATACGTGCGTCGACCTGCTCGAGTATCTCCGCCTTCTGGCGGCGCTCCTCCGCCAGTCGCTTTCTGACCCACACAAACTTGAAGCTACCCCAGGCGATGGCGGCAGCCAGCAGGGTGTAGACGAGTTTGGCCCAGAGCGAGAGATACCATGGTGGCAGTATCGATATGTCGAGCCTGTAGACCTCGTCGCCGATATTGCCCTCGCCGTCAACGGCATGCACCGTGAGATGATAGCTGCCATGGGGCAAGCCGTTGTAACTTATGTCCAGATTGTGGTGCGTCATATACTGCCAGTCGTGGTCGCTGCCCTCGAGGCGATAGGCATAGACCGCCGAGGGATGGTCTGAGAAGGGCAGGTCGGTAAGCTGCAGCGTGAAGTTGTTCTCGTCGCTCTCTATCTCCAGTATGTACGTAGTGCGCGGAGCCTGCTCGAGGGTCTTCACACTACCGTCGTCGCTGCCTGCTGCCCGACCGTCGGCCATAGCCCCCTGCAGCTGTCGGCCGTTGACCATCACGCCAGCGAGCATGAGCCTCCGGGGATGGGCACTCGCTGTGGGCGCGTCGGCATTGAGCGTCACATAGCCGTCATTGCCACCCATCACCACCTGGCGCTGCGTGGGCGAATAGTAGATGGTCATGGGCATGATGTCCTGGGGTATCTTGAACCTGAAGCTCTTGCCGTCGAGGCCGATGACACAGCACTCCTGACCGCTCACCACCCAGGTGCGCCCGTCGACATCGCACATACACGCCACCTTGCCGCCTATCTGCCACTCGCGGGGCTTGACGGGCCATGCGGCTTTGCCCTCCATGACATAGCATCTCACCTTGCCATTGCTGCCCATCCACACATTGCCGCGGGCATCGGCCATGAGATAGTTGACCACATCGCCCGCGGGCACGGCCTCGACCTTCATGGTCTTGGGATTGATGCGGTCTACGTGGTTGCCGGTCGAAGCCCACACCATGCCATGGGCGTCGGTCACCAACTGGCCCACATGCAGCGCCGAGAGGGCATTGGCGCCGTGGTCGGCAAGATGCACATCGGCCACGAGCGTAGCCGTAGCCGACGGCGATGAAGCCGTGGCTGCAGTGACGGTCTGCACGAGCCGCTGTCGGTCTACGACGAAGATGCCGCCCATGTATGACGCCATCCACATGCGTCCCTGCCTGTCTTGGAGTATATCATAAGCCCACGCTGTGGAGTATCTGCGCGTGGGGTCGTAGACGATGAAGTTGCGCATCTGGCCCGAGCGGCTGTCATAGAGGTTGATGCCGTGGTCGGTACACACCCAGACGCCGCCCTCGCGGTCTTGATAGATTTTGCGCACACGGTTGTGGCTCAGCGGGTACTGGCTGTTGTTCTGCCGATACCATACCTTGCCCTGTCTTATCACGCCATTGGTGCCACCCATCCACCATTCGCCGTCGCGCGTCTGGCAGAGAGCGTGCAGACAGTTGCCCTCGTTAGAGAGGGTAGCCTTGTAGAGCGGAGTATATATATAATAGGTATAGGACGACAGGCGCGAGAGCCCGTTGTCGGTTCCTATCCACACATTCTGCCACTTGTCGACATAGCATGCCCACACGATGTTGTTGGGGATGGACGAGGAGTCGTGGGAGTCGTGCTGATAGTGGCTGATGGTACCACTGGCAGCCATGGAGAAGAGTCCGTCGTCGGTGCCGATATACAGGGTACCGTTGGCGGCAAGGGCAAAGCACTTGATGGAGTGGCCGTTGAGCGCATCGATACGGGTAAACGACTTCAACTGCAGGTCGGCGCGGTAGAGGGCACCCTCGGTGCCTATCCAGTAGCAGCGGCGGTGGGCATCGTAGGCCAGGGCGTTGACCAGTGGCTGAGTGCCCGGGCAGAAGGCTATCTGCCTATGGCCGAGATAGAGTCCGGAGATGGTGCCCTTGAGCAGCCCTCTCCGCGTGGGAAGCAGGGCGTAGACATCGCTGCCATAGCCGTCGCTGCCATGACGCAGGTCGATGACGCGCAGCTCGGTGGGCGTCTTGCGGGTAGTGGCAGTGCCGTCAGCAGTGGCGGTACCGGGCCTATAGGCATAGGTGTCGAGGTCGAAGGCCTGCAGACCGTTGCCGGTGGCAAGATAGAGCATATTGGACTGCTGCGCCAGAGCATTTACGCGCGTATTGGCCACCGTGCAGTCGCCGAAGTGGCGATAGCTGTGGTACCCGTCGTAGCTGAAGAGGCCATTGTCTGTACCCAGCCACATCAGGCCCTGGCTGTCCTGCATGATGGCGTAGACGGTCTGCGCTCCGTCGAGCGTGATGTTGGTAAACCGTTGTGCATGGAGCGCACAACAGATGATGTGCATGAATATAATCATGCCAATATGTCTGATAGTCTGCTTCATATACGACAAAAATACGCATTAAAAAGCACACTGGCAAACATATTGGCAAGAAAAAATCAACCGACTCTCAAAGTAACGGTTTTCTCGATATTGCGGGCGGCGCTTCTGACCCTCACGGTGACCTCGCCCGCCTGCTTCAGACTCTGGACGATGAGCACCAGCTTGCCCGAGAAGAGCCGCATGCGGGGCTGGGTAAACGACTCGAGCGAGGTGGCATCGCCGTTGCATGCCGCCTTGAAGTCTCCGGCGCCGCTGACCTCGAAGGTGAGCTCGTCGTCGGCAAGCGGACACTCGTTGCCATCGGCATCGAGCATGCTGACCGTGATATAGGCCAGGTCGTTACCGTCGGCGTTGAGGGAGGCATCATGGTTGTGGTCGCAGCCCTCGACCAAGCACGCCACGCCGGTAGAGACATGGTCGGGGCAGTCTACCTCGAGGCGTATCTGCGATGGCTCTCCGGCTGTACGGCGACAGTCTTCGCCCACCTTTTCTCCATACTGGTTGTAGGTGACCACGCGTATCTCGCCGGGTTCGTATCTCACGTTGTTCCATCTGAGGCGGTAACGGTCGAGACGGCTTGTCGGGTCTTTGCGCACACGCCCCTGGCTCTTGCCGTTGACGAAGAGCTCGCCCTCGACACCGTCGGTGTAGCAGTATACGGGTGTAGGCTCTCCCTCACGCCCGCTCCAGTTCCAGTGGGGCAGCAGATGGGTGGTGTGTACACGACCATTCCAGTGGGCACGATACATGTAATAGCGGTCTTTGGGCAGTCCAGCCAGGTCGCAGATACCAAAATAGCTGCTGCGCGAAGGCCAGTAGTTGTCATAGGGCGTGGGCTCGCCCAGATAGTCGTAGCCCGTCCACACAAACTCGCCGATAACCCAGCTGTGGTCGTCCTGCATCTGCCAGTCGTCGTCGGGCAGATTGCTCCACGAGCAATACTCGGTGTCGTAACTCGAACACTGGCCGTCGGGATAGGGATTGTTGTTGTGCGCCCCTACCCTTACCGGGAACTTGTATACTCCGCGCGAGCTCACGGTCGATGCCGTCTCAGACCCGAGCAGAAAGCCCTGGGGCAACTGCGCCATATTGTTGTAATACTTGTGAACGCGGTAGTTGAAACCCGGCACATCCATCACCTGGGCGAAACCAGAGGCCAAGGCTGCTTCAGCCTGGTCCATACCCTGGGTAACAGGGCGCGAAGGGTCGTACTGGTGACAGAGGTCCTGCAGACGGCGGGCGATGGCAACGCCATCTTTGCTCCACTGCTCGGGTATCTCGTTGCCTATACTCCACATGACGATGCTGGGGTGGTTGCGGTGGTGCTTCACCAGATTGGTGATGTCTCTGTCAGCCCATTCCTCGAAGAAACGGGCGTAGCCGTTCTTGCACTTGGGATAGACCCACATGTCGAAGCTCTCGGCCATAACCATCATGCCGAGCGAGTCGCAGAGTTCCATCTGCATGGTAGAAGGCATGTTGTGGGCTGTGCGGATGGCGTCGCAACCCATGGCCTTCATCATCTTAATCTGGCGGATGAGGGCAGCCTTGTTTTCGGCAGCGCCGAGGGGACCGAGGTCGTGGTGGAGACACACTCCCTTAATCTTACGGCTCACGCCATTGAGCTGGAAGCCGTGTTCGCGGCTCACCGAGATGGTGCGTATGCCGGTCTTGATGGTCTGCACATCGACCAGGCGGCGCCCCTCATAGCGGGCGAGGCTGAGCCGATAGAGCGTGGGCGACTCGGGCGACCAGAGTCGGGGCTGGGCCACACGGAGCGTGGTCTGGAGCTGGGGGGCGTTGCCTTGCAGCGTGTCGGCAGCCACCACCCTACCCTCGGCATCGGCCAGAGAGACTATGGTGTAGCCCCGCTTGCCCATATTGCCCTGGAGCAGAGCGTTCACCTCGACCTGGGCCTCATCGCGGGTGGCACTGAGGGTGCGCACATAGGTGTCCCAGGGAGAGAAAGCGGCGTCGCCATAGAGCTCGACATGGACCGGACGGTAGAGACCGCCACCAGGATACCAGCGCGAGCTCTCTTCGCGGTTGTTGAGATGCACCTCGACAAGATTGTCCTTGGAGCCAAACTTGACAAAGGGTGTGATGTCGATGCGGAAGGCGTTGTAGCCATAGGCCCAGCGGCCTGCCTCACGCCCGTTGACGCTCACCACGGGTTCGCTCATGGCTCCGTCGAACACCAGTACGGCGCGCTTGTAGCCCTTGGGCAACGCCAGACGCATACGGTAATATCCCTCACCTATCCAGGGCAGCGCGCCCGAGCGGCCCGACTTCTCGGTCTTCTCGGTCTCGCCGTTCTGCTCGATGGCGACCATCTGCAGATCCCATTTCTTGTCGAAAGGCCCCGATATAGCCCAATCGTGGGGCACCCGGACGGGTCGCCACGACTGGCCGTCGCGTGAGAAATCCCAGTCGGGGAGGTTGATAACACGGCTTACCTGTGCCCGGCACCCCATAGAGAGGGCCAACATAAGTGTGGAAGCCAGCAGTATGGCTTTTGCTATTATATTTTTCATTGTTGTCTGTAATTGTTAGTCGGTTGTTGTATTATTCGTATTTCCAGGTCATGGCGTTGAGGTCGACGGTGACGGTCACCTCGGTGCCGTTAACATCGTCCTTGAACCAGATGTTCCAGTTGCCGTCGGCTGTAGACAGCTTGAAGAGGTCTGAAGGGTCCGAGCCGTAGTTGGCCTGTTGGTCATCCTTGCTCTCACCCACGTAGACAGTCACCACTACCGAGGCGCCGATGAGGGATTCACCATTTTGTGCATCTGTCACTTTACCCTGGATGGTTCGAGTCTGTGCCAAGACTGGCAGACAGCCCATGAGCAACAATGCCACGAGAAGATAGCTTCTCTTCAGTTGTCTTAAGATTGCGTACATTTTAGTTACTATGTTAGGTTGTTGGTTTTTAACTGTGGCAAAATTAGCCAATAGGGTAAAAACAACAAGACATATATCAGACAAAGATAAAAATAAAACGGACACAAGTGGTCATTTCGCGCGTTTTTGTCCGTTTTGTTGCCAATATGACCGATATGTTGCCAAGAAAGACGGCCTCTTTTATCCACAATCGGACAGATAAACGACTGGGGGTTATCTTTTTTCCGACTTCAAAGTATGAAATGACAAATTCAAGACGCCAAGGATATAATTCGTGATGTGCATTACACGTATCGTGCCATGAATGACAAAAATATCATACGAAAAAAAACGGAGCGAAAACAACGTTATTATTATAATAATGTGTAAATTTGTCGGCAAGCAGTTTACTGCCTACTCAGATAACGCCATAATCATGACAGACATAAAGGATAAGAAGATTGCCATATTCGGCATCAGCCGGCTACGCATGGGAACCGACGGCAAGGGCATCACCACCCTGGTCGCAATGATGGGCTGCCCGCTGAAGTGCAGGTATTGCCTCAACGACCGCTGCCACTACGATGTGGGCGGCAACGGTGACGGCAGCGACGGCCACACCCTGACGCCCGGCATACACTGGGTCACGCCACTGGAACTCTACGAGATGGTGAAGATGGACAATATCTACTTCCAGACCACGGGCGGAGGCATCTGCTTCGGTGGCGGCGAACCCACGACGCAGCACGCGTTCATCACAGCCTTCATCCCGCTCTGCCCCAGCCACTGGAGATTCACGATAGAAAGTTCGCTGTGCTGCACCACCGATGCCATAGAGGCACTGGCGCCCCATATCGACGAGTGGATAGTCGATGTCAAGGATATGAACAGCTATATCTACAGGGAATACACCTCCGCCGAACCGGTAGTCAAGGAGCGGCTCGCCGAACTCATGAAGCTGGTGCCCGAAGAGAAGATTAAGGTCAAGGTGCCGCTCATCCCCGACTTCAACACCGGTGCCGATGTAGAGCGGAGCGTCGACGAGCTACGTGCGATGGGCTTGACGCATATAGAGAGGACCGAATACATCGTCAAGCCATCCAGATAGCATATATATAATAAGGTATAGACTGAGGGAGGATAGCTCCGCATCGACCAGCAGCCCCTCTACACGCAGACCGCCGCTGAAGTTGGCCCTCGGGCTTGTCTTCAGCGGCGGTCTGTTAGTATTTTTTGGCGGGAAGGTCATCTCGGCGGGCGTGGAGGTCATCTCGGCGGGCGTAGAGGTCATCTCGGCGGGCGTGGAGGCAATCTCGGCGGGCGTGGAGACATCACCCAGCAAAGCCGCGATGCAGCCCACCCTCGCTTCAGCGCTTCAGCGCCTCGAGGATATGGTCTCTACACTGCTCCATTATCCACTTGGGCGTGCTCGTAGCCCCACATATACCTATGGTCTTGACTCCGTCGAGCCAGTGCAGGTCTATCTCCGACGGCTGCTCGATGTGGTGGCTGTTGGCGTTGACGCGCAGACACTCATTGAAGAGCACCTTGCCGTTGCTGCTCTTGTGGCCGCTCACAAAGAGTATCATGTCGTGGCGGGCGGCAAAGGCGGCAATGTTGGGCATACGGTTGGCAACCTGGCGGCAGATGGTGTCAAAGCTGCGGAAGGTGGCTTGGGGAGAGATATGCGCCTGGATGTAGGCTATAAGGGCATGAAACTCGTCGAGCGACTTGGTTGTCTGCGAGTAGAGGTAAATGTCGCGGTCGAAACAGAGATGGCTGGCGTCGTCGAGGTTCTCTACCACGATGGCGTTGCCATCAGTCTGACCCACGAGACCCAAGACCTCGGCATGGCCGTTCTTGCCAAAGATGACAATCTGTGCCTGGGGATTGTCGTCATACTGGCGCTTGATGCGGCGTTGGAGCTGGAGCACCACAGGACAAGTGGCATCGATGATTTCTATATGATTGCGCTCGGCGGTGGCATAAGTAGCCGGCGGCTCGCCATGCGCACGCAGCAGCACCTTGACATCATGGAGCTGAGACAACTGGCTGTGGTCTATAGTCTGCAGTCCCTGCAGATGGAGACGCTCTACCTCCATGCCGTTGTGCACGATATCACCCAGGCAGTAGAGCGTATCGCTGCGTGAGAGTTCTTCTTCGGCTTTGCTGATGGCGGTAGTCACTCCGAAGCAAAATCCGCTACCGCTGTCTATTTCTATCTGTATCATCAGGATAATGGTCTATCGTTTTACATCTACGGCTATCACCACCTTGGCATTGTCGGGGTCGTTGGTAATCATCAGTATGCGTGGACGAGTACGCACCTTGTGCAGCGCCGATGCCACGGCGGTCACGCGCAGACGAGCCGACGCGCCGGGAGCTATCTTGCGGGTCGAGAGCGACACCTCCAGTCCGGCAGTAAACATCTGTATGTTGCGTATCTCGAGGTCGGTGCGTCCGTTGTTGGTGATGATGATCTCGCCGCGCTTCTTCTTTTTACCGGCAAAGCTGCCCAGGTCGAGGTAGGTGGCAGAGAGACTCATCTTGGGGGCATACTGACGGGTGGCGTCGGTGATATTCTTGAACGAGGGCAGCAGCACCGCCGACACCTCGATGGCCTTGTCGGCAGAGACGCGCTCACCGGGATTGCTGCCCAGGTAGATGGTGGTCTGGGTGAGTCCGAAGTCGCGCAACTTGTCTGACAGCAGCGTGAGGGTCACCACTCCGGGACGCCCGGCGGCTATCGTCGACGGCGACACTTGTGCCTCGAGGTAGTTGGGCAGGTGCATCACCTGCGGGCTCACTGCCTTGGAGGTGGGGTTGAGGATATTGATGCGGAAGAAGGGTCGCTCGCCACGGTTGACGTCATCATATTCCACGTCGGTCTTGTCGACACGCAGGTCGCCGAGCTCGAGGGGGAAGTCGCCGGTATAGTCGATGACCTCTTCCACGACCACGCCACGCAGGGTGAGATACACGGGCTTATTGCCGCCATCGACATAGAGCGCCAGCTCTTTCTGGAAGTGTCCCAACTGACGGGCGTCATAGACAGCACTTACCTTGAAGGTCTTGCCGTTGGCTATGGCCTGACTGGGGTAACTTGCCACCGTGCATCCGCAACTGCTGCGCACCTTGGCGATGGTGATGGGACGCCCGCTCTGGTTGCGGGCCTCAAACTGTACGGTCACGGGGCGGCGATACTGCACCTGTCCGCAGTCGATGGTGGGTTGGGCTACTGTTATCTTCTGTGCCATAAGCGCCATCGGCGCCACACACAGCGTGAAGAGGGTCATCACCAGACGGTGAGAGTGTGAGGATAGGTTCATTATGGTCATATTATGGATTTACGTGGATGATTTCACCGGCAACACGACCGGCAAAGGATGGACTGTAGGCACACTGCACGGTACACTGACCTGCACGGTAGTCGCCGGCACGGTCTACATAGTAGGAGGTCTCGATGACATGGGTGCCCTTGCCCATCCGGTCGAAATAATAGGATGTGCGGCAGTCGCGCGGAGCCTCATAGCAACCCTGACGATAACCGCTCAGTTGGACGACGGGCTCCAGACACGCTGCGCGCTTGTCGGTGACTTCGACAAAGTCGTAGTCGCGGTCGGCGCGGATGATGATGCGCACGGTGACCTTGTCGCCCACGCCGAGGTGGGTGCCTCCGACAACCTGGCGCTCGATGCTGAAACCTTCACCAGCCTTCTCTACCTTGTCGGAAGGCAACATCATCGAGGCATAGACGGCACCCCAACTGGTGTGGGGCTGCTGCTTGGTGATGGCTATCGAGTTGACGGCGCCGTCGGCCTGCCAGGTCTGCGCGCCTATCATCGGCACGCTGGTGTCGGCTTCCATCGGCTTGCCGTCGATGGTGATGCGTGTGCCTGTGGCTGGCGCGAGGGCCGAGCCGTTGTCCTTGAGGAAGGCATAGATGGCATTTACGCTGTTTATCGGTGTGTCCCAAGCCGTCGTACGCTTCTCCTGCAAGAGCCACTGCCGCATCTCGTCGATGCAGACGCTGTCTTGGGGAGCGAGCAGACCCATTGCCTCGATGGTGGCTACCTGTGTGGGGATGCGGTAGCTGCACCAGGAGTAGCCGGCAAGCGGAGTATCGTAGTAGCGACCCATGCCGTCCTTGTAGACGGTAAACTCGCGGGCACTCTTCAGGCACTCCTTGGCCTTGGCATCACGGCCGTAGAGGGCGAGCACCACGGCGCTCTGCGCCTTATCGGCGATGGTGGCCACGTGCTTCTGCTTCTCCATGAAATCGAGCAGATAGTCGATGGTGGGGGTAGCCTTGCGCCCGGCGAGTGCAGAGGCGTAGAGATAGCGTGTCTCGATATAGTCGAGGCGGTCGGTCGTATGGTTCTTGGGGTCACGTTTCTTCATTTCCTCCACACGCTGTGCCATCACTCTGTCCAGTGCTGTCAGTGCGTTGTTCAGGATATTCTGCGTGGCGGTCTGCTTGCCGACGATGCGGTCGAGCCTTGCCAGCGTCTCTGCCACGGCGGCAGTCATATAGACGTTGCCTGTCATGCCTTTCCACCATGCCAACATACCGTCTTCGTCCTGCAGGTCACCGAGGCGACGCAGGATAGACGACTGCGAAGCAGCCAGCTGGTTGGCATCGAGGTATCGGGCCAGACTACGCATACGCTGGGTGTCGCGGGCGGCATCCATGAGCCACGGGGTTTCAGCCAGAACGGTCTGCTTCAGACTCTCGTTCTTTTCCAGCACGCCTGTGAGCGACTCGTCGGGACGCTGCTGCCAGAGGTTTATGGCTTGGGCGATGGCGGGCGAGCTGCCGATGATGTGCTGGGCTATGGCGTTGGCATAGTAGGCGGTGACGAGGCTCATGGCGTTGTCGCCCGAGGGGTTGGCCATCGACGGCAGAGCCTGTATCATGAGCCATGCGGGGTTGTCGGTATATTCTATAGTGGTATGCGTGCGCGTGGCGCCGGCGGAGTATAGGGATGTCAGGTCTATGGTGTGGGTGCCGGTGCCCGAGAGGGTAAACGGACGGGTGTTGACCACCTGTTCACGGTCGGGCAATACGGGCAGATAGTGCTGTTCGCCATCGGCAAAGTCGCTGCCGGTAGCCATAGCCTTGCACACCACAAGTGTCTCGTCGGTAGAGAGGTCGAAGGCGAAACAGAGGGTAGCCGCAGCCTTGGCATCGACATCAAAGTTCTGCTGACGCGCCACGAGGGTACGACTGCCGTCGGCGGTGGTGATCTCCAGACGCAGCCGGCCACTCTGGCGATGGTCCGAGGCATTGGTCACACGCACGGCGATGGTGGCATGGTCACCATTGCGAACAAAGCGGGGCATATTGGGCTGCACCATCACCTTCTTCTGTGCCACGGCGAGGGCTTCGATTGTGGCAGCATTGAGGTTGCGGTCGTGTACGAGGCCCTTGAACTTCCACGTGGTCACCGACTCAGGCAGACGGAAACTGATGGCGATGTCGCCCTTGGCATCGGTCTGCAGGGAGGGATAAAAGAAGGCGGTCTCATTGAAGTTCTCGCGCAGAGAGGCCCACTCGGGCTCCTTCTCTGTCTCGGTGGCCGACGGCTCGGGCGTCGCCGCATCAGACGCCAGTTCGTCCTTGGCCATATTGGCACGGGTCGACTCGGCGCTGGCTACTCCCCTCACAAAGAGTTCCCTGCCTGCAGATGCCGAACCGGCATACATGGGACCTGCGATGCGATAGAGGATCCGACAGGGCCACTCCGTGAGCTGCGAGAGCGACAGGTCGGGCTCTGCCAGCATCTTGGTCTCGAGATAACTGTACAGACCGATACTTCGGCTGTAGGGTATGCGCCAGTCGGCATTGTAGAGCCGGCTTGCGCCATACTCGTTGTAGAAGCGCCAGTCATGGGCATAAATGGCATCGAGCGAATGGTCGTAGAGCGAGGCTATGAGCTGGGCGTCGGCGGGCTTGCCGTCGGGGCGGCTCACGTGGAGGGTCCACGTTTCCTGCTGTCCAGGCACGAGGCGGTCGCGGAAGGTGGTCCAGCGTGCCACAAGCCGCTTGTCGGGCATGGGCCGCATGATGCGCTGGGTGTGTATGTAGCGGCGGCCGTCCTTGACCCAAGCATAGGTGAGGGTGAGGGCGTCGCCATAGTCATCGCGGTAGGTGAAGTCGCGCAGATGGAGCTGGCCCTTGAGGTGGAGCGAGCCGCTCTCTATCACGCGGTCGTCGGCAAAGAGTGTGTAGACGACGTACTGTTCGGGGGCAGAAGAGCCCAGTTGCAGCCGCACCTTGTCCTTGCCCTTGAAGCGGGTGCCGCTCAGATAGAACCAGTCGGGGGTATCGATGGGGGCACGGCTGTCGGTGGCGCTGAAGAGTACAAACGGGTGTTCGAGGGTGTCGCTATCGCACACGGCGGTGAGCACATGGCGGCCGCTCTTCAGCCCCTTGAGGATGGCTCTCAGGTCTACCGCCTCGTTGGCCTTGGCGGTATAGCTATGTTTGCCGAGGGTGTAGCTCACGGTGCCGTCGATATTCTGACCGGCGCTGTTGCGGTAGTCAAAGCGTATGGAGCCGATGCTGTCGCGCTCTATCTGGTCTGCCATGTCGCAGCTGAGCACCGTAGGACGCATACCAAGGGCTACAGAGGTCTGGGCGTCGTGGCTCTCGCCAGCGGCATCGGTGACGGTGGCGCTGACATCAAAGGAGTAGAAGACCTGACGGTCGTAGTCGGCATCCTTGACCGTGAGGGGCAGGCGCAGACCGAAGCGGCCCAGACTGTCGGTAACCGTGGCGGGCAACTGCTCGACATGGCTGTCACCGCGACCGAAGCGCCACCACCACAATCCTATCCGGCGTGTAGACTTGGCGCTCACCTTGGCGTGCTGCACAGGCACTCCGGCATAGGTCATCACCCTACCGGTGAGCAGGAGCGTGTCGCCAGCCTCGTAACGGGTGCGTATCGTGTCCCATTCTATCTTGAACGTAGGCCGCTTGTATTCCTCGACCCTGAAACTGGTGCTGAGCGAATAGGGCATGTCGCTGTCTATGTAGTATCTACCGGTGAGGCCGGTGGCGGGCAGCACAAACTGGCTGTGGGCGGTGCCATAGCTGTCGGTGGTCACCTTGTGCTCGGCTATCACCCGACAGTTGGCGTCGTGCAGACGTAGGGTGAGGTCGCGACCTGTGATGGCGTCGCCTTGGGTGGCGCTGCTCCTGTAGGCTCCCACCACAGCCACCTGTACGGTCTGTCCGGGACGATAGATGCTGCGGTCGGTAAAGAAGCTGAACCGCTCTTCTGCCTTGGACTTTAGGTATGAGAGCATCGACCATGTCTGACCAAACGGACTGTTGATGTCCATGCCCGAAGTAGCACGCATATAGCAGTCTGCCCACTTGTCCGTGCAGAGCGCCTCGCCCTTGCGGTTGACGCGGATGACGGTGTCCTGGTCGCAGCGGCGCATGTCGCGTCTGATGATGACGGATGCCTCAGGCACGGGGTTGCCCGTTGTGGCGTTTACCACTACCAGCCTCATATTGGCATTGCCCTTAACCGACTGACTCTGTACCATCAGGAGCAGGTCGCTTACGGAGAGAAGGGCATACTGGGGCTTCACGCCCTTGACATCGGCCTGCACCTCGACCAGATAACTGCCCAAGGGCAGCGGGGCGAGCGTGGCAGAGTCGGAGAGCAGCTTGTAGTCGGCATGGCCGATATACTTGCGCACCACCGTCTGCACGGGTGTCTTGCCTGCGTCTTGTCTGAGCGTCTCCACCAGTTTGTCTTTCTGTTGCAGAGTCTCGCTACTGATGTCGGCATAGGGCTTGCTGAGCCGATAGACATTGAGGGTGAGCTGGCGGATATTGCGTATCGAGTTGATATGTATCTTGCGCTCCTTGCCGGGCAGCATCTGCCGCTCCTGGAGACTGATGTTGAACTGGGGCGAGGTGAGGTCGGTGCGCTTGTTGCGCAGGATATTCATGCGGGGCCATGCTCCCCACTTGGCTATAGCCCAGTCTATGTATCTTATGCGGCGCTCTACGATGTCTTTAGCGTCTTCATCCATAGCCTCATAGTGGTCTATGGCCAGTTCGCCACACTCGTCGAGGTCTTGGTATACATTGATGAGCGAGTCTATGGCGTGCTGGTAGTGCTGCTTGCCGCTGCGGGTGTAGAGCCAGTCGCTGTGGTTCTCGCGCAGGTCGAGACAGGCGGCAAGACAGGCGGCACGGCGGTTGCCGTGGGCTTCGTAGTAGCGGTTGAGCAGCCCATACTCCTTGGCCTCACCAGCCACAACGTGGAGCAGGTCGCCTCCGAACGCCTTGCTCATATCCCGGCGCTCCACGGCGGGCTCGTAGGTCTTGGCCTGGGTCTTGGCGAGCAGGTCGGGGTCTTTGAGGGCGCGGGCAAAGCAGTTGCGGCTCTTCTGCTGATAGGCTTTGCGGTTTATACCTCTCTGCTGCATGGCGTAGAGCTTGCCCAGGGCGGTGGCATAGACGGCGCGCTGCACGGGCGACTTGGCGCGCTGCTCTTCGGCAGCCATCTGCGCAGCCACGGCGTCGAGCGAGTCGGGCGATATCTGGATGGTCAACCCTCCACGGGCTATCTGTGCCTTGACCAGATGGCCGTAGGCTTTCTCGGCAGTGGCGCGCACGATAATCTTGTCGAGCACGGCGATGGCAGTGCGTGGCTGCCATGCGGCGGCAGCCTTGTCGTAGCGCTGCCAGAGCGAGGTGTAGGTGTCGGCAGCCGATGCCCGCACCACGGCGATGAGCATCAGAGTGAATAATATGACCGATTTTTTCATTATTGTCAGTTCTGTAGTTACTATATCGCAAAATTAGTAAAAATAGGTGGTCACTACAAGAATATTTATATAAATGTCATTAAAAAAGCTCATTGTTTGTCATTTTGTCTTGACCGCTGCCCCACCCGACTCTATCTGGCTCGCGGGCGCAGCCATCCACAGGCTGTGACTGCTCGGAGAGAGCGCCGCGACGATGCGTAAAACAATCCCCGCAGCCGACTGCCGACTGCGGGGATTTTGCGATATGGGCTATACCCACTGCCCTACTTGGCGGCACGGTACTGATACCGTCCTCCGGTGATGTCCTGAAGACTGAGGTGGCGATAGAGGATGTCGTACATCTCGGTGGGCTGACTGCCCAGACGGAAGTGGACGCCATGGTCTTCATAGATGAAGCAGATATCGCCATTGCCGTCGAGCGCCATGGATGAATAGGCAGAATAGCCATCGGTAATCTCGTGGCGCTGCCATCCTTCGGCCCAGCGGTCGGGCGTGGCCCAACTGTCGGCTGTGTCGAAGGCTTTCCAGTAGATAGAGACATGGCTGCGGCGCTCAAGGTTGGTGGGATGGTTGCCAGGGGTGCCACGGGGCACGGACTGGAGAGCCACATAGACCTTGCGGCCGTCGGCATCGAGGGCTGGGATGAAGAGTATCTCGCCATTGCAGTTGTTGTTGATGGTGGCTGTACCGCCGTCGTGCTTCTCCGAGGCTACAGGCTCTGCCCAACTGCCGTCCTGGCATTGGCGGTCGGCGTAGGTGAAGATGTTGAACCATCGGCCGTCCTGACCGCTGCGACGACAACTGAGCAGCACGCGGCCGTCGGGCAGCTCTTCTATCTTGGCTTCATCGCCCTGGGGGGCTGGACGGGCGTCGGCACCGCCGAGGGGTACCCATGTGTGGCCGAAGTCATCGGAGTAGACGACCAGACTGCCCTCATTGGTCACCACGGCTGAGTAGAGGCGGTAGTAGGAGCCATGCTTGACGAGACGGCTCTGGCAGATGCGGCCACTGGTGAAGAAGAGGCGGAAGATATTGCCATGACCGCGATAGAGGTCATAAATCTGCGAGGTCACATCGCCACCGTTCCAGGTGTAGCCGTCGTCGAGGCTGTAGTAGCGGCCCACCTTGAGTACCTTGGAGTAGTCGCCGGGAACATCTACACGCGACCTGCCGTAGCCCACTTCACCCGAGCCGGTCATAATGAGCATGCGGCCCGTCTCGCGGTCGCGCACCACGGCGGCATCGCCATGACTCTGGTCGAAGTTGCCGCTGCCAAATCCCATGACGGCGCAGCGGGGAGCGGTCCAGGTCTGTCCGCCGTCGTTGCTGTGGCGTACCTCAATGCTGATGTTGCCCACCGAACCCACATCGCCCCAACTGGTGGCGTCGGTCACGCCCGAGCGGTTGTCGGAGAAGGCTATGACGTGGTTGTCATACGCCACGATGGCGGGAATGCGATAGTACTTGTGGCTGGCGGTGTCGGTCTTCCACAGCGTGGTCTGTGCGCACGCGGCAGTGGCGACGACGGCCATGCCAAAGGTTGTAAGGATTGTCTTCATAATTAGTCTTTACTATATTTGTGATTATTGTTCTGGGTGCAGGGGGCTGACCGGTGCAGGCAGCGGGTTCAACTGAGGCTGTCGAAGTAACGCACCACGGGCAGCAGGAACGGCGAGAGATACTGGACGACCCTGTCGCCACGGTAGGCGATGCGCCCGCTGCTCCACGCCACATAGACGCGGCGGCGGGCACGGGTGAGGGCTACATAGAGTTTGCGACGGTCTTCGGCACATTGGGCTTCGTCGTCGCGGGTGAAGTAGTTGGGATAACGGCCGTCGACGACATCAAAGACGATGACATTGTCAAACTCGAGCCCCTTGGCCTTGTGGATGGTGGAGACAAAGATGCGCTCGTCGAGGACATCGGAGCCGCAGAGGTCAGACTCTTTGAGGGTGTTGGTCTCCATGAGATGGCGCTGCAGCTGCTCGGCAAGCGACGGCGCGAGGCTGCTGTCCACGATGTCGTGGGCGATATAGCTGAGCACATAGCCTATCTTGTGGGGTTGGGCATGGTCGCCGCCCATCTGGCGCAGGTAGTCGTAGACGGCACGCATCTGGCTGACCATGGCAGGACTGTCGCCAGCCGGCGCATGGTCATAGAGCTGCTCACGGGCACGGACATAGAGGTCGCGGTAGTTGCGGCGCAACATGTCGGCAGCCCTGCGGGTGGCGGCACGGTCAAGAAACTCCTGCTGCTCGGGGATGACCTCGCAGCAACGACGGTAGAGGTGGACCATGACGCGGCAGGTGTCTTCGACATCGACATCGGCAAGGTGGGCATTGTCTTCGCTGAGTCCGAAGAGATGTTGGCGGCGGAAGAAGTCAAGCCGGTAGCTCACCAGCTCGGGATGGAGCAGGCGCAGGAGCTTGAGGGTGTCGATGCAGCGGTCGTGAGCAGGAAGGGCGACATCGGGGAGATAGCGGCTGAGGTTGTGAACAAGGATTTGGTAGTCGTACTCGACATTGTGACCCACCAGACGGCAGTCGCCGATGTAGTCGACAAACTGGCGCAGTGCCTCGGCGTGGCTGACGAGGGTGGCGTGGCGCCGCTCTTCGATGATGGGGTTGGGGATGTCGCCGAGCATCTCGGGGATGGGGCGCTCGGTCTGGATATGCACCACAAAGGAGGACCCCTCGACCATGCGGCCATGCTGCATCTTGACAGCGGCTATCTGCAGGATGTCGTCGTCGAAGACGCTGAGTCCGGTGGTCTCGGTATCGAAGACCACCACAGGAGCGTCGGCGTCGACGGCAGCCACAAAGTCCTGCACGTAGGTGGTGGAGTCGTAGAGCAGAAAATCGGAGGGCAGGAGGGCGCGGTTGAGCATCTTGCGCATAAACTCGCGGGCAGAGGCGGGAGCGGCAAAGACGCCCAGCCCATAGAGCAAGCGTGCCCATGCCATGAAGTTGGTCTCTGAAGCAAGCACATTGAGATGGGCGAGCATGGTCTTGACCTGGACTGAGGCAAAAATATCGGTTCCCGACACCTGGAAGAAGGGCATATCGAGGGCATGGAGTGCCTCGCCCACCTTGTCGGCATCATAGTTGGAGTTGACCACGATGGCGGTGGTCTCACGATTGTCGGCAAGGGCGAGGCTGCGGGCAAGGGCAGCCACATCGTGATACTCGCTGTCGATGAGGGGCGACTCGATGAGCCGCATCTCGGCACAGTCGACGGCGTCAGTAGGCTGGGCTGTGGGCAGCAGAGCGCGGTCTACGCCCAATACTTCGGCAGCATAGTGATTGGTCATGGCAAGGAGCGACGCCGGCGAACGGTGGTTGATGTTGAGGTGGTAGATATGGTCGCCACAGCGCTGGCGCAGCAGGGCAAGGGTGTCGCTCTTGGCGCCCATAAAGGAGAAGATGGCCTGCTGGGCGTCGCCGAGATACATCACCATGCCCTCGCCACGGGTGACGGCGGTATCGGTGATGAGGTCGATGATGGCCATCTGCATGGCGTTGAGGTCCTGAACCTCGTCGACCTGTATCCAGCGGTAGCGGGGATAGTCGTTGTCGGCAGTGAGGGCGTCGTAGGTGAGCAGGAGCAGGTCCTCAAAGTCGATGAGCTTGTTCTGACGGCAGTAGGCGGTGTAGGCGTGGGCATAGCGCATCTTGCGCAGGGTGTTGGCGGCAAGGGCTTGGGTACCCACATCGAAGGCGTCGCCATGGATGACGTCGCGATAGTCGTCGGTGTGGTCGTAGATATGTATCATGGCGTCGGGGGTGAACTCGCGACGCTCGGCACGGCAGATGGCTTTGAGGGCGCGCACATCGTCGGCACTGACACAGTCGGGATGGAGCCTCAGCCCACGCGGATGATGATGGATAATCTGGTGCATGAAGTGGGCAAACTGGATAATCTCAGCATACTCGCGACGGCGGTTGTGGCGCTGCTTGATGGCACTCTCTTCCTCGTTCTGGTAACGGGCAAGGATGCTCAGGGCATCGTCGTCGTCGATGACCGAGGCCTCGGCCTCGACAAGGTGGTGCTCGAAGAGGAAGCGGGAACAGAATCTATGGATGTTGCCAACATAGAGCTGGCTGAGGTCGGCACCCTCGATATACTGGGCGATGCGCTCGCGCATGCCGCGGGCAGCGCGGTTGGTAAAGGTGAGGCAGAGCATGTCGCCATAGGCTATGCCCTGGTCGTGGGCACGACGGATGCGCTCGGTAAGTATCTGGGTCTTGCCGCAGCCAGGGGGCGCCAGCACCAGGTGGTAACCGCCTAACGGGGTTTCTATCACGCGCAGCTGACTTGCGTCGGGCTGCCAGGCAGGGGACATAGATTGTGTCATAGTTGTATGAATCTGCAAAAAAATATCCATAACCGCCACATGCGCTGTGACTATGACGGTCATGGATAAGGATTATATCAGGTTAAGGGGTGTGATGGGCAGCGGAGAGGGCGAAGGGGCGACGCCAACATCAGTACGTGTCGGGCGAGTTGCCATAAGGGATGCGGCGCGGAGCCTTGAGGGCTACTCTCGTGGTGGTCTCCATTTTTAAGCCGTTACGCCCTTGAAAGCTCATCGTAGTGAGCTTTCCCTCTATGAGCAGTTGCAACCAGGCTGCTGCCTTTGAGGATATGCGGTGCTCTTCCATATAGTAGTGGGTAGCCTGAGAGGGATGGTTCTTGTTTTTATACTCCCAAGCCTCACCGTTGGCAAGTTGGTCGCGGTCGCATATATAGACCGTGCTGAATTCACGGCCGTCGTCGAGGGTGTGGTTGATGAGCTTGAGGACATATATGCCATCCACAAAACACGTGATACCTTTGTCGGTCGCCATGAGCTGCTTGTATGCCGAGCTGTAAGGTCTGAAGTCGCGGGGGACCCAGAAGATGTCTGTCACCTTGTTCGGACCATGAGCATAGCTGCTGGTGCATATCACAATGTAGTTGCCATCGCCAGCATCGAGCTGTTTGATAATGCGGTCTTTCATCCAGGAGATGTACAACCGCTGCTGGTCGGTCATTTCCTGGGCAGATGGGGTCGAGGGAGTGGTCTTCTGAACCTGTTTGGGTGTAGTCACAGGCGCAGGTGCCGCTTGGGGAGCTGGCTTGGGGGTAGCCACGGGCGCTGGAGTAGCGGGCGTTGTAGGCGTAGAGGGCTGATAGCCTATCCGCTGCTTAATCTCTTCGACGGTGGCATCATAACTGAAGTAGGAGCCGTCGTCACCACGCTTCATCGAGAAGTCGAGGATGGTAGAACCGGGCGTGTTGAGGGCTTCGCCATTGGCGGTATTGATCACGAGGACATTGAGATAATAGTGGTGGTCGCCCTCGGGCCAATTGCCTGTGTCGTAGTTGACAAAGAGGGTGTAGTCCAGATAGGTGTCGATGTCGTGGCTGGGCATCAGGGCACCGTCGCAGCGGTAGATGACATCGGGGTCGTCGCCCGCCACATCACTGTCGAGGGTAACCTCGCCGGTGAGGCTCACGCTGCGGCGCTTCATGCCGCTCACGGTAAGATAGAGGTGGACCTTCATGCCACGCTGGCCGTCCAGGATGACATCGTGCTCTACCCAGGCACGGGAAATCTTGGCATAGCGCCGGGCCGCAGCGCTGGCGCTCATGGTCACAAGTAGGGCGACCATGAGCAGCATGCCAGTGCGGACGGCAAGGGATAAGGAAGAGGTGTTCATATTGTCAACGATTGAAGCCTGCCCCGCATCAGACCTTCTTGGTGGTGCGGGTGGCTATGATGAAATAGGTAATGAGCAAGAGGTAAGCAGCCAGAGAGAGGAGCTCGCTCAGGTGGTTGGCCCACCAAGCGTCGTAGTTGAACTCGATGCCGCCAAACTTGAGCAGAGCGCTCACTACGCCCATCAGGGCACCGCCGGCAATAAATCCGCTGGCAAGGAGGGTACCCTTCTCGCCACGGGCCTTGTTGACCTCAGCATCCTGCGAACGGGTAGTGACAAACCAGTTGACGGCGCCACCCACGAGGAGGGGGATATTGAGTTCCATGGGGATAAACATACCCAAGGCAAAGGCAAGGGCTGAAATCTTGCAACGGTCGAGAACGAGGGCGATGACGGCGCCAATGCCATAGAGCAACCAGGGCGCACCCTGACCGTTCATGAGCGGAGCGATGACGGCTGCCATGGCGTTGGCCTGGGGTGCGGCGAGCTTGCCGCTCTGGAAGCCGTAGGTCTTGTTGAGCACGATCATCACGCCGGCTACAGTGGCTGCCGACACGATGGTGCCGAGGAATTTCCAGGTCTCCTGCTTCTTGGGAGTGGTACCCAACCAGTAACCGATCTTGAGGTCGGTGACAAAGCTACCTGCCATAGAGAGGGCGGTACATACCACAGCACCCATAAGGAGGGCTGCGAGCATACCGGCATTGCCCTTGAGGCCCACAGCCACCATCACTACCGAGGCGAGGATGAGGGTCATGAGCGTCATGCCCGATACGGGGTTGCTACCCACAATGGCTATGGCGTTGGCTGCCACAGTGGTGAAGAGGAAAGCTATCACGGCAACCAACAGGATGGCTACCACGGCATGGGTAAGGTTGAAGTCCATCACGCCGGCATAGAAGAAGGCGAAGGTAACCATAAGGGTGAGCACCGAGCCGATGGCGATAATCTTGAACGAGATGTCGCGCTGGGTGCGCACTACCTCTTCGGCGCCAGCGCCCTTGCCCTTCATCTCGCGGGCGGCAAGGCCGACGGCACTCTTGATGATGCCCCAGCTCTTGATGATGCCTATCACGCCAGCCATGGCGATGCCACCGATACCGATGGAACGGCCGTAGGCCTTGAAGATGGCTTCGGGTGTCATTTCACCCACAGGAGTGACAATATTGGGATCCCACTGGTTGAGGACGGTGTCGGGGAAAAGCAGGGCCATACCCGGAACGATAAGCCACCACACGGCAAGCGAACCGAAGCAGATGATGGCGGCATAGCGCAGACCGATGATGTAGCCCAGACCGAGGACGGCAGCACCGGTGTTGACCTTGAAGACGAGCTTGGCATGGTCGGCAAGCTGCTGACCCCATGTCACTACACGCGAGGTGAAGTTCTCGTTCCACAGACCAAAGGTGGCGACGATGAAGTCGTAGAGTCCACCGATGAGACCAGCTACGAGCAGGGGCTTGGCCTGGCTGCCTCCCTTGGCACCCGACACGAGTACCTGGGTGGTAGCAGTGGCTTCGGGGAAGGGATATTTGCCGTGCATATCCTTGACGAAATACTTGCGGAAAGGTATGAGGAAGAGGATACCGAGGATACCACCCAGCGACGAGGCGATGAATACGCGCAGGAAGTCGGCCTGGAGGTCAAGCATATAGATGGCGGGCATCACAAAGATGGCTCCGGCTACCACAGCGCCCGAACAGGCACCGATGCTCTGGATGATAACATTCTCGCCCATGGCGTTGCGGCGCTTGGTGGCCGACGACAAACCGATGGCGATGATGGCGATAGGGATGGCGGCCTCGAATACCTGACCTACCTTCAATCCCAGATAGGCGGCAGCAGCCGAGAACAGCACTACCATCAATAATCCCCACGTCACACTCCATGCTGTGACTTCGGGAATGGTCTTTTCGGGACCCATAATGGGCTTGTACTCCTCGCCGTCGTGAAGTTCACGAAAAGCGTTGTCGGGCAGCTGCACCGCGTCTTTCTCTTTTTCTGTCATTGTAGTATATATTAGTAATGTTATGATTTATGCAAAGGTAGTGCAAACCGAGCGAAATACAAAACAATCTATTGTTTTTATTTCCGAGGTGCAGCCTACCTTCACGGCGATAGCCGTAGAGTTAATGGAAACTGAAGAGAAAACAAAACAATCTATTGTTTTTTACATTTCCATTCACTTCCCCTGCCCTATCTTCATCATGAAGGGCGTGGCGGGCAGTCCTGTCGAACCAAAGAGGTTGGCGTCTTCGGGATTGTTTTCCCAGCCGTAGGTCACCGTGGTCACTGCGAGGTTGGGAGTGATGAGCAGGCGCACGCTGTCGGTGCCTGCTATCTCAGCCTTGACACAATGGCGCTTGCCCTGGGCGTCGATGACAGCAAATCCGCAGAGATAGCCATAGCGGTCATGACACTGTAGACCCTGGGCCACATGGCTGAAGGTGACCAGGATGGTGCCGTCGCCCTGGCGGGTAACGCCGGTGGCACGAGGACTCTGGCAGACGAGGTCGCTATGGCCATAGTCGTTGTGCAGGGCATGGAGGGCAAGGCGGCGGGCTACGGTATGCTTGTCAAGGGGATGTTCGTCGGTGGGATTGCCCACGTCAATAGTCACCGCCTGACCCGTATGGGCAAGGGAGAGGGCTGAAGTCTGAGCGTCGCGCAGTCCGGCAAGGTCGTTCTTGGGCGTGGCGATGAAGTTGGGCAACTGCACCCAGTAGAATGGCAGCTCCGGACGCTGACGAGCCTGTCGCCAGCCGTCAATCATGGCTGGGAAGAGGTCGTAGTATTCGCCGGGGCGCTCGGTATTGGCTTCGCCCTGATACCAGACGATGCCCTTGACGGGATAGGGAGCCACGGGGGCGACCATACCATTATATATACGTGAGGGGAAATCGTTGGAGAAGTAGCTGCGGAAACCGCTGTTGTCCTTCTCTACCGACACGCAGTAGCTCCAGGGATGATTGAGGATAGAGAGGCGACGGCTGCCCACCTGGACATAGAAGAGGCTGGCAGAGCCATAGCATCCGCCACCATCGTGGTCGTCGATAATCTTGACCGTCAGCTCGTTGTCGCCGGCATGGAGCACACCGGCAGGTATCTGGTAGCGGCGCTTGACGGCATAGCCACGGGTGGCGCCCACACGGTGGCCGTTGACCCAGGTCACGTCGGCATCGTCGATGAAACCGAGGGAGATCAGAGCCTCGCGGCCGGCAAGGGAGTCGGGCACGGTGAACTTAGCAGTGGTCCAGACCACGCCGTCCATCCGGGCGAGAGGCGCGTTGGCCCACAGACCGGGCATGGCGAGGGGCTGCCAGTGACTCTTGTCGTAAGAGGGAGCATACCAACCTTCGGCTTCGCCACGGTCGGCAGCCACCTCACGCTCGAAGCGGGCGTCGTTGGCAAGGCCGCGCAGCTCGTTGGCACGGAAGTCGTCGGAGCGGAGCTGCTCCATGAGCTGGGTATACTTGGGGAAACGGTCTATCGACCCCATGGTCATCCAGCTCTCAATCTGGGTGCCGCCCCAACTGGCGTTGACGATGCCCACAGGACAGTCGAGCGCCGCATTGAGCTCTTTGGCGAAGAGGTAGCCCACGGCGGTGAAGCAGTCGGCAGCCTCGGGGGTGGTCACAGCCCAGTGGCCACTCACATCGTCGGCAGGACGGCTCGCCAGGGCGTGGTTGATTTCAAAGAGGCGTATGCTGGCATTGGTGGCATGGCTAATCTCGTCGTCGGCACGGTCTATGCTGCGCAGACGGAAGTCCATATTGGACTGGCCACTGGTCATCCACACCTCGCCAGCGAGGATGTCGGTCACGGAGAGGCTTTCCTTACCGGCTGAGACGGTGAGGGTGTGAGGTCCGGCGGCGCTGATGGCGGGGAGATAGAGACTCCAGCGGCCGTCCTTACCGGTGCGCACGGTAGCCTTGTGTCCGGCGAGGGTGGCTGTAACCTTCTGACCCGTGGCAGCCCATCCCCAAACGTGTACGGGCTCGCCGCGCTGTATCACCATGTGGTCTGAAATGATGGCGGGCAAACGGAGTTGCGCCATAGCGCCCAAGGCAAAAGCCATGAGCAGGAGTGTCAATGTGTAGATTCTTTGTTTCATGACAGTGGATAAGTTTAACAACTCAATAAGTAGGTTTATGGTCATTGTGTCTACAAATTTACACATTTTTAGCGGTTAAAACGCCATCCCCCGCCATGTTTTTGCATATTGGGATGAAATTGATGGGCAACGGGAGGATGGTTGCGTCGCAGGAGACGGCACGGCGGAGCGCGGAAGAGATGGCAAGGAGCGAGGAGACCACACCGCCAACTTCGTATCATAAGGCACGAGCGCTCGTAACATAAGGCACGTGACCACGTAACATAAGGCACGAGCCCACGTATCATAAGGTACGAGCCAGCCGACATGGTCACAGTGGTGGCAAAGTGAAGCTCCACCCCAGTCTTCCTCAAGGGGAAGGAGCACAACCCAATCTCCTCAAACACAACGAGAATGAACTCACACCCCATGGCGAAGGCTTGGGGAGATGGGCTCAATTCTCTCCCTTTGTAGAGCCAGAGAGGGGCTTCTTGGGTTCACTCCGTAAGCAGCGGCAACTCTGTAGGAGTTGCGTTTCCCCAGCCCAGGGTTGCGGGCGAA
>OHKP01000176.1_pt1 | contig 43545 bp, 36 predicted proteins | sample 1568861 | NCBI WGS metagenome assembly OHKP01 (sample SAMEA3879524, study PRJEB24766) | human gut metagenome | biome: human-associated habitat; feature: feces | place: USA | collected 1985/1987 | reverse complement strand
GAAGTAAGTCCTGTGCAACCTTTGAATGCACTATCTTCTATTCTTGTCACGCTGTTGCCTATGGTGATTGAAGTAAGTCCTGTGCAACCTTTGAATGCACTATCTTCTATTCTTGTCACGCTGTTGCCTATGGTGATTGAAGTAAGTCCTGTGCAACCTTTGAATGCACTATCTTCTATTCTTGTCACGCTGTCAGGTATGGTGATTGATGTAAGGGAACTGCAACCATAGAATGCAGCCATTCCTATACTTGTCACGCTGTTGCCTATGATGACAGAAGTAAGTCCTGTACAACCATTGAATGCATCATATCCTATACTTGTCACGCCGTCCAGTATGGTAACAGAAGCAAGTCCAGTGCAACCCTTAAAAGCATCATCACCTATACTTTCTCCACCATTGATTACTACTGTGGTAAGTTTTGCTTTTGGTATAAATGATATTGCACGTGTTGGTATTGTTGCATTCTCGATTGGACAGCCATTGAATAAATGCCATTCTATAATTGTCACGCTGTTTGGTATGGTGACACTAGTAAGTCCTTTGCAACCATCGAATGCATGATCTCCTATACTTGTCACGCTGTCCGGTAAAATCACACTTGTTAGGCTTGTGCAACTGGCAAAGCCACTTTCTTCCACCGCACCTACATATAGTCCATCGATTGGGACATTAGGAACATGCAAAGTGGTAAGATCTTTGTTCTTAGCCTTAATAGACCAATATGAATCTTCACGATCAACTACCTTGGTAAATTCCACATCTTCTTTTAGCTGAGCGTATTTGTCTTCGAATTTGCGTTGGCAAATGTCACATACCCAATCGTTATTATTGTCAATATGCTTTGCTACGTCTTTCTTTTCACCGCAGCTGCACTCTTTCCAATGCTCTGTCTCAGATACTTTCCAGTCTGCGCCAAAATTGTGCTTGTGTGCACCTTGATTGCCACCTTGGTCTGGAGTAGTTCCTTGGTCTGGTGTTGTGCCTTGTCCCGGCTTTGTGTCTTGTTCGCCCGGATTGCATGCCACCAAGCATAACGCCAACACAGTGAAAACAATCACCACTGCCAAAATTATTGAAATTTTCTTCATAATCCCTCACTTTGTTTACTATTGAGTATATTTGTAAGTTAAATAAAAACCTCTTTTGCAAACAGTTAATATTTCACTTTGTTTAGATTTACTTAGTTTTTTGTTTTATTATTGCTTTTATATTGCAACCTCTATACCGTTCTCAATTTATGCAACTCACCATCTGTACAAACTATAGTAAAATCGCTCGATGTGTTTTCTGCCCAGTTGCTACCTTTGCTGACAGCTTTCCATTGCTCGATCGTACCATTAAAGTTGATTATTTTTAGCGAGCTACAACCCTTGAATGTCCAATCTTCTATACTTTTCACACTGTTTGGTATGGTGATTGAAGTAAGTCCTGTGCAACCATAGAATGCATACCCTCCTATACTTGTCACACTATTTGGTATGACGATTTCCGTTGCATCTTTATTTTTTAGACCAGTTATTTTACACCAATCATTTCCTGACTCGAAAAAGAAATCACTCATGTCTTCATTAACAGCCCACTTCGCTTTATAGGTCTTATCCTGCGCTGTAGTCTTGATTAACAATTTTTCACTGTCTGTCACTTTTGTGTCGCCATCGTACCACTTGTTTCCCGATTTTAATTCAATGAAAGAATCGGGATCTAAATCCGTCCCGTCAACCTTGTAATACGTTCCCAAATCTTTCGAGGAAACGGCTTGACCGTTTTTATTGCACGCAACGAGCGATATAATGCAAGTGACAATCAAAATAATAGCAAAAAGAATCGAAAAATATTTTTTCATTAAAAACCTCTCCTATGCCGACAATTACCGTTATATGCAAAGATGGTGGAAAATGGTAAAATCCCTTAAAATAGTCTATCTCCGCATCGGTCAAGGATAGATTAACAAACAAAGCGTGAAAAAAGCGTGAACGCCACGCTTGTTAATTGCAAATTTAATGCAAAATCGGATATTATTTTCGCTTTGCGATTCGATTGTCGATTATGAAGTCAAGGCGGTTTTGCATATCTATCGACCAATCATAACTTATCAAAAATTCGTAATTGTAACTCAAATCGTTTTCGTCTTCGAGGAAATGCCAAAAATCGCAAGAACAAACCTCGGTGTTTATTGCCGCTTTACCTCTCGAAAACTTGACTATATGCCCTATGCCGTTTTGGCGAAGCAACAAATCCAAACGACTTTTTGCGTTTCGGTACAGCAGTTTGGATTTTTCGACGTCGTGGTCGGGCCAAAGCGCGGACATCATCTCCGACATCGACACGGACTTCCCTTGACGATAAAACAAATATGCGAGCATTTCTTTCGATTTCGACAGCGAAAACTCGACGCTTTTGCCGTCTATTTTCAAATCGAACACGCCGAAAGTCTGAGCGAATATTTCGCGTTCGGAATCCAAACTTTCCTTTATGCAACCTATAATATCGTGTAGTTTTTCTTTGGTATAAGGTTTATAGCAAAATCCGACGACGCTGTGACCGAGTTCTTCCCTAATAGTCTTTTCGTCCTGAACGTAACCGGTTACGAACACAATTTTAGTTTTTGAATTTATTTGCAAAAGTCGTTTTGCCAAATCTATGCCGTTTACGTTCGGCATCATAACGTCCAAAAAAGCGGCGTCTATCTGGTGTTTTTGCGCATAATCGAAAAGCGCGTCGAGATTGCTCATAAACATAGAGCATTGCATCGCGCCGTAATCGACCACGTTTTCTATAAAGTTTTTCAACGGATTCAACTCGTCGTCAACGACAATTATATTCATAATCATTTTCCCTTCGGAACGCCGATGATAACTCTCGTTCCGCATTGCGGTTTGGTGTCGATTCTCACCTCGATACCTGTAATCAACCGTATTCTTTCGCTTGCGTTTCGCAATCCGACGGATGTGTCTTTCACCTCATTCAAATCGAATCCGCAACCGTTGTCTTCAATGGTGATAACGACATTGTTTGCGCCCTCGTCATCGGTTTTTATAAGTATGTATCCGTCGTAATCGTCCACGATTCCCGAATACTTGATTGCGTTCTCGACAAATGGCTGTAATGACAAAACAGGCACTTTAACATCATAATTCCCTATATCTAACAATAGATTTATGCTTTTACCCTTGCTCAACTCGACCAAATGAACGTAGTTTATGATGTTGTTTATTTCCTCGTCAAGACCTACCGTCGTTTTGTTGTCGGCGTCAACGATTGCACGCAAATGCGAGGCGAATTCGGATATTGCTTCGTCGCCTTTATCGAGGCTGTCGTGATACACCGTTTGAATTGCGGTAAGACTGTTAAATACGAAATGCGGTTTGATTTGCTCTTTAAGCACGTTGTTTTTGATTTCAACCAACTTACGTTTGTACGTTTCCGTTTGCAACGCTTCTTTGTTCTTGTTTGCGATATTGATAAAGTGCATCGTAAATATCGCAAACATAATGACGACCATAGAGGACGCCGCAACAGATTCCGTGCCTATTATAACGATTTCGAGCATATCGAGCAACTGCGAGCCTATTGTGAAAATCAATCCGAACAGAACGACGATATACGCCCTTGCGAACTTGACCTTGTTGTATGCGGCTTTGAATATCGGATAATAAAGCAACGTCATCGTGGCAATCTGAATAAGCGGCGGTATAATGCGCTCTTTATATCCGCTAAGCATATAAAATGCGACGATGCACGCAATATTGACAACAATCAATGCGGCAATCGCCCACTTTTTGGGCACGTTCAACATTCCGTTTTTGTTGAGGTGCACCATAAACAGTATAACCGTGACTATCGCAAGCGCATAAAATACTTCCGCAATGCAGTTGTATGCCAACGTGTTCGTACTCAATGAAAACAACATCAAAATATCAATCGAGAATATGTACATCAGCACTATAAACAACAGTAGTACCGTCAGCGACCACGAACGCTCTTGTTTCTTGTATATAATGTTTGAAATGACGTTGACGAGCAACATCGCAAGCATAATTCCGAGCACGACCATCGACAACTGATCGCCTATCATTATCTGATTCGTTTTGAAATCCGAACGCAAATAAAACGCATAGTGCATTCCGCCTTCGTTATTGTCGGAAATCTCGACGACAACGTCCAGCGTTTCGCCCTCTGCGACTTTGTACGGATAATAGTTTTCCGCTCTGCCGTTCGATTTTGTTCCCTTTGCGTCTTTCGACATAACGCCGTATTCAACGTTAAGAACACCGTTAATATACGTCCGATATGCCCCGTCGTAGTTGTTTGCAAACACAAGCACTTCAAGCCCCGGTTCTACGTTTTCAACAATCAAACGGAACGAGCCGTACCCCGTTCTCGGCAGTTTTTGTCCGCTTTCCGTAACCTTTCCCGTCCATACGTCGGGCATAGACAACATTCCGTCAGGTTGCGCGTCGGCAATATTGTCGGTGATAATCCACTTTTCGTAATAGTATTCCCATTCGCCGGGAAGCACCACCCAGTCCTTTCTGCCCGTCATATCGATTTTACCGTGTTCGATTAGCGGCATACCGTATATTTGTGGCAAATAGCAAGAGCATAAATACGTCAAACCCAAAATGCCCGCGGTGATTATCATAAACGCCGCAGTCCAAATAATAGATTTTGCTGTCTTATTGTCTTTGAGGCTCACTTATTTCTCCCCCATTGCCTATTCATTAAAAATTGAAAGAATTATTCCAACATTATGTAGTATAACAGCAAATCGGATTTCTTTCAATATCATTTTTAGAACATCTAACAAATATTTATGTTTTGATTTACATAGCAATAAAATATGACGGACAAAAAACAGCGCAATCGACAATCCATTCGAAAAATAATAGGCTTTTATTGATTTTGCATTTAGGCGTATGATTACCTTGAACCAATTCTTGTAAAACACTATCTGTTTTAAGTGCCAGTTTTCTCCATTTGACGATTAGACGTGCCGTAGTCTTGATACAAGTGGCGCCGCTACGCGACGCCAAGACTACGGCACGCCTTCACTAAAATCACTAACCCGAATCCACGGCGGTTCGTAACGGAGCGGAGCGAGGTTTCGCGCTAACCCGCTTGGCGAAATCCTCGCTTATCCGTCATGCCGTTGCTGGTGTCTTGCCTCGGAATCTTCGGCGGTTTTTAGTTGGAAGTTCGCAGGCGCGATTTTGTCTTTTGGCTTATTACGCCTATCTGTTCGCCTTCGTCGTAACACATAAATTTGTCTTGCAATAACAGTTTCTTTTCTTCAACGCCTATACCGCATAATACATCGTTTTCATCTATGTCAGATATTACATACACAGGTAGTTTTCGAGAGTAAACAATCTTTTCATTCCTCTTGCCATGTACTTCAAAATGTAACGCAATAGTAACCAATCTGTGACAAAACATTGATGGAACAGTAATGTGATATGTCTTTTCTTTCTCTTTTATAGGTGGTTGTGGAGTTTATCAGAAAAGCATCTTTCTTCAAGGGGGAAAATATTGCAGATAATCAAAGCAAATATACCAACGCAATATTTTTCCTATTTCCTTGACGATGCGATGCTTTCCCGATTTTTTCGAGGTGTCGAAAGAAAAAGACAACTCGACAAAGGAGTGTTCCAACTATGTTTCAACATCGTTTCAACAATGTTAATTTAGGTTTTCAACACTGTTTTACTAAATTTCAAATTAGACACAAAACGGCTAAGTCAACGTCCTACCAATCGGGAATTGAACACCCTATACTCGAATTACAACACGTCAAAAAGGAGAAAACAATATGAAAAAGTGCGTCATTTACGCCAGATATTCAAGCGAACGACAGACTGAACAATCTATCGAAGGTCAACTTCGAGTTTGCTATGAATTTGCAAAAAACAATGAGCTTATCGTCGTACACGAGTATATAGACCGTGCAATGACAGGAACGAACGATTTGAGAAAAGAATTTCAACAAATGCTTTCCGATAGCGAACGAACAAAAGAGTGGGATATATGCCTTGTGTATGCCCTAGACAGATTCGGCAGAAACTCTATTGAGCAAGCAATCAACAAATACAAGTTGCAAAAGACAGGTAAAATTGTCATTTCCGCAACACAACGAACGTCGCGAAATATAGACGGCTCTCAAAACCTTGACGGCATTATTCTTGAAAATATGTACGTCGGCATGGCTGAATACTACTCTGTGGATTGTTTTTATGGACACTTTTTAATTTAGACAATAAACCTCCGAATATATCGCCTTTTCGTCAGCAGTGGGTGGCACAAAGAAAATCGGAAGTAAACGGGAAAAATTGTTACTGAAAATTTGTAGACATTAGCAAAGCCTAAGTTGAGCGATTTCAACCTTGGCTTTATTTTTTTTGTGCTATATAGAATTTAGTAGAACGTCAACGCAACAATTTGTTCCGTGGTCGTTGACTTCCGATTGTGCTGACAGCAAATATATTAAATATTCATTTTTCTTTGTGCTTCGTTTGGTGTTGCCGAAAAGGCGAATTCATTCGGAGGTAAAGAAAATGAAAGAATTTCAAAAAGGTGTTTTAGATAACGACAGAGTTATCTCGGCGGAAAATGTGCAGTGTATGGGCGAAGTGATTGCCTTATGCGCCATTAAAACAGTAATAGTTCGTGGCGGTAAAGATTTGCATAATCTCTACAAAGGACTGCTAAGAGACATAAACCGTGCCAGCGACGATATGAGTCGCTATTCCGACGGATATGATATTGCGCAAGAAGCAATGCTATTCCTTTGCCAACATATGGGTAAAAGACTCGATGACGTTTACTACACCAAAACGGGAAGAAAGATTACCATAAAGCAAGGGTGTTTTAGTGTTGCCGACAGATATTTGGCTAAAAACTACGTTGCACCTATGCTTAATACAACAAGCCTTAACGAGCAGATTATGACCGAACCTGAAACAATACTCGACAACGAACAAAAGAACGATTACACTGCTTTTGACGGGCTTGTGGCGAAAATGAAATTAACCGCCGTCGAACACGAAACGCTTTCCATCTTAATGGCGGGTTTTACAATGCTTCAAATTGGTAAAATACTCAACGTCAACCGCACGACAATCTGGCGCAGACAAAACAGTATTCGTAAAAAATACATGGCTGCTTTGCAATAATGAGCCGAAACAACTTAATATTCACATCAAAACCCGAATGAAAGTTCCCAAAAGGCTTACGTCGGGTTTTCGCTTTGAAATGCACGAAATATGATACGGCAAAAGAGATACGAACACACCTGTACGGACACCTGAAAACGACAACTTTTGCTTGCTAAAAGCCTAAAAACGCAGATATATACTGAATTTTTGCAAACAAAAAACCTAAACCAAACTTTATGGGTTCGATTTAGGTTTTGATATGTATGAACGGTTGATCAGTCCGTTAATACCGTTTTTATTTTGCCGAATACTTAATACAAAGTTTCAGCACGTTCTTTGCGCTTCGTTGTAATTCCGCAAGCGTAATTCCGTCCTTATCTTTTAGCGATTTCAAAATCGTTCCGTCGCTCTTGCCCTTAAATCTACCGAAATTAGGTGCGCCCGGCATAAACACGTCAACCTGCGCCCTTACTCGATAGGCTTGATTTTCAAGAGTTTTGAACACTTCGCTTTTTCCGCTCTTCATCCACCAATCGGTCATCACGCAACCTTCATAGCCCCAATCGTCGCGCAATATAGTCGTAACAAGCTCGTAATTGAAATAATTGTAAACGCCGTTGAGCTTATTATAAGAAGTCATTATGCAATCGGGCTTTGCTTCCTTTATGCAGATTTCAAAGCCTTTAAGATAAATTTCACGCAAGGCTCTTTGACTGACACGGGAATCGTTTTTGCTTCTTTTCGACTCTTGATTGTTACAAGCAAAATGCTTTGGTGTTGCGCTTGCCCCTGCACCTTGAACACCCTTTATATAAGCCACAGCCATTTTACCCGTAAGGTACGGATCTTCCGAAAAATACTCGAAGTTTCTTCCGCATAGCGGATTGCGGTGTATATTGATGCCCGGCGCAAGCAAGACATGAGATTTTCTCTCTATCACTTCTTTACCGAACTCATAAGCGAGATTTTCTACAAGCTCATCATTGAAAGTCGATGCAAGAGCGACGCCGTTAGGTAACAAAGTAGAATGTGCTTGCAGTCTTGCGCCGCTCGGACCATCGTTTGTAGAAATTGCGGGAATGCCTTTATCGAACAGCGACTGACAATTCGCCCCGAACGTACCCGCGTTACCTTTCGGACCGTAAGGCGAATTCATCATATAAAGCGAACCGCGTGTGATTGCTTCCAATTCTTCGGGCGTAAACTCTGCAACAAATTCGTCAAGAGTAATCCTTCCGTCTATTACGTCCTGCAATTTGTAGTATGTGTTTCCTTTTTCTTTGAGAGTTTCAGGCAAACGACTTTGCACGCGTTCCCGCAAATTCACGGTTGCAACGGGCGTGTCCTCATAGCGCAAACCGTTTGCGTTTACCATACGCTTATAAGAATATCTCGGCGCACAGGCTTCTTCGCAAGCCTTTATCAACACCGTTTTTTCAAGGTTAAGCGAAAAAATCTGCTTTGCTTCATTTACGTTCTCGCCGACGAAAATTTTATATTCTCCGCTTTCAAGCACGAAAGAATTTTTATAACCCGATATTCCCGTATCGTCAAACGATGCAAAATCTTTTAATTCTACCGTTACGGACAAACTTTGCGTTTCATTAGGGGCAAGCTCTTTTGTTTTAACGTAAGATACCAACTCCCTCGACGGTTTTCCAAGCTTGCCTTGCGGTGCGGACAGATAAACTTGCACAACTTGCTTACCCTTAAAACCGCCCGTGTTTTTTACCGTAAACGTTACGGTAGCCGCAGTTTCCGCATTTTGTTTTACTTTACAGTCGGTAATTTCAAACTTTGTATAACTTAAACCAAAGCCAAACGGGTATATAATTTTATCCCTTACAAAAGTGTTGAAATATCTGTAACCGACGTATATATCCTCGACGTAATTGTTGTATTTTTTGTTCCCGAAATATTTGTACGACGGATAATCTTCGATTTTCGCAATCGTATCGGTAAGTTTACCGCTCGGCGATACTTTTCCGAGCAAGACGTCCGCTACGGCGTTACCCGTTTCCTGACCGCCTTGCCATACGAACATAAGCGCATCGGGCTTATGTTTTTCAATACGAGTTACGTCCATTATCGAACCGCTATTGATTATCACGCAGACCTTTTTGAAATATTTGCGCGTAAGAGCAAGCAAATTTTCTTCCGTATCTGTTAAGTACCAACTACCCTTTTCGATTCTGTTCTCTCTGTCCTCACCTGCGGCTCTGCCGATCACCACGACTGCCGTTGTATTCCTTTTTGCCGCAGATGCAATGAACTCGTCTTTTACAGGCATTTCCTTGTAGCTCATGGGCCAATGTCCCCAATACCCCTCGTCGGGGATACGGTTTTTTGCCCAATGCTCATAGGTTTCCGCCACTCGGCTGTCGAGATTTGCCCCGCCGGCGCGTAAACCTTCAAGTATAGATACTTTGTACGGCGGTTTCACGTCACCGCCGCTTCCGTACCCGACGTAAAAAGTATTGATCTGACATCTTCCGAAAAGTGCAAATTGCCGATTACAGAGCGGTAACGTATCGTCGTTTTTAAGCAACACACAACCCTCCGCCGTTACTTTGCGGCAAAGCTCTCTTATTTCATCGCACGAAGTTATCCCGTCGTCCACCTCGAAAACAGACTTTTGCGACAACTTATTGTGAAGCTTAATGATTGCTGATATTAACGACAACGTTCCGTCCTCCGAACAAATACTTTATTTTACTTTTGCATATACGGTTTCGGCAAAGAGTTTTGCCCCTGCCACGTTTGGATGCACTCCGTCTTGGAACAGTTCGGGCTTATTGTCGAATACGGAATACATATCAATGAAATTATACCCGTAAGCCGAACACATCTCTTTAACCGCCGTTCTGATTTGTTTTGCAATAACTTCGGCGTCGATGTCGAACTTTACAGGCTTACCCTTTAATCCCCATGCGGGCGAAGGTGCAAGCAGATAGATTTCAGGCGACGTAGGTAACGCCTTATATGCGTTGATTATTTCAAGCAAATTGCTTTTGAACGCTTCTGCGCCTTTCCAATTATACGGCTTGCTGTCGTTTGTACCGAACATGATAATTACTTTATCAGGCATAAAAGCAAGACTGTTTTGATAGTTCTTGTCCTTCACATAGGGCATATCTCCGTCTTTCATAGCCGTGCGCCCCGAAAAGCCGAAGTTGTTCACACAGTACCCGTCTCCGAGCATTTTGGACAACACGGCAGGATAATTTCTTTTTGTGAGATGATAACTGCCGTAAGTAATACTGTCCCCTACACAAGCAACTTTAATCTGCCCCTCTTTGTGCTTATTCATCGGATGAATTTTGACAAGACATCCTTTCTCATATAAACATATCATAACGATTGCCAAATAAACGGCAAAACCGCCGATTGCTATTAAGGCAATTACATAAGGTTGCATTATTCTACCGTGCCTCCGTCGAAATTATTTTCGTCTGTATCGCCACCTTTCTTTTTTGCCTTTTTCTTTGCTTGCTTGGCTTCCCGTTTTTTACGCTTTTCTTCCTGTTTTGCAAGATACTTCGCGTTCTCCGTTTCAAAGTCAAGTCCTTTTCTTGCACAATGGTCTTTAAGATCGGCAATACGGTTTTCTTCCGCTTCTCTTTCCGCCTGCTCTCTTTCCACTCTGTCCTGTTCTTCGGGTTCAAGCCAAACTTCGCCTTTTGCAATAACGGCTTCTTTCTTGCGACGCAAAAGCTCTGCATTGATTTCGGGCAGCTTCTTTTCCACGTTGACAAACGGTATCAAAATCAAGAAAGCAACCGCCATAATAATATCAAACAAATAGAACGAAAGCGACATAAACGATTTTACGGCTTCGGAAGCGACAACGCCTTCGGCATCCACAAAACCGAGCTTTAATATGGTGGATTCATAACCGCCTGCAAACGGCGCATAAATCAAACCCATAATCGCTCCGACGATTGCAGTGGCAAGCAAGCCTTCCACTCGGAAACCCGATTTGTATTCGATGCTGTCAAACGCATAACACATAAGCGACGCAAATATGTACGCATTGGGGATCATACCGAATTGTCTTAAAAAGCCTGCGACCATAGCAACGGGAATATTGTCGGGCATTATCCAACCCAATATACTTCCTACGAGCACCAATGCGTAACCTGCAAACGTAATATTTTTGATGCCGAATTTTTTAGCTAACGGATAAGCAATGATTGCGCCGAGTCCAAGCGGAACACCCGTTATTATCTGATACAGCATATACATTGAGCCGTTTTCCACACCGCCGAGCATAAACTTAATGTAGAAATACTGAACGTTACCGCCCTTAAACGCATCTACAATGCCTTGTATCAAAGCAAGAACCGTAAGTATGATCCAATATTTGTTTGTAAAAAGTGCTTTCATTTGTGCTTTTAACGGCACTTTATTTTCATTTTCCACCTCTTCCGCGACGTCCTCGATGATACGTTCTCTCGTATAGTAATACTCCATTAAAAACAGCGGAATGGCAACAACCGAAAGTACGATTAAAAGTATCGGATAACCGTTAATGTCTTTTTCAAGCCAAAACGGCAGTACCACGGAGCTTACAAGCATACCGATGAGAATACCCGAAATAAGCGTCCACGACATCTTGCGGATAAACGTAAGCTGCGCTTTTTCTTTCGGATCTCGCGTAGATACCGATACGATATTATCTCTAAACGTATAGAAGAACGAACTCCCTACCGTATTGTAACAGATAAGCATAAAGAAGAAATAATACCAATAACTTTCGCCGAGCGTTGTGCCGGGAAACAGGAATATCAATGCGCCTATGATAATTGACATAAAGCCGAAAATCAAATACCACGGGCGGAAACGTCCTTGTTTTGATTTTGTCCGTGATAGCAAGAAACCGATTAAAAGCCCCAAGCCAACGCCCAAAACTTTGGTTACGGTCATTATGACTTCATAATATCCGCCCATCTTCTGAATCATCTCAACGTTGCCCGTACCGTACATTGCGCCAACTTGCTGGGTAAAGAATTTTTCAACAAGCGCCGCAACGGTGTTGACGACGAAAATAAGTCCGAGCGGACCTATCAAGTGTCCCAAAATCTTTTCCTTTTTGGACACCGCCCTTGTCTTGACACGTGAGTTCATAATCGGCTTTGCAAACAAGCCGCCGCTCAAAAGCCCCTTACTTTCTTTTGCCATTATTTTTTTCTCCTTATCTCGTACACGTTGCTTTCAAATATCAAATTCAGCACGTTGGCGGCTGCAACCTTAACAAGGTTCATATCAAGCTGCTTATTTTTATAAGCCTTGAATAAATATTTTCTTACCGCTTTCCCGCCCGGTTCGATTAAATCGTTGCCGCATTTATGGCAGAGTTCGTGTTTACCCTTTGTGTCGCCCGTCGCCGTCCAATCGGTCATCACAAGACCTTTATAGCCCCACTCGTTGCGAAGGACGGAAACGCACAAATCGTAATTGTTCGGCGTATATATGCCGTTCAGCTTGTTATAGCTCGTCATAATTGATTTCGGCATACTCGTCTTTACTGCGATTTCAAAGCCTTTCAGGTATATTTCACGCAACGCCCTTTCGCCCACGTTGGACGACATATATTCGCGTTTATCTTCCTGATTGTTACAGCAGAAGTGCTTAATCGTTACCCCCAAGCCTTTATGCGATTGAACGCCTTTCGTTACCGCCGCGGCGAACATACCCGAAACGAGCGGATCTTCCGAATAATACTCGAAGTTGCGTCCGCAAAGCGGATTGCGATGTATATTCATACCCGGCGCAAGCCAAACGGTTACGCCCGTTTCTATCATCTCTACGCCTATTGCCTTGCCTATCTTTTCCACAAGCTCGGTATTCCAAGTCTGCGCTTGAAGCGTAGCGCAAGGAAACGCCGTCATATATTGATAAACTTTGTACCCCTTATTCGGTTTTGCAAGGAAGAATTTTTCAAATCTTTTTATCCACCCCCATTGCCAATCATCGGGAACGTGGTCGATATATCTCGGCGAACCTCCTTTTGTATAGGCATTTTTAGGCGAAAGCCGAAGCCCTGCGGGACCGTCGCTTAAATTGATATTGGGGATACCGCGCTTTAACAAACTGATGCTTGTTCTGCCTGCAACGGAAGGCGTTACGTTATAACTGCGACCCATATATCCGCCGCCTACCGTTAGCTCGATAAGGTCTTTATCGGAAAGCGTTTTCAAATATTTTTCAGTCTGCGGTGTAGTTATAATCGGGGACAAATTTCCATATTCGTTTTTCTTTGTTGCAATATCGGCTGCTTTTATTTCGATAACGGGCAGATTTTCGGGATACGTTTCATCTTTAACGTCTGCCGTTATCTCATCGAACTCGCCGCGTTTTTTGCATACGTTTTTGCAAATTTCGGTAACAACTTCCGCATCGAGATTCAAAGCCGCAACGGGAGTTATATCTTTGATGGAACTGCCTACGAATACACCGTATTTTCCGCTTTGCAAAACGTATTTTGCTCCGCGCTCGTCATACGACGCAAAGTCGGCAAGGTCGAACGTAAGAGTTAATTCCTCGCTCTCATTCGGTCTTAATTCTTTGGTCTTTGAGAACGCACAAAGGGTATGTTTTTCACATTTGATTGATCCCTGCGGTTTTGCAAGATAAACTTGCACCACTTCCTTTCCCGAATATTCTGTTCCTGCGTTTTTAACGGCAACCTTTAACGTTACAACGCTTTTTTCTGCGGTTATGCTTTTCGTTGCAATTTCAAACTGCGTATAGGAAAGTCCGAAACCGAACGGGTATCTTACGTCCACGCCGAAAGTATCAAAGTAACGGTAGCCAACGTATATGCCCTCTTTATACTGCTGTTCGAGTACGTTTCCTAAAATTCCGTATTCGTCCGAAGTGGGGTAATCTTCATATTTATAAGCCCAAGTGTCGGTAAGTTTACCCGAAGGCGTAACCTTGCCGCAAAGAATGTCGGCAAGAGCGTTTCCGCCTTCTTCTCCGCCTTGCGCCATAAATATGATTGCGCCTATATTCACGCCGTCCAATGCGGTTAAATCAATCTGACTTCCGCAGTTAATGACAAGAACAAAATTTTTATATTTTTCGGATAAAAGTTTGATATTGTACAGCTCGACGTCCGAAAGCAGAAAATCCCCTGCTTCTCTGCGGCGGTCTGCGCTCTCGCCGGCTTGCCTTGCCACAACGTACATAGCCGTATCGCAATCAACTATATCTTGGGGTTGAATTTTATCGCCTATCGGAAATCTGAGCGGAGTAACGTGAATTACCTCGTCGAACATCTTTTGAACTTGCCAGATCTTATACTTTTTAATGCGTTTTTCAATTCCGAGCCGCCACTCTTCTTTTTCCTGCGCGAACTGTTTGTCGAAGCGGTCAAGCCAACGGGTGGACACAATTTTAAAGCCTGCGTTTTTCAGTCCGCTTTCGACGTTAACCGAATAACGCTCTTGCACGTCGCCGCTACCCGTACCGCCCTTTATCGTCATACGAACGCCCGCGCCGTATGCGGCGATTTTCTTTGCTTTGAGCGGCAAAACCCCTTCGTTTTTGAGTAAAACCATACCCTCCGCCGCCGCTTGCCGAGCAATCTCACGGTGCAAAAGTTCTCTGTTTGTAATATCTGCCGTAGGATTACCGAAAAGCCTGAATTTAGCCATTTATTCCACCTCCATCATAATTTCCTGCGTTATATGATTTTTTGTTTTAATTAGTATCCTTGTCTGACCTTTAATCGTCCCCGCCCGAACTGCCGCAAGCAGGCTTCCGCGAAAACTGTTGTGATAAGGGTTATTATAAGTTTCGTCTGTCTTTACCTGTGCCGAACCGAAGCCTTGCAGATACACGCTTTCGCCGATAAACTGTAAGTCAACCTGTTGTTCTATATAAGGAACGATATTACCGTTTTCGTCAACGAATTTAATATGTATAAACGCAAGCTCACCCGTTTTTAGCTTTGTTTTACTGGTCTGCACATTAAGCGTAACGCTTTTGCCCGTAGTAAGACAGCTTTCGCCTATTTTGCGCTTATCTTTATCATAAGCGATTGCTTTAAGCGTGCCGAATTTGTATTTGACTTTGAATAAGGCTTTATATTCCTTTACCTTTTTATTGCCGATTTTCTTTCCGTTTAAGTACAGTTCTATAGAATGTGCGTCGGCATAAACCTCTACGACTGCTTTTTTATTATCATAGCCTTGCCAATTCCAACTTGCAATACAGTCCGTAAATCTCCATGCGCTTTTGAACGGAACTTCATTTCTGTGATTGAGCGGCCTTACGCCGATATACGGTTCTTTCGTAAGCCCCCAAACCCGTTTCATAAATTCGCTTTCGGCTGTAACGTTGCCTTCCAAGTCTATCGTTCCCGAACCTGCCAACAGCGGCAAACCTTTGTAACTGTAATAAGTCCAATCGCCGACGCCCGCTTCGCCGAGATAGTCCCAAGCCGCCCACACGAAATCGCCTATAAGTCCCGGTATATCTTTGACTTTCGACCAATTATACGGCAAATCTTTTACCATAGTTTCCGTGCCGAGCATCATTCTTTCGGGATATTTTTTTCCGTCGATTTCATATCTTGACGAGCCGTAGTTCAAACCTATGACGTCAATATTATCTGCAACTTTCAAAGCAACTCTTTCGGCTTTTTTCAGCTTGCTCATAAAAAACATTAAGCCGCCGAGCTTTTGCGCCATCGCATTAAAAAACGTCGATCCGCTCTTTTTCTCTCTTTTTCTTTTCGTTTTGTCGGGCAACGGTTCTCTTTTGTATTCGCCTTTGTCTTTATAAATACCGAAGCCCATTTGCGCGTACACGTCAATCAAAAGATTCACGCCGCAAGTTACAGGACGGGTACTATCCAAAGATTTTACAAAATCACGCAACTTTCCGCAGAGTTCAATACCTTTATCCTCTGCCGTTTCCGATACTTCGTTGCCTATCGAATACATTATTACGCACGAGTGGTTATAGTCCTTTTCTACCATCCGCGTCAACGTAAACTCATAATCGGAATAGAAGTCTCTCGAATAGTCGTGATATTCTTTCGGAATATACCAACCGTCAAACGCTTCGTCCATTACGAACATTCCGAGTTCGTCGCAAGCACGCAAAAAATAACGCGAACAAGGATTGTGGGCGCAACGGATCGCATTAAAGCCTGCTTGCTTTAATATTCTTACTTTTCTATACTCCGCTTCCTTAAACGAACACGCACCCAATATTCCGTTATCAGAGTGAATACAGCCGCCCCGCAATAGCGTTTTTTCGCCGTTTACGAACAAGCCTTGTCGGGGTATAATCTCTACCTTGCGTATGCCGAATTTAATTTCCTCACAGTCTTTATCCGTTCTCACCACGCATTTATATAGGTAAGGATTTTCTACGTTCCATAGTTTGACGTCTTTAAGTTCTATTTCGCCCGCTTCCCCTTTATAGAGCAAAATCGCCCCGTCATAGATTTCTACATACGGATGCGATTGGGATAAAATATCAACTTTAATTTTTGCAGGTTTAACGGAAAGCGTGGTAACTCTCACGCTCTGAATATCATTAAAATCCTTTTGAATCAACTGCACGGAACGATATATCCCGCTACCCGTGTACCATCGGCAATTGGGTGTAAGCGTGTTGTCGGCAATAACCTCCAATACGTTTTCTCCCTCTATGAGTTTGCCCGTAAGTTCTACCGTGAAATCGGAAAAGCCGTTCTTGTTTTCCCCTATGACTTCTCCGTTCAGTTTAACCGTTGCGTATCTATAAACGCCCTCAAACAGTAAGGCAGTAAACTTGTGTAAATTTTCTTTGACAACGCAAAAAGACTTACGGTAAACGTATTTACCGCCCGGAAAGAAAGCGCATTGTTTTCCGTTTACGCAGTTTTCGTAACGCTTTTCTTCGATCATGGCATCGTGCGGAAGCCGAACGGTTTTTTCTTTACCGTTTTCTTTCGTTAATATCCAATTGTCATTGAACTCTACTATCATTTTTCCCCTACCGCGACAAGAATTTCTATAAAACTCGCCATCCTGCCTATATTATATAAATTTCTCAAACAAAAATATTGCATTAAAGTCCGAAATATTATATAATAGTACGGGAGTTGATTATGGATACTAAATATTTGCTTAAAACCTGTGAACTTTTATACGCTTCGTACAATCTACCGATTATATGCTTTAACGACAAAAACGAAGTCATAGATTTCAATTGTTCTTATCTCGGTTATGAAAAAGTTTTCCGCCACATTGCCAATAAAGTTACAGGCGAAAGCAATCCTTCGCTTGTTTCGGGCTATGCAGGACTTTACGGCGCAATTAAAACAACCGACGGAAAAACACTTATCTTAATAGGACCGTTCAAAAATAAAAAAATTACAGACGATCTTTTTGCGTCCGTAATTCACGAGCATAATCTTGATTGGAACGAGCTTGATTTGCTGAAAGAATTTATCGGTAGTATTCCGCGCATATCGTACAGCAAGTTTCTCAATTTCGTTTGTCTTGTACACTATTTAATCAATAAAGAAGAAATATCGGTTGTCGATTTCTTTAATAGTCAAAACAATGACTTCAAAGTTCCCGAAAAACACACCGAAGAAATTTGGAAAGAAGATGACTTTATTCACGGTACTTATAACCTTGAACAGCGGCTTTTAAGTTATGTTAGAAACGGCGACGTGGAAGGGCTTGCGGCATTTTTCAAAACGGTTGCCAATACCCCCACTCCCGAAGGCAAACTTGCCGACGATGCGCTTCGTCAATCAAAGAATATTTTTATAGGATTTATAGCGCTTGTCGGTAAAGTCGGGGCAATTAAAGGCAATCTCGATATAGAGCAAACATATCAGCTCATAGACCTTTATACGCAAGAATGTGAGCGTTGTATTTCAGTTAATCAAGTAAATGAATTACGGTATAATGCCATTATAGATTTTGCACAAAGAGTTGCCGACCAAAAGCATCCCGAAGCATATTCCAACGAAGTATATTCCGCGCTACAATTTATAAAAACTCATACCAACCAACCCATAGGCGTTGCCGACGTTTTGAAGCACGTTTATAAAAGCCGTTCTATTTTTATGGAACAGTTCAAAAAAGAAACAGGCGAAACGATTGCCCGATATATCATAAAAGCAAAATTACAGGAATCAAAACAACTGCTTGCTTATTCCAATAAGTCCATTGCCGATATAAGCAATTTCTTTTACTTTTCGAGTCAGTCGCATTTTCAAAGAGCTTTCAAAAACGAATACGGCATTACCCCTCTTACCTACCGCAAAAAGAAACTAAACAAGTAGTAAACATCCACCCGCATAGCGGGAGGCTTTTATTTTTCGGGGCATAGCCTTTGTTCACTGGCGTAACACAAATGTGCTTTTTATTGGCCTGCCAGCCTTGCATTTCTTACTTACAGACTAAAAGGAATAAAAACTTCAAATGGCTCTTTGACGGGTGCTTGACTTATACAAGTGCGCCGCTACGCGGCGCAGTCAAGCACCCGCCAAACAACTCGCTAAAACTCGGATAAAAAGGTCAACTCAAAGCCGAGCGAAATGGGTCGTTCGCCGCTAACCCGCTTGGCGAATCGCCCCATAATTCTTCGCTCGTCGGCATATTTTGAGCCTTATTCCTTTTACATATTCCGAGTGTTTTTTCGCTCCGTTTTGTTTCGGGCGGCGTTTTTTGCGCCGTCTTTTTTTGTTGCCTAAAATCCATTTTACAACCATTCCACAGTCTTTTTTCATCTTCACAAAAACCATTGTAAATGGAAATTTTCCATTGAAACTACATTTCAAGCCATTCACGCTTTTTTAGAGAAGTGTTGTAGGCTGTAATCGAGTAAAAAAAACGGCAAGAAATTTTTCAAACCGGTAAAAAACTGTCCGGTTTGAGTTTTACAATGCCGATAGTCTTTTGAGAGAGACGGTTTGTCGGTACAAAAATTTTTCTACAATGAAGAAACAATCTTTAAAAAACTTTTTCAAACAGGAAAAAAACCTTCCTATTTGAGTTTTAGAATACCGATTATAATTTGGAAGAGCGATTTACCGGTACAAAAATTTTTGCGTTTCTTTCAAATACATTTTCAAAGTCGCAAAAAACTTGCGAGTTTGAAGTTTACACTCAACAAAAAACAAAAAGGAGCAGAAACAATGAATTTACAAAAAGCAAAAATTTATCACGACGGCAGTCATTACGTTGCTATTCCGCAAGGCGCATATCCAAGCGGAAAAGGCTGTAAAAGACGTGTCACCAAACCAATGCAACAATTATCACTAACGAATGAATCTCCGCCCGAAGCCCCGAAAGAATGCTTTGAAAAGGCATATAAGGAAAGTCTTTTACTTCCCAAGAAAGAACGTAAAAAGCACATTAAAGAGTTGATGGAAAGCGTTTTTACGGACAAAGCGGAATTAAAGACGTTTGTGGACAAAAATCTTGAACGAGTGAAAACCAACGCCATTAAGCGCAAAGTACGGCTAATGCGAAAACTCGGACTGCAACGATGGGACTATTTCGTAACTTTTACTTATTCGGACGAACTTCAAACCGAAGAAACATTCCGCAAAAAGTTGACAAACACCCTAAAACACCTTGTCGCAAGGAAAGGTTGGAAGTATGTGGGCGTATGGGAGCGCGGGAACGATACCGACAGATTACATTTTCACGGAATATTTCATATTCCCGACGGCAATATGATAGGCAATCTCGAAGAAGTGAAAGATTACGACACCCGAAACCACCGTATGCAAACGACCTTACAAAATACTCATTTTCTGAAACATTTCGGCAGAAACGATTTCAAACCTATCTGCCGTCCCGACGACGTATCGAGTGCCGTTAAGTACATAACCAAGTATATGGAAAAATCGGGCGAGCGGTTGGTTTACGGCGGTAAACTGCCCACGTATTTTCAATCGGATATTTTGGAAGAAGATATCGCCTGCCAGATAGGAGTAGATGACCGCAAGGCGTTGCTATTCGACAAGTTCACCTGTATCAACGAGGGTGAAATCATCGGCGAAGTAAGCAAAGAAGTTATAGACCAAATGCCCGAGTGTAACTGAAAATATTATGTCTTTCGAATCGGAAAGCGTAAACGAAAACGTCTTTTTCGTCAAGGGTAAAGTGCATTGCTTTGTCGCAACCCTTGACGGAAAAGAATTAAGACAAAAAGTAAGCGAAATTTGCATACGTTATCGTTTTTTTCGTTTCCGTCGAAAGACAAATCTAAAACAAAAAAATCTAAAAAGGAGTAAAAATCATGGAAACAAACGTAAAAAGAATATTTGTAGCAAATTATGAAGATTTCGAGAACTGTTATATCTTTTCTCCGTCTATCGGCAGAAAGAAAATCGTAGGCGGTAAAACTTATCGCGTTACGAGGTATTTCAATGGTAATCGAGATTTTGAAACGTCTATGAGAGAACTTGCCACAAAGCAAGTAAACAAAACAGCGAGGTGAACACCAATGAAACCGAAAAAATATATTGCAGGTCTATATTTCAGACTTTCCCAAGAAGACGAACGCCAAGGCGAATCGGCTTCTATTGAACATCAAAGGACGATTCTTCGCAAATATGCCGAGGAACGTGGCTTTGAAGTTCACGACGAATACATTGACGACGGTATTTCGGGAACGACTTTTCAACGCCCCGAAGTGCAACGACTTTTAGACGATGCCAAAACAGGAGTTATAAATACGATTATAGTCAAAGATTTATCCCGTTTCGGAAGAAACTACATAGAAGTCGGTCAATATATAGACTACGTTTTTCCTGCATTCGGTATTCGCTTTATTGCCATTCAGGATAATGTGGATACGGAAAATCGTGACAGCGGCACAATGGAAATGATGCCGATTATGAATGTTTTTAACGAGTGGCATGCGGCAAATACGAGCAAGAAAATCCGTGCCGTTAAAAAAGCAAATGCGCTTGCCGGCATATATAACGTATCAAAGGTTTGTTACGGCTATGTAAAAAGCAACGATAAAAAACATACCCCCATTATTGACGAAGAAGTCGCACATAATGTTGTGCGCATATTCGAACTATACGCATCGGGTTTGAGCGCAAAAAAGATATCCGAGATTTTCAACGAAGAAGGTATTGCTTGTCCGCGAAAATACGCCTTTGAAAAGTTCGGACATGAATTAAGGGCAAACGAACATTGGATCTGGTGTCCTTCTTCAATAAATATTATGCTACGAAATATGGTCTATATCGGACATATGCCGCAACTGATGTCCTCTTCTGTTTCTTACAAAAACCATAAGCGCACTAAAAAAGACAAAAGCGAATGGATTATAACCTACAATACTCACGAACCCATTATATCGCAAGAACTCTGGGATAAGGTGCAGGCAAGACGAAATTCTGTAGCGCAAGGCAGGACAACGTTCAGAACGGGATATACCCATCCTTTGTCCGGATTTCTCATTTGTGCCGATTGCGGTTGCAAAATGAAACAAAATACAACCGTACATAAAGGAAAACGCTCCTATTCTTTTAACTGCGGCGACCATATGCGCTATGGGAAAGCAATTTGTTTTTCTCATCATATTATGACAAAAGATTTAGAAGCGGTTATACTTGACGATATACGCACGATGGCGCAAAGAATCGTGCTTGACGAAGAAGAAATCAGAAATGACTTTATTAAACACAATGCCGAACTTGCAGACGCGTCTATAAAGAAAACCAAGAAAGACTTAAAATCAAAACAAAAACGTGTTGAAGAATTGGACAAACTTATTCAAAGCATATACGAGGACAAGGTAAAAGGAAAAATGGAAGAAGACGTTTGTTTCGGATTTATAGATAAATACTCTGCCGAAAAGAAAACCCTTTTATCCGAAATCGAGACACTTGAACAGCAAATAATAGAAACGGAAACCACAAAACAAAGTGCCGATGACTTTATCAAAGCCATTAAGAAATATCTTGACGTGCCCGAACTTACTCGCGAAATGTGTTATGAACTTATTGACCGCGTTATCGTAGGCGGATTGCCGAAAGTTACAGGCAAGGAACGCACGATAGAAATCGTCTACAAAGTAGACATTGCATCCGTCTTGCGCTATAAACTGCAAAAATAAGCCATTTTAAGCCTTAAATATCGCTCTTCTCATAGTGTCCATAAGAACAGTCCTATTCTGCCGAGCTTTCACAAAAGGTTAAGCGCGGATTGAACGAAAGTCGAATCAAAGGACAATTTACAGGCGGCGTACCTATTTTCGGGTACGAGGCATACGGAACGAAAGCCGAAGGCCGAAGAGTGCGCATCAAAGAAGACGAGGCTGTAATCGTAAGACGAATGTTTGAAGAATACGCAAGTGGTAGACTCATAAAAGACATACTTGACGACCTAAACAACGAAGGAGTGCTTTGTCACGGAAAGCCATTTGTAAGAAGTGTTTTCTATAAACTATTAAAAAATGAAAAATACATCGGAATCGTCAGATTTGGAGACCAAGTTTACGACAAAATCTACCCACCTATTGTAAGCGAACAAGTATTCGACATATGCAGAGCCAAAGCCCAAGCAAATAAAATCGGTAAACATACAGATGCAACTTACCTATTGAAAAACAAAGTGCATTGCGGCTATTGCGGAAAGCCAGTAAGTTCGGATAGTGGGACTTCAAGAACCGGCAAGGTTGTAAGATATTACAAATGCTCAGGGCGAAAAGTCGATAAAAAATGCGACAATACTCCAATTAGGAAAGAACTACTAGAACAGTTGGTTGTCGAGGCGACTTATGAAACTCTTGCGAATCCAAGATTAATAGATAAACTTGCAACTCTAATACTAAACGCTCATCAACAAAAAATGGCAGATGCGTCTGTAATCAATATTATAGAAGGTCAATTACATGACACAGAAAAAGCTTTATCAAATCTTATTGCGTGTATGGAAAAAGGAATCGTGAGTGCTTCCACTGCAAAAAGGTTGGAAGAACTCGAGCAACAAAAAACAGAATTTGAAACTAAACTGGCTTTGGAAAAAGCGAAAGAAACAATTCCTATTGATAAAAAAGACATTGTTGACTATTTGCAACAAGCAATCCGAAAAACACCTCGTCTAATGATTGAATTGCTTATCAAAGACGTTATTCTTTACAAAGACCGAATAGAAATTCACTTCAACTATACAGACTTGATAAGACCTGATGCTGAAAAGCGTCGGGCCTTTTTATTTTACAAATTTTCAAAAGATGTTGTTATGAAACGTAGGTCAAATCTCCCGCTTGAAAAGAAAACAATTAGATTTGAAATGTATGCCTAATATTACAAATATTAGAAAAAGAAAAACCCAGTCAAGCCTTTCTGGTTCAACTGGGTCTCGTTTGGTGCGGGCAAGAGGATTTGAACCTCCACTTTCTTTCGAAAATTAGAACCTGAATCTAACGCGTCTGCCAATTCCGCCATGTCCGCACATATTACTGCTGTTTTTTCACGGCGCAGTTGTCCGAGGCGGGCGCAAAAATCAAACGTACGCGAAAACGCTCGAATGACTTAATGCCAACGCTTATCCGCAATGCATTATGAAGTTATTTTAGCCTATCGGCAAAGCATTGTCAAATCATTAAAACGTCTTGTTCGTTTATTGTCATATAAAACTGCCCTACTCGTTTGTTTGAGCAAAAACGGGAAAAGCGAACCTACGTTCGCCTTTCCCTAATTGAGAGAGAATATAGATTGCCGTATTGCTACAGCACATCTTTTTGTTTGTGCATTGAGGTGTTATCATTATTCAATGCAAAGTTGAAACTTATTGCTTGTCGGCGTGCGTATCGTCTTGCGCGCTGTTTGCTTCTTTCTCGCGCCGGGCTTCGAGTTCGGCTTTACGTTGTTTCACAAGTTCCGTCCAATCGACGTCTTTGTCTTGCGAGCAACAATGTCCGTTGCACTGCCCTGCGTGCGCGCAGCCCGCGCAATCGCTTCCGAGCGAAGGCTTACCCTTTGCCTTTCTTACGATTGACGCGATGATGACGCCTGCCACAATCGCAACCGCAACGACTATCGTCACGATTCCGATCGGGTGCATTGCCGACATAACGTTTTGAAATACTGTGTTTGTCATATATCGCTCTTGTTACGCAAAGTCTGTATTGCGCATTGTGCGCGACTTATGCGTTCTTTTTGATTTTGAGTTTCGAGCCGATGTCGCCAAAGAACTTCTTTACGTCAATCTTGCCCTTGTTGTCAAGCACGATGAGCGTAATGACTGCCGCCCAGATTGCCGCGAAGATGAACACTGTCCACCACCACGCACCGATGAGGTAGATCATCATAGACACAATATAACTCGTGCCGACCCAGAAGAGCAATGTCATTCTGTAAGACTTCTTTGTGGGAAGTTCTGCTTTTGCGGTAGCGACTGCCGCGAAGCACGGGATCGTAAGCATATTGAATGCGATGAATGCGATGAGTCCCGGAACGGTTATACCTGTTGCTTGGATCATAGTTACCGCTGCGCCGATACCGCCGTCCGCTTCGACGTCGATCATACCGCCGACTATACAAGCCGCAAGAGTGCCGAACGTTGCGATAACGTTTTCTTTTGCGATAAGACCCGTGATTGCCGCGACTGCGAACACCCAACCGAATGCTTTAAGTTGCGAGCCGAATCCGAGCGGCGTAAATAGAGGTTGAATGAGTCCGCCGATACCTGCAAGGATTGATTGATCCATTTTCTCGTCTGCGAGGAATTGCCAAGTCCAACTGAAGTGGCTGACGAACCAGATGAGGATTGTGGAAGCAAGGATGATTGTGAACGCTTTCTTCACAAAGTGCTTGGTCTTGTCCCAAAGGTGAGCGGCAAGGTTCTTGGGTTGCGGTACGTGGTATGCAGGAAGTTCCATAATGAACGGCGGGACTTCGCCCTTCATAGTGGTTGCACGCATCAAGATGACCGCCGCGATTGCCACAACCACGCCGAGAACGTACATCATATAAGTGATAACGTCGGGGTGAGAGAATCCGAATTGAGTTGCGATACCGCCTGCGATAGCAGTCAGGATAGGCAATTTTGCGCCGCAACTGAAGAACGGAATGACTCTGATTGTTGCGATTCTTTCGTTTTCGTCGGCAAGAGTACGGGTGTTGATGAATGCGGGAACGGAACAACCGAAGCCCATAATCATCGGCATAAACGCTCTGCCCGACAAACCGAATCTTCTGAAGATTCTGTCGAGAATGAACGCTACACGCGCCATATAACCGCTGTCTTCCAAAATCGAGAAGAACAAGAACAGCAAGAGAATTTGCGGCAAGAAGCCGAGCACTGCGAACAAACCGCCGAGAACACCGTCTACGATAAGTCCCGTGCACCATTCGGGTGAACCTGCAAGCGTAAGGCCTTCGTTTACGCAAACGCTGAGGAATTCGGTGAACGTGTTGAGGATGTTTGCGAGGATAACGCCGGGGCCGAACACGCTTTCTTCATATCCGAAGAAGGTTTTGGCACTGATGCCGGAGCACCACTCGTCGATTCCGCTTACAAAAGCGGCTTCAAGTTCGCCGTCGTCGTTTGCTTCAACCGTGACTTCCCATTTCCCTTTTTCGTCCGCATAGAATTTTTGATTGAGTTCTGCTTCGGTTAATTCGTCAACGTAGCGAAGTTCGTGATCTGCGGTGTAAACGTACGCTTTGGGTTCTACCGATTCGAGTTCGCCGTCTTCCGTGAAGGAAAGTTCTGCTTTGTAGCCGTCTTCGGTGTAGTATGTCGTATTTTCGTCGTACGGTGTTTTCTCGAAGTCAACAACTTGCGTATGATTTGAGTCGAGATAAGCAACGGGATTGCTGTCGAACACGCCGCCCGCGCCGAGGAACAAGAAGTCCTCTGCAAACGTGAGGTGGAACACGAGGAACAAAATCACGAGGAAGATAGGAATACCCCAAACCTTGTGAGTCAACACCTTATCGACCTTATCGGAAGTGCTGAGTTTCTCTTTTTCGGTCTTCTCTTTCTTCGTGAGAACGGTCGAATAGTTCTTGGATATGTATTTATATCTGCTGTCCGCTACGATTGCTTCGAAGTCCGTTCCGAAAACGTCGTCTTTGAACGTCTTTTTGAATTCTTCGACCATTTGAGCCGCTTGCGGATGTTGACCGACTTCGATTTCGTCGAGTTCAACGAGTTTCACAGCATGGAAAAGCGAATTTTCAACGCCGCTTCCGTCGAGAGCGATTCTGCAATCGTTGATGAGGTGCGTAAGTTGAGTGCCTTCGAGAACGGTTCTGCCTTTTCTGGGTTGCCCGCAAACTTCGTACGCTCTTTGCATCAATTCGTCAAGACCTTTTTCACGCAAAGCGGAAATCTCGACAACTGGAAGTCCGATTTTTTCTTCGAGGCTCTTTGCGTCGATTTTGTCGCCGTTTTTCTCAACCGCGTCCATCATGTTGAGCGCGATGATCATCGGGACGTCGATTTCCATAATTTGAGTCGTAAGATAAAGGTTACGCTCGAGGTTGGTGGCATCTACGATATTGATGACGCAATCGGGTTTTTCATCGAGAATGTAGTTTCTCGAAATCACTTCTTCCGGTGTGTACGGGGAAAGCGAATAGATACCGGGAAGGTCGACGATAGCGATGGGCTCTGCACACTTTTTGTACGTACCCTCTTTCTTATCCACCGTGACGCCCGGCCAGTTGCCGACGTGTGCGGTCGAACCTGTCAAACTGTTAAACAAAGTCGTTTTGCCACAGTTCGGGTTGCCTGCAAGCGCAAATCTTTTCATTATTCTTGTACCTCCATCGTCACGACAGATGCTTCGGTTTTACGAAGTGTGAGTTCGTATCCTCTGATAGTCACCTCGATCGGGTCGCCGAGAGGTGCTTTTTTGCGAAGATACACTCCTGCGCCGGGCGTAACGCCCATATCGAACAAACGACGTCTGATTCTTCCGTCGCCGCCGACTGTTTTGATTACGCCTTGCTCGCCGATAATGAAATCGCTAAGCAGTTTTTCCATTTTGTCCTCCTAAAAACTATGCTACTAAAATTTTTGTTGCCATTTCTTTGTCCAAAGCGAGACGTCCGTCTTTGATAAGGCAAATGACGCTGCCGCCGCTTTGGGATATGATACTGATTGTCGAATCGATGGTTATACCCAAACTTTCAAGATGTTTTTTTGTTTTTTCGTCGGTCATAATCCTGACGATTCTCAAATCCTTGCCTAAGGGTGCAAATACAAGCGGCATATCTCTCTCTCCTTTTGCCGATTTTTCAGATAATTATTTTGTGAATATGAAGTTTTATTCATATTTACGATAGAATAGTACAACTTCCGCAAAAATATGTCAACAGATTTAATAAAATAATATGAAAATTTTTTCATATTCTTTTCCTTGATTTATTTCCAAACAAGTTATATAATATAAATAACAATATAAAGTCGGTCGGATTAAGGCATAATTTGCCAAATAATCGACTTGTAAACAAGCGAGCAACGGCGCGATGACGGCGTAAGTATTCCGCAAAAAAACATTTTTGACAGAATGTTTCGAGCGGGATATTCGAGCGTCAGACAAGGAAGCGTTCCTTGAACGACAACCCTAATTTACTAACCGTAAATGAGTTGACGGGCAAGGTGCGATAACGAAGTATCACGCCAAATAGCACGCTCGAAAGGAAGCCAATGGGACAAGAAGTTAGAGAACCCAAACAAGAAAGATCCATCGAAAAGAAAAATCGAATCGTCCAAGCGGGATTCGAACTCTTTTCGCAAGTGGGATACTACAACACCAACACTGCCGAAATCGCAAAACGCGCAGGCGTTTCAACGGGCATAGTTTACGGATATTTCAAGGACAAAAGAGATATTCTTTTGGACGTTTTGGAAATTTACGTCAAAGAGGCGTTCGCACCCGTTTTGGATATGATAAACAACCTCACCGCCCCCGTGAATTTCGAGGATACGATAGGGCACGTGCTTGACAGCGCGATAAATATTCACAAAAAGTACGCAAACATCCACGAGGCGCTTCACTCTTTGTCGCATAGCGACGAGGCGGTCAACAACAAGTTTATATCCCTCGAGGACGAAATCACGCTTGCCATCGCCAACAAGTTGGCGGACCTCGGCGTGAAAAAAGAGAATTTGACCGAGCGTATCCACTTTGCAATGGATATCGTCCAATCCTTCTCTCACGAGTACGTCTACGACCACCACACCTACATAGACTACGACGCAATGCGCAAAATCGTGCAAAACACGCTCGTCGCGCTTTTTGATGACTAATGACACCGTTTTCGCAAAGGTCGCTCGACTTTTTGTATTTCAATCACAAATACAATTCCAAACTTTGGTATCAGGAACACAAAGAGGACTTCAAACAGTACCTCTCCGTTCCTTTCCGCGATCTTGTGACCGCAATGTCGCCTCGTATGCTCGAAATCGACGAGCAAATGATAACCGAGCCCAAAAGTATCGTGTCGAGGCTCTACAAGGATTTGCGATTCGCAAAGGATAAAACCAGCCTTTATCGCGACCATATGTGGCTCACGTTTATGCGCGGCACGAACGCTATGTGCGGGCTGCCCGGCTACTTCTTTGAAATATCCCCCTACAACTTCCGCTACGGTTGCGGCTACTATATGGCGGACGCAAAAAGTATGGCGAGTTTGCGCAATTTGATTCTGTCTAACGCCCCCGTTTTCCAAAAAGCGAAAGAGTGTTTTGAAAATCAATCGATATTTTCCCTCGAGGGCGAAACTTACAAAAAGCCGCGCTATGCGGACTATACCGAAGATTTGAGCAGATGGCTTGAAAAGAAAGACATTTGTTTCATCGCCAACTCGACGGACATCGACCTTCTTTTCTCGCCAAACCTCGCAGACGTACTGTGCGACAGATTCGAGACGATAAAACCGCTTTACGACTTGATGATGACGGCGGAATCTCTGGCGGAACGATAACTAAACATCGGCGCGATAACGAAACAAACCGCGAAACGAACGCTTTACACATTGAAAAACGCACGATAAACATGCGTTTTTGTTTTTTAATTCGGATTATAATTGCCGTGTTATTATCGATTCTCTTTCGCTCGCAAACGAATTTGCGCGCGTATTTTCAAGCAATCGCAAGACCGCTTGCGAACGGATTTTGCAATCCGACGCAACCGCCGTCGGTCACTTTTTCTTCTTCTGATTCTTTTTCAAATCTTCGGTGACTTCAGATATAATCGCGCAAAGTTTATCTTGCTCGTCCACGCAATCGACGAGATACATCGGCTTTGCGCCCTCGTAGGGAAGTTGCTCGCTCATTGCGTATTTTTCAACGCTTTTCGTCATTTTTACAAGCAGTCTATCGTCGAAAATTCCGCCGAAATACACGCCGTCTTTGTATAGCAAATATTCGTTCATCATTGCGCGATGAGTCAAATTTAGTTTTGCCGTTTGTTCCAAAATGAAATTCAGATATTCCTTGCTCGAAGCCATAATATCAACTTAATTATTCGTATTTTTTCGTCAAAAACTCCTGCGCGCTTTTCAGTATGCGCTTTGTGTTGTCAAACGTCAAAAGTTCGAGTGCTTCCTCGTACGGCACGATTTTGTACGTCATATTCTCGAATCCGTCATTGTGGCAAGGTTGTTGCGTGCCGAAATCGCCGAGAAAAAACACGACGGTTTTCTCATTGCCGTTTTTGAGCGTATATTCTATCGTTTTGCGAAATCCGTTGACGATTTTGGGTTTTACCGACGTTTCTTCCCACGTTTCTCGGATTGCGGTTTGCCTTTCGCTCTCGCCGCCCTCAACGTGACCTTTTGCAAATCCGTACACGCCGTAGTCGGTTTGCGTAATCAAATATTTTATGCCGCCGTATGCCCTCGTAAACGTCACCGTTCCGCAAGATTTTTCTCTCATATTACCTCACAAAATAACGTGCAAATTGCGAATATCCGCATTTTTTATTCGTTTTTGGATTGCGTACCCGAACGGTTCGAGATAGTTTCCTTCGATTTTCAACTCGAATTGCTCGTTCATCTCTTTTGCAAACGCGCCGCAAACGTCCTCGACAATCTCTCTTTTCACCCTCTTGCCGCTCTCATCGTTGTCCGCCGTGAGCAGAAATTCGAGAGTGTCGGCAAGCGAGCCGAATTTGACGAGCGAGCGCATTTGTCTTATCGCCCACTTGTAGTACGGCATATGCCTTTTTTCAAGCAAGAACGCAAGTTCGCAAGCGGACTTGACAAACTCGCCGAGCGCGAGCATAGCCGCCCCGTCCTCGCCGTGTTTTATGCACCGAGCGTAGTTATACTGCCCCGACTGCGCCGCCCTCAAAGCGCACGAACCGATTTTCTTGATTCGCACGTCTTCGGGCATACCGTGCAAAATCTCGTTGCGGATTTTGGTAAACTCGCCCAAGTCGTCGCGGAACACTTCACCGTTGGTTGCTTCGGCAAAAAAGAACGAGTCGGTATACAGCCACTCTTGCCAATCGATCGGCGCACCGTCCGAGCCGGTGTATCTTCTGTAGAAATCGTCTATCGTAAACACGCCCTTGAAAGCCGAACTTTCAACGCTTGAGCGAGCGTTGTCAACGCCGTTTTTCAGCGCATATTCCTCTTTAAGTTTATCATATGCACGCATTAGATAAAACCCGATTTTTTCCTCGTCATCTTTGGTAAGCCAAAGGCAGAATCCCGTTTCAAAATCGTGGTCGCGCGAGGTTTGGTCGTCGAATCCGAAACATTCCGAGCCGTGTCCGACAAGCCCGACCGCAATGCGATTTTCAAAGTCGCCAAAATTGCGGCTTATCATTTCCGCACCCGCTTCTTCATAAAACTTTCTTGCTTCTTCAAGTCCTTTCATATTCAAAATCGACGTTTTATCTATCGATATACACTTGATAAAACTTATTTTCTGTTATTTTCGTAGATTTGTTTCGCTCTGTTCTCGAGTTCCGCTTTTTGAATAAAATATCCGAAAAACTCAAAAGACGGCGCGCACTTCGAGCATACGAACGCATAGTTTCCGTCACGAACAAGCGACTTGTCATCAAGGCACTCGTATGCAAGGTTCAAAAGGTTTTCCACTTCCTCGTCGCAGGTTTCGCCCTTGCTTTGCGCCTCGCTAAACGCAAGGTGCGCAAGATTGACATAGGACACCGCAAGTTCGCAAAAACCGCCTTTGTTTTTGAGCAAGTCTATTGCCTTTCGATAGTACGCCCTGCCCTCTGAAAATCTTTGCAAATCGCAAAGCGCGGTGGCATAATTGTTGTACAGTCCCGCAAGGCGATAGTCGTCTTTTTCAAGCGATTTTTCGTACCGCTCTTTTGCAATCTCGTAGTACTTTATCGCTTCTTTCGCCTTTCCGAACGCTTTCATAGTCGTGGCGCAATTAAGATAAATTGTCGCGTCGCCAACGCTCGAACAAGTGCCGCTACACGCCAAAATCGCAAGTGCTTCGTCCACGGCGGCGAGTCCTTTTTCTTTGTCGCCGAGTTTGCGGTAAAGCCCGATTTGCTCGCTTAGCACTTCCAAAAGTCCTTTGGTATCGTTCAAGGCTTTTGCTTCTTTTTCCCAGTATTCGAGAACGCGCTTTGCGCCTTGCAAATCGTCCTTTTCAAACATTTCGTCGATTTTGTCAATCACTCGCACGATAGGAATCGTGCCGATAGGTTCTTTTGAGCAACTGCATTTTTCTTGCATATTTTGCCTCACTCGTTTTGGTAGAAATATCATATCACAAAATTGCGTTTTGGCAAAGGGGAAACGCAAATACTTTGTCGTTTATGCCGCCTTTATTTTCCGTCGCCGCCCTGCGTTTTGCGTTTTTCCGTTTCGACTTTTTGCAATTTGCCGCATACGGTTTATATAATTCCGTTCCGCGCTTCCTTTCAACTGCCGCGCAAGGTTTCAACGACTGCCGCCGCTCGTTTTTCTTAACTACGCTATGTGTTTTTCTTAACTGCGCTATGCGCTTTTCTTTGTTGCCCTCGTTGGTTTTTAATGAAATTTTAATAATACAAAATCCGCATATTGTCGATTTTTGTGTCGGCTTTTGTCGAAAACGCATATTGAAATGATTTACATATGTATTGTATAATAGTTTTATCTTATTCAAGGGGGAAGTTTATGGGAAAACTTCAAAAACTTATCGACAACAAGGCGCAAAGCGCGAAGTTTATGTGCGACGAAATCGCGCATATTTGCAACGATATGCCAAAGCGCGATCCCGGCAGCGAAGGCGAAAAAATGGCGTGCGAATATATGGCGGACTACCTCAAAAACGACTGCGGTTGCGAGAGGTCTGACGTCGAATCTTTCACCGAACACCCCAACGCGTTTTTCGGTTGGATTTACTTCACGATAACTTTCGTGCTTGCAGGTATGGTGCTGTTCTTCTTCCTTCCCATTCTCGGAGCGGTGCTTACGGGCTTGGGATTTGCGATTTTGTTCATTCAATTCGGTCTTTACAAAAAACTCGTTGACAAGTGTTTCCCCAAAAAGACGGGACACAGCGTTACCGCCATCAAGAAATGCACGGGCGAAGTGAAAGGCAGAGTGTTTTTCAACGGACACTCCGACGCGGTTTGGAACTGGCCCGTCAACAACAAATTCGGCGGTACGGCACACGTTGCGCACCTTGTGACGAGCGTTGTGAGCGGACTCGTAGTGCTCGGATTGAACATCGCGGCGGCAGTCGCAACCAAATGCCAACCCGTAATCGACTACACCGTCGCAGGTTACGTCGCGCTTTACGGTCCGGTGCTTTTCTGGATGGGCATTGCGATTTTGATTATGGTCCCCTGCCTCGTCGGTATGTACTTTATGTGGGATGAAAACACCATCACGGACGGCGCAAACGACAACCTCACCGGTTGCTATATGGGCATTGCGATTCTCAAAGCAATGAAAGATCAAGGCATCGAGCTCGAACACACGGAAGTCGGAGTAATCATTTCGGGAAGCGAGGAAGCGGGACTTCGCGGCGCAATGGCTTGGTGTCAAGCGCACAAAGGCGAGTTCGACGACGTTCCCACTTGGATTTATTCCTACGACACCATACACGAAAGCCGTTTTCTCGGCGTAAACTATCGCGACCTCAACGGCACGGTGAAATCGGACAAGGAAGTGAGCGATTCCTTCATAACCGCCGCAAACGAACTCGGCATCAAATGCAGCAAGACGTGGGTCCCCCCGTTCGGCGGCGCAACGGACAACGCGGCGTTCAACAAAGCGGGATTCCGCTCGACGGGTATCACCGCTCTCGACCACAATCTTCAAGACTACTATCACACGATGCGCGACACGGCGGACAATCTCAACCCCGAATGTCTCGCCGACTGCTATGCGATTTCCGTCAAATGCCTTGAAAACTTTGACCGCGACATCGCAAAATAACGTTGGAATATCAAAAAAAAAACGCTGTAAAAAAGCACTAAAAAACAGCGAAAAATAATCAAAAAATCAACGAAAAGTAAGTGAAAAACCAACTTATTCATTCAAAAAATCCTTCCGCATTTTCGGAAGGATTTTTTTATCGCGGTTTTCTTTTCCGCTATTTTTACGCAACGTTATTTTTTATGCCGCTTCGTTTAATTATGTCGGTTTCGCTTTGCCTCGTTTCGTCCGATTCTTGTTGCGTTACGTCGGATTCGCTTTCGGTCATCGATTTGTTTTCGGTCACGTTCGATTTGTTTTCGGCTCTTTCATATTCTTCTTCGAACACGACTTCCCTCTTGTATTCGTCCTCGTCCTCTTTTGCGATTTGCGAATCGACGTTGCCGCTCGGCTCGGTTTCGCCTGCGGATAAGAGTTTCGGCTTCTCACGCTTGTAGACTATCGCCATAATCACGCCGTCAACGATGATGTTCAGCACCCAACTTATAGGCCAACTCAAATATAGCATTTCGGGCGTATTGACCACTTTGCACGCGGTGTAAATCCACACGATACGGAACACGCATATACAGAAGAAGTTAGCAACCATCGGCGTGAACGAGTAGCCCATACCGCGCATACAACCGACAAGCACCTCGACGATACCGCAAACGAAGTATATGGGCAAAATGATTTTCATTCTCGCGCAAGCGTAGCCGATAACTTCGGGATCGGACGTGTAGAGCCTTGCGATATACTGCCCTGCCGTGAGCAGAACGAGCGTCCAAAAAAGGCTTATCACGAGAATCATTATCGACGCTTCAATCACGGATTTTTTGATACGTTTTGGCTTTTTCGCGCCGTAGTTTTGTCCCACGAACGTAACGGTTGCGTTGGACACGGCGTTCATAGACGTATACACGAAGCCTTCGAGGTTGCTTCCCGTCGAACTGCCTGCGACAAGCGAATAGCCGAAAGTGTTGAGATTCGTTTGAATCAGCACATTTGCGACAGAGAAAAACGAATTGAGTATGCCGCTGGGCAAACCGACTTTGAGTATCTGCAACAACTCGTCCTTGTGAAAGCGCAGTTTTTTAAGCACGAGTTTGCAATATCCGTCCTCTTTCAAGAGGGTTATAACGAGCATAATGCAGGACAAATACTGGCTTACGATAGTCGCAATGGCAACGCCCTCGACGTCGAGTTTTGCCACGATAACGAATATGAGGTTGAGCGCAACATTGACGATACCCGCAACCGTGAGGTATATAAGCGGACGTTTCGTATCGCCTTTTGCACGAAGAATGGACGCGCCGAAATTGTACAGCACGTTTGCGGGCGTGCCTATAAAATAAATAAACAAATAGTCCGTGGCCTTGTCCAAAATCGCGGGGTCGGTTTTCATCCAAACGAGGAAATATCTTGCGCAAAAAACGCCGATAAGCCCAACGGCCGTACCGCTTATGAGAGACAAAAGCACCGACGTATGCACGGTGTTCTGCGCGCGCTTTTCGTCACGAGAGCCTATCGCCTGACTCATAACCACATTCGTGCCGATAGACAAACCTATGACGACGTTGATTATGAGATTTATAAGCGCGACGTTTGACGAAACCGCCGCCAGCGATTGCGTGCTCGTTTCGGAAAACTGACCGATAACTATCAAATCCGCCGCATTGAACAGCAGTTGCAAAATACCCGAAAACGCAAGCGGAAGGGACACCGCAATGAGTTTTTTGAGCAGCGGCCCGCTTGTCATATCCATATCTTTGGCGACGGCTTGATGGTGAAAATGAAGTGGTTTCATAGTTTATCCGTTGTGATAAAGCGTGTATTTCTCAACAAATTCCCTCTTGGTTGAGAGATTATTTTATCACTTCCGCCGCCAAAGTCAACCGAAACCGCCCCATATCCATAATTAAAAATTATGGAAATATCGTTTTCATATCAACGCGATTTTCAAAACATACTAATATTGCTATGAAAATTGAGTATACATCGTTGAATATTGATTTCTTTACTTAATTTATGATATACTAGATATATCATAAAATTCGATTTGCGTTACTAACGCTTCTCCGCCGAAAATCCGCATCAAAAAACACCGCAAAAACGACAAGTCCCGACTTCGATTTGAAGTCGGGACTTTATCTTTGAGTTAAATTGCATTATTTTGCGGCTTTTTGTGCTGTAAAACGGTCGAGTTTATTTTTTTCGAGTTTCAAATACACCCATTTTATCGGCGGGCAGATTGCAAACAGGAATTGCGCGAACGTGAAGAGTTTGGACGGATTGACAAATTTGCGTTTATGCTCCAAACCTCTCACCATACATTTGGCAACGTGTTGAGGTTTTTGCACGGGGAACGGCCGCTCGCGAATGACTTTGCCATCCTGCCCTTCGACCGCTTTTTTGAAGAAGCCCGTGTCGGTGGCTATCGGATAGAGGCAAGTGAGGGCAACGTTTTTGGGAAGTTCGTAGCGCAAACCTTGTTGGAAGCCTTGCATTGCAAACTTGCTTGCGCTGTACAGCGTGTAACCGGGCATTGCGAGCTTGCCGATTGCCGAAACGGTGATTGCCATTTGACCTTGCTTGCCGCCAAGATATTCGACGTATTTTTGGTATGTATAGATGGGCGAATACACATTGACTTTGAAGATGTCTTCGATGCGTTCCCAGTTGACGTAGTCCATCGTTTCGTAGTACGGGAAGCCGGCGTTTGCAAAGAAGATGTCGATCGAGCCGAGTTTTTCGGTTGCGGTCGCAAAGATGGAATCGACGTTTTCTTTGGTGGACACGTCGCACACCATCGGGAACACGTTTTTGAGGTTAAGAGCCTCGATTCTGTCGGTGCGCAAGTCAACCGCCAAAATTTTATTGCTGCCGTTTGCGAGCAATTTGAGCGTTTCAAGACCTATACCGCTGTTCGAACCGGTGATGACGATGGTTTTGCCGTTTATCATAATTTTCTCCTTTCAATCTCGCAAATTTATGCGGATTTTGATTAATTTATTTACTTGTAGTATACTATCACGAAAAATCGTGATTTAACGATTTATTATGAGTGATTGTTATATTTGGATAAAATTTGATTAAAAGTTTCGTTTGCGCGGGCTTGCAGAGCGGAAAGAGAGCGGGAATTGTCAATAACAATCGTGGCTTTTGCCCTCAACACGGCGGACGGAACTTGCGCACGTATGCGCGAAACCGCTTGCTTTACGCTCATTCCTCTGCCCTTTTTCAAGCGTGAAATACGTTTGAAAAGAGGCGCTCTGATGTATACGATTTCGTCAAACGCCTCGTCGCCGCCCTCTATGAAAAGCGGAAGTTCGACGACAAGCGGACTTTCTTTACATTCCGATATAACCCGCATAATTTCGGGGTGTGCGAGCGCGTTGAGTTTTTTGCGCTCGCCACGGTCGGAAAACACGATTTTTGCGAGTGCGCCTTTATCGACTACGCCGTTTGAAACGACGCTTGGAAACAATGTCGCGATTTTTTGGATATACGACGGCGTTTTGAGCAATTCGGCATTGATTTCGTCTGCGCTGAGGCAGAAAAATCCCCTTTCATTTGCGATTTTCATAACCTCGCTTTTGCCCGAGCCTATTCCGCCGATAACCGCAATTCTCATTTGAGTTCACCCCAGTTCGTCGCGCTCGTGGCTTCGGCAACGAGTGGCACGGAAAGCCTTATTGCGTGTCCCATTTCGTACGACAGAATCTTTTTTACTTCTTCTTCCTCATCCTTTGCCGCGTCGATAATCAACTCGTCGTGGATTTGAAGAATCATTTTGGATTTCATATTTTCAAGACGTTTTTCAACGTTTATCATAGCGATTTTGATGATGTCGGCAGCCGAGCCTTGAAGCGGCGTATTCATCGCCATACGCTCTGCTGCGGAACGCACCATATAGTTTGACGCTTTGAGGTCGGGAAGATTGCGGCGTCTGCCGAGCATAGTGAGCGAATAACCCCTTTCGCGTGCGTCCTCGACGTTCTTGTCCATAAAGGCGCGAACCTTCGGGTGCATCGTGAAATAGTTGGCGATAAACTCTTTTGCCATATATTGCGGAATTGACAAGTTTTCCGCAAGGCCGAAACCGCTTATGCCGTAAATTATGCCGAAATTGACCGCCTTTGCGTCACGTCTTTGCGCCGGTGTAACTTTGCCGACCGGTATGCCGAGAATTTGCGAAGCGGTGATTGCGTGTATATCTTCGTTCTTGTTGAATGCCTCGATAAGTTGCTCGTCGCCGCTCATATGCGCAAGAAGTCTGAGTTCGATTTGCGAATAGTCCGCACTCACGAGCACGCAGTTTTCGCTCGGCACGAACGCGCTCTTGATGTCCTTTGCCTCGTCGCTTCTCGCAGGTATGTTCTGAAGATTCGGATTGGTCGAGGACAGTCTGCCCGTCTGGGTTATGCACTGATTGAACTCGGTGTGAATCTTGCCTCTGTTGATAAGCGGTTGAAGTCCGACGACGTACGTCGATTGAAGTTTTGCGTAGTGGCGGTATTCGAGCACTGCGTTGACTATGGGATGTTTGCTTGCAAGGTTTGAAAGCACGTCCTCGCTTACGGAATAACCCGTCTTCGTTTTTTTGCCGTGCGGCAAGCCGAGTTTGTCGAAAAGTATGTCGCCCAGTTGCTTTGGCGAGGCGATGTTGAAAGTTTCGCCGGCAAGCGCGTAAATCTCTTTGGTCAAACTCTCGATGAGTTGTCCGTATTTGCTTTCAAGCGTTTTCAAAACGTCTGCCGAAACGCAAACGCCTCTTTCTTCCATATTGCGCAAAACTACGCAAAGCGGCTGTTCAACGTCGAAAAACAGGCTATTAAGTCCTTGTTGCGCCAACTGCTCGCGCAAATTCTCGCTTTCCGCAAACAGTTCCGCCGCACCGGTTTCGTAGCCGTCCGCGCCCAAAACCTGCTCTATATTTTTTATCGGCGCACTGCCTCTTGCAAGGTGTGCGGCAATCATAACGTCGAAGAATTTGTCTTGCTCGAAGCCGTACGTCTTGCTCATAGATTTATAGTCGTAGCATACGAGTTCCTTGCCTGCCGCCGCCTTTTTGAGTGCGGCAAGCGCGTCGTCGAATCCTATGCCTTCGCTGAACAAATCTTCAACGCAACTTATCGTATACTCGGTTTTGTCGTCAACGGCAAACGATATGTCTTTGCCTATAAGTATTGCGATTGTGTCGCCCTTGGCGGCGTTTTCTATCTCCCTCTCGGTTTTGAGAACGACGGTGGTTTTTTCGATATTTTTCTTTGCGGGCGTTGTCTGTTCCGCACCGTCGAAAACCATACGGTTTGCAAGCGACGAGATTTCGAGTTCGGCAAGTTTTTGCTTGACTTCCCCCGAATAAACGGGCGTGAACGCAATTTCGTCGAGCGTACACTCGACAGGCACGTGGCAGTTTATGGTTACGAGTTCTTTGCTGAGCAAAGCGAGGTCCTTGTTGTTTGCGACGTTTTGTCCGAGTTTGCCGGGGATTTGCTCGGCGTTTGCCAAAATGTTTTCGAGCGAGCCGTATTTGTCGAGCAGTTGTTTTGCCGTCTTTTCGCCCACGCTCGGAATACCGGGGACGTTGTCCGACGCATCGCCGCGAAGTGCCTTGTAGTCTATGAATTGTTCTACCGTGAATCCGTCTTCGAGCAGTCTTTCGACGTCGTACACTTCGATATCGCTTACGCCCTTCTTCGTCCAAAAAATCTTCGTCGTAGGACTTACGAGTTGAAAACTGTCGCGGTCGCCCGTGACGATTATGCACTCGTCGTCAAAACGCTTGGACAGCGTGCCGAGAATGTCGTCGCCCTCATAGCCTTGTTTGCTCACGATTTTGATACCCATTGCGGTTATGAGATCTTTTAGCGGTTCGACTTGTTGGCGCAGTTCCTCGTCCATAGGCTTTCTGGTCGCCTTGTATTCCTTGTACATTTCGTGGCGGAACGTCGGACCGTGCAGGTCGAAAGCCGCCGCTATATGCGTGGGTTTTTGCTCTTTGATTATCTTCAAAAGTATGCTCAAAAAGCCGTATATCGCGCCCGTGTACAAACCCTTCGAGGATTTGAGGTTGGGAAGCGCGTGATATGCGCGGTGCATTAGAGAGTTCGAATCCAAAAGCAATATCTTGTTTTGCGACATATTTCACCTATATTTTATCTTTGCCAAAACCTTTTAGATTAAGTCGATTTCAGCCAAGCAAAAACTCGGAAAGACCGTTTTGCATCAGTTCTTTCGTATCGTCGTAGCCCATCTGCATATATGCGCGGATACGAGTTTTCGAAAACGCCATCGCAGGTCCGAGATCTTCTTTGGGAATGATGTAAAAGAGATTCGGATTGCCCTCGACTTTGCGCTTTGGTTGCTTGCTTTCGACGTTCGTGCGAATCACGAGCATTTTGTCGTAGCCGTGCCTCGTGAGCAGATTTACGGGCATATTGTCGTAAACGCCGCCGTCTATGTATTTTTTCTCGTCTATTACTTTGGGCGGAAAAATCGGGAACGTTGCGGAAGCAATGATATAGTCCACAAGTTTTCCCTCGTCTATTTCGCTCATCATCTTTTCAAACGGTTGCATATCGCTGATGTTGAAAGCGACGAGTCCAAAGTCCTTGCCCGATGCGCGAATATCGTCTTCGTTCACTATCGTTTCAAAAAACTTTTGCGATTTTTGATAGGAAGATTCGAGCATTTTGAAAGTATTGAGTTTTTTTTCCGCCAGTACTCTCAAAATTGCGGGGCGCAAATCCAAGCCGTTCAATTCGGCGAGTTCCTCGTCGCTCAAATCGAATACGGTGTTGGTTTTAATTTCGTTCCACACGTCGAACAGTTTGGAATAGCCGCCTTCGAGATATATCGCGCCGTTTATCGCGCCTATGGACGTACCCGCAACGCCGTCGAAGTCAACCATAAGTTCTCTAATCGCCATAAGCGCGCCGATTTGATATGCGCCTTTTACACCGCCGCCTTCGAGAACCAAACCTAACTTTTGCCTTTCTTTGCTCATTTGTAACCCTAAAATAAGTATTATTTTAGATAATTGTATCATTGAAAGGGCTATTTGTAAAGAACGAAGAACGGCAAAGAAAAAATATAACTTGCCCTTCATTACAAGAGTTGTTCTTCCTCTACAAGAGTTTGACGGCGCGTACTTTAATTAAAACTTCCCCCTTCCTCACGTGTTTCCCCTACCGCCGTTCCCCCTCTGCATACTTTGAGGGAACCCACGACGTCCGCTCTGCGTGGGGCAACACTGACGCGATTGACTTCGTAGCAATCGCTAGTTCGTTGCAAGCAACGAACGGTGGACGAGTTGTTGGCAATACAAATCGGCTGAAAGCCGTGCCACTCGTTCACGGGCGAAAAAATCCACACTCGCCCGTTCACTTGTACTGTCCGTCAAGCTCGACGCTCGCTTTTCTCGCCGCCGTTGCGGCTCGTGTTCCGTCTGCGAATAAGCACATTCCGTTTATAAGTACGCCTTGAATAAGTGTTTGTAAATTCCGCAATAAATAACGGCGACCGTTTAGTCGCCGTTATTTATTGCGGAATAATTTATTAAATATCATTTTCTATGTCTTCCGAGTTGTCGGAGGCGACTGAAAGATTCTCGTCTACGGTTTGTTCCTCTTGCGCTTCTTCCGCTTCGATTGCTTCTTCTTCGGCTTTGCGCGCTTGAATTACGGTTGCCATTTCCGTCATTTTCGCCTCGTTCAATTTGAACTTCTTTTTGTAGATAATAAGCGTTGCTGCCATAAACACTATAGGAATCAGACACATACAAGCCAGCAAAATCTTTATGCTGTTCTGTCCGTTTGCTTGAACGTCGGCAATGACGTGTTCATAGGTTTCCGAACTCAGTTTTCTGTCTATATCGGTGATACGATTGGTGTATGTCAGAACGCCTGCAACAATGTAGACAAGCGATACTATACCCTGATTTAGTGCGGACGACAGTTTTGCCGTGAACGGACGAAGTGCAAAAATCAAGCCCTCGTCGCGTCTGCCCGTCTTGTACTCGTTGTACTCGACGGTGTTGGCGATGTTGATGACCATAATCATATAGAAACCGCCGCTCCAACCCGCAATCGTGTTTGCGATAATCACCATAACGAAGCGCAAATTGAAGTCCATTCCCAAAACGCTGAACAGATGAATTTTGGGAATCGTCAATCCGAAAATCATCATCAAAACATAGCCTATTATAAGTGAAATTCCGCCCGAATATATGAGTTTGTCACGACCGAATTTCTTTGAAATTGCAGGATAAAACACGGTGAAAACAGTCGCTACTGCGGCAAATCCTATCCCGAACAGCATCCAAAGCGTGCCGTTGTACGCATTGTCGAAATAGACGTACATCATCCCGAGTCCCCCGTTCACGACGCCCGTACCCGTCGAATACAGCAGCAATATGAGCGTGCTCCACAAAAGTTGGTCGTTCTTCGTGAGCACCTTGAACATATCTTTGAGTTTCATCGGCGGTGTTTTCATCAAACGAGCAGGCAACGGCTTTTCTTTTACGCCGAATATCGTGAACATCTGGAACGCAACCATAAGCACGCCCGCAGAAATACCCATAATCGCAAATGCGTTCGTAGCGCTTCCGCCGATGGGATGCTCGCCCATTGCGAATGTTGGAACGACAAGTCCGCAAAGACCGCCCGCAAGTCCTATGACGATCTGAGTGAATGTCATAAGTTTGTCGCGATCGTGCGGATCGCTTGTGAGCGAAGGCATCATCCCCCAATAAGAAATGTCGTTCATTGTATATGTGATGCTGAAAAGGAAATACATCGCCGCAAGCAACCCGATAAACGCCCACCCTTGCGCAGGCACGCAAAACAGCGTGATAATCACACCCGCCGTCGTCACACAACCTATGAGTTGCCACGGCTTATACTTGCCCCATTTCGTGCGAGTGTTTTCCACTATACCGCCCATAATCGGGTCGTTGAACGCGTCGAATATTCTCGCCGCGACAATGATGAACGTAATTGCGGTAAATTGAGCCGTATTCAGTGTTTTTGTGAATACGCAAAACGACAAAAGATAACCGTTGAATAAGTTGTACAGAAAATCCCGTCCGAATGTACCGAGAGCGTACATAAACAGATTGCGATTGGACAGTTTTTCGCTCGGTTGCGAAAAATTCGTCCCTTCGGCACTCGAAACTGCAGATACGTTTGTTTCTTCCTGCATAATTGTCCCCTTTATGCTTAATATGATTATTGTATCAAAACGCACACCTCATTTCAATAGCAAACGAAAAATAATCGATATCTTCTCAAAAAACTTTTTGCAAACGACAGCAGTACGAACGCTTGCCGCGAAAGCGGCGAAAAAACGTATAAAAAACCGCAAAAAAACGGCAAAAAAACGGCAAAAAACCGCCCATAATTTTTCAATCAATATTTACATTTTTACGACGATGTGTTAATATACTTAACGTAGGATAATTCCTAAAAAAATAACTATGTGAGGATTTATTATGGCAAAACGTAAAGGCGATTATTTCGGACTCGGTCGTATCGTAAGTCTTATTCTTGCAATCATTCCCGTCACTGCGTGGATTCTCGGCGCAGTCACAAGATTTTCGGAAGGCAAAATAGTTGCAGGACTTCTTCGTTTGATATTCGGCTTCAATATCGTATGGCTCGTTGACCTCATTATGATGATTGTCAAAAAGTCGATTTGGCGTCTTCTCAACTGCTGATATGACGATAGAGTTTGAAAACAAAACATACGACGACAAGAAGCAGGCTCTATGCGAGTTTGCTTTTTGTCACTTCCCCGTCACTGTGAAAATCGACGGCGATGAACTTCGTTTCGATTGGTTCAGCGATTTGGAAAAATATATTCTAACTCACTGAAACGACAGTTTAATTATTAAAAATGCCCCTATAAAGTCCAAAATGCGACATTATAGGGGCGTTTTTATTCTTTCTCTACAAAAGCAACCAAACTATAACTTTAATTAAAATTTCCCCCTTCCTCACGTGTTTGGACTTCGGCGTTTGCGAGGCAATCCGCCTCGTT
>OHKP01000167.1_pt1 | contig 45419 bp, 37 predicted proteins | sample 1568861 | NCBI WGS metagenome assembly OHKP01 (sample SAMEA3879524, study PRJEB24766) | human gut metagenome | biome: human-associated habitat; feature: feces | place: USA | collected 1985/1987 | reverse complement strand
TTTTGAGGGTTTAATAATGTTGCAGCAAAGGTAACAAGCATAATGATTAAAAAAAAGGCTGCATCGCGGATACGCTTACTCACAACGATTGGGAAATCGGCTTTTGAAAATTGCGCCTCTCTCACCAGCATAAATATCCCAGATGGTGTCACAACGATTGGAGAGGGCGCTTTTGGGGGTTGCCACTCTCTCACCAACATAAATATTCCAAATAGTGTCACAATGATTGGGAAATCGGCTTTTGAAAATTGCTACTTTCTCACCAGCATAAATATCCTAAATAGTGTCACAACGATTGGGGATTCGGCTTTTTGGGATTGCGTATCCCTCACCAGCATAAATATCCCCAATAGTGTCATAACGATTGGAAAGAGCGCTTTTTGCTGTTGCGTCTCTCTCACCAGCATAAAAATTCCAAATAGTGTCACAACGATTGAGGATGGGGCTTTTGAATATTGTGAAAACCTTCCCTCCCATATCAAGTCTGACATCATTCAACGTTTTGGCGAAAAAGTCTTTAAATAATGATAGCAATAGAATCCAAGCGCAGGAAGCGCAAAAATATACTGAAGAAATATCCTGATGCGGTAATTGCTGATGTCACAAGCCAGGCTACAGACGGCTTGGTGAAGATAAGTTAAGTCTATTCTATCTACATGGTAGAATCTCGTTAGAATAATAGGTGCAGAAGAGCGAAAATAAAATATAGTGGTACCTTGATACGGTGTTTACATGTCTCGCTATCTATTCTACAGAAAACGTTTTAGAGATAGATACCTCCCATATTCAGTAATTTAGCCCCGTCCTCTCACTTGCGATATGACAAAAAACGAGGGGTGTGGGTGAGAAAAAATGGGATAGCGTTGCCAGATTAGCAGATTTTTTTTAATTTCGCGCTCGGAAACAGTAAACTCACAATATATTAAGATACAAATTTAGTAAATTCTATGGGAGGTATTTTCGGAACTATTTCCAAAAAGAGCTGTGTGGCCGACTTGTTTTATGGCACCGACTATAATTCGCACTTGGGCACACGTCGAGGAGGTATGGCCGCTTTTGAGAGAGAGAAAGGCTTTGTTCGTTCTATTCATAACTTGGAGAACGCTTATTTCCGTTCAAAGTTTGAGCCGTCGCTGGGAAAGTTTGATGGCTGCACAGCGGGCATAGGCGCTATTAGCGACACCGATGCTCAGCCGTTGGTGATGAATTCGCACCTTGGTAGCTTTGCCATTTGCACTGTGGCCAAGATTGTGAATATTGACGAGCTGTCGCGCAAACTTTTAGAAAAGAACATGCACTTTGCCGAGATGTCGTCGGGCAAGACCAACCCTACCGAGCTGGTGGCCTTGCTGCTGATACAGGGCAAGACCTTTCGTGATGGCATAGAAAATGTCTTCCGCCACATCAAGGGCTCGTGCAGCATGCTTATCCTTACTGATAATGGCATTATCTGTGCGCGAGACAGTTGGGGCCGCACGCCGCTGGTGATAGGAAAAAAAGACGGTGCTTATGCCGTCAGCAGCGAGTCGACCTCGTTCCCTAACCTCGATTATGAGATAGAATATAATGTGGGTCCTGGCGAGATTGTGAAGATTACGGCCGATGGTATGGAGCAAATTCGCCCTGCCAACAAGAAGATGCAGATATGCTCGTTCCTTTGGGTATATTATGGTTTCCCCACCTCTACGTATGAGGGTCGCAATGTTGAAGAGGCCCGTTTTGCTAATGGTTACAGCTTGGCTAAGGCTGATGATGTTGAGATCGACTGTGTGAGTGGCATCCCCGACTCGGGTACAGGTATGGCCATGGGCTATGCTGCCGGAAAATGTGTGCCCTATCAGCGCTGCATTGCCAAGTACACTCCCACTTGGCCCCGCTCGTTTACCCCTTCCAACCAGGCCATGCGCTCGCTGGTGGCAAAGATGAAACTTATCCCGAACAAGGCCATGCTTAAAGGCAAGCGAGTGCTGTTTTGCGACGACTCGATTGTGCGTGGTACCCAGCTTCGCGATAATGTGAAGGTGTTGTTTGATGCCGGACTGAAAGAGTGCCATATGCGCATTGCCTGTCCGCCGCTGGTGTATGGCTGCCCCTTCATCAATTTCACCTCGTCGAAGAGCGATATGGAGCTCATCACCCGTCGCATTATTGAGGGCTTTGAGGGCGATGCCAATAAAGACTTAGACAAGTATGCCACTACCAACTCGCCCCAGTATCAGCGCATGGTAGAGGCTATACGCAAGCAGCTGGGGCTCACATCGTTGAAATTTAATACCGTCGAGCAACTGATTGAGGCCATTGGTTTGCCCAAATGCCAGGTTTGCACCCACTGCTTTGATGGCAGCAGCGCCTATACACTGAACGAGCAGGCCGATGAGTAATTGTCTTCTTCAAAATGACAATAATGTTTTTAAAAGACGAGTGATTGTTTTTTAGGAACAAAAAACGAAACAATATACAACAATAAAAGAACAGCAAAAGCAATGTTTTTATGCGCAAATAATAGGGTGCATAAAGGTTGTATTTGATGTTCTTTTGTTGTTTTTTTATATTTTATATCAAGGTCCAACCCCAGTCTCAATAATTGCATAAATATACAGTTTTGCTTTCAGGTTGAGAAACCCATCAAATTACAATCTGAAAGCATGGGTTTCAGGTTGTAAAACCAAGGGTTTCACAGCGTAAAACCAAGGCTTTTAGGACCTGAAACCAAGGGTTTCGCATTTCAAAGGTATCAATAAAATTTTCTGTAAGCAAACAGTCTGAATTCTTAAGCGATTGTTACTTTTTTAACCAATATTATGTTAACAAAAGCAAAACGTGTGTTTTGCATAAATATTCATTTCTCCTTTGGTTTTGCATAAATATACATTAATATGTATAAATATACATAAATGGTTGAGGCTCATTTATTTTTTTCGTCTTGCCATAACCACTTTCTTCAGAAAATTAGTATCTTTACAGCACAAAAACCGAATATAAATAAAAAAGATAAGATATGGTAAAGATGAAGAAAATGATGCTTGCCATGCTGCTGATTGTTGCATGGCTGATGCCGACATCAATACTTGCCGACAGCTATTCGTCATTATGGAAACAGCTGGAAAGGGCTATTGATAAAGACCAGCCAAAGACCGAGTTGGCCATCTTGCAGAAGATAGCCCATAAGGCCACCATAGAGCGTGCCTATGGCCATTTGCTAAAAGCACAAATAAAGGCTGTGAGTGTGCGCCAAAGCCTATCGCCCGACTCGCTACGCCCCTCAGTCATACGCCTTGAGGGCGAGCAACTGAAGGCCGAGAAGGCTGGCAACAAGGTGCTGGCCGCCGTGTATGCCGCCGTGCTGGGCAGAGCCTACGACCTGTTTCCTAAACTGTGCGAAGATGCGGCCGATGCCGAGGCTGCCAGTAAGCAGTGGTATGACAAGTCGCTTCGTCATCCTGATGCTTTGGCCAAAGCCTTTGCTACAAGCTACGTGCCGTTTGTGTTTGATGGCGTCGACAGCCGTATCTTTGGCGACGACCTCTTGCATATCATTGGTTTTCAAGCTGGTCGTACACAGTTTTTGCACGATTATTATGAGAAGGCTGGCAACCGTCAGGCCTCTTGCATCACGGCCCTCAGCCTGCTGCGCGAAGGTAAGAATGAACAGGTGTCAGCATTGCGCAAATCGAAATATCTGCTGGCCGTCGACTCGCTCTTAAACGAATATAAAGACCTGATGGTGGCTGGCGAGGTGGCCATCGAGCGCTACAATGTGATGGCTGAAGCCGACGACGTGCAACCCAAGGATATGATGAACTTTATCGACTATTCGTTGGTGCACTGGGGGGCATGGCCACGCATGAATATTTTGCGCAATGCCCAAAGCCGACTCACATTGCCCAGCTTTCATGTAGCCATTGGCGACGATGTGTTGCTGCCTGGTGTGCCGCGCAAGGTGAACCTGCTATCAGTGGTAAACGTTAACGAACTGACCATGACTGTGCGCCGCGTAAATATTGATGGCGACACCACGCTCGACCCTGCTTACGACAAAGAATATGCTAAACTAAAGGCTCATTTCACCGCCGACGAACCTTATACCCAAACGCGCCGTTATATAGGTATGCCTGCTTATAAGGCCACGCGCGATTCGATGATGATTAATCCGCTGAAGGTGGGCGTATACGTGGTAGAATTTAGCACCAACAATGCTGCCGTGCGCCCCGAGCGTGTGCTCTTGCGTGTAAGCAATCTGAAGGTGGTGTGCCAGTCGTTGCCCAACCACAAACAGCGCTTTGCTGTGCTCAATGCTACCACGGGTCAGCCAGTGCCAGGCGCCAAATTGCGCATTAGCACGCGGCGTTTTAACGTAAAAACTAATCTGAGAGACGTCACTACCCACGTATTTGATGCTAAGGGCGAGGTGATTATTGATTTAAAAGGTAAAGAAAATTATATTACCTATTATGCTTACACCGATGACGACAAGGCTTCGATGGAAGGCGAATGTTATTATGGTTACCACTTTTATGGCAACGACCGCACGGCCGAACCGCAGCTGAAGCTCTTCACCGACCGCGCCCTTTATCGTCCAGGGCAAACCGTACAGCTGTCGGCCATCGCTTTCAGCAAGAGCCGTAATGGGGCATCGACCATGCCCAATGAGAAGGTGGTGTTTAAGCTACGCAACGCCAGTGGCAAGGTGGTGAGCACCGCCGAGGCCATGACCGATAAGTATGGCACGGCCACCACATCGTTTGTGCTGCCTACCAGCGGCTTGAACGGTACCTTCTCTATACGAGCTTCGGTTGACGGACAACGCAAGGTAGTAGCTTGGACCAGCATACGCGTTGAAGAATATAAACGTCCTACCTTCGACATCACTTTCGCTAAGCCCAGCACCAGCTACCAGGCTGGCGACACTGTAAGCCTCAGTGCCACAGTTCGCACCTATAGTGGCGTGGCTGTGCAGGGGGCAAAGGTACTCTATCGCGTGGTGCGTCGCCCCGCTTTATGGTGGGGACGCTTCGGCGTGCGCGACCGTACCACACTGCTGTATGCTGACACGGCTGTTACTGATGGCAGCGGTCGATTTGTTGCCCGTGTGCCCATGACAATGCCCGAACGCGAAGAAGGCTTTGAAAAGGTGGCTCGCTTCTATTCGTTCGACGTTACGGCCACTGTGACCGATGCGGGTGGCGAGAGTCATGATGCTTCTGCCACCGTGCCCTTGGGCGATAAGTCTACCGCTCTTTCATGCACTATGCCTGATAAGATAGAGCGCGACAGCCTGCATACTATTCGCTTCAACTATACCAATGCGGCGGGCGAGCCCCTTGATGGCGAGGTGACCTATTATATTGACGACCAGCGCTTCACGGCTCGCACCAATAGCAACCAGCCGTTGTCGGCCGCTACGCTTACCTCGGCTTCGCATCTGCTCACGGCCTATTGTGGGAACGATACCATACAGCAGCATTTTGTGCTGTTCTCAATGCAGGATATGAAGGTGGCCACGCACACCCACGACTGGTTCTATACCACCGCCAACCGCTTCTCGGCCAACGGCCAACCTGTTTATGTTCAGGTGGGCTCGTCAGATAGTGTTCAGCATGTGCTCTACACCATCTTCTCGGGCGAGAAAGTGCTCGAAAGCGATGTGCTGAACCTGAAAGATGGCGAGGTGATGACGCGCAGCTTCACTTATAAACCCGAATATGGCGATGGCTTGCTGCTTACCTATGTTTGGGTGAAAGAGGGCGAGGTATATCGACATGAGGTAAAGATAGCATGCCCCAAGCCCGACAATCGTCTCACCACCACCTGGACCACCTTCCGCGACCGACTTACCCCTGGGCAGAAAGAAGAGTGGACCCTGCATATTGCCACCCCCGATGGCAGCGCTGCCAAGGCTCAGGCCATGTTTACCATGTATGATAAATCGCTTGACCAACTGCTGAAGCACCGCTGGACGCTCAGTGCCAACTGGGCAAACTTTCTGCCTTCTACTCGCTGGGACTATCGCGATGCTCAAACCCTAAGCCGTTATGGCGAGATGGCCTTCCGCCCATTGGGCGAGCGCGCACTCGACTTTAGCTCTTTCTACATGCCATGGATTGTGGCTAAGATAGAAAAACATGGTGAGGTGATGGTAAGAGGCTCAAAGAAACAGCTCTTGCGTACATCCTCGTTATTAAACGATAAGGTGTTCGACTATGTGCCTAACGAAGAAATGGAAATATCCAACTCTATGTTGGCCAAGATGGAAAAACGTACCATTACGGGCGCTGTTAAAGAAGATAGTGACGAGTGTGGCGATGCGGGCGAGCATGGCACTGCCGATAAGGTGAACGTGCGAGAGAACCTTTCCGAGACAGCCTTCTTTATGCCTACGCTTGAAACCGATGATAAGGGTAACGTGAAGGTGAAATTTACGCTGCCCGAGAGTGTTACCACATGGCGCTTGATGGGCATTGCTCACGACACTAACATGCGTATAGGACAGCTGGAGGCCGAGGCCGTGGCACAGAAAAAACTGATGATTGAACCTAACCTGCCGCGCTTTGTGCGTCCCACTGATAAGGGTAGCATCGTGGCCCGTCTCAGTAACCTGTCTGAACGCCGATTGGGTGGCACGGCCCGTCTTGAACTGCTCAACCCTGAGACAAACAAGACGGTGTATGCCAAAGACCTGAAATTTAAAATTGAAAAAGATACTACCATCGCTCTCAGCTTTGCCCTGGATATGGCCCATGTGAAGAACGACGGACTGCTGATATGCCGCGTATCGGCTCAGGCAGCGGGCTTCAGCGATGGCGAACAGCGCTATCTGCCCGTGCTTTCGGCCAGCGAACAGGTCACTACGGCTGTGCCCTTTACGCAGCAAGGGGCGGGCACCAAGACCATTGACCTGAAGCCACTGTTCTGCGGAAAGACGGTAGATGAGGGTAAACTGACGGTAGAATATACGAACAACCCCGCATGGCTGATGGTGCAAACGCTGCCTTCGGTTTCAACACGTGGCAACGAAGATGCCATATCATTGGCCACAGCCTATTATACCAATGTGGTGGGTCGCAAACTAATGACGCTGTCGCCTGCCATACAGCAAACGGTAGAGCAGTGGAAGCTGAACGCTGATAAACACTTGAAGAGCACGCTGGCTGACAATGAAGAGGTGAAGAACATCTTGCTAAGCGAAACACCGTGGGTAGACGATGCCGAGAACGAGACCGACAACATGCGTCGCTTGGCTTCGTTCTACGATGCTAACACGCTTGATATGCGCCAAGCAGGATGGCTGGCCAAGCTGAAAAACTTGCAAAAATATGATGGCTCGTTCAGTTGGTGGCCTGGCATGACGGGCAGCAAGCACGTTACCGTGTCGGTGGCCGAAACATTGGCACGCCTCGCATCAATGGATATGCTCGATAACGAGGGATGCAGCATCTTGATGATGGCTGTAAACTGGCTCGGCGGCGAGGCTTCGCGTGAGTGTAACGATATGCGCAAACGCGAGCAGAAAGGCGAGAAGCATGTGCGCCCCTCTGAGTTTGCTTGCGAGTATATGTATGTGTGTGCACTGACAGGTGCCCGAAAGTCGATGACATTGAAACGTCAAACCGACTACGATTATCTTATCGCTCATCTTGCAAAGCAAAACGCCGACCTCAGCATTGAAGGCAAGGCTCGTGCTGCTGTGGTGCTGGCCGAGGCTAACCACAAGGCCGAGGCTAACACGCTGATTGAAAGTATGCGACAATATCTTGTGAGCAAGCCCGACATGGGTAGCTACTATGATACGCATAAGGCGGGCTACTCGTGGCGCAACTATCGCATACCCACACAGGTGGCGGCTATTGAGGCTTTGCAGCGCCTGCAGCCTTCTGACCAAAAGACCATTGCCGATATGCAACTGTGGCTGTTACAGTGCAAGCGCACACAGGGATGGGACACACCGCTCTGCACCGTTGATGCTGTGTCGGCCTTCTTGGGGGGCAACGCGAAGGCGCTTACTGCCAATGAAGGCAAACCCACGGTGCTGAAGGTTGATGGCAAGCAGCTGAACATGCCTAAGCCGCTGGCGGGCCTGGGCTATGTTAAGACCACGAAAGAGGGTAACCACATGCGCACCTTTACGGCTGAAAAGTCGACCGATGGCACATCGTGGGGCGCCGTGTATGCTCAGTATGTGCAGCCGCTTGAAGAGGTAGAGAAGGCCTCGGCTGGCATTGCCATCAAGCGCACTTTCTATAAAGATGGTAAGCGCATTGACGTTACCAATACGGCCGAAGGAAACAAGGAATTGAACGACCTGAAGGTGGGCGACCGCTTGACGGTGCGCCTCACCATTGATGCCGATCGCGACTACGACTTTGTACAGGTTTCTGACCATCGTGCTGCCAACATGGAGCCTACCTCACAGCTCAGCGGTTATCGCAATGGCAGCTATATGGTTACGCGTGATAATGCTACTTATTTCTTCTTCGACCGCTTGGCCAAGGGCCGTCACACCATTGAGACGTCTTACTATATTGACCGCGCGGGCGCTTATCGCACGGGGCTCTGCACCGCACAGTGTGCTTACAGTCCTGAGTTTATGGCACGCGACGTGGCTGTTGAACTGGAAAGCGAGTAGCGCAAAACTTATGGCGACAAAAATGATAATAATATTTAAACGTCATTGAATAATTGTCGTAAAAACTTGGCTTTGTCGGCATAAAGTGATATATTTGCATATAGTTACTGGGCTTGCAGAGTGTAAGCTCAGTGCTTGCATAATATAACGTCAGTGCTTGCTTGAGATAAGCCTCAGTGCTTGCTTGATGATGTTCTGACAATGAGCAATGTTTAAACCTTTTATATCGCGATAAATATGAAAATGATCAAGATAATGTTGGCCTCGTTATGGTTGATGCCTGCCTCGATGTGGGCTCAGAAACTGGTGGTGGCCAACGAAACCATCGATTGCGGACAGGTGACCTATCAGGCTCCCGTAGTGGCCGAATATGAAATTAGCAACCGAAGCAATCAGCCTATGCACATTGAAAAGGTGCGTATGAGCTGTGGATGCACTGAGGTTGACTATCCGAAAGATGAGATTGTGGCTGGCGAAACCTTCTCGGTAAAGGTGACGTATGATGCCATGACCATGGGACATTTTGATAAGTTTGTCGACCTATACCTTGATAATGCCGACAAACCTTTGGCACTGCGCATGAAAGGTGTGGTGGTGCCCGAGGTTATCGACTATGCTGGAACCTATCCCTTCATGCTGGGACAAATTTTGGCCGACAGAAACGATATCGAATTTGACGATGTAAATCGTGGCGAGCAACCCCAACAGAAAATACATATTCGTAACACCACTGACCAAACGCTTCGTCCGCAGGTGATGCACTTGCCTAACTATCTGAAGGCCGATGTGGCACCTACAAAGGTGAAACCTGGCCATGCTGGTGTCATCACCCTCACGCTCGACTCGCGTTCGCTGCCCGAGATGGGCTTGAACCAAACCAGCGTGTTCTTGGGTGGTTTCCCTGGCGACAAGGTAAGTGCTGATAAAGAAATTACTATTTCGGCTGTACTGTTGCCCAACTTTGAGAAGTTGTCGGCACATCAGTTGGCTATCGCTCCAAAGATTGAACTCTCTGAGATGGAGGTCAACTTGCCGCCATTTGGTAAAAAGAAAAAGCAGCGTGCCGTCATACGTCTACGCAATGTGGGTAAAAGTGTGTTAGATATTCGTAGCTTGCGTATGTTTACATCGGCTTTACAGGTGTCGCTGAACACAACGCATCTGGCTCCGGGGGCCGAGGCTAAACTGAAGATAACGGTTGATGCGGCTAAACTGAAAGAGGCTCGCAACAAACCTCGTGTGCTGATGATAACCAACGATCCTGACAACGCAAAGGTTTCCATTAATATTAATGTGCATGACAAATAGTACAATACACACGGTTGTAAACTGTAAAAGATATCAAAAGTAATAGCAAAACAAAATGCTACAAATAGAGATTGACAATGGCAGTGGCTTCTGCTTCGGCGTTACCACAGCCATTAAGAAGGCTGAAGAAGAGTTGGCCGATGGCAAGATATTATATTGCTTGGGCGACATTGTGCATAATGGCATGGAGGTAGAACGTTTGCATGGACATGGCTTGCTAACCATTAACCATGACGAACTGATGCGTTTGCACAATGTAAAGGTGCTGTTGCGAGCTCATGGCGAACCCCCAGCAACCTATACCATGGCCGAGGCTAACCATATACAGATTATTGATGCCACCTGCCCCGTGGTGTTGCAACTGCAACGACGCATCAAACGACAGTATGATGCCGACCCGAAGGCTCAGATTGTGATATTCGGAAAGAGCGGACACGCCGAGGTATTGGGATTGGTGGGCCAAACGCAAGGCCATGCCGTGGTGGTTGAAAGCCTTGACGATGTGAAGCAGCTTGACCTCTCGCGTAATACGTATCTCTACTCGCAAACCACAAAAAGTTTGGACGAGTTTCATCGTATCATCGAATATATTCAAGAGCATATTGCCCCTACAGCTACCTTCCGTAGCTTCGACACCATTTGCCGACAGGTGGCCAACCGGATGCCCAATATAGCCAACTTTGCTTCGCGTCACGACATTATTTTGTTTGTATGCGGACATAAAAGCAGTAACGGCAAGGTGTTGTTTAACGAGTGTAAGCGTGTGAATGAACATAGCTTCTTGGTAGAGAAACCTGAAGAGATTGACCTCTCGTGGTTTAAGGGCAAGCAGTCGGTGGGCATCTGTGGTGCTACCAGCACGCCCAAATGGCTGATGGAACAATGTCGCGATTATATAGAGAAATATCTTTAATGTTTTTACTGGTATTAATAGAAAGTAGTTGTATCTAAATAGAAATGGTTTGTATATAAATAGAAACTGTTTGCATATAAATAGAAACTGTTTGCATTGAAAATAGATATTGTAGTAAATTGAAAATGAAGGAAATGTTTAGAAACAAGATATTTGTATTTAATAATAGGGTAGCACAATTGTTGCTTGCCATCTTCTTTGCATGCACCTATTGCTTGGGTGCGTCGGCACAAACGGTTGAGCCCTCAGGGTGGCATGAGGTGCTGAAGGTAAAGTTTATTGAAGGCGATGCTGCCTTTATGTCGTTAGTGGCTTTTGCTTTAGTGCTGGGTTTAGCCTTCTGCATAGAGCGCATTATCTATCTCAGCATGTCTGAAATAGATACCGATGCTTTTCAGCGTTCGCTCGACGAAAAGATTAGTAACAATGATATTGAAGGCGCCAAGGAGTTGTGTCGTAACACGCGTGGCCCCGTGGCCTCTATTTGTTATCAAGGGTTGGTGCGCTGCGACGCTCCTGCCGAAGATATTGAACGTTCTATCTCGTCTTACGGCACGGTGCAGGTGGCACTGCTTGAGAAAGGTTGCTCGTGGATAAAACTGTTTATTGCCATGGCTCCCTCGTTAGGTTTCTTGGGCACAGTAATAGGTATGGTGATGGCTTTTGAACAGATACAACAAGTGGGCGATATCAATCCTACTATTGTGGCTGCTGGCATGAAGGTGGCGCTTATCACCACCATCTTCGGCATTATTGTGGCATTGGTGCTTCAGCTGTTTTATAATTATATCATGTCGAAGATTGACCACCTGACGGCACGGATGGAGGAGAGTGCCATTGTGCTGTTAGATGCACTGATAAAGCGCCGTAACAATCAATAACAGAGAAAGGAGAATTTGCCATGATGCTACAACGCAAATTTGGTTCGGCAAGTGACCATACGGGGTTGACGGCGGCCAGGACTCAATATGTTCTTTACGTATTGATAGCTTTGATTGTATTGCTTTTTGCTCTGTTTTATTTGGTGGGCTTCGATATTCCTTATGATGAGAACCCCGACTATAACGCTCCGTTGCTCACGGGTGTGCTCATCTCTTTTGCAATACTGTTGTTGCTGGTCACCACTGTTTTAGCTATCGTTTCAGGTGTGCGCTCAATGTATAAATATCGCAGCAAGCATAAGAAGGAAAATGGTATACGTTCGGCACGCATCATTATGGCAGTGTCGGCTGGCACCCTGTGCATGCTTTTGCTCTCGTTTCTTTTGGCGCCCATGGGCGCAATAAAGGTGAATGGTGTGCTGTTTACTGATGGATTTTGGTTGCGTGTGGCCGAGATGTTTGTCGACACGTCGCTCTTCTTGCTGTTGGCTGCCTTTGCAACAGTGGGCATTGGCTATGCAATACGTGTGAAACGGCATAATGAAAAGATGAAACGGAGGAACCAAACATGCTGATAAAACGTAGGCGACGCGATGTGCCGACGCTGAACACCACTTCAACGGCCGACATCTCTTTCATGTTGCTCATCTTCTTTCTTGTCACCACATCAATGGATGTTGACCGTGGTATCACGCGCCAACTGCCACCCGTTGACAAGACCGAAGATGTGCAACCACTTGATATTGCTCGCAGCAAACTAATGACAATTGAAGTGCTGGTGGGTGGTGTGATACATATTGATGGCAAACCTGCGCCAGTGAAGGGCTTGAGAAACTGTATTGCCAGTTTTGTGATGCGCGATAAAGAACAGCATCTCATAAATATTCAGACGGCCGACGATGCCTGCTATGACACTTATTTTGCACTGCAAAACGAACTGGTAGCAGCCTATGCCGCTGTGCGTGACAAAGAGGCTATGCGCCGATATGGCCATGTGTTGTCGTTATGTACACCCCTGCAACGACAGGCGGTGCTGGAGGCTTGCCCACAACATGTGGCCGAAAACTATGATAGCATACAGAAAGGAGGGAAACCATGATACGCCGAAACCGCCGATTGCGCGAGGTGCCGATGCTTAACACGGCTTCGTTGCCCGATCTTATCTTTACCGTGCTATTCTTTTTCATGATTGTTACGCACATGCGCACCACCACCAGCAAGGTGCAATATGCCTTACCACAAGGCACCGAACTAAAACGATTGGTGAAGAAGTCGGCTGTCACCTATATATATATAGGACGTGCCATGCCCGAAACCACGCGTGAAACCTCTACGGTAGCATCGCCCAACACCTCTTCTGCAGTATCGCCCAACACCTCTTCTGCTTCATCGATGGATGTGTCGGCTTATAAGGTGCAACTGAATAACAGGGTGGGTACCATCGGCGAGGTGGCCAGTTTTGTAGCAAACGAGAAAAAACGCATGAACCCCGACGACCAAGTAAAGATGACGGTATCGATAAAGGCCGACCGTTCAACACCTATGTATGTTATCAACGCCGTAAAAAGGGCTGTAAGGGCTGGCGGTGCTACCCGCATTAATTATTCGGCAGAACGGGAAAGTGACAAATTAAAACAAAAATAGGTTAATTTGTTGTGATTTTCGTTATTTTGCATTATCTTTGCAAGCAAATTATATAATTTATAAGAATGTCACATCATAATTTAGACTCATTAGACAAGAAAATTCTGCACCTTATTGCTGAGGATGCACGAATTCCGTTTCTTGAAGTGGCACGCGCATGTAATGTGAGCGGTGCAGCTATTCATCAGCGTATTCAGAAGCTTACCAGTTTAGGTATTCTTAAAGGCTCACAGTTTGTTATCGATCCTGAGAAGATTGGTTATGAAACATGTGCTTACATAGGCTTGTTCTTGAAGAACCCCGAGAAGTTTGATGAGGTGGTTGAGGCATTGCGTCAGATACCTGAGGTGGTAGAGTGTCATTGCACCACTGGAGGCTTTGATATGTTTATCAAGATATATGCTTTCAATAACCATCATTTGCTCAATATCATTCACGATAAGCTTCAGCCGTTAGGCCTTTCGCGTAGCGAGACCATCATTTCGTTCAATGCGGCCATCAACCGCCAGCTGCCTCTCGTGAATTCGCCTGAAGATTAAGCATTAGCATTGGTTTATACGAATACGGCTGTATGGGTAAGATATACAGCTGGCATCGTTAGCCCACTATATACATGAAAATCCGCAATACCCGTAATATAGGTGTTGCGGATTTTTCGTTGTATGTGTTTCTGTATGATGTTACGTTTATTACATTACATGATGTTACGTTCATTACATGATGTTACGTTCATCATTCTTTTACATAATCGGCGAAACAAAAGTTGAAGTGGTGGCGCTCGTCAGTGCCATGTTCTTCTTTCTGTGCCAACTTCCAATCATCGTAGGGAGGGAAAAAAGCGTCGGCTTGTGCGGGTGTGTCGTGCACCTCGGTTAGGCACAGGCGGTGCGCCAAAGGCATTGCTTGTTCGTACACGCTGGCACCGCCTATGATGTATATGTCTTCATCGTTGGCGCAATGGCGCAATGCCTCTTCAAGCGAAGCGTAGGTATCGCATCCTGGAAACTCGCTTTGTGTGCGGCTGAGCACGATGTTGCGGCGGTTGGGCAATGCGCCTTTCGGCAACGACTCGAAGGTACGGCGTCCCATAATAATGGTGTGTCCTGTGGTAAGGGCCTTAAAACGTTTCAGGTCGTCGGGCAACCAATAGATAAGTTTGTTGTTATTGCCTATGGCACGATTGGCGGCCACGGCAGCTATGATGGATATCATTGTTTGAAAATTGTTTTTATTGAGTGCTTATTCTACAATTATTACTTATGGTAGCACAGGGGCTTATACGCTCACTTCGGCCTTGATGTGATCGTAAGGGTTGTAACCCTCCAGTTCAAAGTCTTCATATTTAAAGTCGAAGAGGTTCTTCACATCAGGGTTAATCTTCATGGTGGGTAAGGGGCGAGGGGTGCGTGTGAGCTGCAGTCGGGCCTGCTCTAAGTGGTTGAGGTATAGGTGCGTGTCGCCAGTGGTATGCACAAATTCGCCTGGCTTCAGTCCTGTTACCTGAGCCATCATTTGCAGCAGCAGTGTGTATGATGCAATGTTGAATGGCACGCCCAGGAAGGTGTCGGCCGAGCGCTGATACAGTTGCAGCGACAGACGGTCGTCGGCCACATAAAACTGGAACAGACAATGGCATGGGGGAAGCGCCATTTGTTCTACCTCGGCGGGGTTCCAGGCGCTCACCATCATGCGGCGCGAGTCGGGGTGGTTTTTGATAAGGTCAATTACATTTTGTATCTGGTCAATGGTGCCACCGTTATAGTCGGGCCACGATCGCCACTGGTGCCCATATACGGGGCCCAGTTCGCCATTCTCATCGGCCCATTCATTCCATATTCTTACACCATGCTCTTGCAGCCATCGCACATTGGTATCGCCACGCAAGAACCATAGCAGTTCGTATATAATCGATTTTAGATGCAGCTTCTTTGTGGTGAGCAAAGGAAAGCCATCTTCAAGATTAAAGCGCATTTGGTTTCCAAACACACTTAAGGTTCCTGTTCCTGTGCGGTCGGTCTTTTTATGGCCTTCAGTCAGGATGCGGTCAAGCAGGTCGAGATATTGTTTCATTTTATATTTATTGTTTTAATGTTCTATTCTACTTTTTAGTTTCGCATGTTTTCCGCTCGGCTTTTTCGCTTGCCAAGCAAGCACTATCGGTATGCTGTAGACGTGCGAAACGTAAGTTAACTACCTTGATACAAAGAAAAGCCTTAGCCTATGTGCTGACTCCTAATGCGCCACTCGTTGGGGTAGAGGTTGTTGCTGCGGTTGCCAATGTTTTTGACAAAGCCCAGTGGTAACCCTTCGTAGGCCACGAGCACGAAGCCTATGGGCGACCCCTCAGGCAGCGTGATGGCTTCGCGTCGAAGATAAGTGAGCGCTGTGCTAAGGTTGATGTTGACGATGGGGTAGGCCGATGTGTTGAGCATTGCCGATAGCGCCAATGATTGATCGGGTATGAGCGCTTTGCCTTTTTGTGTGCCCACCATTACGCCCGCCAGCATCACTTTCAGCGTTTTCAGTGCTTCGCGCACCACGGGTATGAAAGGTTTCCGCACGGCCATCAGGCGGTCGGCATCTATCAGCCAGTCAAACGATTCGGCCTGAAGCAGTGGCATCTCTTTAGGCAGCGCCATGCAGGGTGCTGTGCTGTCGCCTTTGCGTTTTTTGTCTTTACGCTTTTCTTTTTCAGGCTTGCGTTTTTCTTCAATGCGGGTGCCAGGCTTGCGTATGGCTGCCATAAATAGCCCTTCGCCTTGGCTGAAGCCTGGTATAAATCGGCAGCAAGGCAAGTCTCCCCATAGTGCTGGCGTAATGTTCCAATCGGGTAGGGTGTTGATGGGCAGCACTTCGCCTCCCAACTCTTCTGTTATCCACAATAGGTTTTTCTCGTCTTCCTCGGCATTGAAGGTGCAAGTAGAGTAGATGAGCAGTCCGCCTGGTTGCAAACATTGCCATGCATCGGCCACAATGTCGCGTTGCAGTGTAGCACACTCGGTTACCTTTCGTGTGCTCCAGTCGGCCACCGCTCCTTCATCTTTTCTGAACATGCCTTCGCCCGAGCACGGCACGTCGGCCAAAATAACGTCGAACAAGATGCCTGAGCGAGCATAGTCGCGCGGATAATTATTGGTAACCACCACGTCGGTATGTCCATATTTCTGTATGTTTTCGCACAGCACGTTAGCACGTGCACGCATAGGCTCATTGGCAAATAGCAGGCTGCCTTCGGGCAACACGCTACGTGCCGCCGTGCTTTTTCCGCCAGGTGCTGCACACAGGTCGAGCATACGCACAGGCTCGTGTACATACTGTTTCAGCACGTGCGTAACAAACATTGATGATGCCTCTTGAACATAGTAGGCGCCAGCATGCAATAGTGGGTCGGCCGTAAAGTTGGGCCGATGGCTTAAATATCGTCCTTCTTCACACCAAGGCACGGGTTGCGTGGCTGCTGCCGCTGGCACACCGTGTAGATGTTTCAGTGGGTTGAGGCGTATGCTCACGGGTGCCTCTTGTTCCAGCGCCTGTACAAAGGTGTTATAGCGTGCGTCGCCCATCAGTTGGGCGGTATATTGTGCGAAATCTACGGGCAGATGCATGTCTTATCGTTATTGCTTATTTGTGGTGTATAGCCCTGTTTTATAGGGCTACGGTTTGTAAAAAAAGCCTTGTTACAGTGCAAAAGTAAGAAAAATTTTGTTTCTTTGCAACAAAAACATATGCTGTTGCGTCAAATGGTCAGAAAAAGAAACAAAACGTTTAACACAACAAACAAAAAAACTGCATTATGAAAATGAAACATCTGTTGGGCCTTGTAGCCCTCTTTTGTGTGATAACACTGTCGCCCGTGATGGCGCAAGGAAAACATCGCCACCATGCGGCCATCGAGCAAAAGGCTGATGCCCAAGACGATAAGGATGAAAATGTGGCTTACTCTGACACTACCTCAACAGCTTTTGGCAATGCTGCCGATACCGATGTTGCCGACGACGACAATGATACAGCGGGCTACACCTATACCATGAGCTCCAACCCACTGAACATGGATCACTTTGATAACCCCTTGGCTTTCTTTGTAGCTCTGTTTGGTGCGGGCTTCGGAGGCATCATGCTGGCCTTGTTAATTTTGCTCGTTATCTTGCTCGTCTTCTTATCGCCCCTTATCGTGGTGTATCTTATTTATCGTTTACTGAAAAGCTTGCATAATGATAAGGTGCGACTTACTGAAAAGGCTATCGCATCGGGCCGCCCCATTGCCAAATCGTCGAGCACAACCGTTTATGGTTCGACCGATCAAGAATTGTGGAACAAAGGCGTGAAGAATGTGGCCTTGGGCTTGGGCTTGATGCTGATGTTTGGCTTCTGGGGCTTTTATGGTCTTTGTGGCATTGGTGCCCTCATTATGTGTATGGGCATAGGCAAACTGGTGATAGCACGCACCAGCGGAAAGGTAGAGGTGCAGCATGCCGACGATAATGATACCATTAAGGCCAACGCTTCTGTTCAACCAGAAGAGGCTAACACTACTGCACAGCCTGCCGACCAGCCTACTGCTCAGCCAGCCGAATCTCCCGCTGCCGACCCGCAACTCGCCAAACCCACCGAGGCCGAGGCTCCTGTTGCCGAAGAAGAAAAGCAAAACTAACGTAAAGAGATTATACCGTGTCAAGTATCTCTGAAATCTCTCTCATCACCCGTGCAAAGGTGTTTCATGACCAAAAGGCTTTCGGTCAATTGGTTGTGAAATACCAGCCGGCCATCAGGCGCTTCTTTCTTGCCCAAACGTTGGGCGACGGGTCGTTGAGCGACGATCTTGCCCAAGACACGTTTGTGAAAGCCTATACAGCGCTGGCGCAATATCGCGGACAGGCGCGCTTTTCAACATGGCTGTACCGCATAGCCTATAATGTGCATTGCGACTATGTGCGACGCCACAAGCCCACTGCCGACCTCGATGCCTCGCCCCAGATCAGCGCGCAAGCCACGTGCTCGCCCAACGAAACGTTGCATATCGACCTGTACGAGGCCCTGGCCCGACTGGGCGATGCCGAGCGCACCTGCATAACGTTGCAGCTGATTGATGGCTATTCGATAGACAAAATCAGCAACATCACGGGGCTGGCCGAAGGCACAGTGAAGTCGCATCTCTCACGTGGAAAATCAAAACTTGCTATATTTTTGAAAAAGAATGGTTATGACAGATAATGATAACAAACTGGTAGAACAGTTTTTTCAAACCCATCAGTTGCCGCTACCCGACGCCGATGCCGCCTTTACGCAACGCGTTATGTCTCAGCTACCTAAGCAGCGCGCATACCTACTGAACTGGCTTTGGACAGTGGCCTGTTCAGCGGCCATCGTTGTGGCCTTTGTGTGGATGCATGGCCTTACGTTGTTGACAACGGGCATTGGCAATATGTTGGGCGACTTGTTGGGCTTTTGGGCCTGTGTGCATACCAACCCTTCTTCGCCCATATTGCTGGTGGTATGCCTTGTGTTGATGGGGGGTGCTGGCGTGTATAAACTCTATAGCAAAGTAAACGCCCCCTACCTTCAGTTCTAACAAGTTCTTATAAGAGGGCGCTTGTTAAAAACGGTGCTATCAGTAGCTGTTTCCAACTTTTATTGTACCTTTGCAAGTAGATATGAATATAAATTTACTTACAGAGGCCGAGTTGGCTTCGTTGCAGCAGCTGATAGCCGACGCTAACAATATAATAGTGTGTTGTCATAAGTCGCCCGATGGCGATGCCATAGGTTCATCGTTAGGATGGGCCGAGTATTTGTGCACCCTGGGCAAGAACCCCACGGTGGTGGTGCCCGATGCCTATCCCGACTTTTTGCAATGGTTGCCCGGAACCGAAAAAATTGTACGTTATGACAAGCACCCCGACACGGCCGACGGCCTTTTTGCCGACGCCGATCTCGTGTTCTGTCTCGATTTTAATACAGCCAGTCGTGTGGCCGCCATGCAGCCCACGCTTGAGCAGACGACTGCTAAGCGAGTGCTTATTGACCACCATCTGGGCCCCGATATCTCTACCGCCCTCACCATCTCACATTCAGAGATGAGCAGTACCAGCGAGATGATTTTCCGCATTATATGGCAGGCAGGAGGCTTTGCTGCTATGGAAAAGAAATGTGCTGTGCCCCTCTATTGTGGTATGATGACCGATACGGGTGGCTTTACCTATAACAGCAATTCGCCCGAATTGTTCTTTATCATCAGTCAATTACTGACAAAAGGCTTTGATAAAGATAAAATATACCGTAACGTTTTCAATAATTACAGCCAGTGGGCCATACGTCTGCGAGGCTACTTGATGAACGAGCGCCTGTTTGTAATGCCCCAACAACACGCCAGCTTCTTCTCAATATCGCGCACCGATATGAAGCGCTATCATTTTATAAAAGGCGATGTTGAGGGACTGGTTAATGAGCCGTTGCGCATTAAAGGCATGAAATTGTCAATATCGCTACGCGAAGACGACCGTCACGACAATTTGATATGGATAAGCCTACGCTCGGTCGACGACTTTCCCTGTAACAAGATGGCGGCCGAATTTTTTAATGGTGGAGGCCACCTTAATGCCAGTGGTGGGCATCTCGACTGCTCGTTGCAAGAGGCCATCAGCATTACTAAAAAGGCCATCATGCAATATGAGGCCCTATTGTCGTAACTGAAAATGTGTTTATTTCGGCCCCCTTTTTATGTATAAAGATTAAAAAGCGGGCAAAGTGGTGACAAAATCGCCAAAAATCATTACCTTTGCATAACTTTATTGCCATAAAAGGCATAAGGAAAATGAAAAGATACATAAAGAATATTTATTACACGCAAATGAAAATGAGAAAACTGGGCTTGATGATGGCCGCACTGGCAGCGTTGATGGTGTTTGCATCGTGCAGCGATCAAGAAACCTATGCCGACCAGAAGAAGAAAGAAAGGGCCGCCATATCAAGCTACATCGTAAAAAATGGAATAAAGGTTATCGACGAAGAACAGTTCTTCGCACAAGATTCTACCACCGATGTGTCGAAAAACGAATACGTGTTGTTCCAAAGCTCGGGCGTTTATATGCAGATTATACGTAAGGGATGCGGACAGCCCATTAAAGATGGCGAAACTACTACCGTGCTGTGCCGTTTCAGCGAGCGCAATCTGCTTACCGATAGCTTGCAGTTGGCTAACACCTCACTCAGCACCGCCACATTGGTTGATAAGTTGTCAGTAAAACGTAGCTCGGGCACGTTCACAGGCTCGTTTATTGCGGGCTCAAGTCTTATGTATTCAATCTATGGCAAGGCATCAGTGCCTTCGGGCTGGCTCGTGCCTTTCTTGTATATTAAGGTAGGACGCCCATCAACCGCCGACGAAAAAATTGCAAAGGTGAAGCTTATTGTGCCTCACTCGCAAGGACAAAGTTATGCCGTGCAGAGCGTTTATCCTTGCCTGTATGAGATAACATACCAGCGCGGACGTTAAACCCTATCAACCCATATTTGCCCCTGCCATGATGGTAGGGGCAAATCAGTAAGAAACCAAAGAAATTATATTATTAAACCGTTTATCCTATGACGTTAATCAAATCAATTTCTGGTATCCGCGGAACCATTGGCGGACCTACCGGCGACACCCTGAACCCACTTGACATTGTTAAGTTTACATCGGCTTATGCCACTTTCATTAAGAAAAGCAGCAAGAGCAACAAGATCGTAGTGGGACGTGATGCACGTATCTCAGGCGAGATGGTAAAGAACGTAGTGTGTGGCACCCTTATGGGTATGGGCTTCGATGTGATAAATATCGGTCTGGCTACAACACCTACCACCGAATTGGCTGTACGCATGTCGGGCGCCGATGGTGGTATCATCATTACAGCAAGCCACAACCCCCGTCAGTGGAACGCGCTGAAGCTGCTGAACAGCGAGGGCGAATTCTTAACAAAAGACAATGGCAATGAGGTGCTTGACATTGCTGCGCGCGAGGCGTTCGACTATGCCGACGTTGACCATCTCGGACATTATACCGAGGACGACACCTTTGATGCACGTCACATCGAAAGCGTACTGGCACTGAAGCTGGTTGACGTTGAGGCCATTCGTAACGCACACTTCAAGGTGTGTGTTGATGCTATCAACAGCGTGGGTGGCGTTATCCTGCCTAAGTTGCTCGACGAGTTAGGCGTAAGCTACAAGTTCTTGAACGCTGAGCCCACTGGCGACTTTGCACACAATCCCGAGCCTCTGGAGAAGAACCTGGGTGGCATTATGGGCGAGATGGCAAAGGGCGAGTTTGACCTGGGCGTTGTGGTTGACCCCGATGTTGATCGCTTGGCCTTTATCTGCGAAAACGGAAAGATGTTTGGCGAGGAATATACGCTGGTGAGCGTGGCCGACTATGTGCTGAGCCACACCGCTGGAAACACGGTTTCAAACCTCAGCTCTACACGCGCTCTGCGTGATGTTACCGAGCGTCATGGCGGCATCTACACTGCTTCGGCTGTAGGCGAAGTAAATGTTACCACCAAGATGAAAGAGGTGGGCGCTGTGATTGGTGGCGAAGGCAACGGCGGCGTAATCTACCCCGAAAGCCACTACGGTCGCGACGCGCTGGTAGGCATTGCACTGTTCCTCTCATCACTGGCTCACAAAAAGTGTACCGCCAGCGAGCTACGCGCTACCTTCCCCAACTATTTCATTGCAAAGAACCGTATCGACCTCACTCCCTCTACCGATATCGATGCCATCTTGCTCAAGGTAAAGGAGATGTATAGCAATGAAAAGATTACCGACATCGACGGCGTGAAAATCGACTTCCCCGACAAGTGGGTACATCTGCGCAAGTCGAACACCGAACCCATCATTCGCGTTTACAGCGAGGCTCACACCATGGAAGAGGCCGATGCTTTGGGCAAAGAGCTCATGCAGGTGGTGTATGACATGCAGTAATATATAGCTTGCCAAACGCATAATGTGGCAACAACTGAAACATTATTGATAAAACATATCTTAAATAGGTGTCATTATTAATTTTGAACACCTACTTTATATAAAAAGGTCTGGCATCTCGCAGTGGGTACCAGACCTTTTTATGCTGTTTTATTAAGGTGTTTATAGTGGCTCAGATATTATTGTTGTGTTTTTAACAATTTAATAATATATTATTGCGAGTATAAATTTTTATCGAAACGGATGCACCCTCCAAGTAGGACGGTGGCCTCCGTGCCCCGTCCTCCAGCACCCTGCACTTCTAAATAGATAAACTTCATGCTTTTATTGCCCATTCCTAATGTCGGGAGGACGGGGCACAGAGACCACCGGCCTACTGGAATAATTCATAGATTAATTCATGGATAATTTATGGAAATTCGTGTTCAAACCAAACGCGCAAAGCGCGAAATAGATTATTATAAACGCAACAATATTATTCGTTCTCCAAATCATAGTAATAATAGCCTGAAAACCAGCCAAATGTCGTGTGGAAACCAATTAAAAATCGGGCGAAACCATTGAGAATGTCATCTCACACCGACCGTTCTCCATGTTCATAACGGTCGGTGTGAACACGAGCATCGACCGTTCTCCATGTTCACAACGGTCGATACGAGACGACTTTCTCAAGGCTTTCGCCCAATTTTTCGGTCAATAGTAACATAAGAAATAGAGCTTGATGCATGGTTTAATCGTATATTTCTTCACTTTGTCAAAAGGTTTATGAGTATTTAAAGAATAAGAAGCGTAGCGTTTTTTATATAATTAAAGCTCATTATTCGGGATTTTTTATCTACTTTTGCATAAACAACAGAAAACCATAACGTTATGATTATACATGTAGCCAATCCTATTTACGACTCTGTGTTCAAATATATCATGGAGGACGAGCGCATAGCCAAGACCATGCTGTCGGCTTTGTTGAAGAAAGAAGTGGTTCATGTGACGGTGCGTCCGCATGAATACAGCAACACCACACGCGACACGTTATCAATGTTTCGCATCGACTTTGCTGCAACTGTACGTGAGCGCGAAGGCGATGTCATAAAAGACCGCATTGTGCTTATTGAGCTGCAAAAGACGTGGCTCAACACCGAGACGCTGCGTTTCCGACAATATCTTGGTGCGCAGTATAGCAACAAGAACAACATACGCGAGTCTGATAAAAAAGGCTTTGCCTACCCCATGGTTGCTGTATATCTGCTCGGCCACAAGGTGGGCAACATCAAGGAGCCAATAGTGTATGTCAATCATGACGTGTTCGACTATAACGGAAACATCGTAGTCGACGGCCATGAAGAGCCTTTCGTGGAGAGTCTTACCCACAACAGCATCATTGTGCAGATACCTCTTCTGCACGGCAACGTGAACAACAGGCTTGAGAAGGTGCTCAGCGTGTTTGACCAAACACAGGTTGAGGGCGATACCCAACAGGTGCTTAAGATAGATGAGGACAAGTATGCCGATGACAACGACATGATGTATATGCTGCATAAACTCACAGCGGCAGCCGCCAATTCGGAGATGCGACAAGACATGAATGTGGAAGACGAATACTACAAAGCCATTGAAGATCGTGACACTGCCATAATGCAGCGCGACAAAATACTGAAGGAGCAAAAAAAGCAGTTGTCACAGCAAAGCGAGCAGTTGTCACAACAAAGCGAGCAGTTGTCACAACAAAGCGAGCAGTTGTCACAGCAAAGCGAGCAGTTGTCACAGAAGGATGAGCAGCTACGCAATATGGCAAAGGCGTTGCTCGCAAAAGGTATGACCGAAGAACAAATTTCGGCAATGACTGGTATTGATATTGCTAACGTAGTAAAACTTCTACACTAAAACAAAGGAGGAAACGGCTTGCGTCTCCTCCTTTATTTAGTTGTTTATTATTTAATCTTTCTATGTTGAACGGAAGCGCCATCCAAGTAGGACGGTGGCCTCCGTGCCCCGTCCTCCAGCACCCAACACTTCTAAATAGATATTCTAACATATTTATTGCCCATTTCTATTATTGGGAGGACGGGGCACAGAGACCACCGTCCTACTTGGATAATTCATGATAATTCGTGTTCAAGCAAAACGCGTGTAGCAGGGAAATAGATTGTCAAAAACACAGCAATATTATTTGTACTCCGAAATCATAGTAATAATAGCCTGAAAACAAGGCTATTGTCGTGTAAAAGCCAGCCAAAAATCACGCAAAACCATTGAGAAAGTCATGCCGCATCGGCCCTGTCAAGGGTATTAGATGAAATTCTCAATGGTTTTAGGAAACCCTCTCAATGGCTTTAGGGGACGTTTTGCTCTAAATCCCCCCATTTTTCATTGCCAATCATCCTTTATTTGTGTACCAATATCAATACTATTGTACAACAACCTTTTTTACACTACCATCGTTGTACCTAATGATATTGAAACCTTTAGAAGGAGCGGAGATTTTCTGACCATTTATAGTATAGCGAGTGAGCTCCTTTGTATTTGTATTGATTGTGGTTGGTGCATCGTCAATACCAGTGTCTAAACGGCTGTCTTCTTTTAAATTCCAAAAGTTTTTCCAAGGCTCGGACTTTTGATATAATGTCAAACAACCTGGCGGTACGTTAACGGTTGTGTTTATATATTGTTGGGATGAAAAACCTGTCGAATATGATGGGGGATTGGGTGAATGAATATTTATAGTTAAAAGCTTGTCACATCCTGTAAAAGAATCTTTTCCGATGCTTTCCAAAGAATATCCTAAATCTATGGTATGAAGTGATGTGCAATCTTTAAATACTGCTATTCCCAATTCTTGTGTAGAATTGGGTAGATATATCTTTTGTAGATTTGAACAACCGGAAAATGCCCAGTCAGGAATCTCCTCAAGTGAAGATTGGAAATCCACTTCTGTTAGTTCTTTACAATTTTCAAAGGCTTGACGGAGGTAATAATAGTCGTTCAAATATCGTTCCCCTTTATACTTCATATCAATACTCGTCACGTCCGAGCCAATAATTACTTTTGAAACGTTAGAATTTGCAAAGGGCGCGATAGAGAAATAATAATAAAAATCCCAAATTTCAACAAGATTCCCATTGTAATAATAGGATTTGTTAAATTGCGTTTTTGTAAGTATTTTTTCTGTTGTAATATTACGCCCAATGTACACTTCTTTCAAATTACTATCGTTAAAACCTAATGATTCTACATTTTTATGTACTATTTCTGTTACATTATGATTGGGGCCTTCTACTCTTGGACCCTCGCATTTGAGAATCAATGAGTGTTTAGAGTCTTCAATACGTATTTTCTCCAAATTAGGGTTTCCCCCATATGACATACGTGGCAGGCTATCTATACCACAGCCTATTGTTAATTCCTTAATTGATACACATCCGCTTATTATGTCTGTTCCAACTCTTTTCACATTATTCGGAATGTTGAGAGATGCGAGCTTTTTGCATCCATAAAAAGCTTTCTTTTCTATTGATGTTACTGTTGAGGGAATTACTAAAGAAACAACCCCACAATTCTCAAATGCAGATTCCTTGATAACAGTTGCAGATTTGAAAACACAAGATGTTAAATTTGAACAATTGGCAAAAGCTCGACAGGAAATTTGTGACAATTTAGGAACAGTGACGTTTATCAAAGAAGAACATTCTTCAAACGCAGATTTCCCGAGAGTTTCCACTCCTAAAGCATTCACATCTACGATTTTATCACATCCTTTGAATGTTTCTTCCTTAATTTCAACCACACTTTTAGGTATGATTATTGTTGAAAGATTTGAACATTTATAAAAGGCACGGTTACCTATTTTTTGAACTCCGTTGCTTATGGTTATTGAGGTAATATTATTGTCTTCTTTTACAAAATCATCACCGATAGCAGTTACAGCAAGTTCTTTCCCCTTAAAAGTTACGGTTGATGGTATGGTCACATCGCCTGTTACATCTTCAGAAATAGAAGATGCTGTAACTGTAAGTTCTGTAAAAGAAGTAATGTCATACTGTATGCCATTAACTTCAAAGTCATAAGCAGAGGCTGGTAATGATAAGCATAGCATTGCAATGTTTATCCACAGTTTTTGAATAATTGTTTTCATATCATACAGTTTTTGTTTGATTATTGAAAGGCAATTATGATTTTTCTCCTTGATCGAGAAGTCTGAAACAGAAATCTTTCAATATTTCCGCTTTGACTAATCCTCGCATATTCACCTGTTCACCCCTCTTGTCTATTAAACAATAGTTTTCTCCTTCGCGTACTATATGATAATGGGCGAAGGCATTGCGGAGATGCCGGAAGAGAGCAACTGCTTTAGGTTCTTCCTCATTACCTTGCATTGATGCTGTAAAACGGATTTTGTCTTGGATAAAATCTTCATCTACTTGGTCTTTGGTGCAAGTGTCAATGTCTAACACGCCACTGAACTCGTTTACTACGGTATCCCAATCATTGAAGGGTGTGTTTTCCAAGTGCCCTTTCCCTATGTCGTAATAGAAAAAAGTCAGATCTTCAGGATTAAGAACACCAATTGTGAAATGTTCAGAAAGATCAAATTTGGACTGATGTTCGTCCTGTTTATTATTCTCGCTCATACTGTATAAATATGTGCCAATAGGCTCCAATATGGCTGTGGTTAAATATAGATTGAACGATATATACAAAAAAAGCGTGGAGTCAATCCTGTCACTCGTTCCACGCTATAAAGGCCTTCGCATTGCCCTGATTGTCGAAACGAGCAACGCCGAAAGCCCCACGCCGATGTACGTATATAATTCACCACATTGACAACGAACAATAGAAACGTCCGAAGCCAATAATGGCTGTATATAATACACCCCATGAGGCGTTCCCGTTGCTTTGTTTTTGACAATCAGTTTGAAGTTGCGAAGTTCTTATAGCGTCAAAACCAAAGCGTACAGTTACGCCTTATATGTATATATGTCTGCCCAACCTCTGCCCATTGGGGCTTTCGGTATGGGTTGAAGACAAGACAAAGGTAATATTTTTATCTTATATTTTTCCTCTTTTGTAGGCAGAATATGGTTTTACAGTCCGATTTAACATTATTAAATATAAATATGTCAAAGGAATATTCTTTTTGCGAGGCTTTTCTTGTAGAAGAGTTTCTTTTTATCTCTCGGTTTCATCCTTTTTACATTACTGCAACAAAATTCTGTTGAAAATGTAATAAAAAGGCAATTAGGCCGTTTAATCAATAGATTAGATACTCTAATTGGTGTATGGTGTGCTGCCTGATGGTTGTATGCCTGTGCGCTTTGTATAACAAATAATTTGACGCTTATGGGGCTATTTACTCAAGACGAATTGAAACCTTCAGAACAAACTCTTAACCTGATACGTCAGGTGGCTTACACTTACCGGGTTGTGCGCATGGGCGCAAAGAAAGAAATGTTTTGCCTTAACTAATGTGTGGCAAACCTATCGCTATTGTTGTATAAAAATAAGGGTAATACGAAGATTAAAGAAAAACAAATAATAAAGAACAATGAAGACTTTAATATCGCCGTCATTGCTGTCGGCCGATTTCTTGAATTTAGAGAAGGATGTGGAAATGATTAACGCCAGTGAGGCCGATTGGCTGCATTTAGACGTTATGGATGGCGTGTTTGTGCCTAATATATCGTTTGGCTTTCCTGTGATTGATGCTGTGGCTAAACGTTGCACCAAGCCGCTGGACGTTCACTTGATGATAGTGCAGCCCGAACGCTATGTTGAGCGTGTGGCAAAGACGGGTGCCATGATGATGAACGTGCACTGCGAGGCCTGCACACACCTGCATCGCACCATTCAAGAGATACATGCTGCTGGCATGAAGGCGGGCGTAACGCTGAACCCTGCAACGTCGCTTAGCCAGATTGAAGATGTGTTGTGCGATGTTGATATGGTGCTGCTGATGAGTGTAAACCCAGGTTTTGGAGGACAGAAGTTTATCCCGCAAACCGTTGATAAGCTGAAGCGCCTACGCAAGATGATTGATGAAAGCGGTAGCCATGCGCTGATACAGATTGATGGAGGTGTGCAAGCCGAAACAGCACCACTGCTGGTAGAGGCTGGTGCCGATGTGCTGGTGAGTGGCAGCTATATCTTTAAAGCCGCCGACCCCATTGCTACCATACACAGTCTGAAAACAGTGTCAGGCCGTTTGTAAGGCTACGTCATGCTCTTTTGCCATTCGGCGCATGTTCAGAATGGCATAGCGCATGCGTCCCAATGCCGTGTTGATGCTTACGTTTGTGGTGTCGGCAATTTCTTTAAACGACATATCTTGATAGAAGCGCATAAACACTACCTCGCGTTGCGAGGCAGGCAAAAGGTTCATCATGCGACGCACATCGGTCATTACCTGGTCGTAGACATATTGGTTCTCAATATTGCCTACCACTAGGTCGTTGCTGCCAATGTTTGACAGGTCGTTGGTATCGTTACACTCAACAATATGTTCGGTGCTATGGTCGCGATACCAGTCCATAATGATGTTATGGGCAATGCGCATTACCCATGCCGAGAACTTTCCTGAGGTGGTATATTTGCCTTGTTGTAGGCGCGATATCACCTTCATGAAGGTTTCTTGGAAAATGTCGTTTGCTGTTTCTTGATTGCGTACAACAAAAACAATATATGAAAATATCTTCGATTGGTTGCGTGATAACAACAAGTCGAAAGCTTTGTTATTGCCGTCGATATACAGCATGGCCAACTCTTCATCGGTCATCTCTTCAAGTATTCTCATTACTTTTATCCTTTTTATTTAAGTAAAAGTATATCGATAGGCAATATCGTTTTTATTATTAATATTGATGTTCTATTATTATAAACAAGCGGCCGAGGTGTGTTTCAAGGTGGAACATATCCTTCCATCTACCACTAGTGTCTTGCAAAGATATGCCTTTTTTATTTATTAACCAAATTTATTTATTAAAAAATGTGATTGTAGAAGCATTAAACTTTGCCATTGGGTAAAGGGTTTCTTCCTAAAAACGAGTGTAGGGCGCTGTGCCCCCCTTCATTTTACAGAAAGGGGGTGAGCAGATGGGCAAACCATCCTACAAATTTCTTCCAGGGTGTGCGGAAGGTGTTCCATGTTTGTGGTGTGAGCAGAAACGAGTCGGCTTTGTCGCGTTCAAACATCTGTTCCAGTTCGTGGGTGGTGGCGGAATCGATGATGACGGCGTTCTCTTCATAGTCGAAACGTAAGCTACGTGCGTTTAGGTTGGCGCTGCCTACGGTGCAGAACTTGCCATCTACCATGATAATTTTTGTGTGATGAAAGCCTGGCTCATACATCCATATCTCGGCTCCGCGCTTCATCAGTTTATGCACGTTGTAGAACACGCAGTCGGGGGTGAGGGGTATGTCGCTATGTGTCGACACCATGATTTGCACCTTTACACCTCGTTTGATGGCTTTACGCAAGCTTTTTTTCAGGTTGTGCGATAGGGTGAAGTAGGGGTTTACAATCTTAATGCTGTCGGTAGCATCGTTGATGGCGTTGATGTAGAACTGGCGTATAATCTTGTTGCTTGTGCGTGGCTCGCGGTTGATAATGCCCACCATCTTTTTGCCTGCTGTAAGGGTTGTGTCGGGCTTCAGCCCCGTGATATATTCGGCGTTTTTATAGCCACGATAATATTGTGCGCCATGAATGTTTTCGCCCGTAACCTTCTTCCACATTTTCAAGAAGATGCGTTGTAGGGTGTTTACCTCGCTGCCCTCAATACGGCAGTGCATATCGCGCCACGAGCCCACCTCTTTCGTGCCTTTAATGTAGTAGTCGGCCACGTTCATGCCCCCAGTGTAAGCCATCTTTCCATCAATCACCACAATCTTGCGGTGGTCGCGGTGAAACACGTGGTTTATCCACGGAAAGCGCAGAGGATCAAACTCGTATATCTGTATGCCGCGGGCACGCAAGTTGGTGAGGTGGCGTTTCAGCAAAGGCTGGTTGTTCGAGTCGTTGCCAAAGCCATCGAAGAGGGCACGTACCTCAACACCTTGCTGTGCTTTTTCGGCTAAAATGTCGAACAGCAGCGAGGCGATAGAGTCGTTGCGAAAATTAAAGTATTCGAGATGTATGCTGCTTTTAGCTTGACGAATGGCATGAAACATATCGTCAAACTTTTCTTGCCCACTCATGAGCAAGGTTACTGCATTATCGTTTGAAAAGTTAACGCCTACGGCACGTAGCTGTCGAACAATGGCCGAGTCGCTACGCAAGGCGAGCTTTGTTGAGTCGTTTTGGGCAGTTGTTGATACGCTCATGGCCATCATGCCTATATTGCACAGTGTGCAGGCAATGACGGCCATGAGGCGTGTTATGTATTTGTTCATTTGTGCTTCTTATACCATACAGCTGTAGTGGTCGACCACCCCCAATAGGTGGTTCTCTTCGTCGCCTACCAGCACGCTGTGTATCTTGTATTTGTGCATGATACTTTGTATCTCGCTAATTTTTGTTGTGGGGCGTACAATCTTTGGCTGGCGAGTCATGATGTCGCTCACCGTTTTGTCGAAGAACATGGCTTGCCATTTTTCCATCGCACGGCGTATGTCGCCATCGGTAATGAGGCCTACGATATGTTCGTTTTCAAGGGCCACACCCATGCCCAACTTGCCTTTGCTTACGTGTATGATGGCCTCGCCCAGGTGCATGTCTTGTGGAATGATGGGCAGGTCGTCGGTGCGCATCACATCGGCAGCTGTGGTCAGTAGGCGTTTACCCAGCTCGCCTCCGGGGTGGAATTGTGCAAAGTCTTTGGGCTTGAAATTGCGCACTACCATCAGTGCTACTGCCAGGGCATCGCCCATCGACAATACGGCTGTGGTGCTGTTTGTGGGGGCCAAATTGAGAGGACATGCCTCGTGTGCCACATACACATTGATGTGTATGGTTGAATATTTTGCTAACAGCGAGTGGGGGTTGCCACTCATGCCAATGATGGGTATCTCGTTGTGCAGCAGCATGGGTATAAAGCGCAGCAGTTCGTCGGTTTGTCCCGAGTTGCTGATAGCTATCACCAGGTCGTTGCTGTTTACGGCTCCTAAGTCGCCATGATAGGCATCGAGGGGGTTGAGGAAGAACGATGGTGTGCCTGTGCTCGACAGGGTGGCGGCTATCTTGGCGCCTATGTGTCCGCTTTTGCCTACACCTGTCACCACCACTTTTCCTTTGCAGTTGAGAATCATTTCTACTGCTTTGTCAAAGTTGTCGTCAAGTTGTGGTATGAGGTCGAGTATGGCTTTTGCCTCGTCTTCAAGACAGCGTGTGGCATATAGTCGCACGTTTTTCAGCCGTTCGTTTATTGTATTGTTCATATCTACGTGTTGCTTTCTTATTGCAATATTTTCTCAATTAAAGCTTCCAACTGGTCAAGATACAGCATATTAGGGCCATCGCTCAAGGCATGGTCGGGGTCGGGATGCACCTCGAAGAAGTAGCCATTGGCACCAAATGCCTTAGCGGCCAATGCCATTGAGGGCACAAAGCGACGGTCGCCACTGGTTTTGCCTCCGCCCGCTCCAGGGCGCTGTACGCTGTGTGTGCAGTCCATCACCACGGTGGGGGTAATGTCGAGCATATCGCTGATGTTGCGGAAGTCGACTACCAGATTATTGTAGCCATAAATGTTGCCACGCTCGGTGAGCCATACCTCTTTGGCGCCAGCCTCGCGTGCCTTTTCAACAGGATACATCATGTCTTGTCCGCTTAAGAACTGGGCTTTCTTGATGTTGATGATGCGTCCGGTCTTTGCTGCGGCCACCAATAGGTCGGTCTGTCGGCAAAGAAAGGCGGGTATCTGTATCACGTCGGCCACCTGTCCAGTGTCGGCTGCTTGCCAACTTTCGTGTATATCGGTAAGAATTCTCAATCCGTATTTCTGTTTGATGTCGGCTAACATCTGCAGTCCTTTTTCTATTCCTGGTCCGCGAAACGAGTGTATAGAGGTGCGGTTGGCTTTATCAAACGAGGCCTTGAAAATAATGTCGGTGCCCAACTTTTTGTTGATGGCACACAGGGTTTGTGCTACTGTGTCAAGTAGCGCCTCCGATTCGATAACACAAGGTCCGGCAATAAATATCGGTTGCATATATGCTGTTGTTTTTTAGCGTTATAATTATGTATAATGCAAAATTAGTGAAAATTAATTTTAGCGCCAAAGTTTTCTATATAATTATTTCGTTTAGGTGTAGTTGTAGCCTATATAAACAACGCGCCCTGTAAGGTGAAGAGCAACTGTTGATTACTTTTCGGCCTTACAGGGCGCGCCTTATGTAATGTTGTAAATGATTATTCGGCAGCCTCAAACTCGCGCAAGAAGCGCATATCGTTTTCTGAGAACATTCTGAGGTCGGCCACACGATATTTCAGGTTCGTGATGCGTTCTATGCCTAAACCGAAGGCGTAGCCAGTGTAAACCTTGCTATCAATGCCACAGGCTTCAAGCACGTTGGGGTCTACCATGCCGCAACCTAAAATCTCTACCCAGCCAGTGTGCTTGCAGAAACCGCAACCCTTGCCACCACAAATATGGCATGAGATGTCCATCTCGGCGCTGGGCTCGGTGAAGGGGAAGTAGCTGGGGCGCAGACGTATCTTGGTGTCGGCACCAAAGAGCTCGCGAGCAAAGGTGAGAAGCACCTGCTTGAGGTCGGTGAACGACACGTTCTTGTCAACATATAAGCCTTCGAGCTGATGGAAGAAGCAGTGGGCACGAGCCGAGATGGCCTCGTTGCGATATACGCGACCCGGGCAGATAACGCGGATGGGTGGCTGCTGCTTTTCCATGATACGGCTTTGGTCGTTTGAGGTGTGCGAGCGCAAGAGAATGTTCTTGGTTACCTCGTTAGGGTTCTGCTCAATGAAGAAGGTGTCTTGCATGTCGCGGGCGGGGTGGTCGGCGGCAAAGTTCAGCTTGGTGAACACGTGCAAGTCATCGTCTATCTCAGGACCTTCGGCCAGGGTGAAGCCCATGCGCTGGAAAATGTCGATAATCTCGTTGCGCACAATGGTCAACGGGTGGCGTGTGCCCAGCGTGATGGGGTATGCCGAGCGGGTGAGGTCGATGTCGTCGGCATTATCGTCGGCAGCGGCAGTGTTTTCCTTCAACTCGTTGATACGGGCAATGGCCATATTCTTCAATTCGTTGATCTTCATGCCCACAGCCTTCTTTTGGTCGGCCGACACATTGCGGAAATCGGCCATAAGCGCTGCTATCTCGCCTTTCTTGCTGAGATATTTCAAACGCAACTGCTCAATCTCATCGGCGTTTTGCGCGGTAAGATTGCTCACTTCCTGAAGAAGTTTCTCTATCTTGTCTAATATCATAATCGAGTGCTTTTTAAAAAACAATGCAAAGTTAACATTTTTACGGCAAAAGAAGAAATATATAGAAATAAAGTTGTAAATTTGCACAGAAAATTTGAGAGACATTAAAGCGCAAATTAGATGTTATGAATAGAAAAGGTGCTTTGTTTGTTGTGATGGCAATGATTGCTGTCATGACATTTTTTTCAACAACAGGTTGTTCTGACAAGAAACCCACAACACAAGACACAGCCATCAGCACTACCGACAGCGTGTCGGCTGCGGCCGACACCATGGAAACCATTATCGCTGAAGCCCCCATGCCAAAGGCTGCCGATGAGCTGTTTGACGATTTTATCTTCAACTTTGCTGCAAACAAAAAGCTTCAGTACAAACGTATTCATTTTCCGCTACCCGTTCAGCGTGGAGGAAAGATAACGTATGTGCCTGCTAATAAGTGGAAGATGGAACACTTCTTTATGCGTCAAGATTATTATACCTTGATTTTCGATAACGCCAAACAAATGAATGTGGTGAAAGATACCACCATCAGCCATGTAGTGGTAGAGAAGATTTTCTTGTCGCGTAACAGCGTGAAGCAGTATAACTTTGAACGTGAGCAAGGTAAATGGATGCTGACAAGCATCTGTCATAAAAACATTGGTGAAAACTATAACTCGTCGTTCTTGAAATTTTATAAAGCTTTTGTGTCCGACTCTACCTTCCAGGCAGAGAGCATTGACGACCCATTACACTTCACAGGACCCGATCCTGACGATGAGTTTACAAATATGTCAGGAATTCTTGCTCCTGAGCAGTGGCCAATGTTTGCACCAGAACTGCCTAACGGTATGATATACAATATCTTGTATGGACAGAAATATACTGAAAGCAATAAAAAGATATTTGTGATACGTGGCATTGCTAACGGACAGGAAACCGAGCTTACTTTTGTGCGCAAAGGTAAACACTGGAAACTGACAAAGCTTATTATGTAGGGGCTTCTTAGCTTATTTCAAACCATAACGATGAAAACAATGCGAGTAACACTTTTGGGCACAGGAACATCTGGCGGCGTACCTTCGGTAGGCTGTCACTGCGAGGTGTGTAGTAGCACCGACCCTCGCGACCACCGCTTGCGTTGTGTGGCGATGGTAGAAACTGAAAATACCCGACTGCTGATTGATTGTGGCCCTGACATACGCCAGCAACTGATGCCATTTCCGTTTGAGAAAATTGATGGCGTGCTGCTCACCCATGAGCATTACGACCATGTGGGAGGGCTTGACGACTTGCGACCCTTCTGCTCTTTTGGTAGCATCACGCTGTATGGCAATCGTCGCACACTGAAAAACGTGCGACATAATATGCCTTACTGTTTTCCGTCGGGCATCATGCAACGCACAAAGGCTATGGTGCCGTTCTTGCATCTGTTTAAGCTGTATCCGGGGGTGCCATTGCTTGAAGAACGTAGGGTGCGCCCGCATCATGCGTTTAGCGTGGGCGATATTGAGGTGATGCCTATCGAGGTGATGCATGGCAAACTGCCCATCATGGGCTATCGTATAGGTAAACTGGCCTATATCACTGATATGAAAACAATAGCTGATAGTGAGATGGCGTATTTGCAAGGCGTTGATACGTTGATTGTTAACGCATTGCGATTTGCAAAACCGCACCACTCACACCAAACCGCTGAAGAGGCTGTGCGCTTTGCACAGAAGGTAGGAGCGCATCGCACCTTTTTGATACATGAAAGTCATGATATAGGTTTGTATGCTGCATCTGTAAATCGTCTTCCCGCCGATGTGCAATTGGCATACGACGGAATGGTGATTGAACTGTAAAAATATAAAAAAAGAGTTTTGAATGATAAGCTGATAGTTTGTTGCTAATCATTCAAAACTCTTAAATTTTATTCTTGATAAGACTTCTTACCCTTAATAAGACTTCTTACCCTTAATAAGAATATTTACTCTTATAATAAAACTATCGCCGACGACGTGATGGTTGTCCTTGATAGGGTTTGTCTTGGCTTTGTTTCTTTCCTTGATAGGCCTTGTTCTTGCCTTGATAAGCGTTGCTTTTGCCTTGATAAGCGTTGTCGTTATCGTGATATTTTTTGTTTCTGCCTTGATAAACTTTGTTCTTATCTTGCTGGCTCTTCTTGTCGCGCGACGTGTTTTGCTCGCTGTATGAACGTATGATCTTTCCGTTTCTGAAATTGGGCGAGAACGATTTGCGTCCCTCCTCATCAGCCCTGTTTTTATAGTTGGGCGTGAAGGTGGTGTGGTCGTATAAGCGTGGTATGAGGTCGGCACGTCCAATACGTCGCAACTCGTTTTCAATGTTACGGCGTTCTTCGGGCTTATACCAGAAGAAGAACATGCGCTGTGCCAACTTTTCCTTAGGTGTATGGGCGCTGAATACGGGCTCCAGGGTATAAGGATCGTAGCCTGTATACCACGTTTCGGTGCTCACAGTCATGGGCGTGGGCGTAAAGTCTTGCACCTGTTCAAGATGAAAGTCCATCTGCTTGGTCAGCACAGCCAGTTCGGCCATATCTTCTTCATGGCAGCCAGGGTGCGAACTGATGAAATAGGGGATGATTTGCTGGCGCAAATTTTCGGCAGAATTTATCTTTTCAAATATCTTTTTGAAGGCGCTAAACTGCTCGAAGGGAGGCTTGCGCATCAACTTTAGCACGCTGGGACAGGTGTGCTCGGGGGCTACCTTCAGTCGGCCGCTCACATGGTTTACAATCAGCTCGCGGGTATATTCGCGTGCTGCCTGGTTGCTATGTTCGTCTTTGCTTTGATGTAGCAACAGGTCGTAGCGCACGCCACTGCCTATAAAACTCTTTTTAATGTAGGGCAAAGCATCAACGGCACGGTAAATCTCCAGCAGCTTGCTGTGGTCAGTATTAAGGTTGGGGCATATCTGTGGGTTGATGCACGAGGGGCGTTTGCAGGCTTCGCATGCCTTCTTGTTGCGGCCACCCATGCCATACATATTAGCCGAGGGGCCTCCCAGGTCTGAGAGATAGCCTTTGAAGTCGGGCATCTCGGCTATCTTCTTTACCTCTTTTAATATGCTCTCCTTGCTTCGGCACGAGATAAACTTTCCTTGATGAGCACTGATGGTGCAGAAAGCACAACCACCAAAGCAGCCACGGTGTATGTTTACCGAGAATTTTATCATCTCGTAAGCGGGTATGCGCTTGTCTTTATATTTGGGATGCGGCAGACGGGTGTAGGGTAAGTCGTACGACGCGTCAATCTCCTCGGTGGTCATTGGTGGGTAGGGTGGGTTCACCACTGCACACTGCTGGCCCACGTTTTGTAAGATGCGCGATGCATGTATCTTGTTGCTCTCTTCCTCAATATGTCTGAAGTTGTCGGCCTGTGCCTTCTTGTTCTGCAAACATTCTTCGTGGCTATACAGCACAATATCATCGTCGGCAACGCCACCTGGTACAGCATCTTTGGGGCACAGATATACTGTTTGCGGAATGTCGCGAATGTCGGCAATGGCTTTGCCTTTAAGCATCTGCAAGCATAGGTCGCGCATAGGCTTCTCGCCCATACCATAGATAAGTAGGTCGGCACCCGAGTCGATCAAGATGCAAGGGCGCAAACGGTCTTGCCAATAGTCGTAATGGGTAAGACGACGCATAGAAGCCTCAATGCCACCCAGCACAACTGGCACATCGGGGTACAATTCTTTCAGTATCTTGGTATAGACAATCGTGGGGTATTCGGGGCGACAGTCGTGTCGGCCGTTAGGGCTGTAAGCGTCTTCTGAGCGCAGGCGGCGGTTAGCGGTATATTTGTTTACCATCGAATCCATACAGCCCGGAGCAATACCAAAGAACAAACGTGGCTGCCCCAATTTCTTGAAATCGCGGTAGTCGCCATGCCAGTCGGGCTGCGGCACAATGGCCACACGTAGGCCCATAGCCTCTAAGGTGCGTCCGATAACGGCCGCACCAAATGAAGGATGGTCAACGTATGCGTCGGCCGAGAATAGGATGACATCGGCTACGTCCCATCCTCGCAAGTCCATCTCCTTGCGTGTTGTAGGCAGCCAGTCGGTAAGCTGGTGGCCACTCATTACTCGTTGCCCTCGCTTTCGTTTTTGTCTTCTGCATCGTTGTCTTCACCCTGCTCTTGTGCCCACTGCACGTACAGCAGCACCAGCTTGTGCAAGCCAAAGGCTTTCATATTGGGATGATAGATAACGTCGAGGCACAGGTCAAGCAGGTCGTGGTCTTTGCCTGCTTCTGACTCGAGCATCGAACGAACGTTCAGTTTCAGCTTGTCAAGCACTTGCTCGTCAATAATGCCGTTGCTGTCGATAAGGTTTTTCAGCAACGAATAACGCTCAATGGTTTCTAAATGTTTATCACTTACCTCGATAGAGCGAGTTCCAGATACGTTTGCTTGAATTTTATACATAATGGTTATGTTTTTATTGTCAGTGTGATGTCTTGATAGCCAACAAACATGGTTGTGGCCCTTTCAACGCAAAGGTAAACATAAAAAATGATATATCCCCTATGTTTGTTTAAAAAAATGGGTTACGTTAATGTAGGCTTTCTCTTATCGCCGTTATGTTGAAAGGTATGAGGTGGCTCATAATACTTAAAAATATATAAATGTTAATGATTGAGGTAAAAGAATAAAGTTTTCGGCTGTTTTTTATTTAAATCACACACAGGGCTTTTATGCTCAAAACTTATAATATATAATATAATGTGTAGCGTGCCTCTATATGACACGACTATAAATCAACTTACTTAATATTTATGGACAAAAAACTGTCACTATTGTTACTACCTCTTTTGGGTCAGAACTTGAGTTTGCATGCCGCCGACATCGACTATACACCGCTGCGCCTCAGTGGGTTCAATGCCGATGTGGTGTTGCAGCCAGGAGAGCGTGTTGTTAATACTGCCGATGGGCATTGGAATTTTTATTCAGAAACGCTAAAAGGGCGTGGTGGTTTGCCACAGATGTTGCACGGTATGTTTTCAGATGTGCCGTACCAGTTGGCCGATTTCTCTGCACCTTGTGCTTTCAAACTCTCGTCGCCCGATATTGATGCTGCCGAGGGCACTGCTTACGGACAAAGTATCACCATTGCGCTGGCCACTCCGCAGAAGGCGCACACACTATGGTTGCTGGCTACAGCACCACATGGTGCTACCAAGGTAAATGTTACCGTGCATTTTGCTGATGGCTCTACACAAGATATCAATAATATTGCCATTGCCAACTGGAAAGCTACGCAGAGCAAAGGTTCGGCTTTTTGGCAGTTGGGTTTGACAAATGGCGATAGCTCGGCGGCCGACACCAACTATGCCTTGTATGAAGCCCCAATTTCGCTTTCTGATGCTACGCATGAGGTAACGTCAATCACAGTAAGTTTGGCTGAAAAGGGCCGTTCGGTATGTCTTTTTGCTGTTACCGCTACCGATAAAACAAGCACTGCGATAAAAGATAAAAAACTTTTTTTTATTTCCAACTCGCACCTTGATACGCAATGGAACTGGACGGTGAAGTCGACCATTGCCGATTATGTAAAGAACACGCTTAACCAAACGTTTGAACGTCTTGAAGATAAAGACGACCACCACTTTACCTTCAATTTTGAAGGGGCCATAAAATATATGTGGGCAAAGGAGTATTACCCTGCCCAATATAAGAAACTGAAGAAATATATTGCCGATGGGCGCTGGAACATCGCTGGTGCCGCCATTGATGCCAGTGATGTAAATATAGGTTCGGCCGAGTCGTTGATACGCAATTTCCTTTACGGGCAATCGTTCTACCGTAAAGAGTTTGGCGTACGTGGCGGACGCGACATCATGCTGCCCGACTGTTTCGGCTTTCCTTGGTCTTTGCCCACCGTGGCTGCGCATTGTGGTATGAAGTATTTTCATACGCAGAAGTTGTCGTGGAATTCGGCCTACGCCTACAACCAGTTGCCACGCTTTGCACGATGGAAAGGCACTGATGGCGAAGAGGTGTTGTCGGTGCTGAAATTGTGTGCCTATGATGATCACGAAAAGTTTTGTAAGGATATGTCGGCCGACGCTGATATGATAGCCGAGGTAAACACAAACAAAACGACCTATGGTATTCCTGCTACCATCAAGTATGTAGGCCCACGTGGCGACCGTGGCGGAGGTCTGGATAAGGAAACGGCCGACTGGCTATCAAAAAGTGTGGATGGCAGCGGACAGTTGGGGGTAACGCTCAACTCATCAACGGGTATGCTCGACCAATTGTTCCATATGGGCTATGATAAACTGCCTGTCATTAATCATGGCTTGCCCATGCGTGCCCATGGTGTAGGTGGATACACCTCGCGCACCATGCTGAAATATTGGATGCGTAAGGGCGAACTGCTGGGCGATGCAGCCGAGAAGGCTTCGGTGACAGCCAACTGGTTAGGTACGCTGCCTTATCAACAGAAAACGCTTACTGATGCCTGGGTGCGTTTGTTATGGCACCAGTTTCATGATGATATTCCAGGTACATGTATCAACGAAGCCTACACCTATACTGTAAACGATCAAGTGCTCAATCAGCTCGATTTCTCGCGCACACTGAATAATGCTGTGGGTGGCGTGGCCAAACTGATGAACACTCAGTGGTGTCAAGATGTGCCTGTGGTGGTTTATAATCCGTTGTCAATACAGCGTACCGACATTGTTGAAGGACAAATAGCAATGGCCCCTGATGTGCAGAATATCAAAGTGACAGATGCGCAGGGCAATGTGGTGCCATGCCAAATAACAGAACGTGAAGATGATGGCCGGCTTCACTTTATCTTCTTGGCTACGGTGCCATCGTTAGGTTATGCTACCTACAATGTGGCGCCAGATACTAATGTATCTACTCCTACCTCTGCCTCAAACCTCAGTGTCAGCGAAAAAGGTATGGAGAACCAGCGCTATAAGGTTACCATTGATGTAAATGGCGACGTGTCGTCGATTATTGATAAACAAAACGGTAACCGTGAGATGTTGAGTGCACCTATTCGTTTGGCATTGCTCTTCGACGAGTCGACTACATGGCCATCGTGGGAGATACATGGCGACCAACTGCAAAAGGCACCGCGCGAGTATGTAGATAAAGAAGGACTGCAGGTAGAGGTGGCCGAAAATGGCCCATTGCGTGTCAGCTTAAAGGTAACACGCAAAAAAGGAGCATCTGATTTTGTGCAATACATACGTCTGGCCTCTGAAGGCTGTGCTGACCGTATCGACTTTGTGAATGAGGTAAACTGGCAAACGCGTGAACGTTTGCTGAAAGCCACTTTCCCGCTCACTGTAAGCAATCCTAAAGCCACTTACGACCTTAGCATAGGCACAGATGTAAATAATAATAGCACCAGTTATAGTACCGATTCAAACAACAATACCTCATTATGCGAGTTTCTCGGACATCAATGGGCCGACGTTACTAACACCAATGGCGATTGTGGCGTTTCTATCCTTAACGATAGCAAGTATGGTTGGGATAAGCAGAAAGACAATGAGATACGTCTCACGCTGATACATACACCTAAGGTGGGCTCAAATAATTATGCTTATCAAGGCAAGCAAGATTTGGGTTTGAATCGTTTTACCTATTCATTCTTTGCTCATAAGGGCGTGTGGGGAGCCGATACGCAATGGGAAGCCGACAAACTGAACGAGCCGATGTTAGCCTATCAAACAACCCGTCAAGAGGGCTCGTTGGGCTCTGATTTTGGCTTCCTAAAGGTAGATAACCGCAACGTGGCAGTGAAAGCGCTAAAGAAGGCTGAGGGCTCAGATAAATATATTGTTCGCTTTTATGAGTTGACGGGCGAAGGACAGGATGTTACAGTCGAATTCCCCGCCGACATTGTTTCTGCCGACGAGGTGAACGGTGTTGAAGAATTGTTAGGTCTCGCACAGTTTAGTGGCCGCAAACTGTCATTCCATATTGATCGTTTCCATCCTAAAACGTTCCAGTTTGAATTAGCTTCTTCTACAGCGTCATCGGCATCTACAGTTAGTGAACACGCACCGCAGTCGGTGCCTGTGAGCCTCGATTATAATGTGGATGTGATGAGCACCAATGAGCGTCGTAGCGATGCTGACATTGATAAGGCTTTTCCTGCAGAACTGTTGGGCAGCGAACTGAAAGCCGATGGCATATCGTTTACCATGGGAAATAGCCGCATAGGCAAGAAAAATGCTGTGCGCTGCATGGGGCAAACCATCACATTGCCTACACTGCAAGGTGCCCGTAAGGTATACATACTGGCTTCATCGCTCAATACGAAGGGCAGCACGGCAACGTTTGGTATCGGAACCAGAACCGTAGAACAGTTTGTCGACTACTATGGTGGCATGGTGGGCGTATGGAGCAATAGCATTGATGTGCAGAAACATTATCGCCTTGAGAACACTGCCTTTACAGCTACCCACTCGCACAGCAAAACGGCCGATAATGTATACGACTATCTGTATATGTATAAGTATGCATTTACGCTGAACGAGGGCGATAATACGATTACGCTACCTAACGATCCTGATCTTTTGGTCTATGCTATCAGTGTGTCAGACAATGCTAACGATGATACAAAACCGCTATCTGAGGTGGTAAATGTGCTGAAACACAAAGATACTAAGGATCCTTATCAAGCTGTAGAGCACGACGACGACATCATTACGCCTGCAACGGTGCAAGCTTCAGGACAAACAAATAGTAATGAGAGTGCGCAGAAGGCTTGCGATGGCAATGCCGATACTAAATGGTGCGACAACTCGTCGGCTGTGAAATGGCTGGAGTATAAGTTTGAAAAGCCCATGACAATAACAGGCTGGAAGGTGCTAAACGCTGGGTGCGAAGGTGATGGCAAGATTGCTGCCGAATATGTGTTGCAACGTTATGTAAATGATGGATGGGTTGACGTGCAAACCGTGGTAGATAATTCAGTTAACACTACCGACTTTGTGCTTGAGCATCCTTTTGTTAGTGAGGGCGTGCGTTTGCGCGTGGTAAAGGGTGAGCAAGATGGCACCATTGCCCGTGTATACGAGTTTAGTGTTTATGGCCATGAACCTAAGGAGGGCGAGGCTGATCAACCTCAAATCATCAGTCGTATTCCTACCTATGGTTTTGGCCGACAGGTGGCTACAGTGGTAAAATCGAGCGGACGTGTAAATGAAAAGGAAGATCCTTACTTTATGCTTGACAGTCAGCGAGGCACCAAGTGGTGTTATAACGGCTCGTTAGAAAAACCTTCGGTTGTGTTTGAACTGAGTGAACCGCACCTGCTCACAGGCTTTGATATCTACGACTCGAAGACACATGAAGTCTTTCGCAATTCAGACGAGTATGAAATTGCTTATAGTATGGATGGCAATACTTACACAACAGCGGTGAGCGAGAAGGGAGTGTCGGCCGAAGATGTTCACTCGTCTACACTTACTGAGCCTGTAAAAGCTAAGTATGTAAAACTCACTATGGCAAAAGGTGATGGTGCCGTGCGCGTGTATCAGTTTGATATGTGGGGCACACCTACGGCCGAAACAGAGCCTACGGCAACAACGGGCCTCTTATCGTTACATCGCTCGGTGATAGGTTCTAACAGTCCTGTTCATTTCAATGAGTCGGCACTCAACTTATTTGATGGCCTGAAGACGCGCACCCTAAAACCTTTTACATGGAAGGTAAAGAAGACCAATTCGGCCGACGTGTATGCTTGGGCTGTTGTCGACTTAGGTGCAACGTGTAACATGAACCAATTTAAGTTGTACGACTCGAAAAACTTTGGTGGAACCCATAACATTAGTGGCTATCGCATTTATGTGTCAAATACACGTCCCACAGATACACAGATGAAAAATTATGCAAAAAGTACAGGTGGCGTAGGCTGGAAACGTGTGGCCAATGTTACAGATGCTTCTTCTGAAAACACTAAAACCTATGTGCCAGATGTTACGGTTAGTGGTCGCTATGTGAAATTAGAAATACCCTATAGCTGCGTTACCGACTCGGCGCTTATTGGGCAGTTTGAGGTCTACGGGCAGGTGGCATCGGGCATTGATAATGTTTCGGCCGAGTCCAACATCGTTGTCTATCCAAAGGTTGTAGAGCAAGGCACCGATATACATCTCGGCGCTGCTGGCCATAACGCTTCGTATAGCATTGTAGCGGTGGGTGGCGAGACGGTTGCCGTTGGCCATTTTAGTGGAAATACGAAGGTGTCGTCTACGATGCTGAAGAAAGGCGTGTATATGGTTACGGTTGTGGCCGACCGCAAAAGAAAGACCGAGAAAGTGATTGTAAAATAAAAATAATACATGAAACGGCCTAATGACCGATATGGGTTAAACCCAAATCGGTCGTTAGGGATTGCTTGTATTTTGGATTTTTAGAAGAACGGATTTTGTTTGGCTTTTAATGAGTAATAGCGAGCTATTGCGAATTAAAAACAAGCAAAAGACGACTCATAAAAACCAAAAGACTGCAAGCAGTTATAAAATAATACATGAAACGGCCTAATGACCGATATGGGTTAAATACGCCCGCTTTATAAATGAAAAACGCGGTAAAAGAGCTGTTGTTTAGCTCCTTTACCGCGTTTCTCTTTGTGCGATATATTGTCAAAGGGTGGGTCGATTATACCAGTCCACGACCATGACAGTTCTTAAATTTCTTACCGCTACCGCAAGGACAAGGATCATTGCGACCAGGCATCTTATCGGCAACATACGGTGTGCGAGGCTGTTGCTCGCGTGTATCTTGCTGTGCTGCAGCTCGCTGTTCGGGGTTCGACAGGTCTTCTTTGTGCTCAACGTAGTTTTGACGTGGAGCGGGAGCCTCTGCGGGAGCCTCTTGAACATCCTCTTGCATCTCCTGTCCAGGAATTTGTGCACGAGTGAGGATGGCAGAGATACGGTTGTTCATATCGTTTACCATAGCGTCGAACAGCTTAGCGCTCTCAAGCTTGAAGATCAGCAACGGGTCTTTCTGCTCGTATGAAGCGTTCTGCACACTGTGGCGCAATTCGTCCAGCTGGCGCAGGTTTTCCTTCCAGCAGTCGTCTATGATGTGCAACATGATAGTGCGCTCAAACTGCTTCACTACGTCTTTACCCTCAGTGCGATAAGCTTCTTTCAGGTTGCAAGCAATCTGGTATACATGCTTACCATCAACGATGGGCACCATGATGCGCTCAAAGCGGCTACCTTGCTGCTCTTCAACGTCTTTGATAACGGGCCATGCCACGCTCTGTATGCGGTCAATCTTGCGTTTGAGGGCTGCCATAGCCTCCTGGAAAGCGCGCTCTTCAAGTTCTTCGCGCTTTGTGTTTATAAACTGATCTTCTGAGAACGGACATTCCATGGCCAGCACCTTCAAGAACTGCTCGCGGCATCCGGCATAGTCGTTGGTCTCGATGATGTTTACAACGCGGTCCCAGATAATGTTGGTGATATCCATACCAAGACGCTCACCCATCAGTGCGTGGCGACGCTTCTCGTAGATAACGGTACGCTGCTTGTTCATCACATCGTCATATTCGAGCAAGTGCTTACGAATACCGAAGTTGTTCTCCTCAACCTTCTTCTGAGCACGCTCGATGCTCTTCGAAATCATGGGGCTTTCGATACGCTCGCCCTCTTTAAAGCCAAGGCGGTCCATAACGCTGGCAATGCGCTCGCTGGCAAACAGACGCATCAACTTATCT
>OHKP01000163.1_pt1 | contig 45847 bp, 39 predicted proteins | sample 1568861 | NCBI WGS metagenome assembly OHKP01 (sample SAMEA3879524, study PRJEB24766) | human gut metagenome | biome: human-associated habitat; feature: feces | place: USA | collected 1985/1987 | reverse complement strand
GAATGACATGGCAAAAATACAAATAAAATCTGAGAAACTCACTCCTTTTGGAGGAATTTTTTCTATTATGGAGCAATTTGATGCTCTTTTAGCTCAAACCATAGATTCCACCTTGGGATTGCGTGCCAGCAGCAGAATCAAGACCTTTGTGTTCAAGTTCATCTCTGTTCTTGCAAAATGGATTAAGACGTCACGTAGGTACGTATTGTATATTTATTCACTTTTCTGCATAAATATACAGCAATGAGATTAGTTTGTAAAAGGCATCAAATTACAGTCTGAAAGCATTGATTTCATGTTGTGAAACCCTTGGTTTTACAGCCTGGAACCATTGGTTTCACGACCTGAAACCCTTGGTTTCTCAAATGAGGAGTATCAACTTTGAAAAGTGAAAGCAAACCACAGGGCATTGCTTTCGATTTATCACACTTTTTACATTTATTATACTAACGAATGTAAATTCTACAAATTGAATATTTATACAATTTTACTCAACCCACATCGTCTTTTGCATAAATATACAATTTCGAAAGACAAGAGAGGCCCAACAACATTGAACAACAAATGAACAACAAGAACAACTTTTTTATTGTGTATTAAACGAAGGGACAAAGTAGTTCAACGTTGTTTCTTGCAGCTCAATATTATTTCTAATTGTTTGGCACCATTTTCAAGTATTTGGCGTTGTTCCTACCATGTTCAAATAATGGTGTAAAAGCATACATAAAATATACGTTTACATAAAGAAAAGCAATGGAAAGGATGGAAACCGAACAACGGTTAACGGTTTTTAACGCGCATAAAAATACTTTTTCCTATGTTTCATTTGTGACATTCGTTTTTTTTCAGTTACTTTGCAAGAACATAAGATATAACTAAAAACATATTACTTATGACAAACTTAACAGACACAGAAAAGCTGTGTGGTTTGAAACGTGCCGACTTTCAAACCACAATAAACGGAAAGAGCACCGATTTGTTCTTTCTGAAGAATAATGCCGGCAACGTAGTAGCCATCACAAATTATGGCGGAGCCATCGTTGCTATCATGGTACCTGACAAAGATGGCAAACACGCTAACGTTATTCAAGGACACGACAATATTAAAGATGTAATTGAGTCGCCCGAGCCTTACCTCTCAACCTTGATAGGCCGTTATGGCAACCGCATCTGTAAAGGCCAGTTCCAGTTGCACGGCAAGCATTATCAGTTGCCCATCAACAACGGTCCCAACAGTTTGCACGGCGGAAAGAAAGGCTTCAACGCCAAGGTTTGGGACGCACTGCAGATGAACGACAGCACACTGGTCTTAAAATATGTAAGCCCCTATGGCGAGGAAGGCTTCTCGGGCGAGGTGCGCGTCACCGTAGTATATTCGTTTAACGACGACAACGAGTTGGGCATAGAATATATGGCCACAACAAACAAGAAAACAATTATTAACCTTACAAGCCACGGTTTCTTCTCGCTGGCAGGCATTGCAAACCCCACCCCCACCATTGACAATTTGGTTTGCGAAATTAATGCCGACTATTATTTGCCTATCGATGAAACCTCAATTCCTACTGGCGAAATACGCTTTGTAAAAGGCACTCCCTTTGATTTCAGACAACCCAAAACTGTGGGACAAGATATTGATGCCGACAACGAACAGATAAAGAACGGTGCCGGATACGACCACTGCTTTGTGCTAAACAAAAAAGAAGAAGGCGAACTGAGCTTTGCTGCCAAGATTACCGAGCCCATAAGCAGACGCACCATGGAGGTGTTTACCACCGAGCCTGGCGTACAGGTTTATACCGACAACTGGGCCGATGGCTACAAAGGTCAGAACGGAGCAACCTTCCCACGTCGCAGCGCCATCTGTTTCGAGGCACAACACTTCCCCGACTCGCCCAACCACCCCTATTTCCCCTCTGTAGTGCTCGAGCCTGGTGGTCAATATACGCAAAAAACCATCTATCGCTTTGGTGTAGAGGCATAACTGCGTATCATTCGAAACGAAGTAAATACACATTAACATTAATAAAACCAAAATCAAAAAAACAAAAGAAATGGGAAATAACTCAACAAAACAAAGTAGCATCATTGCCATTATTGTGATGATGTTTCTCTTTGCCATGATTTCGTTCGTAACCAACCTGGCAGCACCTTTCGGCCTCATCTGGGGCAACCAGTATGCTTGGGCAGGAATGATGGGCAACATGATGAACTTCTTGGCTTACCTCTTTATGGGCATACCTGCTGGTATGTTGCTGTCAAAAATCGGTTACAAGAAGACCGCTATCTTGGCTATGGCCGTAGGTCTCGTCGGCTTGGGAATACAGTATTTGTCAAGTATCGTAGGTGCTGACACCGTAGCATTCACCATCGGCAAAGAGGTGAACACTGGCTTGATCGTAACACACCCTGAGCCCGTGATGCTCAACTTCATCATCTACCTCATCGGTGCCTTCATATGTGGCTTCTGCGTATGTATGCTTAACACCGTTGTTAACCCCATGCTTAACATGCTGGGGGGTGGTGGCAACCGCGGTAACCAGCTTATCCAGACAGGTGGATCACTCAACTCGCTTTCAGCAACCCTCACTCCGCTCTTCGTGGGTGCTCTCATTGGTAGCGTAACCAAGGATACCGCCATGAGCGACGTTTCTCCGCTGCTGTTCATTGCCATGGGCGTGTTTGCCGTATCTATCGTGGTGATAGCATTTGCCACCATACCCGAACCTCACCTCCACAAAGCTGGCGAGAAGGAAGAAAAACTGGAACGTTCACCATTGGCTTTCCGCCACACACTGCTTGGTGTTATTGCCATCTTCTTCTATGTAGGCATTGAGGTAGGTATTCCTTCACAACTCACATTCTATTTGGCTAACTCTGCTGATCAGGGTGGCGTAGGTTTGGCCAACGGTGCTGCTATCGGTGGTGCTATCGCTGCAATCTATTGGATGTTGATGCTTGTAGGTCGTTTCACGAGTTCTCTTATAAGTGGCAAAATATCTACACGCGCACAGATGCTTACTGTGACCACAGCCGCTATCGCGTTGCTGCTTATCACCATCTTCTTGCCTAACGACCTCATCATGAGCATGCCAGCATACACCACAGCCGACGGTTTCGTTATGGTAAGCGGTGTTCCTGTAAAATGTCTGTTCATCGTGCTCTGCGGCCTCTGCACATCAGTAATGTGGGGTGGCATCTTCAACCTCGCTGTTGAGGGTCTTGGCAAGTACACTGCTGCAGCTTCTGGTCTCTTTATGACCATGGTTGTGGGTGGTGGTGTTATGCCATTGCTGCAAAACCTGCTGGCTAACGAAGTTGGCTTCATCGCAAGCTATTGGCTCGTTATCGCCATGCTCGCATACATTCTCTACTACAGCCTTGTAGGTTGCAAGAATGTAAACAAAGACATTCCTGTAGAATAATCAATCACAAAACACACAATGGCTTGCAGTCCGCTACATGCTGGGCAGCAAGCCATTGATATTACTATCGAAGCCCCTTTTTATTACTATATATTATTAATCACACTTAAACACATTTTTATTATGGATATCGAATTCGTAAGAAGCCGTTTTATCAAACATTTTGACGGAAAGACAGGAAATATCTACACTTCTCCAGGACGTATCAACCTTATTGGCGAGCACACCGACTATAATGGTGGTTTCGTGTTCCCCGGTGCTGTTGACAAAGGCATTATGGCCGAGGTACGCCCTAACGGTACAAACACCGTAATGTGCTATGCCATCGACTTGAAAGACCGCGTAGAATTTAAGATTGACGACCCTGAGGGTCCACGCACCAGCTGGGCACGCTATATCTATGGCATCGTACAAGAAATGAAGAAGCTGGGTGTCGACGTTAAAGGTTTCAACACCGCATTTGCTGGTGATGTGCCTTTAGGCGCTGGTATGTCGTCATCGGCAGCCTTAGAAAGCTGCTTCGCCTTTGCTCTGAACGATTTGTTTGGCGATAACAAGGTGAGCAAGTGGGATATGGCGCTGGCCGGACAGGCTACCGAGCATAACTACTGTGGCGTAAATTGTGGCATCATGGACCAGTTTGCCAGCGTGTTTGGCAAAGAAGAGTGCTTGATGCGTCTCGACTGCCGCAGCCGCGAATTTGAATATTTCCCCTTCAAGCCCGTTGGTTATAAGCTGGTGCTACTCAACTCTTGCGTAAAACACGAGCTGGCAGGCTCACCCTACAACGACCGTCGCAACAGCTGCGAAAACGTTGTGAAACACATTGCCGCTAAGCATCCTGAAGCAAAATTTGAAACACTGCGCGACTGCACATGGGAGCAGCTTGACGAGGTAAGAGCCGAGGTAGGCGAAGAAGACTACAAGCGCGCTCACTTCGTTCTGGGCGAGAAAGATCGCGTGCTGGCTGTATGCGACGCTTTGAACGCTGGCGACTATGAAACTGTAGGCCAGAAGATGTATGAAACACATGAGGGCTTGAGCAAAGAGTATGAGGTATCATGCGAAGAGCTCGACTTCTTGAACGACATTGCCAAAGAAAACGGCGTAACAGGTAGCCGTATCATGGGCGGTGGCTTCGGCGGATGCACCATCAACCTGGTGAAAGATGAACTGTATGATAAGTTTATCGCTGACGCCAAGGCTAAATATTCAGCCAAATATGGCAAAGAGCCCAAAGTTATTGACGTTGTCATCAGCCAGGGCTCGCACAAGTTGTGCTAATACTCACTGAATAAACAATAATAACATGCTATAAATGCTGACTTTTCTTGTAGCGGCATCCTCTACGACATATTGGTAGCAAGATGCCACAACAAGAAAAGTCAGTATTACATCCCCAAAAACTTATAAGTCGACTCATAATGAGTTAACCAATAAACAAAAATAACACATTCAAAGCCTCATCTATATTTAAACATTTTTATTCACCTAAAATTATGAAAGCTTTAAAGAACATGCTGCTTGCAGTAGGCACCATTGCTTTAATGACCACAGCTTGCACTACACAACAAAAAGAACTAACACAGTCGGGACTTGCCCCGGCACGTTTCGACACCCTTATCAACAACAAACCCGTAAAACTGTTTGTACTAAAGAATAAAACTGCCGAGGTGTGCATCACCAACTTCGGCGCACGCGTGGTTTCAGTCAGTGTGCCCGATAAAGAAGGACAGTTACGCGACGTAGTATTAGGCTTCGACAACATTTACGAGTATGCCGACAGCGCACATACACCCAGCGACTTTGGCGCAGCCATCGGACGTTATGCTAACCGCATTAACAAAGGCCAAATAACGGTAAACGGCAAGACCATACAGCTGCCCACCAACAACTATGGCCATTGCTTGCACGGTGGCCCTTCAGGATGGCAATACAGCATTTATGAGCCCGTTGCAGTAAACGACACTTGCATAACGATGAACCTTGTTTCGCCCGACGGCGACAACAATTTCCCTGGCACCGTAAAGGCTACCGTAACTTATACGCTCACCAGCAACAACACCCTCGACATGAAGTTTGAGGCAACAACTGATAAAGAGACGGTGGTAAACATGACCAACCACTCATATTTCAACCTCTCAGGCGACCCCACAAAGCCTGGTATCGATATGGTGCTTTACATCAACGCCGACCAATATACACCGGCCGACGCCACCTTTATGACCACGGGCGAAATAGCAACAGTAAAGGGCACACCTATGGACTTTACTGAGCCACGTGCTATTAGCACCACCATCAACGACACTACCTTTGTACCCATAAAATACGGCAAAGGCTACGACCACAACTGGGTGCTGAACACATATAAAGATGGCAAGGGCGACGACACTCAGGTGGCAGCCTCGCTCTACTCGCCCGAATCGGGCATCTTCATGGAAGTGTTTACAAACGAGCCTGGCATACAGTGCTATACAGGCAACTTCTTGAACGGCACCATTACGGGTAAGAAGGGCATTAAGTATCAAGAACGAGCATCTGTTTGTTTGGAGACACAGAAATTCCCCGACTCGCCCAACAAGGCAAACTTCCCTTCGCCTTGGCTGAAACCTGGCGAGAAATATTATAGCCACGTTGCCTATAAATTCAGCGTAAAGTAAAGCGTAAAGCAAACTGAAACGAAACAATAACAAGGGGTGCACGGTAAGCAATAGTTTGCCGTGCGCCCCTTGCCTATTTTCTGCCTCATTTCTAACGTCATTTCAAGAAAAAGCAGTAACTTTGCAGTCATGAAAAAGTTCAGTTGGAAATCAATTCGATATATATTATTTCTTTTCATCATGTTGCCTCTGCAAGTAGCAGCACAAGACAACCTCAACGTACAGTGCGAAGACACTTGCACACACATCCACGGCATTGACCTCAGCCACTATCAAGGCGAGGTGTTTTGGGAAACCATTGGCGACAACTCGAAAATGGCATACGTGTATTTAAAAGCTACTGAGGGCGGCGACAACATTGACCAAATGTATCAACTAAACATCAACTTAGCGCACCGCTATGGTTTAAAAGTGGGTTCGTATCATTTCTTTCGTCCAAAAACTGAACTGAAGAAACAACTGGAAAACTTTAAGGCGCAATGCAAGCCACGCGACCAAGACCTTATACCCATGATTGACATTGAAACGAAAAGTAGGCTTAATACTGACGAGTTTTGCGACTCGTTACTCAAATTTCTTGATATGGTAACCGAAGCATATCACCAAAAGCCCTTGCTATACACCTTTACTAATTTTTATAACAATTATTTGGCAGGAAAGATTAATGGCTATCCGCTAATGATTGCACAATACACCACGCGCGAACCAGAACTCATCGACGATCGCGACATTACCATGTGGCAATATACGGGTAAAGGACGCATCAACGGCATCAACGGATATGTAGACAAGAGCCGTTTTATGGGTAAACATGGCTTGCGAGAGATACGTTACCAACGCTAAATGAGAGATTAAATAAAAAAGGATAACAAAATAAAAAAGAAAGGAAACAAAAATATGGCAATGATTAAATGTCCTGAATGTGGACACGCTGTTAGCGACAAAGCACCAGTTTGCCCCGCTTGCGGCATCGAAATAGCTGGTCACATTATTACATGCCCACAATGTGGCAATGTATATCTGAAGAACGAGCCCGAATGTCCTAAGTGTCATCATCTTACCACTCGAGCCACCCTGCAAGAAGAAGGCGCACCCACACCTTCAACAAACACGGCAACACCCACCACATCGGCAACTACCACAAGCGATAACACAATAAACGACGAGAAAGAGCCCAACACCTCTTCAAAAAACAAAATGCGCATCGTGCTCATCTCACTCGTCGTGGCAGTGGTAGCAGTAGCCATTTGCTATGCTTTTTATAGCAACGCACAGAGCAACAAAGAAAGCGAGGCTTACGAGTATGCTATGACCAGTAGCGACCCCATGGTGCTACAAAGCTATCTCGACACCTATAAAGATGCACCCGAAGCGCACATCGACTCTATTCAGGCACATCTCACCCTTATTAAACAAATGGGACAAGACTGGACAAACGCTGTGGTAACAGGCACAAAAAGCGCGCTACAGCAATATCTTGAACAGCATCCCGACTCGCCCTTCAAGGCACTGGCTATGCATAAAATCGACTCTATCGACTGGGCCACAGCGCAAGCCGAAGGTAGCGTAGAGGCGATGGAAGCCTATATTGAAGGTCACCCCACAGGCGAATATATCAACGAGGCAAACGAAGCGGTAAAAGGACTGAACGCACAAACTGTACAGCCTGAAGAGAAACAGGCCATCAATGGCACTTTCCGCAACTTTTTCAACGCACTGAACAGCAAAGACGAAGACCTGCTTACCAGCACCGTATCGCCACTGATGACGTCGTTCCTCAACAAGCCCGACGCTACCCGCTCTGACGTGATAACCTTCATGCAAAAACTGTACAAGCCCACCGTGGCCAGCATGACATGGACGTCGATGGCCGACTATAAAATCAGCAAAAAAGAAATTGGCGACACTCAATACGAATATACCGTCGACTTTACAGCTGCACAGGTGTTAAAAGGCACCGATGGCAACGAAACAAAAAACATGTATATTATCAAGGCAAAAATAAATCCCGACTGCCAAATTTCAGAACTCTCGATGAAGAAAGTTGTGGAAAAATAAGGACAGAAGTATAAACATAAAATGATTTCTATTGAAAACCTCAAAGTGGAGTTCGGCGTCAAGCCATTGTTCCACGATGTCAGCTTTGTTGTTAACGATAAAGACCGCATTGCACTGGTAGGAAAAAACGGCGCAGGAAAATCGACATTGCTAAAAATAATAGCTGGACTGCAAAAGCCCACTATGGGCAATGTAGCCATTCCTACCGACACCACCATTGGCTATCTGCCACAGGTAATGAACTTGCAAGACGACACTACCGTACGACAGGAAACACAGAAGGCGTTTGCCGACATCGATAAGATAAAAGCAAAGGTTGACAAACTGAACGAAGAACTGGCTTCGCGCACCGACTACGAATCGGAAAGCTATATGCAGCTGGTAGAGAAATTTACTAACGAACACGACCGCTATATGATGATGGGGGCCGAAAACTATGAGGCAGAAATAGAGCGCACGCTAACAGGTTTAGGTTTTTTAAAGACCGACTTCGACCGTCCCACCTCCGAGTTTAGTGGCGGTTGGCGTATGCGTATCGAATTGGCAAAAATATTGCTGCGTCGCCCCGATGTACTACTGCTTGACGAGCCTACCAACCACCTGGATATTGAAAGTATTCAGTGGCTGGAACGTTTCTTGCAACAAAGCAGTAAGGCAGTAATGCTGGTGAGCCACGACCGCGCCTTCATCAACAACGTTACTAACCGCACCCTGGAAATTACTTGTGGACAGGTTACCGACTATAAGGTGAAGTATAACGAATATGTTACACTGAGGGCTGAACGCCGTGAACAACAGCTACGGGCTTACGAAAATCAGCAAAAAGAAATAGCCGACATCAAAGACTTTATTGAACGTTTCCGCTATAAACCCACAAAGGCCGTTCAGGTGCAAAGTCGTATCAAACAGTTAGAAAAGATTGTACCCATTGAAATTGATGAGGTCGACAACTCGGCTCTTCATCTCAAATTTCCCCCTTGTCTGCGAAGTGGCGACTACCCCATCATTTGCGATGAGGTAGAGAAAAGCTATGGCAACCACACCGTTTTCTCAAACGTAAACCTTACCATTAAACGTGGCGAGAAAGTGGCGTTTGTAGGTAAGAACGGCGAGGGAAAATCAACATTGGTAAAATGTATCATGAACGAAATAGCATATAACGGCACGCTAAAGATAGCACAAAACGTGCAGATAGGCTATTTTGCGCAGAACCAAGCACAGCTGCTGGATGGCGAGCTCACCGTGTTCGACACCATTGATCGTGTAGCACGTGGTGAAGTGCGCCTTCGCATCAACGATATCTTGGGCGCCTTCATGTTCGGTGGCGAGGCTTCTGAAAAGAAAGTAAAGGTGCTGAGTGGTGGTGAACGTAGCCGACTGGCCATGATACGCTTGTTGCTTGAGCCTGTAAACCTACTCATCCTCGACGAGCCCACTAACCACCTTGATATGCCTTCAAAAGACGTGCTGAAAGAGGCTATACGCAACTTTGATGGTACTGCTATCATTGTAAGCCACGACCGTGAATTTCTTGACGGGTTGGTATCGAAGGTATATGAGTTTGGTGGAGGCAAAGTGAAAGAGCATCTTGGCGGCATTTACGACTATCTGCAGGCACACAATGCCGAAAGCATTGAGCAGGTGCAACTGTCAGCACAAACCAATAAAGCCACTGCCAACACAGCCAAAGAAGAGTGTACCACCACATCTGCCAAGCAAAGCTATGCCGAACATAAGGAGCAACAAAAGCGCATCAGAAAGATTGAACGCGCTGTTGACGAAGCAGAAAAGGAGATTGAACGTTTAGAGAACAAACTAAAGGAGATGGACGAGAAACTCTGTCAGCCTGAACATGCCGCCGACATGGCGCTCATTAATGATTATACCGAGACGAAAGCCGCCCTTGACAAGATGGTAGATCAATGGGAAACGCTGTCAGAAGAATTAGAAGAAGCGAAAAGCTAATTCGTAAATTGCAATTCATAATTCATAATTCGTAAATCATAATTTGCAATTCATAATTTGCAATTCATAATTTGCAATTCGCAATACATAATGGGCTGCGCTTTATACGTCATTCATCATTCGAAATGAGCGCAGCCCATTAGAAAATACTCAATAAAACTAAACTCATCATGGAGATAACGCCTATCGCCTATTTCAAGTCGCCCTTGAAAACAAAGTTCGGATTGCCCAAGCAAAGCGGACTGGCCCAATCGTTGCAAGGCAAAATAGTGTTTACACCCGAATGGCGCGATGCCGAAGCCTTGCGTGGAATGGAGGGCTTTGATTATCTCTGGCTGATATGGGCGTTTTCGGCCAATAAACACAAGGCCACAGGTACAACCGTACGTCCGCCAGTGTTAGGCGGCAATACACGTATGGGCTTGTGGGCTACGCGTTCGCCATACCGACCCAATAATATCGGGTTATCGGCCGTGAAGATTGAGCAGATAGAGTATGACAGCGCAGAAGGGCCTGTTATTCATGTTAGCGGAGCCGACCTAATGGACAGCACCCCTATCTTCGACATTAAGCCCTACGTGCCCTATGCCGATGCCTTTCCAGATGCCCGGAGTGGCTTTACTGGTTTTGACAAAATAAAAACCTTACAGGTTGACATACCACAAGAGATAGAACAACAGTTAGGTTCAGCCCTTACCACCACATTAAAAGAAGTGCTGGCCCTTGACCCACGCCCACAATATCATCATGATGTTGAGCGCGTGTATGGCATGGCCTTTGAAAGCTATGACATTCATTTTAAGGTTAATGATGAAAAGGTGCAGGTTATTTCAGCCTCTTCATCAACATCAAATCGTTAACCTTATCTACCTTTACCACACGGTAACGGCGCATAAGGATATCGCGCACGGCACAATGGTCGAAGTCTGACACCATCACCCATTCGGCCATTGTTTCTTCATAATTGTTTCTCACCTTTTCGCGCAACGAAGCACCATTCTCTATCGCCCAGTCTTGACAAACAAAGAAACGACAAGCGGGCAATTTCTGATTATAGATATATACTGAAGGCATACAATTATATGCTACCATTGTGGCGTTATTTGGGATGAGAGCAGCCATTTGTCGTTGCGCTTCTTGCAAAGGCAGCCCTTCTTGTCCCGACGAACGAAACACGCGCACATAGTTGGCAAAACCTCCTAAAACTACTAATACGATGCTGGCCAACGCACATCGACGTATGGTTCGACCTGTTTCTTTTTCTGCACCATTATACATTGCTTTATCCATCAACTGCAGCACGGGAACAAAAAGCACAGGAAGATAAGAAATAACATAGTTGGCATAAGCATAACTCTTAGACAACCATACTAATACAGGCAAAGTAATGGCCAGCCATACCCACAATATAACCTTACCTTTACGTTTGGCAACAATCTCGGCCAACGCCCAGATAGGAATCGCCAAGAGAGAGATAAAGTAGAACATCATATATACTACAGGCACACCTATCTGCTGGAAGGCTACAGGATGCGAGTGCAGCGCATATTCAAGATTATATGAAAACATAGCATACCACATCTCGCCAAAAGCGCCATGCGCGTAAAAGTAAAAGGCAAAGGGCAAGAAGCAACAAGCAAAACCTAAAATAAAAGCCACAGCATTAGCCAAAAGGTTTTGCCAACGACAACGCCACACCAGTACAACGGCAATCACCATTATTGATGTGCACAACACCATAGCATTGGTGAGACGCGACAGCAAACAAGCCGCAAAGAACAAACCATAAAGAAAGGCATAACGAGCTGGATGCGATACCACCCCACCCTGTTGCAGCGCCATACTCCACCTATAAGTGCAGAACACGGTGAGCACCGACAGTGCCAACGTATAATCGCCTACCTGATTTCCACCACTACTAATAATAATGTATGCAGCCGAAAACAAAAGTACACACACCATAGTTTTTGCCACAGTAGTAACACGACGCAAACAGAGCCATGCTGCCCACAAAACTAATAGAAAATTGATGCTCTGCAACCAAAATACGCCTCTAATGTTGGGCTCGATACAATAGCCAAGCATATTGGCCAAAAAGATAATGGGGCCTTTGCTGTCCCACGCTGTGAGATAAGGCAAATGTCCGTCATGCCACGCACGACCTATCACATAAAAGATGGATTGATCAAAGTCGAAATTGTCAGAATACAGCGGAGAACTCCAACGTGCAAATAAGAATTGAACCAGAAAAGCCAAAACTGGCAACAACAACAGCACAATTATATATTCAGCTGACTTACGCAACGATTGTAGGGTCATAGTTTACAGTGATTTATTATTCAAATAAGTGGTGTACGTGTTATGAAAAAAAGAAGTGTACCTAAACTATTATTGCCAAGTACACTTCCTTTCTATTTATCATTCAATATTTTATTACTTCACGATGGCAATCAGTTCCTCGGTTGTTACCAATTTCTGCTCGCCAGTTTCCATGTTTTTAAGCGTAACCTTGTTTTCGGCCATCTCATTGTCGCCAGCCAAGACAACAAACGGGATGGCTTTAGCATTGGCATAGCCCATCTGTTTCTTCATCTTTGCCTTGTCGGGATACATCTCGGTGTTGATGCCTGCCGCGCGACAAGCCTTCACAACGGGAAGGCAATAGGCTGTTTCCTTGTCGCCAAAATTGATGAAGAGCAAACGTGTGCCGTTAACTGCCTCCTTTGGATAAAGGTCAAGGCCATTAAGAACATCGTAGATACGATCGGCACCAAACGAAATGCCCACGCCACTCAAACCAGGCATGCCAAAAATGCCCGTCAGGTTATCATAGCGGCCACCACCCGTAATGCTACCAATAGCATAATCTAATGCTTTGACCTCAAAAATAGCACCTGTATAATAGTTAAGGCCACGGGCCAAGGTGAGGTCAAACTCAATCTCATTATCAAGTGTGCCTTTCAGTGTATCAAGGATGAAGCGTGTTTCTTCAACACCCTTCATACCAATTTCTGAACCTGCCAGCACATCGCTCATGGTTTTCAGTTTGTCGTCGTTGCTTCCGCTCATAGCAATGATGGGCTGAAGCTTCTCTATTGCTTCATCGCTAATACCATCGGCACGCAGCTCGGCGTTTACGCTCTCCAAACCAATCTTGTCAAGTTTGTCAATAGCAACCGTAATATCAACAATCTTCTCTGGCTCGCCTATTACCTCGGCAATGCCCGACAATATCTTGCGATTGTTAATCTTTATCTGCACTCGAACGCCCAAACGTGTGAAGACTGTGTCGACAATCTGCATGAGTTCTACCTCATTAAGCAACGAGTCGCTACCCACTACGTCGGCATCGCACTGATAAAACTCGCGATAACGACCCTTTTGTGGACGATCGGCACGCCATACGGGCTGTATCTGATATCGTTTAAAAGGCAACTGCAACTCTTCGCGATGCATCACCACGTAGCGCGCAAAAGGCACGGTAAGATCATAGCGCAAGCCTTTTTCACAAATGCGTGACGACAGACGCAACGAGTTGCGCTCCTGCAATTCCTCGTCAGACAGTTTGCTCATATAGTCGCCCGAGTTCAATACACGGAACAAGAGTTTGTCGCCTTCCTCACCATACTTGCCCATCAGGGTTTGCAACGACTCCATAGCCGGCGTTTCAATCTGCTGAAAGCCATACAAGGCATACACTTCTTTAATAGTATTGAAGATATAGTTACGCTTTGCCATCTCTACAGGCGAGAAATCGCGCGTGCCTTTAGGTATTCCTGGTTTATTCATTTTTATATAGTTGGTGTTTTAACAACTTTCGCAAGACATAACACGAATTGAATGGTCATGCCTTGCGAAAGGATAAGATAATAATGTGACATGCAAGCTCTACAAATTATAGAAACAATCAATCAGTAAAGCCCTCAACATTATTATATGCTTACAATATTATTTTCTTACAATGGTTTGTTCACGATCAGGACCAATTGAGATGATCTTGATAGGTGTTTCAAGTTCAGCCTCCAAGAACTCGATATAGTCGTTAAACTCTTGTGGGAACTGATCTTCACTTGTAAACTTAGTCATATCGGTCTTCCATCCTGGTATCTCCTTGTATACAGGCTCAATACCCTCTTCAATATTGTAGGGGAAGTAATCAATCTCTTCACCATTTTTGCGATAAGCCACGCAAGCCTTGATATTATCGAAGCTGTCAAGCACATCGCTCTTCATCATGATGAGCTGGGTTACACCGTTTACCATAATAGCGTAACGCAATGCTACGAGGTCAATCCATCCGCAACGACGCTCACGACCTGTAACAGCACCATACTCGTGACCCAACTGACGAATTTCAGCACCCGTTTCGTCGAACAATTCTGTGGGGAACGGACCTGAACCTACGCGTGTGCAGTATGCCTTCATGATGCCATATACCTCGCCAATCTTGTTCGGACCGATGCCCAAACCAGTACATGCACCAGCGCAGATGGTGTTTGATGAGGTAACAAAAGGATAACTACCAAAGTCGACATCAAGCATTGTACCCTGAGCGCCTTCGCAAAGAATGTTCTTACCTTCGCGCAACAGGTTGTTTACCTCGTGCTCGCTATCAACAATCTTGAAGCGACGCATATACTCGATACCTTCCATCCAGCGCTTTTCATCCTCGGTAATATCATAATCAGTAAAGTTGAGAGCCTCCAACATGGCGATGTGACGAGCCTTATGAGCAGCATACTTCTCTTCAAAGTTTTCAAAGATATCGCCAACACGCAAGCCGTTACGCGACACCTTATCAGTATAGGTCGGGCCAATGCCTTTACCCGTGGTGCCTACTTTGCTCTTTCCTTTAGCGGCTTCAAGCGCACGGTCAAGCACACGATGCGTAGGCATAATGAGATGAGCCTTCTTTGAAATGTGCAGTCTGGTTGTTAAATCATGTCCGCTCTTTTCCAGTTCTTTGGCTTCAGCCATGAACAAGTCGGGAGCCAGGACAACACCATTGCCGATGATATTCACCTTTCCACCCTGGAAAATGCCAGAGGGGATACTGCGCAATACATACTTTTGGCCTTCAAACTCGAGGGTGTGTCCTGCATTAGGGCCGCCTTGAAAACGAGCCACTACATCATAGTTTGGTGTCAATACATCGACAACTTTACCCTTTCCTTCATCGCCCCACTGGAGTCCCAGCAAGACATCTACTTTACCTGTATTCATTTATCTATAAGTATTGAGGCGTGATGTTAAGAAAACACGCGCATGTTTTTACTAAATATATCTGTTGTCAAAGATGATAAGCTCTCTCCAACGTTGGCAGAAAGCACCTTCGTCCAACACAGCACAAAGTTACTACTTTTTATTAAGATTTTCCCTTAATGGCTATCAAAAAATATCTATTTTATGCTTTTTAAGGTTCTCTTGCAACAAAAGGAACGCTGGCTGACCGCTATCAACGCATCGGAGCACACAATTTAGTGCTGCATGACGCAAGGCAACATCCTCGCCAGAAAAGGCTTCTATCACCTTATCCGACAAGCTGTTTACCAACGCTTCATCGGCCACAAAACCTTTGATAACCAATCGTGAAAGAAGCTGAAAGAGGCACAACAACTGAACACCTTCAGCTGTGGGCAACAATGTTGCAACCAATTGTGCTGCGAATGGCAACTTTTGCAAGAGATGAAAAGCCAACATTTCAGCCATTTCTTGATTGGCACAATCGGCCATCCATTGCTTTGCCGTTGTCTCGTCACAAGCATCAGCCGGCATCAGCATCATGGCTAACAACTTACATTCACGCACATCGCTCTGCCACAAAGCTATAGCCAAAGCGGCACTGGGCTCATAACGCGATGCCATGTCGCGCAAACGTGGCAAAGGTATACCCCAATTAATTTTATAGGCGAGCCCTTTGTCGCGCATCGATTGCGATGCCACGCCATTCATAAACAACCTGAACGACTGCTTTATTTCTTTCACCAGGCTGTTCACATCAACAGCTGTATTTTCGTTATGCATAGTTTTTCTTTTATAAAAAGTGATGATTACAAGAAAGAATATTCGCGTGAATAGCGCAACATCTGTTGTTCATAGCTTTCTGTGTATGTCACTTTAATATCGACAATGACCTTACGCTCGCTACCCTTGCCATAAACGGGCTCTAATACAGGGTTAATAAATCCCTTATAGGGTGCAATGTGTAACGAAGCATAGCGTTCATGTACCTCATTTAGCAAGTGGGCATCAACCTTCACAGCATAGCGTTCAACCAGTGCCTTGGCTGCAGCCAGATCGCCTTCGCTCTTGATACGCTGCACCTCGGCCAACAGTTGGGCGAACAGCGCACGCAATGCTTCGTAATCGTTAATATGCAACCACGTTTTACCTTCATGTTGCACCAGTTCAACAGCGCCCTCGGCGTGCTCGAGCACCCAGTGAGCAATGAGCGCACGGTTACGCATATGAGCCTCTTCAAGCTGATGTCCTGGGGTGATGCGGCGCAGCTGTGTCATCAGTCCGTTGAGCATATAGCTGTAATATTGTGCTTTATATGCCTCAGCATTTTCAAGCAATCCCAGCTCTACCATCTTGGCATCGGCCATATAATAAAGACCAAACAAATCGGCGCGCGCCTCTTCAATTGTGTTTCCGTAGGCCTTTAGGGCATCGGGCAATACGCCAGGTAACAACTGACCACTGCCATGACCTAAACATTCATGTAAGTCGGTATGTAGGTCGTCGCACTGACTTTCATACTTCGTCATCAACTTACGCATTTCGGCATCATCAACAAACGCCTCTTTGAAACCAGATCCTTCAGCAGCAATGCTATAAGCCTGTGTAAGGTTTCCTATCGTGATGCTCTTCGATCCATGGGCCGCACGTATCCAGTCAGCGTTAGGCAGATTGATGCCAATGGCAGTAGAAGGATACTCTTCACCACCCAACATTGCAGCACACACGGCATTAGCCGTTACACCTTTCACCGTTTTCTTTTTAAAACGAGCATCAACAGGCGAGTGGTCTTCAAACCATTGCGCATTATTACATATTTTACGGGTGCGCTGCGTGGCCTCTTCATCCTTATAGGTAACAATGCCTTCCCACGTACCTTTCAACCCGAGTGGGTCGCCATACACCTCAATAAAACCATTGATAAAGTCTACTCTACCCTCTTGTTCTTTCAGCCATTCAACCGAATACTCGTCAAAGCGTTTCAAATTGCCTGTGCGATAATAATCGATAAGCAAGGCTATCACCTTACGTTGCTGATCATTCTCAGCCACCTCGGCAGCCTTTTCAAGATAGAAGATAATCTTACGAATGGCCTTACCATAACGGCTATTCACGGTCCAGCGTTCCTCTTTCAGTCCGCGTGCGGTCTTCAGCAACTTCGAGTTCAAGCCATACGATGGCGGACAAGCATCGGTTACATCGGTTTGTTGTGCATAGTAAGCCTCTACTTCAGCCTGGCTCACACCTTCGTAGAAATTACAAGCCGACGTTAAGACAAGATCTTCACCATCAGCCTTATTTACACGCTTGGGTAACACATCTGCGTTAAAGATAACGGGAAACAGCTCGTCGCACAGTTGTGCAGCCGTTTGTCCGTTGTCCAACGGTAGCTCATCGGCTGGCAATGCCAACACCTCTCGACGTAAAAAGCGGGCTGTAAAACCAGGAACAAACTTATCGCAACCATAATGATGATAGATGCCATTTGAGAACCACACGCGCTTAAGATACACCTCGAAGGCGCGATAAGCGGGCGTGCGCTTGCCTTTATAGTTGCGATACACAGCCTCCAACAGTTTACGTATTTTGATATTATACTTGCCATACTGGTCGGTAGTAATATCTCTTCCGCACAAAGTGGCCAGAGAAAGATAATAGATATACTTTTTCTGTTGTAGCGTCAATTGCTCAAAGCCATTCAGACGATAGCGCAACATCTGTATGTCGGCAAACTTCTCGTCGCTATAGAAATTCTGTTTAGCCATTTTCGCTATTTCTCCTTCACCTTATTTATATTTCTTTATCAGTTCATCGGCACGACTATCACCCAGTTCTTTCGCCTTTTGCAATGCCTCTAAGCCTTCAGCAGTTTTCTTTAACTGAATGAGTGCCAATCCTTTAATAATATATGAATCAGAATTATCTGGTGCATACTTCAAGCATAAGTCGGCAGTCTTAATAGCATCTTCATATTGATTGACACGCAACTGCAACGAAGCCAACTCGGCAATGTACAAAGGCTGTTCGGGGCTGAGCAATGCAGCATGAGCAATGTCGTTCAGCGCCTGCTTATACTGGTGTACCTTCATCTCGCACTGATAACGTATATAATAGAAGGTGGCATTGGCGCGACCCAACATCAGGGTATCGTAGGCGTTGTAGTCTTTCAATGCTAAACGATACTGGCCATTAGCATCAAGCACCTGGCCACGAGCTAATATATAAGGTGCCGACAGATTGGTAAGCGGCTGTGGACAAGCAGCTACGGCGCTATCCAACAATGCAATAATCTCGGTAGTGGGAGCTTTCAGCTGTGTTTTACACTGAGCTGCTTCATAAAACACCTCGGCATTACGCATCTTGCCATTTGCCAATTCAATAAACATATCATAAGCCTTTGCATAATCGGCCTTTGAAAAAACGATCTGCGCCTCACGATGACGATAAGCGGGCTGCGGATCAATGGCATAAGCTTTTTGTATCTCGGCCATAGCGTCGTCTAATGTCCACTTAGTAAATGTGGTATCGGGAGCAAGCATCAATTTCTGATACATCATGCGCGACCATTCAGCATGGGCATCAGCTTTATTCTCTACATTTTTAAGTGCTGAAGCCATTTCACGCTGGGCGCCATCATAATTGTTAGCAGCCATCAAGTTTTGAGCACGAGCCACATAACCATCCACTTCCTTTGGATAAAGCGAAATAAAGTCGTCGATATAGTGCACGCGCTGCAACGAGTCGGTATTCGACTCGCTCGACATCATCAACAGCAACTGAGCTTGCTCCTTATCGCGAGGCATATCAACACGAATGCCTGTTTGTCTTAACACAGGATCGTTGCACGACATACCAGTAGTCTTCATGCTATCGGTAAACGAAGCATCGGTGCCGTGAGCCTCAGTACCAGCCTGCGAGCGCTGCAAAAGTGCCAACAGAGCTCCACTGTTATCTACCACAGCGCAGCCATCAACATCGTCTTCCACCTTATCAGCAAAGATGTAGTATGAATATTTCTGCATAAAACGCTCGTTCTTCTCTACTGTGAGGGGTTGTACCTTGGCCTTACCGTTCACATTATTTACTAACCATACCTTAGCACCATCAGTTTGAGGCGTACTGGCAGACTGCATAGCAACTACTTTACCAGCAACACGAAATTTACAAACATCGTACAACTCGTTGGCGCCCATCATGGTTTCAACATTATGTTTCTGACCTTTCATGTCGGTAACTACTGCGCTTGCAGCACCCACAAAAGGTTTCCATGTGCTGATGGCCTCACCATTGGTGCCAACAAACACGCCGTGTGCGGTTGCTATTTCCTCACCATTCTGATTATAGGTGGTTAAAGTAAATACTGAATTAGCCGACTTCTTCACGGCCGAAGGCTGTGCTGAAGCTACAGTTAGTGAGAGTGCTGCAAAGAGCAGCATAAAAAGTCTTTTCATATTTTTATTTTAGGGTAATTCTTTAAATCCACGATAAATCCATATAGTAGCTATATAAGTAATAATCTCAACTAGCAGCGTGAAGAAAAAAGTGTTAATAATTTATACGTAATGATTATGTTTAAAAGGTTTTACACCACTCATCAATTCTTCAACAACGCCTGAGCATTGTCGATGGCCGCCTGCGTAACCTCGCTTCCGCTAAGCATCTGCGCAATCTCTGTCACACGTTCATCAGCCTTCAGCAGACGCATCTTGCTGGTAGTGCCTGCCTCGGTTTCTTCCTTCTCTACCTTATAATGAGTGGCCCCCACGGCAGCAATTTGTGGCAAGTGAGTAATGCTGATAACCTGTCGGTCAGTATGTCCCATCTCTTTCATGATATGTGCCATCTGCTCGGCCACCCTACCACTTACGCCCGTGTCAATTTCGTCGAAGATGATAGTGGGCAAGTCAACGGCATTGCCCATCATGGCTTTGAGTGAGAGCATCACGCGAGCTATTTCGCCACCCGATGCCACTTGCGACACCTGTTGCATAGGTGAACTTGAGTTAGCACAGAACAAGAAAACTATTTTGTCAGCACCATCAGGGCCAATAGCAATAGGCGTCATCTCTACCTTGAAGCGCACCTTAGGTATTCCTAACGGCACCAAGCGCTCGGCCATACCTTTCTCAACAGCCAGCGCTGCCTCATGACGTTTGGCCGACAGTTCAGCAGCCAATTTTTCACAGTCGGCTCGTCGCTGTTCAACCAGCTGTTCTTGTTCTTCAATTTTTTCTTCGCCCGTATCAATATTCTCTATACGTTCAGCCACTGTATTCAGATGTTGTATCAGTGCTTCAACACTATCAACATGATACTTATGTTCAAGCGAATACAACACGTCGAGACGGTCGTTAATGTTTTGCAACTGTCTGGGATCAAACTCAATATCATCAACACTGGCCGATATATCATCGGCAATGTCTTTCACCTCGATATAGCAATTATCGAGGCGCTCTGACAGTTCGTTAGCCTTAGCAAATACAGGAGCGATGTCGGAGAGATGCGAGAGCACCGACTTCAAATTATTGATAACGCCTCCTTCCTCGCCATTCAAGCACGAGTCGGCTAGATAAAGCGAAGTTTTTATCTCCTCGGCATGGCTCATGGTCTCGCTTTTCTGTTCCAGTTCTTCCTGCTCGCCTTCAACAAGATTTGCCTCGCTCAATTCCTTATGCTGAAAACGCAAGAAGTCGGCTTCAGCCGTGCTCGTTTCAATATCTTTACGCATCTTGGTCAGTAAGCGCACCTCGTCTTCATACTGCTTATAAGCAGCACGATAACGGGCAAGTTGTTCACCATCTTTTGCCAAAATGTCGATTACGCTTAATTGGAAATTTTCCTTACCCAGCAACAAATTTTGATGCTGACTATGAATATCTATCAGATGTTCGCCCAACTCGCGTAACAAAGTCAGGGTAACAGGAGTGTCGTTGACAAAGGCACGACTCTTACCCGCAGCACTTAACTCTCGGCGCAAGATGCACTCATCGGGTACAAAGTCGAGGTCGTTTGTATCAAAAAACTGCTTTATAGCGCCGTTCTTATCATGGCCTACATCAAAGACAGCCTCAACCACACATTTTGAAGCTCCCGTCTTCACTTGTTTCACATCGGCACGGTTGCCCAACAACAAGCCTATGGCGCCAAGGATAATGCTCTTACCAGCACCCGTCTCACCCGTTATTACCGAAAAGCCAGGAAAGAACGGAATGTTTAACTCGTCAATGAGCGTAAAGTTTCGTATGTATAGTTTTTTTAGCATGATTATAGTTTTTCGTTATTAACGTGAAACACACCTCCACCCCATTATTCTTTTATCTTCTGCCAAGCATTATTCTGACTGGCATTAATGGTGAAGAGGATGTCGTACACAGTTTCTTTCTCTTTCTGTGTGCCCTTACCTTTATATATATTAGCCAACTCATCACGCTTATAGTCGGTCCACAGCATGGGAAGTCGGCTTAACGGACGGTCTTCATGACACTTTTTCAGGTCCTGCTCAAGCGCGGTGCTGATGTTTATGCGACCACGCTCGGCATTAGCGGCCATTTCGTCCATTCCTGTTCTGTAATAGTCGTATTGCAACTGCCGGAAAGGCTTCATGGCACCATCAAGATAGTCGTTAATGATGGCAAAGCGGTTGCGATCGTTATCAAACGCCTTCCATCCCGTATAGTTCAAGTTCTGGCTATTGTTTGCCAAGTTCATACAACGCTGCAACACATCTTCGCCTCCCATTGGAGCATAGGTGTCAAGATTAAAACCAATAATAAGATAAGCATAATAGGCGAAGAGAGCGGTTAGCTGATTATCAACCTGTTCTTCGTTAAACTGCAATTGGTCAAATTGCGCATACTCAAAATTAAAATCGTTATCTTGATTACTGAAGATGGTAGTGGTGTATGACGAATTATAGGCTGTGCGCGAAGCTTGTATGAGCGCTTTACACGTAAAGAGATTGCTCGACTTATCATATTTTGTGACCGTGATATTGAACGAACAGTTAATGCGTTCGTTCTTTTGGAACTGCAGGTTAGTCCATTGTCTATCGTTCACAAACTGCGTCAATGTCTGTGTCAGTTCATCAAATACAGCATTATCAGTGCCCTGTATCTGGCTGTGGTTAATGGTAATGCGCGCATTCAGCTCTTGAGCAGCCACCTGTTCTTTACAGGCTATGCCCAACAGTAGCGCTACTCCTAAAATATGGATAAATCGAAAAAACTTCATACGATATCTGAATTTAGCATTATGATGACCATGCTCGTATAACCACGAGATATTTTTTCTCATTAGACCAACAACGACTCTACTGCATCAAGTATATCCTCAGCCACAGCTGCTTTTGGTTTCTTTTCAAACTCTTTGCGGATGGTGCGACCTATGATGGATATTTTATTCTCGTCGGTGCGGAAACAGGTGCCCTCATTACGCAAACTGTTCAGCACAATAAAGTCGGCATTTTTCTTTTCCAACTTCTGTAAGGCATTGTTCTCTTCGTCATTGGTTTCAAGAGCAAAGCCTATCACATGCTGATGCGGTTGCTTCATACGGCCTATCTCAGCTGCAATATCATGGGTGGGCTCAAGTGAAAGATCCATTGCACCCTTCTTTTCACGTTTGATCTTTTCAGTAGCCACTGTGGCAGGACGATAATCGGCTACAGCAGCCGATAAGATGGCAACATCGGCATCGGCAAATTCACGCACGGTGGCAGCATACATCTGTTCACAACTTTCTACATTGATACGTTGAATTTCTTCGTTACACGACAGGGCTACGGGGCCAGCCACCAGCACCACATGGGCGCCACGACGCCTACATGCCTCAGCAATAGCAAAGCCCATCTTACCGCTTGAATAATTGCCTATAAAGCGCACAGGGTCAATCTTCTCGTACGTAGGTCCAGCAGTGATAACCACCTTCTTACCACGCAATGCCGTGGGCTGCAAGCTGTCAAAATAATCGTCAAGCACAGCCACAATTCGTTCAGGTTCCTCCATACGTCCTTTGCCCTCAAGGCCACTGGCCAAAAAGCCCGACTGTGGTTCGATGAAACGGTTGCCATATTGCTGCAACTGCGTAATATTGGCCTGGGTTGAAGGATGTGCATACATGTCAAGATCCATAGCAGGGGCAATAAAGACAGGAGCTTTCATCGACAAGTAGGTGGTAACCAGCATATTATCGGCAATGCCATGCGCCATCTTACCCAATGTGCTGGCGGTACATGGTGCCACCAACATGGCATCGGCCCACAAGCCCAAGGCTACATGCGAATGCCATGTGCCGTCGCGCTGTGCAAAAAAGTCGGAGATGACAGGCTTTTGGGTGAGTGCTGACAGAGTGACGGGGGTAATAAACTCTTTACCTGCGGGTGTGATAACCACCTGCACCTCGGCACCCTGTTTTACCAGTAACCTAATAATGTTACAAGCCTTGTATGCGGCTATCGACCCTGTGATGCCCAATACTATTTTCTTTCCTTTCAGCATATCCTTATTTTTTCATATCGCGCATACGTATACGCGTAAGCACTTGTTTTGTATTAAAGGTGAAATCGCCCGACATCATCCAGCCATAATAGCCCGTATCACGACGCAACACATCGGCCACCGAGCGACCTTTATACTTACCAAAATTGAATACTTCCTGACGCAGCACCTTACCATCGGCACCAAGCACTGGCTTTCCATCGGGACCCAACACATCGCGCCACACAATGCGACCTGCAAAGTCTACATTGTCGTTTTGCTTTGAAAATTCGGCCAACACATCCATATCATTTGCTAACTGACGGTCGGGTTCAGATTGCACTTCTGGATTATACTTATCCAGCTCACCCATCAGCACACGATAGGTTGCTTCGGTATCTTGGTCGGCACGGTGCGCTTCAAAGTCGTCCTCCATCTTTCGTCCACAATAAAACTTGTAGGCAGCTGCCAAATTGCGACGTTCCATCTTATGAAAAATGGTTTGCGCATCAATGAGTCGGCAATTAGAAAAGTCGAAGTCGATGCCTGCACGTAAAAATTCCTCAGCCAACATCGGTACATCAAAATGATTTGAGTTAAAGCCCGCAAAGTCACATCCCTTAAACTTAGCAGCTAATGTTGCGGCCAACTGTTTGAAGCAAGGAGCATCGGCCACGTCAGCATCAGAGATACCTGTAAGTTGTGTTACCAGTTCTGGGATAGGTTTACCTGGATTTACATTAAACGACTCGCGTATCTCCTCGCCCGAAGGCATCACTTTGATGTATGAAATCTGTATGATGCGGTCGTTCACCAAGTCAAGACCAGTCGACTCGAGGTCGAAGATAACGAGGGGTTTATTGATATTCAGTTTCATAGCGTATAGTCATGCAATTGTCCGACGTTCCTTCATTCGAGCCTTTGCATCAGTGATAGCAAGGGCACGTATGATAGGAGATGACGCCGGACAGTATATGTATTGGAAAGGAGTGGCGCCTAATAGAAAGAGCACCACTCCTATATAATAATCATTAATCGTTAAGCAACATTGGCATGACGAGCATCAGCACGTCTTCATTCTCAGGCTGTGTAGCGGGCTCAATCACACCAGCACGGCTGGGATCAGCCAATGAGAAGGTAACCTCTTCAGAATCGATATTGCTGAGCACCTCATACAACGACAAGCCGTTGAAACCTATATCCATAGTTTTACCTACAAAATCGCAAGGCAACGACTCGTTGGCGCTAGTAGCGAAGTCGATATCGTTGGTGCTGATAGCCAACTTACCCTCTTCAATATGCAAGCGCACCAAGTTGGTGCTACGACTGGCGAAGGGCAAAACGCGACGCAAAGCGCTGACACAGCTCTTACGATCAACGGTAAGTTTGTTAGGATTGTTCTGCGGAATTACCGAGTTATAATTAGGATAACGTCCTTCAATCAGTCGGCAAATCAGCTTAGCATCGGCCGTAGCAAAGCAGGCGTTGTTTGCATCATAACTAATTTGTACCTCGCCCTCGGCTTTTGCCAGCATGGTCTTCAGCCAAGCCGCTGGTTTCTTAGGCAAAATAAATGAGGTAGGAACATCGCTCTTCACAGTGAAGTTGCGGTTGCGCACCAACTTATGACCATCGGTAGCAACGATTGCCAAGCCATCGGCATTCAAGTCGAAATAAACACCACCCATCACAGGACGCAACTCGTCGTCAGCAGTTGCGAAAAGTGAGCGGTTTACATTGTCTACCAACACATGAACGTCGAGAGCAAGCGAGGTTGCGCCAGGGGCCAGTTCCTTTGCTTTAGGAAACACGGTGCCATCCTGTCCTACAAACTGATACTTACCATTCTGATAAACAACCTCAACACCCATTGTCTCGGTGTTTACCTTGATAACGAGGGGCTGCTCGTCAAGTTCTTTTACAGCATCAAGAATATTGCGATTAGGGATACCAATGATACATTCGCCCTCACAGCCATCAATGGGCAACTCGGCCGACATTACATTCTCTTTATCACTGGCTGTAACCACAAGTTTGCCATTGCTCACCTCGAAGAGGAAGCAATCAAGGATGGGCATAGAGCTCTTACTGTTTATCACTTTCACCAAAGTCTGTAGCTGACTGTTTAACAAGCTACTTGAAACTGTAAATTGCATAGTGTGTATATTTTTTATATTCTTACCAGATTAATAATGTTTCTTTCTTTACCAAGCCCTATCGCGCCTATACATCAAGCATCGCGCCAAACCTTTGCACACCATTATAGGCGCAAGGAAGAGGCACTTGACAGAGCAATTCATAATTCACTACAAAAATACAAAAAAGGGTCGGATTGCACAAAAAAAGCATGGTTAATTTTGTTTTTATCAACTATATTTATTAATTTCGCAATCAAATATAAATTTAGTATAAAACAAAACATATTTATGGAATTACAAGGTAAAGTAATCGCTGCACTTCCAGAGAAGACGGGCGTATCACAGCGCGGTGAATGGAAAGTGCAAGAATTTGTCATCGAAACCCACGACGCATATCCCAAGAAGATGGTCTTTTCAGTATTTGGTGCCGACCGTCTGCAGCGTTTCAATATACAGGTAGGCCAAGAGCTTACCGTTTCTTTTGACATTGATGCTCATGAATATAACGGACGCTGGTTCAACAGCATCCGCGCTTTCGACGTGCGTCAGGTCGACCCCAACTCGGTAGGTGCAATGGCTGCTAATGTTAACGCTGCCGACTTCACTGCTGCTCCTGCTCAGCCCGCCGCTCCTCAGCCTGCTGCCGATCCCTTTGCTTCGGCTGCCAATGCTCCGCAGGATGGCGCTAACGACCTTCCCTTCTAATACCCCATCAGTACATAGAAGATGCAAAGCCAACGCCATTTCTTTAATTCCTACAGCGACGACACTCGCCGACAAGAATTGATAGCACGCATAGAGCGAGCCATTGCTGGCATGACGTTGCAAGAGTTGGAAGCGCTAAGCTACGATATGTTTACAAAAGGATATCTTGACGAATAGCAACAACAAGATACAAATTTGCCCGGAGACAAAAATCTGTCTTCGGGCTTTTTATTTATATATAGGGTCTACTAAATGCGTTAAATTAATTCTTTTTGCGGTCTGCTAAAACTCTAAAGAGCTTAAAGATAGTTCACCCTCAAAACATGGGTGCCAGTACTTGGTGCCAGTACTTGGCCCAAGTACTGCAGTAATCTCCATCAAGTACTGCAGTAATCTCGGCCAAGTACTGGAGTAATCTCCTGCGAAGTACTGGAGTAATCTCCTATGAAGTACTGGAGTAATCTCGGCCAAGTACTGAGACGATATGCTTGATATCTCTTCTTATTAACAGGCAAATTCTTTTCTATTTACGTGTGTTTTACGCCAAACTCTTTTTATACCAATCGAAAAGTTTCTGCACGCCATCTTCAATTTCTACCTTGTGAGTCCAGCCCAACGAATGTAGTTTTTCTACATCGATAAGCTTACGCGGAGTTCCGTCAGGCTTGCTGGCATCAAACTCAACCGTGCCAGTAAAGCCTACAGCTTTAACCACCAACTCAGAGAGGGCGCGTATGGTGAGTTCTTTTCCTGTACCCACATTAATATGACAGTTACGTATCTCACCTAAAGAAGGAATAGCGCCACCACGCCCCTCACTATTATTACGATCAACAGCGCCATCGGTCTTTGCTCCCAAGAATACCGACGAATAGTTTTTAATGCCAATGATATCACTGAAATCGACATTCAACAACACATGCACACTGGCATCGGCCATGTCTTCACTCCACAAGAATTCGCGCAGCGGTGTACCTGTACCCCAAAGCACCACTTTATTATCAGAGATGCCATAAAATTCGAGGGCTTTTAAGATGCGCTCACGCGAGTTTTGTCCATCAACATTGCCCTCACCTATCAAAGCGCGCAACTTATCAGTAGGATTAATGGGGCGTTTGTTCATATCAGCACAAATGCGCTGCCAATCGGCATCATGAATGAGTTTTGCCAAATACACCTTACGCATCATAGCTGGCATAACATGACTATTTTCAAGATGGAAGTTGTCGTTAGGACCATACAGGTTTGTGGGCATCACGGCAATATAATTGGTGCCATACTGCAGATTATAACTTTCACACATCTTCAGGCCCGCAATTTTAGCGATAGCATACTCCTCGTTTGTATATTCAAGGGGCGAGGTAAGCAGCACATCTTCCTTCATGGGCTGCGGTGCATTTTTAGGATAGATACAAGTGCTACCAAGGAAGAGCAATTTCTTAACGCCATGACTGTAAGCATTGCTAATAACGTTGCACTGTATCTTCATGTTTTGCATGATGAAGTCGGCACGATACAAGCTATTAGCAATAATACCACCCACAAAGGCTGCGGCCAAAACAACAGCATCTGGACGTTCTTCATCAAAAAATTTCTGCACGGCATACTGGTCGGTAAGATCAAGCTCGCTATGCGAGCGACCCACCAAGTTATGGTAGCCGCGGGCCTTTAAATTATTCCATATGGCCGACCCTACTAAACCATGATGGCCAGCCACATATATTTTACTGCTCTTGCTTAGGCAAGATGAAGATGATGAGTTAGTCATAATTATTTATTTATTAAAGTTTCGCATGTCTTTGGCATGCAGTTGTAAACAAGTAATGTTTACCCGTTTAGTGTTTTGCAAGTTCATGCTGAAACAAGAACTTGCAAAACTTAAATTATTTCACGATACCTTTCTCCAGATATTCGGCCAAGTTGCAACGCACCTTAGTACTGGCATCTTCGGCGGCCACCTTAGCCATATCGCTTTCAACCATTAGTTTTACCAGTTCTTCAAACGAGGTTTTGGCGGGGTTCCAACCTAGTTCGGCACGTGCCTTTGTAGGGTCGCCCCACAGGTTTACTACGTCTGTGGGACGGAAGAAATCGGGCGACACTTCTACCAGCACCCGACCCGTAGCCTTATCAATACCCTTTTCGTCAATGCCTTCGCCCTTAAACTCGAGTTCTATGCCCACGTGTTTGAAAGCATAATAGCAAAACTCGCGCACAGTATGTTGAACACCAGTGGCCACCACAAAGTCTTCGGGTTTGTCGTGCTGCAAGATGAGCCACATACACTCAACATAATCTTTGGCATAGCCCCAATCGCGCAGCGAGTCAAGGTTACCCAGGTACAACTTTTCTTGTTTTCCCTGTTTAATGCGAGCAGCCGCTAATGTTATTTTGCGGGTAACGAAGGTCTCGCCACGACGTTCGCTCTCATGGTTGAAAAGGATGCCCGAGCAGCAAAACATATCATAAGCCTCGCGATACTCTTTCACAATCCAAAAGCCGTAAAGTTTTGCAACAGCATAGGGGCTATAAGGATGGAAGGGGGTATTTTCGTTTTGTGGCACCTCTTCTACCTTACCATAAAGTTCAGAGGTTGATGCCTGATACATACGACAAGTCTTGGTCAGACCACACTGGCGTATAGCCTCAAGGATGCGAAGCACGCCCACAGCATCTACATTGGCGGTATATTCAGGCGAGTCGAAACTAACTTGCACATGGCTTTGTGCAGCCAAGTTATACACCTCGTCAGGACGCACCTTGTTCATCACCTGAACGATGCTCATCGAGTCGCCAAGGTCAGCATAATGTAAATGAAAATGGGGTTTTCCCTCAAGATGGGCTATACGTTCACGATAGTCGACAGACGAACGGCGTATGATGCCATGCACATCATAACCTTTCTCCAGCAACAGTTCTGACAGATACGAGCCATCTTGACCCGTAATGCCCGTGATGAGGGCTGTTTTTCTCTTATCCATTGTCGTTGTATTTCTAATATTTTATTTCAATTCATACACCAGTTTTCCGCCTTCTACCAGCTGTTTATGTGAAATGCGGAAGCCGTTCAGCGTCTTACCATTTTGCAACACACGGTTAATATAGCACTGGCCGTCTTGGGTCTTATGTGTCTCAATAACCAAATCGCCTTTGGGATAATAAGTCTTATCGAGATGCAATGTTACCTTGTCAAACACTGGAGTGGTGAGGGTGTAATATGGCGAACCTGGGCAGTCGGGATAGAAACCCATCATCGACATAATGGCCCATGCCGACATGGTACCACAGTCGTCGTTACCAGGTATACCATCAGGTTTGTCGGTATAGTATTTCTCCAGCAGCTCGGTCACCGTTTTCTGTGTGCGCCACTCTTCGCCCTTAAAATAGCTAAAGAGATAAGGATAGGCTATATCAGGTTCGTTTGAGGGGTCATACAATCCCTTATCAAACACCATCTGCAATTTATCAACAAACTTTTTCTTTCCACCCATCAACTTAACCAGTCCAGGCACATCATGAGGAACATAGAACGTATAGTTCCAAGCGCTACCTTCATGGAAGCCAGGGCAATTGGTAAAATTGGCGCCATCTTCAGGATTAAACGGTGTAAGGAAGGTGCCATCAGCATTAATGGGGCGCAAGGTACCGCTTTCTTTCGAGTAATAATGACGATAATTAAGCGAGCGGTTGCGGAACATGCGGGCATCGCTCTTCTTGCCCAGCGCATCGGCCAGCAACGACAGGGCATTGTCGGCCACATAATATTCGAGAGCGTGCGATACAGAATTGTCGCCCGACATATCGGCAGCAAAATAGCCTAAAGGAATATAACCTTTCTGCACATAGGGAGCATTATCAGGACGTTGCAAATTATCACTACTCGTCATTGTGGCCGATTTATAAAAAGCTTCATAGGCAGCCTGTATATCAAAGCCCCGGAAGCCTTTGAGATAGAGGTCGGTAATAATGGGTATGGCGGGATCACCCTCCATCGTCCATGTCTCTCTTCCATACAATTCCCATTTGGGCATCCATCCCCACTCTTTGTAGATATCAATCATCGAACGCACCATATCAATCTCCTTATCAGGGAAGAGCAGTGTTTGCAACTGTGTAAGGTTGCGATAAGTGTCCCACAGAGAGAATACGGTATAGCGGTTACCATCAGTATGAAGCGTCTCGGTGCCTTCCATCTTCGGATATTGTCCGTTCACATCTTGCAAAATATTGGGATGAATTTGGGTGTGATAGAGGGCGGTATAGAACACACGGCGCTGTGCCTCGGTGCCACCTTCTACACTGACGCGGTTAAGCACCTCGTTCCAGCTGGCACGAGCCTCAGCCTTTACCTTTTCAAAGTTCAGCGTAGGTTGCTCAGTATTAAGGTTTTCACGTGCGTTGGCAATAGAGACAAACGAAACGCCTATCTGCACCTCTACCTGTTCACCAGCCTTACATGGGAACGACATAAACCAGCCTATCTCGTTGCCAGCCATATCGCGTGTTTTATTCACATACAGTTTATACTTTCCGCTGTATTTCTCCCACGAATCTTTTGCTGCGCCCAGCGAGGGTTGCTTTTTCCAAAAACCACTCTGTGCAGGTTTTTTGTTTACGCGCATCACAAAATACATAGGAAATGAGGCATCTGAATTATAGCAGAAGGTGCCCAACATACGCATACCTTCTACCTCAGTGTCGCTCACCTGACGCACCGAGGCTCCAATCTCATTAGTCAATCCGTTGCCCAAGTTGAGTAAAATATTGCCTTGACCTTCAGGAAAGGTGTAACGTTCAACAGCCGTACGCATTGTCGACGTCACCTCGCAACGAATGCCGTATTTAGTAAGCACATTGCTGTAATAGCCAGGAGTAGACTGCTCGTCCTTATACGCTGAGCCGTAGTTGTGATAGTCAACATCAAGTTGGCCCGTGGTGGGCATGGTAAGTAGGGTGCCCAATTCAGGACATCCCACCCCACTCAAGGTTACATGAGCAAAGCCCGTAAAATACTTGTTCTTATACTCGTAAGGGGCCGACCACCATCCTTTGTCTTTATCATATTTATTAAGATCAGAACCCATCACATTGAATGGTACTACTGACATAAGGGCGTGTGGCATCACAGAACCTGGATGGCAGATACTGTAATTGGTGGTTCCGATAAAGGGGTCAACATAGTCGATATTGTCTTTAGCATTAACGGTGAGCGTAGCCATCAACAACGACCATGCCATCAGCAATGTTTTTTTCATAAGACGTAGTTTTATTGGTTTATTTTAGTTTTATAAATTAGTAGGTTATTTGTTATTTATATGTCGAGTAATGGTACCATCAAAGCCTACGGTAACCTCTACAATGTAGCTGGTCATCGAATCAGGAATAGCCAAGATGGCATTATAATGTATGCCCTTATCATCGATACCGGTAAAGGTAAGATCGCTGAACACCAACTGATCGAGAATTTTTTCTGACAACACGCTCTTGAAATCGGTGCGCAACAAATTGCTTGAAAACACCTTAGTGTTTCCTTTGAAAACACTTAAGTGTATAATGTTGTCATAATACACATTATCTACCTGTACGCCATCATCGTTACAAGTGGCCTTCATCACCTTATAAGTGGTGGGATTTACTTGCACATAACTGTGATAGCGCTCATTGTTATGCAACAATACCGTATCGCGTTTCAGCAATTTATTCTGATTAATCGAGATAGGGGTAGACTTGCTGTCGAACATGCTCAGATACATTTTATCATTGCTCTTCACCAGGCGCACTTGCTCACCGTTCTGATTAACAAAAACAAACAAATGCGGGGTATGCTTCACAATGGGATAGGCCACACGGTTGGTGCCCTCCATATAAAAAGTATCGCGGCAAACTTTAAAGGCAACAGGCATGATGGTTGAGTCGGGGAAGAACACGGTGTCGCCCTTGATACGGAACACCACGTCTTCTTCATCCTCATCAATCCAAACACCTTGAAGTGTTTTCTTGGCAACGCGGTCTTCTTCAATGGTCTGCACGTTTTTTTTGTCTTTACAACTAACGCACAGCATCAGCAGCATTGCCATTATTATTGATAACTTATTCATTAGCAGATAATTAATTAACGTCCTATACAATGATAGTCGAAGCCCAATTCTTTCATCTCTTGGGCGTCAAAGATATTTCTACCATCTATCAATAAGGGGCGTTTCATTCGGTCTTTCACCTTTTGCCAATCGGGCAAGCGGAACTGTTTCCATTCAGTAAGCAATAACAGGGCTTCAGAACCATCAACAGCGTCGTACATATCGCGACAATAGGTTACTGCATCCCTCACACGACGCTTACATTCGTCCATGGCAATGGGGTCGTATACACGTATTTTACAGCCAGCCTCGCTAAGCAAACGTATCATAACGAGGGCGGTAGACTCGCGCATATCATCAGTTTCAGGTTTGAAAGCTAACCCCCACAAGGTTACAGTATGTCCATTGAGCGAGATGTTGCCAAAGGCTTTCTGCAACTTAGTGAACAGCAACGCCTTCTGTCGTTCATTTACACGTTCTACGGCTTTCAGCACCTCCATGCTATAACCATTGTCATCGGCTGTTTTTACCAGGGCTTTCACATCCTTAGGAAAGCATGATCCGCCATAGCCACAGCCCGCATATAAAAACCGTCGGCCTATACGAGCATCGCTACCTATACCATCGCGCACCATATTAACGTCGGCGCCTACTTTTTCGCACAAATTGGCAATATCGTTCATAAACGAAATGCGGGTGGCCAACATCGAGTTGGCTGCATATTTCGTCATCTCAGCGCTGGGAATATCCATAAAGATAACACGGAAATTAACCAACAGGAAAGGCTTATACAACCGTGTAAGCAATCGTTTGGCACGCTCGCTATCAACGCCCACCACCACACGGTCAGGGCTCATAAAGTCTTTGATGGCGCTACCCTCTTTCAAGAATTCGGGATTGCTGGCAACGTCAAAATCAATCTGTACGCCACGTTTATCAAGCTCTTCATTGATTACATCACGTATCTTTACTGCCGTTCCTACGGGCACCGTGCTCTTGGTTACCACCACAACATATTTATTGAGGTTGCGACCTATCGTGCGTGCTACTTGCAGCACATATTTCAAATCGGCCGAGCCATCCTCATCAGGAGGAGTACCCACTGCCGAGAAAATAATATCTTGTTCGTTGAGCACCGCTTCAAGCGATGTTGTAAAATGAAGACGGCCTGCGGCATAGTTTTTTGTTACCAGCTCGTCAAGTCCAGGCTCATATATAGGCATTTTACCTTGCTTAAGCTCGGCTATCTTTTTCTCGTCGACATCTACACAAGTTACATTAACACCTGTGTCGGCAAAACAGGCTCCTGTAACCAAGCCCACATAACCAGTTCCGACTATTGCTATATTCATATTTTCTTACGATTTCTTAAGTTGTTTAGGCCCTTTCAGGCTTTCTTCCAGTGCTATTGCATGCCGTTTAAAGCATGAAGCCACACTTATAACCTATGTGCAAAGATAAAACAAATATGCCGAACAGCAAAACAATCATCGTTTTTTCACTGACCTTATTAAAAAATAGCAAAAAAATAATTGCCAGTACAAACCTTTTTAGTATCTTTGCAAATGTGATAGATTTTGAAAGACATATAACAAAGTTGTTGCTGAGCAATGATTGCGTCATTGTTCCGGGCTTTGGTGGGTTTATGGCTCACCACATGGAAGCACGGTACGATGCCGAGTCGCATTTGTTCTACCCTCCCCACCGCACGCTCGGCTTCAACCCACAACTTACTATGAACGACTCGTTGCTCGTGCAGTCGTTTATTGAGGTTTATGACATCAGCTATCCTGAAGCACTAACACGGATAGAAGAAGATGTAAACGAGCTAAAACATATATTAGACACTGAAGGCGAATATGAGATGAGCGGATTAGGCACACTTGTGCTTAACCGTGAAGGCAAATACGAGTTTACGCCGTGCGAAGCAGGTATCCTCACCCCTAATCTTTACGGACTGAGCACCTTTGAGATGGCGAAGGCAACGACAGAAGCCGAAGTTACACCATCTACAAAGGTGGTATCGCTTCCTGTTTGCGACACACCAACAGAGGTTGCAGCCAACGATGCTGGAAAGATTGTTTCTATAGAAGAAGCATCAAAACGCACAGCCCCCCTGTGGCTGTTGCGCGACATTGCTGCTGTGTGCATCATCCTCATTGCGGTTATCCTCATGCCAAAGCCTGCCAACAACAAGGCCACAAACCTTGCCAACGCCGAGGTTAACACCACATTGCTCACCAAAATTATGCCCAAAGACATCACCACTGGCGAACCACAATCGTTAGAAGTATGTCCTAAAACGGCTGACACCGAAGAACAATTAGTAGCTACCCACAAGGCAAAAGAAGCTACAACGCCCACCTACACTGTGGTATTAGCAAGTCGTGTGAGCAAAGTTGGTGCCGAGCAATGGGTTAAGAAGCTGCATGCCGAAGGCCTTACTGAAGCCGAAGTGCTTATTGGCTTTGGCTACACAAAGGTGGTTTATGGCAAGTATGCATCATACACTGACGCACACCAAATGCTGCAACGCCTCAACAAAAACGAAGAACTAAGCAACAGTTGGATTATGAATCTCTCTGCAGCAAATTAATTATCTCATTTATTTTATTTCCCGCACAACGTAAAATTATACGGAAACAAAACATGAAAAGAGTACGTTGCCCCAAATGTGACAACTTTATCACTTTCGACGAAACAAAATATACCAGCGGACAATCGTTGGTGTTTGAATGTCCGCAATGCGGAAAACAGTTTGGCATACGCATAGGCGTATCGAAACTGCGCGACAGACAAAAAGAAGAAAACCCCGAAGATGTAGCTGAAGACAAACAGTGTGGCAGCATCGTGGTAATTGAAAACGTGTTCCATTACAAGCAAATCATCCCACTACGCATGGGCGACAACAGCATTGGCCGATACATGAAAGGTAGTGGTGTGACGTGCCCCATCGAGACAAACGACCCCAGCATTGACATGCACCATTGCGTTATCAATGTAAGTCGCGACAAGAAGGGCGGACTGAAATACACACTGCGCGATGGACCCAGCTATACTGGCACATTTGTTGACAACGAAATTCTTGGCGACCGCGAGCGTCGCATTATTCACCATGGCACACTGTTCACCCTTGGTGCCACCAGCATCATCTTACGCGAAGCTGGTAAAGAAGAAGACGAATAAAGAGAATAACAATAATAATAAAATATTCCCCTTGACGGTTTTATACCATACATAAAACAAACCGTCAAGGGGATTTTTTATATCACAAAACCAATACAAAAGGCTCTAAAACCCGAGTATCTTAAACCAATAAAGAAGTAAAAGAGAACATTTTTGCACATTTTTATTGGTAAGTGTGCAAAAATTTGTACCTTTGCACCGAAATTTTACATTAGAAAGAAAAAAATTTATGTCTTTTAATTTATTGAAAGGAAAGCGCGGTATTATCTTCGGCGCATTGAACGACGCATCAATTGCGTGGAAAGTAGCAGAACGTGCCGTAGAAGAAGGCGCACAGATTGTGTTGACAAACACGGCTGTAGCATGCCGTATGGGAACCATCGACGAACTGGCAAAGAAGACCAATGCCACCGTTATTCCCGCTGACGCAACATCGGTTGACGACCTTAACAACTTGTTTATACAGGCTCAGGAAGCACTGGGCGGCAAAATCGACTTCGTGTTACACTCATGTGCCATGAGCGTAAATATGCGCAAGAAACGTACATACGACGATCTCGACTACGGTTTCTTAGACAAAACACTCGACATCTCGGCTATCTCGTTCCATAAAATGCTGCAAGTAGCTAAAAAACTTGATGCTCTCAACGAGGGCGCCTCAGTGTTGGCCCTCACCTATGTTGCTTCGCACCGCACCTTCTTCGGCTATAACGATATGGCCGATGCCAAGTCGCTGCTCGAGTCTATCGCCCGCAGCTTTGGCTACATCTACGGTCGCGAAAAAGGCGTACGCATCAACACCATCTCACAGTCGCCCACATTCACCACTGCTGGTAGTGGCATCAAGGGCTTCGACGGCCTTTACGACTTCTCTGACCGTATGTCGCCTTTAGGCAACGCCTCAGCCGACGAGTGTGCCGACTACTGCGTAGTGATGTTCTCTGACCTCACCCGCAAGGTTACCATGCAGACACTGTTCCACGATGGCGGCTTCTCAAACATGGGTATGTCATTACGCGGCATGACTCAGTATAACAAATCGTTCATCGACGAAAATCGCGACGAGAACGGAAATATCATCTACGGATAATACATAACTCTCGGCAATACCGCTTGCCAAGACAAAAGCTGTCAGCAAGCCAGAACATGAGAAATAGATATTAATATAAAACGAGCCAAAGGTGCTTGGTATTTTTACCAACCCTTTGACTCGTTTCTTTTTATTATATGTTACTTATTACTAAACAACTATTGCATCACTTCAGGTATGATACAATCACTATCTGAAACAGGTTCGTTCTTATAGAACATTACATAATAGATAGGCATATAGGTTATACCTTGTTCTACATGTACGTTCTGTTCGTTACTAAACACTACGGCTCGCGTAATGTGATAATCAGTAGTTGCAAGAAACTTATCTAAAGCGCTGTGCACTTTATAATCTTTCCCCGACTTCACCTCTATAGGCAGCACCGTCAGTGTTGAATAGTCGTCTATCAGAAAATCCACCTCACCGCGTTGTTTGTTGTCATAGTAGTGAAGCGCATATCCATGAGCATGAAGCTCTTGTGCCACTACCGACTCGTACACCGAACCGAGATTAACACTGCACACATCACCCAACACCGCATTAATATTAGTGGCATATAACAAGTTGGTAAGCAACCCCACATCACTAAGATATAGCTTCAATAAATTTTTGCTTTCCGACTCGATAAGCGGAAACTTAGGATTACTAATGGCACGAACAGCAAGCGCCACGCCCGAGTTAGTGAGATATTCAAACTCGTCAGCATAATCGCTAAACTGCTTATGACCAGCCTTGCCTTCAATGTTCTTCACGACGATACGCTTCTTCTTGTTCTCCATATTCGAGGGAATCAAATCGTAAATATTACGTATCACCAATTTCTTCTCATCATCATATTGCGAAGCATCAATACGATAAAGGGCGTGAATATCGCGCTGAATATCACGTACGTGGGCAATGTTTCGGTTTTCAATAAACTTGTTGATGGCATCAGGCATACCTCCCACCAGCAGGTATATCTTAAACTGTTGCAACATATAGTTGTGCAATGAGTCGTTAAGAGATTGTCCCTTTTTAAAACACTCTTCCACCCCATCAATGGTAGCCTGTGCGCATCCCATTGCTAACAGAAACTCCTCAAAGTCAAGCGGATACATCTGCTCTATGGCAATGCTTCCTATCGGTACCGATGGCGTTTGTGTCAGGGCCACACCAAGCTCCGATCCGCTGGCTATATAACGATATCGCCCATCCTCGTTCAGAAACTTCAGCATCGTCATAAGGTGCGGATAACTTTGTATCTCGTCAAGGAACACTAATGTGTCCTTATTGTTCCCTAATTTGTTGCCCACCAAAGCCCCCAACTGAAGATAAAAGTCGTCCCTGCTTCTTACCGTGGCAAAAATACCAGCACCTTCCTTGTCAGCCTTGAGATTTATTTCTACAAAGTTTTTAAACATGCGGCTACCCACATATCTAACGATATACGACTTGCCTATCTGCCTTGCCCCATTGACCAGCAGTATCTTATTGGGCTCATTCTGAAGAAATTGCTCTAAGTGTGCAGCAAACTTTCTGTATAACATATCCTTACCTTTAAAAGTTTATTAGATAGTGCAAATTGAGAGCAAAATATAAAGCTTGCTTGAATATCATGCCGAGATGCAGCCTATCTATATCTTAGGCAAAGATACAAAAAATCTTCCATCAAAAGAACTTTTCAAGAATTATTCCGAGTTTTTACACCACAAATACAGGAATTATTCCGAATTTTCATACACACAAAACAGGAATAATTCCAAGTTTTCGCACCCTAAAAACAGGAATAATTCTATATTTCGTGGTGCAGTAATACAAATCAAATGTAAAGCCGTAAAGTCAACAGCTTGCGCTTAAATCAGAGACCAGAGTTTATTTATATCTTCATGTCTAAGGAATTGCTCACGTAAGAGAACTCCATTACCATAATACTTATATTTTAATGTTGCAGTCTCCTTTAAAATCTGCACTGTTTGCCATATTCTTTGTTTTATGTTTTGCAGTGCAAAAGTATTCGATTTCATTCTTATATCCACTGAAGCAATTGAGTGCTTACAAATAATACCCTTAACCATATACTATGATAATGATGTTTAAGGGTAAATAGAATCCACAAGTAGTGTTGGGTGATATATTTTTTAATTCAATAATCGTAAGGGTTGCCTTTACGAAAGGCATTATGATTCAGAACACATTGCCAACATTGCAAAAATGGACTTATATGTCAGTACCAAAATCTCATAAGTTGCAAGTAAACATGCCACAATCCCGATAGTCCCATCCAAATCGTTATTTGACCAAATGTTATACGCAAACCAAATTGCATTAATTACTAAATAAACCATAGGTAGTATAAGAGCTTTAAAACAAGTTTTTGTTAGCCATGCGTATGGTAACGCTATTAGACCCAAAATAAAATCTCTAAACATTTCTATTAAGCTCCACATAAATAAAAATATTACAATTATCCAGAACCAGGATAATGAGAAAATTTGAATGGCCAAAAATAGGATAGCTATTGCCACCAAATTTATGAGCCACGCATGAATTAACGAATACACAAATGCGCCAATTCCCTTAAAAAAAGTTGTCATAATATTAATGTATAAAATTAAATCTATAACAGGTACAACTTCAGACTATCAAGAATAGTAAATCCAATTATCTGAAATTGAATAGTAGTACTTCTCAAAACATTTGCATTATGTAGCCTTTCTGCAGTCAATTCTTCAGGCATTTTTTGTTCTCTTCCATGATTATATTTTTTTATCTTGAAAAGGAATAATATTGTAGTTGCAGTTTCTTATGTACGTAACAAATTTTGATTGACCAGTATCCTTGTCGTCATAACCAACCCACATCTTGATAAGATCTCCATTGGTTTGAATAAGGACCGTTAGTGGAATACTGAAAATGCCATACTTTTCGACAAGTTGCTCTGTCCAGTCTTGGTCAACATCAATATAAGTATAATTATGAATGCCAGCTTCCTCTATTTCCTTTACAAATCGTTTTGAAGGTCCACACCAAGATGCGCTAAATATCAATAGGTATGCATAATCAGTTTGCCCGGAATATGGTTTTGTTCCTTTGGACCGTTTCTGTTGTCTTGGCATTTTAGGACGAACATGTTTAATATTCTCAAGACTCTCAAATGATGTGAAAATATCGGCATCTGAGTTTTGTTTTTTTTCACCAAGTACCCCCATGTGCATATCGCGAATTATAATTTTAGCATATTCTTCTGCGCTGATACTTGTAGTATTTGACAACGTTGAAGTTGATCCGTATTGCTGGTTGACATAATCACATATTGATTTGCTATTTGACTCGTCAAATACTAAATGAGAATAGGGAAGTAGAGAATCAATAAACTTAACTATTCCACTTCCTCTCTGATAGAAAGTAGTTAATTGGGGCTGATGAGTAGAGTGGCCTGTTCTATAATACAACCAAAGTTGCTTTTTCATGCTGTCATCTGAAATCGATGTTTCACCTTGATATTCTTTAATGATGGACATAAACAAGGCATTATTAGACTTATAGATATTTCTGAGCCACATCAATGCCATTATGGATATGCCTGCAGCCATAGGGTCACCGCCAATTTTTGCTTCTTTCCCTTTCATTAAGAAGACAATCTTGTTGTTGTTTCCAGGTTCAAAATAATAAAACTCTGGACAGTTAAGAAGAAATCTGTCCAATACTGATTCGGAACCTGCACATTTGTATAAGAGGAAGGCACTGATGTGTTAATTTCCGCTTTGTTACCAAAAACTTTCTTAAGGAACTCTAACATAAACATCAAAATAAAGCTAATAATCCTCCAATAGTAATGATAGTTCCAATAAGAACAACCATACAACCTGAATTTTTCTTATTTTTCTTGTTAAAATCCTTAAGAAGACCTTCCATTACTCCTGTCATAGCAGCCTGTTGTCTCTTTGTCGCTTCATCGGACTGTCCTTTTAATTCACCACTATAATACTTGTTGATAGTAGCTTTAAATTCCTCCCAATCAGTTATTCTAGGAGCATTCTCGTAATAGTTTCCTGATCCAAGCATTCTAGCGAAACCTGCATTCATTTCTTCTATACTTGAATCGTAAACAGGTTCCCACCATACAGCGAATTTTGCAAGAGCATCTACATACATCATTGCCATTGGAGCGTGGAAAGAGAAGCCACAATCTGGGCAAGTGCATATATTAATGTTATCGTTCATCACAGCATTGCGCAAACTTTCACGTTCGCCCCATACCGTTCTGAACAGCTTTTGAGGATATTGCTTACCGCATTTTGGGCATGTTGCCACTATATCGACTTGTTGACTCATATTTTAATATTTTTTTAAATAGTTTTCTTTGTAGAACACAAATAGTAAAAATGCTGCGACTTCTACATCCACTACATTCCATAATGTTCGGCCTAATACTATTTTGCAGAATGGCTGAAAGAGAATCGACCCACCAATAAAAGTTACCATTAGGCCCTCTTTTTGTTTTCGATACATATCATAAACTATATATGCGAAACTGACCATAGAAACAAACCTGACTAATGTATAACATCCGTATGGCATAGACAATAAGCACAAAAACAAAATAATGGCGACTACAAGATAAATGTGTTTCATTGTCGGAATCCTATTGGTCTTCTTGTTTCTTGTTTTCCGGATGATTCTAATTCAGCTTTAACACCTTCATAGAACTTAATGTCTTTCTCTGTGATAGAAGGGTTATTCTCTCTAATAACCTCTTCTAAAAGCTGTTGAGAAATTTCAATATTGTCCTCAAATGCTCTAGTAGCAGCATCGTTTACAATATAGGCTATATCTGATGCAACATAGTTTGGAGTCAAACTTGCTAACTTAGCGAAGTCAATATTTTCTTCTGATGGTCTATCCTTCATATGAATTCTGAAAATACCTTCACGTGCTTCTTTATCGGGTACAGATACATAGATGATTTGGTCTAGTCGTCCCTTTCTCCTGATTGCAGGATCAATTAAATCTGGTCTATTTGAACTTGCAATAACAAAAACTCCGTCTTTTCCGCAGTTGTTCATTTGAGAAAGAAACTCGTTAACTTCGCCAGATTCACTGGTGTTATTTATCTTACTACGGTTAGGGACTAAAGCCTCAAACTCATCAAAGTTGATAATTGTTGGTGCATTTGCTCGAGCTTCTTCAAACAGCTGACCAATTTTTTCTTGTGACCCATGAACATATATACTTGCCAAGTCAGATGATTTAACAAATATATAGTTATATCCAGCTTCTTCTGCAAACTTTTCTGCAATAAAACTTTTTCCACATCCAGGAGGGCCATAAAGTAACATCCCATTTGGAATCTGGATTTTGAATTTCTTTGCTCGTTCTGGATTTTTTAGAACATTGATTATCTTTTTTTGCATGAGAGACTTAATTTCCTCCATGCCAGCTACATCTGAAAAGCCGTTACCAACTTTAGGTTTTATAGCTTTTGTTGTATCAGAGGTCTTAGTCATAGATATTGGGGCTGAGCCAACTTCGATCTTATTATCTAAGGCATTGAGAAATTCTTTTGCACTCGTGAATCTTTGATTTGGGTCTGGAGCTAGCGCTTTCACCATTATCTTTAGCAGATTATTATCCATCTCCATTGCTTGAACGTTTGGTAATGCAAGTGGGCCATTTCTCTTCTCTATAATAGCTTGAACCTGCTCCTGTAGAGTCATACCAGCAATGTTAGTTTCCCATGGCATTACCCCAAATAACAATTTGTAAAGCACAACACCAGCAGAGAACAAATCAGAACGAACAGTTCCCTCGCCTAAAAGCCTTTCAGATGCAACATAAAACAAATTCTGCTTTCTCCATGATTTTACATCTGGTATCAAATCAGCGAAACGTGATGCACCGAAATCTATCAGCTTTGCATTGCTGAAATTATCGACCAATCCTAAAAGTATGTTCTCTATGGTAATCTCATTGTGTATTACTGGTCTTTCTAAATTATGAAGATATACTAACGCAGACAGTAAAGACTTCATAATCTGACGTACTTCTTGTTGGCTAGGAACTCCACATCTCCTAATATATGCATCAAGGTTTTCGCCTGGCACATATTCGGTTACTATATAAACAAGTTGATGACCGTCCTTTTCAAGTTTACCATAATCTACATATTTACACAGGTTAGGGTGATTAAGTAATGAAGCTACTTCCGCTTCAATAATTTGACCGTCTTTGTCATATTGAAAGACCTCAAGTTTCTCCATAAAGATTAACTTGAGAAACTTCACTTTACTACTTGTATCTTTGACTCTGTATGTCTGTGCATAAGAGCCTTCTTTGTGAGGGAAAACTACCGTGTAGTCACCGATGGTTTGGTTCTTCTTGAAAAGGAACATAAACTTCAATTTTTTACAACGATTACTTCTGCAGGTCTAATTACATGGTCTTTTCGCATATACCCTTCTTTTTCAATGGTTATAATTTCACCATTTTCCTTATGTGGGTCTGGCTCAGTGCCATTTGTAATACACCATTCATCTCTTGCCTTATTGTTGTCAAAGACAATAGGCTTAACGTCATACTTTTCGAGAACAAACAATGCCTTTTTCTTGGCATTTAAGAGCCTTTTGATTGCTTTCTGAGTATTCTCTTCAGAACCCCAGCCTCTTTCCTTAATTGCTTCCTCTGATCTATCAAACGTATCTATAACAGTTAAAAATTCACAGAAAATTTCATCAATTGTCTTCTCATTATTCTTAATGAGTTCTTCCTTTAAATTTTTTAATGAAAGATTCTCTACAGACAATTCTGATATTTTATCTTTTATTTTTGATAATGCTTCTTTAATATCCATATCGCCTAATTTAATGAATTATACTTGTTCGCATCAATAGTTTCAAAATTGATGGGCTGACTCTTTACGGAGGTACGTATCTTTTCTATTTTGTCTGTATCAAGAATAGGAAAAGTAAAATCAGCTGCCAGTCGTGTTGAAGGCTTTCTTAGCATTGACTGAGCTTCGGTAATCTCCTTCATGCTGTACTTTCTAGACTTCAAAGCAGGAATCTGTGCTTTAACTATTTCAGAATTGTTTGCATCCTGAGATAGATTTAATATTCTATACGGATTTTTCATTGTTTATATCTTTAGAATGGGGGATTATCATCTAAAACTTCGTCAACCGCCAAGTATGTCTCCGAGAATATCACTCGTAGTCATGTCTGGAGCATCACCAAGTTTCTGAAGATATTCAAGTCCTGATTTTAAGGCGAGTCCTTTTGAATTAAGTGTCTTTCCTGTGAGAATACGAACACTCATGCTAGACATTAGCATCTGTGTATCGGGAGGAAGTTGTTGCCAAATCTCTACGTATTCTTTGGCTAATTTCTTTGCATGTCTTTTGAACGTGGCACTTTTGCTGTTGTTTATCTTATTCAGAATAGAACTAACAGAGGAAGAATAATCGTCACCAATGATGTACTGATGAATACATATACTACAAATAGTAACAAGGTTCTCACATACTCGATCGTTGTTTGGACATTTAACATAGAGCTCATGAACAGCTTTTAAGGCAGCATCATTCTTCATCTTATTATTATTGACTTTATCAACGATTGCATTCAATTTTCCTTGTATGCGAGCTTCTTCGACCGCAGTGTTAAATTGACCGCCAGTATTTCTAAGAGCAGAATTCAACGCTTGCACATCCATAGAATTGTTACTCTCTTCGCACAGACGAGCCAGACTGCAAAGAACAGCTTCCAAATTTTGCTTAATCTGGATATTACTCGGGGCTAAATTGTAAATGCGCACAAGGTACGAAGCTCCATCTCTTTCTTGCATTGTATCATCATTTAGCCTGTGAATTACTTCGCCATTCACATAATTCGCACAAGACATAGAAAGTGCCGTTTCGTTCATGGCTTTACAGATAGTCTCATACTGGTCAAGAAATGTATTATAATTAACTTTATTCTTGACAGCATCATTCATTGCCGTTGAGACTGTTGCTTTCACAGTAGAATACAACTTGTCAAAATCTCTAATTCTACTAATGTTGCTGAATGCAGCTCTTTGGCTTTGTAATGAGCCTTTCAATGAAGAACAACAATTTTCAGCCATCTGTTTAGTGGCGCTATAGTCTAAGTAAGCCTCACCTTTTAATCCATAGATTACACCAATATTAAGTACATCCTCATTATTGTCATAATTTTGGTCGTAATCATAATCTAGTGCATGAGAAACACTCTCGAATACTGATTTCAGAGACTTCGCAAGGTAAGGACTAGCAAGAATAAAATCTTCATCAAGATTTAATTTGATGATTCCTTCAAGTGCAGATTTCTCGTTATTATAGAAAGATTCGTAAGAAGAGTATTTATCTCGGACAATTGTTTCTACTCGAGTCAATAGACAAATTTGAACATCCTTGATGGCAATATTCTGATTTTCAATAGGTTCATCATAATTCACATTATCTGGTAATTCGTCATAATCATATTCGTGCGAATCACCAAGGCTGTCTTTCAAAGTGAATGTGTATTGATCATCCCAAGATGTATAATCTAAAGATTCAACAAAAAGCTTATCTGTAAATACTGCCGAAAGCCAAATTGAAATAGCAAGTTTAATCTTCTTGTCATCCGTTTCACCATTCTCAAGTAACCCCAAAGATGCAATGGCAATATTTCTAAATGCTTTGTTATCGTCAATGAAGTTGGGAAATAATATTCTAATTTTGTCAAATGCATCAGAGTACATTTCTTCATTAAATAACCTAAGCAGAATATAGGAGGGCACTGAAAAAGTCCTTAGCAACATCTTTTAATATTTACCATCTGTACATA